>Ga0335072_10000327_pt1 | contig 101390 bp, 97 predicted proteins | sample Lox_Sample_21_FD_206725 | JGI IMG/M metagenome (GOLD analysis project Ga0335072, IMG submission 206725) | Soil microbial communities from Loxahatchee National Wildlife Refuge, Florida, United States - Lox_Sample_2.1 | ecosystem: Environmental > Terrestrial > Soil > Wetlands | place: USA...
ACGGCGCGTGATCTTCCTAACTCGTGGTGCTTAGCCACAAGAGCGATCGCGTCAGTCAACGGCTCCGAGACGAGCGCGATGCCGATGTAAATGAGCCCAACAACCACAACGCCTTCAGCGTGCGGGCTTGGATGCTGCGTTGCTAGCACCCGCAAAGACGCAATCTCGGCGACGGCGGCTGAGGCGACAAAGATGTAGGTATAGGAGAGCCTTCTCATCGGCGACTCTCGCTCGTCTTTTACGACGTTGGCCTGATAAACGAGAGCCAAGAACAAGACCGGCATGATGGTCGCGGCGACGTTGTAGAACTCCAACGGATCGCCCGGCTTCGCCTTGGTGGGGGCAGTTGCCAGCATGGTGAGTGCGCTCATTGCGCAACCATCGCTGACGCGACGGACATTCGATAGGTGCTGCGAAGCAAGCGCTCGCTGATCTGTCCAGCAAACAAGGCGCCCGGCGGCCCGCTAGCCAGCTTCGCCGAGCCGGCAAGCATCGTGGTCCGATGACGTTGCTCAATCCGTGGAGAGCCTCGATCTCATAGCCGAGTCGGATCCCTCGCCGAACGCTCGACAGGCTGACGCCGAGAAACGTGCCGCCGAAGCCCAATAGAATCGGCTCTTCCGCGCCCGTAGCTCAGTGGATAGAGCGCTCGCCTCCGGAGCGAGAGGTCGCAAGTTCGAATCTTGCCGGGCGCGTTTGGTGAACTGTCGGGGCGCCGCATCGACGCCTTGGCCCTAGAGGTCCGTGAAGAACTCCGGCGATATCTGCACGTCCTCTATCTGCTTGACGATCGTGCGCACGCCAAGACTGACGCCTACCACTCCACACGCACGTCGTAAGCCGACATCCGCTCATCCCCCGAGACGAGAACCGCCCGCTCGAGCTTCGCCTGCGCGACGAGCAGCCGGTCGAACGGGTCGCGATGATGCCAGGGGAGCGACTGCACCGCCCAGGCATGCTCCACCGTCACGGCAAGCGAACTGGCCCCGGCGTCAAGTAGCAGGCTCGCGAACCCGTCGGGCGCGACCAGCTTCTCCAGCGAGCGCTTGATCGCGACCTCCCACACGACGGCGGCGCTGAGCAGCACTTCGTTTGCGGGGTCCGTGAGCAGACGAGCCGCCCGCTTGCCGAGCCGGGGGTCGTCATCCAGCAGCCAGAGCAGCGCGTGCGTGTCAGGCAGCAGTCTCATCGGAGCCGAACGCCGCCGCGATGTCCTGGGGGAGCTCATCGAAGTCCTCGGCTTCTCGGATCTTCCCCCGCCAGACACCACGCACCGATGCGAGCGAAAGCGCCTCGCCCGTGATCGGGACAAGTCGTGCGACCGGCTTCCCGTTGCGCTGGAGGATCACGTCCTCGCCGGCCTCTGCACGCTCGACCAGGCGCGAGAGCTGCGTCTTCGCTTCATGCATCCCGACTCTTGCCATGGGGCCCACAATAGCAGCTATCTAGCTAACTTAGCTAAGTCATTGTGTCCGCACGCTCAGGGGTGATGCGGCTCACCTGATTCGCCGCGTGCCACGCCGGGCGCCGACGCCCCATGCAGCGCAGCAGGCCATCGACCGCCAAGCGACCGATGGCCTGAACCCTGCGCTACGCCCCCCGCCGCTTCGCGCTCTACTGCGGCGGGATGAGCACGGCGTTGATCACGTGGATCACCCCGTTGCTGGCGAAGACGTTGGTCTTGGTGACCTTTGCGTTGTTCACGTACACGCTCCCCCCGCGCACGGCGATTTTCACGCTCGCGCCCTCTAGCGTCTTGGCGGAGGACAGCTTCACGACCTTGCTCGCCGGCACGACGCCGCTGAGCACGTGGTAGAGCAGCACGGCCTTCAGCTTCGCGGGATGGGCCAGCAGCGATTCCAGCGTCTTCTTGGGCACCTTCGCGAAGGCCGCGTCCGTGGGCGCGAAGACGGTCAGCTTCTGGGAGCCGGAGAGGGCGCCGGCGAGCCCGGCCTTCTGGACGAGTTTCACGAGCGTCTTGAACTGGCCGGCCGCCGCGGCCGTCTGGACTATGTTCTTGCCGGCCGCGGAGCTGTGGGCCGGAGCGCGGGCGAGCGTCACCGGCGCGGCCACGGCGAGCCCGGCCAGCATCACTGCGAGAAGCCGCTTCATTGCTACCTCCAGGGTCAAGGTTGGGTTTGCGAATCGAGTTACGGCCCCGGGGGCCGAATCGGTTTGCCGCGGCCCCGTCAACCAAAGTGCGCTCCAGGCTCGTAACCCACCTGTGGACAAGCGATCGCCGCGGGGTGAGCAGGAGCGCCTACCAGCCGCCGTTCGCCAAGCTGGAGGCGAGATGACCTCCGACAGCGAGCCCACGAGATCCGGGCGCGAACCGACGGTCTCCGAACTGCGCATCGCCAGGCGACTCGCCGCCCGGGACCCGGAAGCCTCGGCGCTGATAAGCGCCGAATACGGGCGCACGCTGACCGGGCTGCTAAGGCACATGCTGCCCGACGAGCAAAGCGCCGAAGACGTGCTTCAGCAGGTGCTGCTGCAGGCCTGGCAGCGCGGCGCGTCGTTCGACCCGGCCCGCGGCTCGCTGCTGACCTGGCTGACGATGCTCGCGCGCTCGCGCGCGCTCGACTCGCTGAGACGCCGGACGCCCGAGCCACGCGACCCGGCCTCGACGCGAGCGCTCTTGGACCGTGCCACGCAAGTGGAGGATCACGCCGACACGGTCGTCGGGCAGTGGCAGCTCGCGCACCTGCTCTCCACGCTGCCCGCGGCGCAGGCGGATCTCCTCAGGATGCGGTTTCAGCTGGGGCTGAGCCAAAGCGAGATAAGCGAGCGCACCGGAATCGCGCTGGGTACTGTCAAGACAAGGATGGTCGCCGCGTTGGAGCGCTTGCGCGACCTGATGGAGGCGTCCGCATGAGCGACGAGGAGCGAACACTCATCAGCGACTACCTGCTCGCGGAACTGCCTCCCGAGCAACGCCGCGAGGCCGAGCGTCGCATACGCGAAGACCCTTCCTTCGCGCGCCGTGTCGAGCGCTTGCGCTCGGTCACCACGGCGCTGACGGAGCTGCCGGCCGACGCCTGGCCGGAGCCGCCGGCGACAACCGGCGAGGAAGCCGAGCGCGCCGGGAAGGCGGAGCGTCAACCTTCCGAGCGCGTGGCGCGGCCACGCCGGCGGAGCCGTGCACCGGGTTCTGCTCGCGGCCGCGTCATGGCCCTCGTCGCCGTGGGCGCAGCCTGCCTGGGAATCGGCATCGCGGTCGGCACGCAGTTGGGCACCTCGACCGAGCGAGGTGCGGCCACGGTGACGTTCGAGGCGCTGCGCAGCGTCGACGCGCGAGACGCCGCGAGCGCCAGCATGAGCGCGGGTCGCATGACGCTCACCGTGACCCACCTGCCGCCGTTGGGCGCGAGTCGCTTCTACGAGCTGTGGCTGATGAGCAGCACGACGAAGCTCGTCGCCGTTGCGTCCTTCCGCGTCGACGCTTCCGGGCATGCGGATCTGAGCGTGCCGCTCCCGGTGCCGGCGCAGGACTACCGCTACCTCGACATCTCGGTTCAAACCCCCTCGCGCGGACCGCAGCACTCCGGCGACTCGGTGCTGCGCGCGGCGACGCGCACCTGAGCGCCGACCGATCCTGCTGCGCCGGCACCGGCGCGACGCCTTCGCACGATGCTTCGCGGAGCGTTCGCGCTGCGGTACAGGTCCGGCGAGGGCCCGGCGAGCGGACCCGTCCGGCCCACCGCCACCCACGCGTCCATGAGACAGATGTCGGCTCATGTACCGCACGCCGGGGGCCGATACCGCGAACCAGGCGACCTGCGCGAGATCGGCCCCGGGTTGCGAGGAAAATGCCGAGCGAAACCGCCCAACAGCCAAGCGAGACCGACGGGCACAACGCCCGGGCGCTGGCGGACCACACGGTCGAGCGCGCTGCCGAAGCGCTACTCCGGGAGCACCCCGACGCGCTGGTCTGCGCGCTTTCGGCGAACGGCCTGATCGTCCCGATCCCCGGCACCCTCACCCTCTCGGGCCAGGCGGCGATCGAGGGCCGCGCGGTGATCGACGGCGTCGTGGCGGCCGACCGCGGCGAGGTGATCTCGCTGTGGATGCGACTGGAGCACGAGCTGGCGGTGAACGGCAAAGTGCGCATGCTGAGCAAGCCCTCGCGCTGGGTGACGCTGCACTTCCTCGACCTGAGCGGGGCGCACGGCGTGAAGCTGTGCGTGATCCTGCCCAGCGAAGAAGCGGCGCCGGAGGGCGAGGACGACGGCGAGGAGCGGCCCGCGGCGCCGCGCTTCGCGACGCTGCTTGAGGACGAGGGCGCGAAGGTGATCGAGTGCGACGAGGCCTTCACGCAGATGTTCGGATACGCCCCCGAGGAGGTGATCGGGAAGTCGGTGCTGGACCAGATCCACCCCGACGACCAGGGCCGCGCGGTCGAGGGCTGGCTGACGACCCTCTCCACGCGCCGCGACCAGCTGACGCGACTGCGCCGGCGGCGCAAGGACGGCAGCTACGTCTGGGTCGACACCACCCTGCACAACTACCTGAACCGCGCCGACCGCAACTACGTGCTGGTCGAGCTGATCGACGTCTCCGCGGAGATGACGGCGCAGGAAGCCCTCCAGGACCGCGAGGAGCTGCTGCGGCGGCTGACCGACGCGATGCCGGTGGGGCTGATGCAGGTCGACCGCGAGCGCAACGCCGTCTACCACAACGCCCGCCTGCGCCAGATCGTGCAGGCCCCCTCCCCCGCCGGCGGCGAGCGCGAGGAGCAGCTCGATGTGGCGACCCCCGAGGACCGCGCCCTGCCCGCGGCGCGCTCGCTGCTGAGCACGCTCACCCGCGAAGGCCTCGCGAGCTTCGAGCGCGCGCTCGACCAGGTGCTCGAGGAGGGAGTCGACGAGGACGTCGAAGTCGACCTGGTGGTCCCCGGCGACGAATGGCGCCGGGCGCTGATGAGCATCCGCACGCTGAGCCGCGCGGGGGGCGAGATCAGCGGCGCGATCATCTCGGTGCTGGACGTCACCGACAGCGCCCGCGCGCACGAGGAGCTACAGCGCCGCGCGATGTTCGACGCGTTGACGGGCTGCCACAACCGCGGCTCGATCCTCGACATGCTGGAGCGCGAGCTGGAGCGCGAGGACGGCGCCAGTACAGGCGTCATCTTCGTGGATCTCGACCGCTTCAAGCCGATCAACGACAAGTTCGGCCACTCCGCGGGCGACGAGCTGCTGGCGGAGGTCGCCGAGCGGCTGCGCGCCCTGACCCGCCGCGGCGACGGCGTCGGGCGCCTTGGCGGCGACGAGTTCATCGTGCTGCTGCGCGACATCCGCAGCGCCGAGGTCGCGGTGCGCGTCGCCGAGCGCGTCTGCGAGTCGCTCAGCGGCGAGGTGCAACTGGCGAGCGGCCCCGTCGAGCTGAGCGCCAGCGTCGGGGTCGCGTGCAGCGAGGCCGGCACCGCCACCGCCGACGAGCTCGTCAAGCGCGCCGACGCCGCGATGTACCGCTCCAAGCAGCGCCACGACTGCAAGCCGACGCTCGACGAGCTCGTGCCGCAGGCCCACGCCCCGCGCGGCTGACGCCGTCGCGCCACCCGTCCCGCATAAGCTGGCCCCGTGCAGGTGAGGGAGCTTGAGAGGGAGGACTGGCCCGCGGTGCTCGCGCTGAACCAGGCTTCGGTGCGCGAGCTGAGCTCGCTGGACCAGCCGCGACTCGGCTACATCCTCGCGCTGGTCTACCGCAGCCTCGTCGTGGACCTTGGTCCCGACGGCGGCGTCGCGGCGTTCGCGATCGCCGTCGCCCCTGGCGCCCCCTACGACAGCGCGAACTACCGCTGGTTCGCCGAGCGCTACACCCAATTCCTCTATCTCGACCGGATCGCCGTCGCCGCCGAGCACCGCCGCCGCGGCTTCGGCGAGGCGCTTTACGAGCGGATGGAGCAGGCGGCGCTGCCGTTCGCGCGGATGGTCTGCGACGTCAACGTGCGGCCCCGCAACGACGCCTCGCTGGCGTTCCACGCCGCGCGCGGCTACGAGGACGTGGGCCGCCTGGACCACGGCGAGGAGAAGACCGTGGCGCTGATGGAGAAGGGGCTCTTGGGGTCCTGAGTCGGACCCCTGCGAGCCGATCGGATCGGCCTTCGCGGCGCGGCGAGCGCGCTCGCCCGCCTACAGGACCTTCGAGAGGAACGCACGCGTGCGCTCGTGGCGCGGGTTGCCCAGCACCTCGCCCGGCTCGCCGGACTCGACCACGACGCCGTCGTCCATGAACGTCACCGTGTCGGCGACCTCGCGCGCGAAGCCCATCTCGTGCGTGACCACCACCATCGTCATCCCTTCGCGCGCCAGCTGCTGCATCGCCGCGAGCACCTCGCCCACCAGCTCGGGGTCCAGCGCCGAGGTCGGCTCGTCGAACAGCATCAGCTTCGGGCGCATCGCCAGCGCCCGCGCGATCGCCACCCGCTGCTGCTGGCCGCCGGAGAGCTGCGCGGGATAGGCGTCGAGCTTGTCGGCCAGCCCCACCCGCGCCAGCAGCTCGTGGGCGTGGGCGCGCGCCTGCCCGGCGTCTTCGCGCTTGACGCGGATCGGCGCGCAGGTGACGTTCTCCTGCGCCGTCATGTGCGGGAACAGGTTGAAGTGCTGAAAGACCATCCCGATCTCCGCGCGCTTGCGCGCCACGTCGGCTTCGCGCAGCTCGTGCAGGCGCTCGCCCTGCTGGCGGTAGCCCACCAGCTCGCCGTCGACCGACAGGCGGCCCGCCTCGATCTTCTCCAGGTGGTTGATGCAACGCAGGAAGGTCGACTTGCCCGAGCCCGACGGGCCGAGCAGGCAGGCGACCTCGCCAGGAGCGACCGTCAGGTCGATCCCCTTCAACACCTCCTGACGCCCGAAGCGCTTGTGCACCGCTTCGGCCTTCACCATCGGCACGCTCATGGTTGATGGCGGACCGAGAGGACGCCGGCGCGAACCCGCTCGAACAGGCCGGCCTGACGCGTGCGCTCGCCGCGCCCGTAGTAGCGCTCCAGGTAGTACTGCCCGACGTACAGCACGCTCGTGCAGACCAGGTACCAGATGCTCGCGGCGATCAGCAGCGGGATCGTCTTGAAGTTGACCGAGTAGATGATCTGCGCGCCGTAGAGCAGGTCGCCCACGGCGATCACGCTCACCAGCGACGTCGTCTTCAGCATCGAAATCGTCTCGTTGCCCGTCGGCGGGATGATCACCCGCATCGCCTGCGGCAGCACGATCCGGCGCATCGTCTGCAGGCGCGTCATCCCCAGCGACTGCGCCGCGTCCGACTGCCCCGGGTCGACCGAGATGATCCCCGCCCGCACGATCTCCGCCATGTAGGCGCCCTCGTTCAGCCCCAGCCCCAGGACCGCCGCCGTGAACGGCGTGATCAGCTTGTTCGCATCCGCGTGGACGAACGACGGCCCGAACGGGATGCCCAGCCCGATCTTCGGGTACAGCGCCGCGATGTTGTACCAGAACAGCAGCTGCACCAGGACGGGCGTGCCGCGAAAGAACCAGATGTAGAAGGAGCTGGCGCCTGAGACCAGCCAGTTCGGCGACAGGCGCATCACCGCCAGCAGCACGCCCAGCACGATCCCGATCGCCATCGCGATCGCCGTCAGCTCGATCGTGATCCGCAGCCCGCGCAGGATGCGCGCGTCGAACAGGAATTCGCCGACGACGTCCCACTGGAAGTTGGGGTTGTCGACGACCGAGCGGACCAGCGCGACCGCGACGATCAGCACGATCGCCGCGGCCACCCAGCGCCCCGGGCGCCTGACCGGGACCGCGCGGATGTCCTCGGGACGCCCGGCCGCTGCTGGGGTCGGTTCGCCCGAGGACACCTGCTACTCGATCATCCGCTCGTCGGCCGCGGCTCCGCCGCTAGCCGATCGCGCCGTTGACCTTCGGTTCCTTGATCGCGCCCGACTGGAGCCCCCACTTTTCGAGGATCTTCCCGTAGGTCCCGTCGGAGATCAGCGCCTTCACGGCGCCCAGCACCGGCTGGGTCATGCCGCCCTTCTTCGGGATCGCGATCCCGTAGGGCGCCACTTCGTACTCCTTGCCGACCAGCTTGAAGCCGCCGTCGGACTGTTTGACCTGGTAGTCCGCCACCGGCGAGTCGGCCATGCCCAGTTCCGCGCGGCCGCTGGAGACCGCGAGGTTCACGGCGTTCTGGCCCGGGAAGCTCAGCGTCGTCACCGCCTTTGAGCCGCACTTCTTGCTCTGGGCTTCGGCTTCTTCCTGCTCGACGGTCCCCTTCTCCACGGCGACCGTCTTTCCGCACAGGTCCGCCACCGTGTTCACGCCCGGGTTCGCCGAGCTCTTCGCGTAGAAGGAGATGCCCGCCGAGAAGTAGTCCACGAAGTCCACCGTCTTCTCGCGTTCCTTCGTGTCCGTGAACGAGGAGATGCCAAGGTCGTAGCGGCCCGCCGCCAGGCCCGGGATGATCGTTTCGAAGTCGGAGTTGATCAGCTTCACCTTCAGCCCCAGCAGGGCGCCGATCGATTCCATCAGTTCCGCGTCCATGCCGATCACCGTGTGACCGTCCGAGGCGATGAACTCGTTCGGCGCGTACTGCGCTTCGGTCGCCACGTTCAGCGTGCCTTTCGACTTGATCGCCGACGGCACCTGTGCCACCAGCGCGGAGTCCGCCGCCGGCGTGCTCACCGGCGTCGAGCTCGACGTGGAGCTGGAGGCGCTGCTCGAAGAGGTGGAGCTTGAGCTACTGCTACTGCTGCTGCCACACCCTGTCAGCAGGACGAACGCGAACGCCAGCGCAGCGGCTGCGGCCACGAGCTTTCTCATCAGGAACCCTCCCGGGTGGTGGTGGAACCGGCCCCCTGGAGGACCGAAGAAGACGCTCGCAGTATAGGTCTGAGGGCAGTACCAATGCCCTCCGGGCCGCTAGATCTCCAGGTAGCGCAGCACGACGCGGCCCAGCAGGATCACGTCGCCGTTATGCAGGTCGGCCTGCACGACGCGCCGGCCGTTCACGAACGTGCCGTTCGAGCTGCGGTCGTCCAGCAGCCGCGGACCCGCGGGGCGGTGCACCAGCATCGCGTGCCGGCGCGAAACCGACTTCTCGTCGAGGTGCAGATCCGCCGAGAGGCCCCGGCCGATGTGCATCACGCCCTCCTCGATCGGGAGCAGCAGCGTCTCGCCGGTGCCCTGGATCTCCAGGTAGCGGCCGGGGCCGCTCGGGCGCTCGGTGATCGCCTTCTGGCGCGTGCTCTCGTCCAGGAACGCGATCGCGTCGACGCGCTCGGTGTGACCCTCGGCGGTGAGGGAGGGGGTCTGGTCTCGGAGGCGGATCGGTGTCTGTGCGGTCATGCGGGGCAGTCAATCCAATCGTACTGAGAGCTTCCTGAAGACCTTCGAAGAAACTCCTAAAGCTCGGAAGATGGGCAGATCTTGCGTGCTTTTCGCTCCCCTGCTCGGGCCTCGAACGCGTTATTCCCGCGTTCGGGGCTTTTCTAACGGCCCGCAGGCCCAGGCGCCGCGGAACCGGGCGGCTTGTTGCGGCGGTTGCGCGACATCCGCCGCGCGCTCCACCAGCCCCAGCCGCCGACCGCAAGCACCGGGACGACGTACAGCAACGACACGTACCAGTGGGTCAGGCATGCCAGCTGCATCTCGATTTACGCTACCACGCCTCCCGGTGGCCCGGGCTCTCGCCGGCGCCCGCCTCGGCGCCGCCGCTGCCGTCGCCGCCGCCGCCGGGCGCCGCCGGGTGCGGGCTTCCGCGGCGGCGGCGGACCGTCAGCACCAGCAGCAGCCCCAGCACGACGATCGCGCCGCCGATCGCGATCGCCGCCACCGGCGCCGAAGAGGAGTTCGGTTCCCAGAACAGCCGTCCCGCCACGTCGCCGGGCCGGCCCCCTACCGCGATCGGCACGCGCCAGTCGAAGATCAGCGTGCGCTTGCCCTTGTCCTTCACCTGCGGCGGCAGCGCCGGCGACATCCAGTGGATGCGGTGGTCGTGCCATTCGTACTGGCCCGTGCGATCGACGAGTTGCCAGCGGGGAGCCGCCTTCGCGCTCGCCGACGGCGGCACCGTCACGTTGCCGTAGAAGCTCTGGTTCAGGAAGTAGGCCGGCGAGCGCATGTTGACTTCGACCGCGCCCCCCGGCTGGAAGCGCAGGTAGGGCTCGCCTTCGTAACCGTCCACCGTCACGGTCTTGCCGGTCTGGTTGCGCAGCAGCAGCCGGTCCGAGAACTGGAGCACCTGGAGCCCCAGCCCGTGCGCCGGGGGCGACACCGAGGTGATCGTCGAGCGGTAGTTGGGGCTCGAGCCCTGGTCGTTCAGGGGGCTCTGCGATTCGTCCCCCGTCGTGGTGGCGGCGGCCGCGCCCGTGACAGCGGCCGGGCCGAGCGCGAGGGCGCAGACGGCGAGCAGAGCCAGGAGCGGGCGGGCGGACACGCCCGAAACCTAGCTCAGGGGCGCCTGCGGCCGAGCCGGTCGGCTCAGGTGCCCACGTCCGAGAGCAACCACAGCCCGAAGCTCGTGAACGCCACCATCACCGCCAGCATCCAGTACTGGCTGCGCACCGCTTCCTCCGGCTCTCGGTACATCGCCAGCGCCCGGTCGTGCGCCAGCGCCAGGCCGCCGACGTGCCCGGCGATCAGCGCCGCCACCTGCACGTACCAGATCGCCGCGTAGGAGAGCACTCCGTAGTCGATCTGGTAGCCGCTCGTGCCGAACAGGTCGCTGCCGTTGCCGAGCGGGTCCGAGATCAGGTAGCCCAGGGCCTGCCCCTGCCAGATCAGCAGCGAGAAGTAGTGCGCCAGCACGTAGGCGAAGGCGATCGGGACCAGCGTGTGCGCGAAGGCGCGCGTCAGCTCGCCCAGCTCGTAGCGCTCCGAGACGCTGCGTACGCCCAGCACCCCGAGCCGGTAGACAGCGACGATCAGGCAGATGCAGAACACCAGGCCCACCGAGTAGGCCAGCTCCTGCGCGGGCGTCGCGCCGAGCCCGAGGCTCGAGAAGACGCTCTGCACTTCGGGCTCGGCTTTGCGCCAGATGCCGCCGTTCGAGAAGCCGTCGAACGTCGTCGTGCCGATCAGCGCGCAGATCAGCGTCACGGTGCCCGGGACGATCTGCAGGTCCGCGATGCCGCTCAGCGGGCGTCGCAGGCATAGACCGCGCTCGTCCACCGTCAGCGGCGAGAGCCGGCCCAGCAGGTTGAAGTAGACGCCGAAGCCGTCCGCCGATCCCCCCCACCGCTCGACGCCGAACAGCAGCATCCCCACGACCATCACCGCGAAGTAGCCCAGCGACAGCGTCGCCAGCAGCGAGGGTTCGTCGCGGTTCACGAACACCAGCTCAAGCCAGGCGAAGCCGACGATGCCCGCGATCGCCGGCCACTGCCCCAGGCCGTCGGGATAGTGCAGCAGCGGCGGCGACTCGCGCCCGCCGCGCAGCGCGCGCTGGGCCCAGCGGAATGCCCGCGCGCACGCGCGCCACGGGCTCAACGACGCGAACACGTCGCCGAACAGCACGCTCAGCACCGGCAGCCCTACCCAGAAGATCACGTACACGAACGTCACCGAGAAGTTCGCGTTCGGCACCTGCGCGCCCGCGAAGCCGCTGTAGAGCACCAGCGCGAACAGCGCCAGCCCCAAGGCTCCCGCGAACAGCTGCGCCGCCGTGCGCGCCGCAGGGCCAAGCCCCAGCAGCAGCCGCAGTCGTTCGCGTTGTAGCTGCGGGGTGCGCCACAGCGTCGACAGCGCCACGAACGAGACCACCAGCACGATCGCCGCCGTCCAGCTAAACAGCCACACCGGGATCGGCAGATCGGCCTTGCCCACGATCCCGTGGGCCTGCGCGCTGGCCGGCAGCGCCAGCGCCAGGAGCGCCGCGCCGCCGAGCAGGCCGGGCAGCATGCGGCGAGGTCGGGCGCTCATGCCCGCGTCAGTTTATGGGACCGCAGGCGCCCGGCCGCCGGTAGGGTCTGCCGCCACCCGCGCCCTGCGCTGGCGTACCCTGAAACCCGCATGCACACGCTCCCGCTCGCCGTCTCCACAAGCCTCGAGGACGTGCTTCAGCTGGGGCCGCTGGCGGTCTTCGCGGTCCTCTACGCGCGGCGGGTGCGCACGCTCGCGGTGACGGGCCATCCGGTCCCCGGCTGGCGCCAGGCCTGCTTCTACGGGGGCTTCGTCACGATCGCCGCCGCGCTCACCTCGCTCGGCTCCGCCAGCCAGGACCTGCTCTACATGCACATGGTCGAGCACCTGCTGCTCGGCGACATCGCCGCGCTGCTGATCGTGCTCGGGCTGACCGGGCCGCTGATCGCCCCGATCCTGAAAATCCGCTTCTTCGACCGGCTGCGCGTGCTGGCCCACCCCGCGATCGCCTTCCCCCTGTGGACGATCGACCTGTACGTCTGGCACCTGCCGGTCTTCTACCAGGCCGCGCTGCGCCACTCGGGGATCCACGCGCTGGAGCACGCGATGTTCCTCGGCTTCGGCGTGAACATGTGGATGTGCCTGTTCGGGCCGCTGCCGATGCCGAAATGGTTCGGCAACCTCGGGCGCCTCGTCTACATCGTCGCCGTGCGCCTCGCCGGCACCGTGCTCGGCAACATCTTCCTCTGGTCCGGGACCGTCTTCTACCCCTTCTACAACCACGGCGACGCGATGCACCACATCTCGCCGCTGGCCGACCAGAACATCGCCGGGGCGATCATGATGGTCGAGGAGTCCTTCCTCACGCTCGGGCTGTTCTGCTGGCTGTTCCTGCGCGCCGCGCGCGAGGGCGAGGAGCGCCAGAACCTGCTCGACTACGCCCAGCTGCACGGCCTCGAGCTGAGCGAGGCGCGGGCCGCCCGGGCCGTAGCCGCGGGGCGCGGGCCGGAGTTGCAGCGGCGGCTTGAGAGTCGCGTCGAGACCGCCGAGCACGGCTGAGCGCGCCGCGCGGCGCGGGTTCGCGCGCTGGCGCGAGTCGCGTTCGGGCGGCGGTATGCTCGGCCCATGTGCGCGGGTTGCGCGATGGCGGCGGCTTCGGCCGCGACCGGCTTCCGGAGCTGGCTCCAGACCCACCACTTCGGCTGGCTCACGCCGAAGCGGATGCGCGCGCTGACGATCGCCGCGATGGTCGCCGCCGGGCTCGTCTCGACCGTCGGCATCAGCGGCTCCACGCCGCCGCCCGCGAAGGCCGCGACGCACCACGCCGCGGTGCCCGCAGAACCTCGCTAGCTCGCTAGCCCCCGGCTACGGCAGGAAGGATCGTCAACTCCGTACCGTCGGAGACCGGCGTCGCAAGGCCGTCGAGGAAGCGGATGTCTTCGCCGGCGACGTACACGTTCACGAACCGCCGCAGGCCGCCCTGGTCGTCGTACAGCCGCGTGCGCAGCTCGCCGTGGCGCTCGAACAGGCCGTCGAGCACGTCCTTGACGGTCGCGCCGTCGACCTGGGCCTCGGCCTCGCCGCCCGCCGCAGCGCGCAGCTGCGTGGGGATCTTCACCGTCACCGACATCAGACCGAGACGGCTTGGGGAACGCCGGCCTCGAAGGCCTCGACGCTGGGGGCAATCGTGTGCGTCTCGAACGTGCCGCGCACCGCGTCGAGCGTCTTCAGGCCCTCGCCCGTGATCACGAGCACGACGCGCTCGCCCGGGTCGATGTCGCCGCGCGCGGCGAGCTTCGCGAGCGTCGCGGTCGTGACGCCGCCCGCGGTCTCGGTGAAGATCCCGGTCGTCTCGGCGAGCAGCTTGATCCCGGCGCGGATCTCCTCGTCGGTGACGGCGTCGATGCCGCCGCCGGTGCGCCGCGCCAGGTCGAGCGCGTAGGGCCCGTCGGCGGGGTTGCCGATCGCCAGCGACTTCGCGATCGTGTTCGGCTTGACCGGGCGGCAGACTTCGTGGCCTTCGGCGAAGGCGCTCGCCACCGGCGAGCAGCCCTGGGCCTGGGCGCCGTTCATGCTCGGCAGCTCGCCCTGCACGAGGCCCAGCTCCGCGAACTCCTCGAAGCCGCGCGCGATTTTCGTGAACAGCGAGCCTGAGGCGATCGGCACGACGCAGCGGTCCGGCAGCTCCCAGCCGAGCTGCTCGGCGATCTCGAACGCCAGCGTCTTCGAGCCCTCGGCGTAGTAGGGGCGCAGGTTGATGTTCACGAACGCCCACTCCCGCTCGGCGCACAGCTCGGTGCAGAGGCGGTTGACGTCGTCGTAGTTGCCTTCGACGCCGACGAGCTTCGTGCCGTAGATGCCCGTCGCCAGCACCTTCTGCTCCTCGAGGTCGGCCGGGATGAAGACATAGGAGTCCATGCCCAGCGCCGCGCCGTGGGCGGCGACCGAGTTGGCGAGGTTGCCGGTCGAGGCGCAGGCGATCGTCTCGAAGCCCAGCTCGCGCGCCCGCGTCGTGGCGACCGAGACGACGCGGTCCTTGAACGAGTGCGTCGGGTTCGCGGCGTCGTTCTTGACCCACACCTCGCCCAGGCCGAGCCGCTCCGCGAGCCGGTCGGCGCGGATCAGCGGCGTGCAGCCGGCCGGCAGCCCGGCGCGCGAGGCGAGGCGGCCGGAGGGACCGGGAGGCCCGCCTGCGAGCGGCAGGAAGTCCGCGTAGCGCCAGATGTTCTGCGGGCCGCCCTGGATGCGGCGGCGCAGCTCACCGACGTCGCCGCCGGTGCGGCTGTGGTCGTAGACGACCTCGAGCGGGCCGAAGCAGGCCTCGCAGACGAACACGGCCTCAAGCGGGTACTGGGCCTTGCACTCCTTGCACTGCAGGTGACTGACAGCCATTGGAACCTCCGTCGTATGTTCTTCGCGGTGCCACTTGTGCGAAGAACCCGGAGGCTCGCCACACATCTCTCTGGAATTGGCACCTTCCGTCCGTGACATTGACGGTGGTTGCCGGGGTTTCATCGGGCCAGTCCCTTCACCCCTCTGGATGTGTCCAGCTATGTGCGCGGCAGTGTAGCAATCCGCTTGGCGGAGCGGATCTGCACGGCCGCTCGTTCGAGCTAACTACCCCGGCCCGCGCCCGCGGTAACGCGCGCGGCGCGGCGGTGTAGCCGCATGTGGATGAGCACCTCCCCATCGCGCACCCCCACGCGCGGGCAGGAGTCACAGCGCCCCGAACAGGGCGCCGACGACTTGGAGCCCTACGCCGCTGCCACGAAGCGGCGCATGCTGCTGATCGTCAACCCGTACGCCTCGACTGTCTCCGACAAGCTGCGCCACCTCGTGGTCTACGCCCTGAAAGGGCGCTTCGAGGTCGACGCGGTCGACACCGAATCGCGCGGCCACGCCACCGTGCTCTGCCGCGAGGCTGCGCACGAGGGTTATGACGTCGTGGTCGCCTTCGGCGGCGACGGCACCGTCAACGAAGCCGCGAACGGCCTGCTCGGCTCCGACACGCCGCTGTGCGCGCTGCCCGGCGGCTCGGCGAACGTGTTCGCGAAGATCCTCGGTATCCCCGGCGAGCTGGTCGACGCCACCGAGCACCTGCTCGCGATGGCCGACGACTGGCGCGTGCGCAAGGTCGACCTCGGCGTCGTCAACGACCGCTGCTTCACGTTCAACTCCGGCGTCGGCCTCGACGCGAGCGTCGTGAAGCGGGTCGACGCCAAGCCCCGGCTGAAGGCCCGTTTCGGCCCCTACTTCTTCACCTGGAAGGCGCTCTCCGTCGCGCAGCGCTACCTCGTGCGCCCCACGCGCCTGGAGGTCGAGACCGCCGACGGCACGCTTCCCGGCGTCACGGCGATCGTGCAGAACGGCGCCCCCTTCACCTACTTCCACGACAAACCGATCGACATCGCAGAAGGCGCCGAGCTCGAATCCGGCGAGCTCGTGCTCGCCGCGCTGCGCCGCGCCACCCCGCTGGCGTTCACCTCGATCGGCATCCGCGCGCTGTCCTCGCGCGCCAGCGTCGCGCGCAACCGCCAGATCACGAACGTCGAGGGCCTGCGCGAGCTGACCGTACGCAGCGCCGACGGGCGCCCGCTGCCGTTGCAGGTCGACGGCGACTTCCTCGGCGAGGTCGAGGAGGCGCGCTACTCCATCAAGCCGCGCGCGCTGAGCATCGTCTCCTAGCCCTTCAGCTGGAAGGCCTTCGACGCGGTCACGGTCTTGCCGCCGCGCGGCGTGAACGTGCCCTTCGCGGTCAGCTGGATGGCGCTCCTGTGCTTCAGCATGCGCAGCGCCTTCGCGGTGAACTTGATCGTGAGCGTCTTCGTGGAAGGCCCGGCGAACGCCGCCTGGCCGACCGCGAACAGCACCGGCTTGGGCTTGGCCCCGTGCTTCCTCGCGGCCGAGACGTGCGCGCCCTTCGGCAGGAAGAACCAGTCGATCGTCAGCGAGCCCGCGACGAGCGCTTTGAAGCTGAGCGCGTAGCCCTTCATCCGCTTGACCTTCGCGAGCCTCGCGGCCTTGCCCTTCGGCACGAGCTGCGCGAGCAGGCTCGCTTTCAGCTCCGCGGCGGTGAAGATATGGGCGACGGTGGTGAGGGCTTGGACGACCATGGTGGTGGTGGTGGTGGTGGGGGTGGTGGTGGTGGTCGCGCCGGGACCGGGCGCCCCGCCGGGCGGCAGCGCCGGGCGCGCGCGCGAGAAGTGGGCGAGCATCCCGGGCGCTTCGGAGGAGACGTAGACGGAGCCGCCGTCGGGGCTGACCGCGATCCCCGAGGCTTTTTCGATCGGCTTGCCCGCCAGATCGGTGCAGCCTTCGACGAATTCGCCGGAGTAGCAGGCCTGATAGCTGAGCTTGCCGTCGCTGCCCACGGTGAAAGCCGTCACTGCGCGCTTGCCCCCGACGTAGACCGACTGTCCGTCCTGGCTGACGGCGACCGGTTCCGCTTCCGCGAGCGGGTCGCCGGCGCCGGGAATGTCCTGACAGACCCCGCCCGAGCCGTCGGCGCTGACGCATTCCGCCCAGCGCAGGTCGCCGTTCGGCTGCACCGACAGCCGCGTGAGCCCACCCGCGCTCGTGTGGCTGGTCACGTAGACCGAGGAGCCGTCGGGGCTGACCACAAGCCCTCGATCTTCGTCTGGCAGCGAGCCCGGCGCGTCTTCGCATTTTGCTCCAGCGCCCGCCCCGGCGATGCAGTTGCCGGGCGTCAGGCGGCCTGCGTCGTCGGTCGCGAAGTGCACGACGGCGTCCGTTTCGGGGGCGGCGGCATAGACGTCGCCTGTGGTCGGGCTAACCGCCACCGCCGCCGCGCGCTCCAGCGGCACGCCGTTGCTGCCGTACTGCAGGCAGCCCGCCTCGGTGTACGAGTCCACGCACCCGTCGAAGGAGAACCCCGTCGAGGAGACGAAGAAGTGATCGACCCAGCCGACTTCGGGAGTGATGCCCCCCGCGGCCGCGTACAGCGAGTTGCCGTCCGGGCTCATCGCCACCTGCGTCGCGTCCTCCAGCGGCCACGCCGCATCGGTGACACCGCAGCTGCCGTTCGTGCCGTTTGCATTGCTGATGCAATCGCGGTAGACGAGCTGGCCGCCGGGCGCGAGCGTTTCCAGATGAGCCACGTCCCCAGGTGTGCCAGAGCCGAAGTCCGCGCTGTCGGCCGCTACGTAGACCGCCTGGCGCGTAGGGCTGACGACGAGGCCGTGAGCGTTCGTGAGCGGCTTGGCGGGCGAGTTCGCGTTCGTGCAGGTCCCGCCCGAGCCGTCATTGCTTATGCACCCGTCGTAGGCGAGCTTGCCTTCTCCTCCCACGAAGAAGTGCGTGATGTCCGTTTTGCCCGTCGCGTAGACGGCGGTGCCCGAAGGACTGACCGCGACGCCGCCTGAGTCGAGGAACGGTTCGCCGGCCTCGTTGATGCACCCGGCGCCGCCGCCGAAGCATTCCTGCAGGGCCAGCTCTCCGACGGCGCCCGCGCCTGCGGGGGCAAGCATTCCGAGCAGCCCCGCCAGCGCGAGCAGCGGGGGCAGAACGGCTAGACGCTTGGCGACCATGGACGGCGAAGTTACCAGGCCCCAGCCGGGACGGGCGTGCAGTGCCGAAGCTGCCGCCGCCGGCTCTGCGGGCGGTGCCGCGCCTATCCCGCGCCGCCCGGTGTGACCCGGTAGGCGTCGAACACCGAGTCGATGTTGCGCATGCGCGTGATCGCGCCCTTCAGCGTGTGCGTGTCGGCGACCTCGATCACGAAGCGGTTCTTGACCATCGGCGGCGCGGACATGCAGCGCGCTTCGAGGATGTTCGCCCCCGACTCGCTGAACACCCGCGAGAGGTCCTCCAACAGGTGGTGGCGGTCCCAGGCGTCGATCTGGATTTCGACGACGAACGCCGTCGACTGGTCGCCTTCCCAGGCGACCGTCGTGAAGCGCTCGGGATCCTTCTTCAGGAGCGCGACGTTCGGGCAGTCTTCGCGATGGATCGTGATCCCGCGGCCGAGCGAGATGTAGCCGACGATCTCGTCGCCCGGCACCGGCCGGCAGCACTTCGCCAGGCGCAGCATCACGTCCTCGACGCCGTCGACCTTGATCCCGTACTGGTCGGAGGACTTCGTCGGCCGCCGCCGCGGGCGCCCGACGCGCAGCAGGTCCGCCGCGGTCCCGTCGCCGTCGGCGGCCTCGCCCTGCTTCAGCCGCTGCATCACCTTGCCGACGACCAGCTTCGGCGAGACCTTCGCGCCGCCGAGCGCGATGTAGAAGTCGTCGGCCTTGCGGTAGCCGACCTCGCGGATCACGTCGGCGAGGATCGCCGAGCCCGTGATCTTCTGCGCGGGCAGGCCCGCTTTGCGCAGGTGCTCCTGGAGCACCTCGCGCCCCTCGTGCTCGGTGTCCTGGCGCGACTCGGCCTTGAACCAGGCCTTGATCTTGTTGCGGGCGCGGGTCGTCTTGACCATCGCCAGCCAGTCGCGCGAGGGGCCGCGCTCGCGCTTGGCGGTGAGGATCTCGACGATGTCGCCGGAGCGCAGCTCGTAGTGCAGCGGCACGATCTTGCCGTTGACGCGCGCGCCCACGCAGCGGTGGCCGATCTCGGTGTGGACCTCGTAGGCGAAGTCCAGCGGCGTCGCGCCCGCGGCCAGCGACTTGACCTGGCCCTTCGGCGTGAACACGAACACCTCTTCCTCGAACAGGTCCGTGCGCAGCGTCTCCATGAACTCGCGCGGGTCCGACAGGTCCTTCTGCCAGTCGAGCATCGAGCGCAGCCACTTCAGCTTCGCGTCCTCGCCCTGCCCCCCGGCCCCGTGGCCGCCGGGTCCCGGGGCGCCGTCGGCGCCCTGCTTGTAGACCCAGTGCGCCGCGACGCCGAACTCGGCCATCTCGTGCATCTCCTGGGTGCGGATCTGGATCTCAAGCGGCCGCCCCTCCGGCCCGATCACCGTCGTGTGCAGCGACTGGTACATGTTGAACTTCGGCATCGCGATGAAGTCCTTGAAGCGCCCCGGCAGCGGCTTCCAGAGCGAGTGGATCACGCCGACCGTGCCGTAGCAGTCCTTGACCGAGTCGACGATCACGCGCATCGCGGTGAGGTCGTAGATCTCGTTGAACTCGCGACCCTTCTTGGTCATCTTCGAGTAGATCGAGTAGAAGTGCTTGGCGCGGCCCGCGATCTGCGCGTGGATGCCCAGCTCGCCCAGCTCGCGCGCGAGGTATTCGCCCGCCTGGCTGACGTAGCCCTCGCGATCGTCGCGCTGCTGGGCGACGAGCCCCTTGATCTCCTGGTACTTGCGCGGGTGCAGCGTCGCGAACGCGAGATCCTCCAGCTCCCACTTGATCGCGTGGATGCCCAGGCGGTGGGCGAGCGGCGCGTAGATGTCGAGCGTCTCGCGCGCCTTCTCCATCTGCTTCTGCTTCGGCATCGCCTCGATCGTGCGCATGTTGTGCAGGCGGTCGGCGAGCTTGATCAGGATGACCCGCACGTCGGTGGCCATCGCCACCATCATCTTGCGGTAGTTCTCGGCCTGCGCCTCGTCGTGGGACTGGAACGTGATCCCGGTCAGCTTCGTGACGCCGTCGACGATCTGCGCGATCTCCTCGCCGAAGCGCTCGGTCACCTCCTCGATCGAGGCCTTCGTGTCCTCGACGGTGTCGTGCAGCAGCGCCGCGCACAGCGTCTCCGTGTCCAGGCGCATGCCCGCGCAGATGCGCGCCACGCCGACGGGATGGACGATGAAGTCCTCGCCCGACTTGCGCCGCTGCGCGGCGTGGTGCTCGCAGGCGAACACGAACGCGTCCTGCACGCGCGCGCGGTCGATCTCGACCGCGGAGTCAGCCGCGTGCTCGGAGACGATCGCGAACAGGTCCGCCAGCAGGCGGCGCTCCGGCTCACTCAGGCCGAGCCGCTGCGCTGAGATCGCCGGGGTGGCCGTCGCGGCCGGCGCCGCGGGCGCGGAGACGGCAGCCGCGGGCGGCGCCTGCTCCGCCAGCTCGGTGGCCTGCGGCTTGTTCGGGTCCTTAGCGACCGACATGTACACAGGTTAGGGAACGGCCGGGCGGGATTGAAGCGCCTGGCGCGCTAGAGCAAGGCCAGCTGCAACTGGCCCTGCGCCTCCCCGGCGGGCTCGGCCTCGGGCTTCAGCGAGCGCACCTGCGGCGCCGGCTCCGCGGCCCTCGCGCAGCGCAGCACCAGGCGCGGCTCGGTGACGCCGTTCCACTCGTTCACCTCGAGCGCGAACGTCGCCTCCGCGGGCTCCCCCTCCGCCACGGGCAGCCTGCCGCCGTTGCGGAAGGCGACCGCCTGCGCGCGGGCTCCGCGCGACTCGACCGTGAAGCGCACGTGCTTGCCTTCGCCCATCGGGCGCGGGTCGCGGAAGCGGGCGTCGGCGACCATCAGCGAGACCGCGGGATTGCCGTGCCCGAACGGCGCGAGGCGTTGCAGCTCCTCGGCGAGCCCCATCCCCAGCTCGGCCCCGCCGACGACGGCGTCGACGCGCTCCACGGGCGCCAGCTCGGCGGCGTCGAGCACCAGCTCGGCGTGCTCGCCGAAGGCGCGCGCCAGCTCCGGCACGCGCGCGCGCTCGACCTCGAGGCCCGCCGCGGCGCGGTGGCCGCCGTAGCGCAGCAGGTGCGCCGAGCACTCGGTGAGCCCCGCCAGCAGGTCGAAGCCCGGGACGCTGCGCGCCGAGCCCCTGCCGCGGTCGCCGTCGAGCGCGATCAGCGCCACCGGCCGGTGATGGCGCTCGGCCAGGCGCGAGGCGACGATCCCGATCACGCCGGGGTGCCAGCGCTCGCCGGCGAGCACGTACGCCGCGCGCTCGCCCAGCTCCGCGACCTGGGCTTCGGCCTCGAAGCGGATCCGCTGCTCGACCTCGCGCCGCTCGTGGTTGGCGCGGTCCAGCTCCTCGGCTACCTGCGCCGCGCGCAGGGTGTCCTCGGTCAGCAGCAGCTCGAGCCCCGCGTCGGCGCGATACAGCCGTCCCGCCGCGTTCAGCCGCGGCGCCAGCGCGAAGCCGAGCGCCCGCGCGTCGACGCGCCCCGGGTCGACGCGCGCGACCCGCATCAGCGCGCGCAGCCCCGGCTTGCGCGTCGCGGCGAGCGCGCGCAGGCCGCGTCGCACGAGCGTGCGGTTCTCGCCCGTCAGCGAGACGACGTCCGCGACGGTCGCGAGCGCCACCAGGTCGAGGTCCTGCTCCAGCTCGCGCGGGTCGCGCCCCGCCGCCTCGAACAGCGCCTGCGCGAGCTTGTAGGCGACGGCCGTCGCGCACAGCTGCGGGCACGGGTAGCCGCACAGCGCCGGGTGCACGATCGGCGCGTCCGGCAGCGCGCCGTCGGCGCGCGGCGCGTGATGGTCGCTGACGACGACCTCGATCCCCAGCTCGCGCGCGAGCGCGACCTCCTCGACCGCGGTGACCGCGCAGTCCGCCGTCACGAGCAGGCTCGTGCCGCGCTCGGCCAGGCGCCTGACGGTCGCCGCCGAGAGGCCGTAGCCGTCGGCGGCGCGATCGGGCAGGTAGGAGTCGGCGTCGGCCCCGAGCGCGCGCAGCGCGCGCAGCAGGATCGCCGTCGAGCAGACGCCGTCGACGTCGTAGTCGCCGTGGACCGTGATCCGCCTGCCCGAGCCGGCGTGCGCGAGGATCGTTTGCACCGCGCGCTCGATCCCCGCGAAGGCGCCCGGCGGGTACGTCTCCTCCGCGGCGAGGAACGCGCGGGCGCGCTCGGGCGAGTCCAGCCCGCGGCGGACGAGCACCTGCGCGAGCGCGCCGCTGACGCCCAGCTCGGCGCGCAGCCGCGCGACCCGCTCGGGCGGGCAGTCGGCGATCTGAAAGCGCGGGACGCTCACGCGGCCACACTACGGCCGCGACGGGACGGAAGCGCGGGGCTAGAGCTCCTCGCCCAGGTGCGCCGTCGCGCGTTCGCGGCGCATGCCCTCGAGGTAAACCAGCGCCATCCCGATCAGCGCGCCCGGCACCGCGTACAGCGCCACCGCGACGTCCGTCGCCTTTTCGCCGGGGATCTTCAGGGAGGAGACCTTGACGCTGAAGATGATCAGTCCCACGACGATCCCGCCGGCGAGCGAGCCAAGGAACGCGCCGACGATGCCGCCCCAGAAGCGGTCCGGCAGGAAGATCGTGAAGTGCCAGATCGCAAGCCCCATCATCACCCAGGCGAGCAGTCCCATCAGCGCCTCCCGTGCTTGCGGTTGCGTGTCCGTTTGCGCTTCGGCGCCATTTTGTCGTCCTTCAGCACGAGGTCCTCGGGCGTCAGGTCCGCGGCCGGGTCGCGTTTGGCCTCGGGCGACTGCTCGGGCTGAGCGGGCGGCGCCTGGCGCGCTTTGCGCTCCTGCTGCGCCACGCCCGCGGCGCCCGCGCGCCGGCCGCCGCGCCCCGGCCGCTGCGGCTCCTGCCCGGTGTCGAGGTCACGCACCAGCTCCTGGAACTCATCGCGCGAGATCTGCTCTTCGGTGCCGACGCCGCCGCCCCCGCCGAAGATCGAGACGGAGCGTTTGCCCTGCCTGGCGGGCTCGACGTCCTCCGGCGCGCCGCCGGAGGTCGTCGCGTACGCCGCGACCCCGCCCTGTTCGCGCAGGATCCGCGCGCGGCGGTTGCGGTAGGTGCCCTCGCGCTCCTTCCAGTGCGTCAGCACCGGCGAGGCGATGAAGATCGAGGAGTAGGCGCCCGAGGCGATCCCGACCATCAGCGCGAAGGCGAAGTCCTTCAGCGTTTCGCCGCCGAAGAACAGCAGCGCCAGCACGGGCAGCAGCGTGCAGAAGCTCGTCGCCAGCGACCTCGTCAGGACCTCCGACATCGAGCGGTTGACGATCTGCGAGAAGGCGGCGCGCGGCATCCGCGGCACGTTCTCGCGGACACGGTCGAACACGATGATCGTGTCGTAGAGCGAGTACCCCAGGATCGTCAGCAGCGCCGCGACGGTCGAGGTCGTCACTTCGCGCCCGGTCAGCGAGTAGACGCCGGCGGTGATCAGCAGGTCGTGCATCAGCGCGATCAGCACCGGGATCGCGTACTTCCACTCGAAGCGCAGCGCGATGTACGCCGAGATCACCAGCAGCGAGGCGATGATCGCGATGATCGCGCTGTTCGCGACGGTCTTGCCGAACGTCGGCCCGATCGAGGTTGAGGAGAAGTTCTTCGTCCCGGCCCTGCCGCCGCTGCCGAACTTCTGGTCGAGCGCCGACTTGATCGACTGGACCTTGTCGGGCTTCAGCGTCTTGGTGGAGATCTGGTAGCCGTTGCCGCCGATGCTCTTGTTGTTGAACTTCTGCACCTTGGCGTTGCCGTAGCCCGCGCCGGCCATCACTTTTTCGATTTCGCCCTCGCTGACCTTCTTCACGAACGCGGTGTCGATGCGGGTGCCGGACTTGAAGTCGATGCCGAAGTTCAGGCCGTTGCCGCCGATCGCGAGCGCGCCGACCAGCAGGATCGTGCCCGAGAAGGAGAAGAACCACTTCGAGGCGCCCATGAAGTCGAACGTCAGCTTGCGGCGGGGCTTGCCGGCGCCGAGCGCGGCGGGGTGGGTCACGAATTTCGAGCGGCCCATCGTGCCGAGCGCTGCCTGCGTGGCGAGCACGGCGGTGAACAGCGAGACCAGCGTGCCGATCCCCAGCGTCAGCGCGAAGCCCTTGACTTCCGCGGTCGCGAGCGCGAACAGGATGAAGGCCGTCATGAACGTGACGACGTTCGCGTCGACGATCGCCGCGAAGCCGCGTTTGTAGCCCGTGGCGATGCCGGAGATCACCGATCTGCCCGCGCGTATCTCCTCCTTGACGCGCTCGAAGATCACGATGTTCGCGTCGGCCGCGACGCCGATCGTCAGGATCAGGCCCGCGATGCCCGGCAGCGTCAGCGTGATCGGGATCAGCTTGATCAGCGCGAAGAAGTAGATCCCGTAGACGATCAGGCCGCCGACCGCGATCGCTCCCAGCACGCGGTAGAAGACGAGCAGGAACAGGCACACGATCGCGAAGCCCACGAGCCCCGCGATCAGGCCCTGGTTCAGCGCGGTTTTGCCGAGCGTCGCCGAGACCTGCGAGTTGGAGATCAGTTCGAGCTTGATCGGCAGCGCGCCGGACTTCAGCTCGTTGGCGAGTTCCTGCGCCGAGGTGATCGTGAAGCCGCCGGAGATCTGCGAGCCGGTGTTGGCGTCGATCCCTTCGGGGTACTTCGTGTAGTCGATCGAGGGCGTCGTGATCAGCTGGCTGTCGAGCACGACCGCGAAGTGCTGGAGCGCCGCTTCCTTCGGCACGCCCGGCAGCTGCGATTCCTGGCCGCGGTGGGCGATTTCCTTCGTGGTCTGCTGGAAGACTTTCTTGCCGTGGCCGGTGAATTCGAAGGTCACGTTCGGCGCGCCGGTGCCGCCGGCGCCTTCGTCAAAGCTCTGGCGCGGGTTCTTGACGTCGGAGCCCGTCAGCACGGGGTCGTCGTTGATCACGAACCAGCTTTCGGGCTGCTTCTTGGTGACCTTGCCTTTTTCGTTTTCGATCGGGCGGGCGCGGACGAGCACGGTGCCGGGGTTGACCCGGACCGGCTTCAGTTTCACGACCTTCGGGACTTCCTTGGGCTTGAGGTCCGCGTAGAGGCTCTTTTCGGTTTCCTCCGGCCCGCGGATGACCTTCTGGTGCTTGGGATCGAGCAGGTACCAGCTGCCGTAGATGCAGTCGTTGAGCTGCTGGGGCGTGCAGCCCTTGCTCCAGGTCGTATCGGTCGGGCGCAGCACCGGCGCGCGTTTTTCGGCGCGCTGCACCGCCTGGTACTCGGGCAGACCGAACTGGGCTTCGCCCGCGCGGGGGCCGCCCGTGACGGTGGTTTCTTTCGGCGACGGCTTGCCGCTGGCGCCGATCACGTTCGGCTCCCAGTCGTAGAAGAACATCTGCGCGGTCTTGCCCACCTCCTGTTCGGCGCGGCGGGCTTCGTGCACTTCCGGCAGCGCGACGTCGATTTCGTCGGCGCCCGAGCGCTGGATTTCCGGCTGCGAGACGCCGAGGGTGTCGACGCGGCTGCGCATGATGTCGATCGCGCGGTTCAGCGATTCGGCGTCGACTTTCGACTGCGCGGTCGGCTTGGCTTGGTAGACGAGCTCGACGCCGCCCTTGAGGTCAAGCCCGAGCCGCGTCTTCTTCGCGAGGATCGCGACGAAGGACCCGGCGACGAGCCCGGCGACGAGCAGCAGGACGAGCGTGTTGCGGCGGCGGTCGGTCATCGCGATCTACGCCTGAGACTACTTGTCCGGCGTCAGGACGAGCAACAGCCCGCCGTCGTCGTCGTAGTCGGGGAACATGTCGGCCTTCGCGTTGGCGGCGACGTCGCGCTCCCCGGAGACCTCCACGGGCACGTCGAGTTTGCGCACGCCCCACTCCAGGACGGTGTCGACGGGCGTGTCGCCGTTGGCGAACTTCAGGCCCAGCACCTGCTCCACGCGCTGCCCGATCACCTCTTCCTCGTCTAAACCGGTGAAGGCGAAGGAGTTCTTGCCGCAGCCGGTCACGCGCCCCTTGCCGTCGCAGACGAAGAAGGCCGCGTCGGGCGCCGGGTAGTAGTCGTCGAGCAGTTCGAACAGAAACGCGAAGCCGCACTTCGCGCAGCCCTTCTGCCGGCGCGTGAAGCCGACGTTGCGATCGACCTCGGTCGTGCGGTGTCCGCAGTTGGGGCAGATGAAGGGATGGGCCATGGCTCGCTACAGAGTACGCAAGGCCGCCCGCCGAGCACGCCGCCCGTCTGAAGCGTTCGCGACCGGCCCGCGAGCAGGAGATTCGGCGCCCACGGCCGCGCCGCTCAGAACAGCGACGGCCCGGCGCCGGCGGGCGCCTCCAGGCCAAGGTGCTCGAACGCCGCCGCCGTGGCGGCGCGCCCGCGCGGGGTGCGCTTGATCAGCCCCTCCTTCAGCAGATAGGGCTCGTAGACGTCCTCGATCGTGTCCTGCTCCTCGCCGACGGCGACCGCCAGCGTCGACAGGCCTACGGGGCCGCCTTCGAACTTCACGCAGATCGCGTGCAGGATCTCGCGGTCGAGGCGGTCGAGCCCGAGCTGGTCGACCTCCAGCATCTCAAGCGCCGCATACGCGGCCTCGGCCGTGACGACGCCCTCCATCCGCACCTCGGCGAAGTCGCGCACGCGCTTGAGCAGCCGGTTCGCCACGCGCGGGGTACCGCGGCTGCGCTCGGCGATCGCGATCGCGCCGTCGTCCTGCAGCTCGATCTCGAGGATTCCCGCGGAGCGGCGCACGATGCTCGCGAGCTCCTTGACCGAGTAGGGCTCAAGGCGCGCCTGGATGCCGAAGCGGTCGCGCAGCGGCGTCGTCAGGAGGCCCGTGCGGGTCGTCGCGCCGACGAGCGTGAACTGCGGCAGCTCGAGCGTCACGACCCGCGCGCCCGCGCCCTGGCCGACGGTGATCGGCAGGCGCCGGTCCTCCATCGCGGGGTAGAAGGTCTCCTCCAGCGTGCGCGGCAGGCGGTGGATCTCGTCGACGAAGAACACGCTGCGCGGCTCCAGCGCCGTAAGGAACGCGGCGATGTCTCCCTTTCGCTCGAGCGCCGGCCCCGCGGTCTGCACGAACGGCACGTCCAGCTCCGCGGCGACGATCTGCGCCAGCGAGGTCTTGCCGAGCCCCGGCGGCCCCGCGAGCAGCAGGTGGTCGAGCGCCTCGCCGCGCGCGCTCGCGGCCTCGATCGCCACCGCCAGCTGCTCGCGCAGCGACTCCTGGCCGACGAAGTCGCCCAGGCTGCGCGGTCGCAGCGAGCGGTCGAGCTCGTCCTCGGCGACGAGGTAGGGCGTCTGGATGCGCTCTTCCTGCGCCGCGGCGGTGGTCTCGGCGCTCACGAGCCGCTCCTGGCGAGCCGCAGCGCGTGGGCCAGCAGCTCCTCGGCGCTGCCGCCCTCGGCCTCCAGCAGCAACCCGTCGGCCTCGCCGGGCCCGTAGCCCAGCTCGATCAGCCCGGCGCGGGCGAGCGCGCGGCCGTCGGGATCGGCGCCGGCGCCGCCGGCCGCGCCGCGCGCGACGGTGATCGCGCCCAGGTCCTCGCCGACGATCGCCTCCTCGTGGACGACGACCTTCTCGCGCAGCTCGACGATGATCCGCTCGGCGGTGCGCTTGCCGATCCCGGGCACGGCCTGGAAGCGCGGGGCGTCGCCCGCGGCGATCGCGGCGATGAGCTCGCGCGGGGCGCCGCCGGAGAGCACCGCGAGCGCGACCTTCGGCCCCACGGCCTGCACCGACAGCAGCATCAGGAACAGGTCGCGCTCCTGCTCGGCGTGAAAGCCGTACAGCGCGAGCGCGTCGTCGCGCACGATCAGGTGCGTGTGCAGCGTCACGGGCTCGCCGATCGCCGGCACGTGGCGCAGCGTCTCGGCGGAGACCGCGGCGCGGTAGCCGACGCCGTCGCAGAGGACGACGACGTGGTCGGCGCGGCGTACCGCGACCTCGCCGCGCAGCACCGCGATCACAGGCTCGCCCCCTCCTGCCGGGGGTGTCCCGCCTTGACGGTCACGCGCTGGCCTTCGCGAGCGCGGCCGACAGCGGCGCGCAGTTGGCGTGGCAGATCGCGACGGCGAGCGCGTCGGCGGCGTGGTCCTCGCGCGGCTCGGCTTCCAGCCCCAGCAGCGCGGTGACCATCCGCATCACCTGCGCCTTGTCGGCGCGCCCGCTGCCGCAGACGGCGCTCTTGACCTGCTGCGGGGTGTAGCCGGAGCAGGGCACGCCGCGCTGTCCCGCGGCGAGCATCGCCGCGCCGCGGGCGTGGCCCACGGCGAAGGCGGTTTTCACGTTCTGGCCGAAGTACAGCTCCTCCAGCGCCATCGCGTCGGGCTCGTGCGTGGCGATCAGCGCCTCGATCTCGGCGTGGATGTCGGCGAGGCGCCGCTCGCGCGCCAGCTCCGCCGGCGTCTGGATCACGCCGCCGTCCAGCGCCAGCAGCCGCCCGCCGCGGCGCGCGACGACGCCGTAGCCGGTGCTCGCGAGGCCGGGGTCGATGCCGAGCACGATCATGTCCTGTGATTCTGCGCACGCCCCCGGACGCCTGCCTCCCGTACGCTCTGGGCCGATGCCGGACGAGCAGGCCACACCGGGCGGCCAGCGGCCCGTCGACTTCGCCGCCGAGGGTCTGCTGGACGGGCTGCAGGACCAGCAGCGCGCGGAGCGCACGATCCTGCTGCAGCAGCTCGTGGACGACGGCGTGCCGCTCTCGGAGCTGCGCCGCTCCACGGCACAGGGCTCGATCATCTACCTGCCCGCGGACCGCGTGATCGTCGGCACCGAGCGCTACACCGCGCGCGAGGTGGCGGAGCTGTCGGGCGTGGACGAGGAGTTCCTGGTGATCGCCCGTCGCGCGATGGGGCTGCCGATCCCGGAGTCGGACGAGGCGGTCTACACGGACGCGGAGGTCGAGTCCGTGCGCATGATCCACGTCGCCCGCGACGCCGGGATCGCCGACGAGGAGCTGCTCGACCTGCTGCGCGTGCTCGGCCGCGGCCTGGCGCAGGTCGCGGAAACCCTGCGGGCGCTCCCGCTCAAACTCGTGCTGGAGCCCGGCATGAGCGAGTCCGAACTCGCCTACCAGTACGCCCAGGCCGCCGGCGCGTTGTACCCGCTGGTCAACCCGCTCGTCGCCAACATGCTGGCGCTACACCTGAAAAACGCGACGCAGAGCACGGTCGTCAGCGCGCTGGAGCGCAGCGGCGGCCAGCTGCCCGGTTCGCGCGAGGTGAGCGTCTGCTTCGCCGACCTGGTCGGTTTCACGCGTCTGGGCGAGGAAGTCCCTCCCGACGAGCTGGGGCGCCTGGCCGTGCGCCTGGAAGCGCTCGCCAGCGAGGTCGTCGCCCCGCCGGTGCGGCTGGTGAAGACGATCGGCGACGCGGCGATGCTCGCCTCGCCGGAGCCCGAACCGCTGCTGGACGCGGCGCTCCAGCTGATCGAGGCCGCCGACGCAGAGGGCGAGGAGTTCCCGCAGTTGCGCGCCGGCGCCGCCCAGGGGCAGGCGCTGCCGCGGGCGGGCGACTGGTTCGGGCGCCCCGTGAACCTCGCGAGCCGGATCACCGCCGTGGCGCGACCCGGCAGCCTGCTCGTGGCGGGCGAGCTGCGCGAAAGCGCCGAAGGGCCATATCGCTGGTCCTACGCGGGCGAGCGGCGCCTGAAGGGCATCCGCGGCGGCGTGAAGCTGTACCGCGCGCGCCGCGAAGAAACGGCGCCCGCGAGCTAGCCCGCGACGCGCTCGAGGACCTCGGCGGGCGCGTCGAAGTTGGCGTGCACGGCATCGACGTCGTCGTTGTCTTCGAGCGCCTCGATCAGCCGCATCAGCGAGCCGGCCTGCTGCTCCTCGATCGGCACGACGGTCGAAGGCCGGTAGATCATCTCGGCGCTCTGCAACTCGACGCCGGCCTCCTCCAGCGCGATCCGCACCGCGGTGAAGTCCGCGGGCTCGGAGACCACTTCGAAGACGTCGCCGTCGACCGAGACGTCCTCGGCGCCGGCCTCGACCGCGACGAGCAGGTCGTCTTCGGAGTACTGCGTGGCGTCGATCAGGATCACGCCCTTCTTGTCGAACAGGTAGGCGACGGACCCCGGCTCGCCAAGGTTGCCGCCGTTCTTGGAGAAGGCGTGCCTGACCTCGGCGCCGGTGCGGTTGCGGTTGTCGGTCAGCGCCTCGATCAGCACCGCGACGCCGCCGGGGCCGTAGCCCTCGTACAGCACGGTCTCGATCGCGGCGGCCTCGCCGCCCTCGCCGGTGCCCTTCGCGATCGCGCGCTCGATGTTGTCCTTCGGCATCGAGGCTTCCTTCGCCTTGCGGATCGCGAGCTCCAGCGCGGGATTGCCCACCGGGTCTCCCCCGCCGTCGCGCGCCGCGACCATGATCGCCCGCGTCAGCTTCGAGAAGGCCTTGCCGCGGCGGGAGTCGACGATCGCCTTCTTGTGCTTGATGCTCGCCCACTTGGAATGTCCTGACATGAAACCCATTCTAGGAGTGACGACGGGGTCGCGATATAGCGACCCCGTCGTCTCTATCCCGACGAGGTGCATAGGATGGGCGCCGCGAATGGCAGCGACGATCACCCCCGAGATCTTCAAGGCCTACGACGTGCGCGGCCTCTACGGCGAGCAGATCGACGGCGAGGCCGCCGAGCGGATCGGCAACGCCTTCGCGCACGTGCTCTCCGGCCTCGCGGGCAAGCCCGTGGGCGAGCTGCGGATCGGCCTGGGCCGCGACATGCGCCTGTCGGCGCCGGAGCTGGCGGCCCGCTATCGCGAGGGGATCGTGCGCGCGGGCGCGCACGTGGTGGACGCTGGCCAGGTCGGTAGCGAGATGCTCTACTTCCTCGTCGGCTCACGCGAGCTGGACGGCGGGCTGATGTGCACGGCCTCGCACAACCCCAAGGCCTACACGGGCGCGAAGCTCGTGCGCGAGGGCGCGATCGCTCTGTCGGGCGACTCGGGGATCGGCGAGATCCGCGACCGCGTGCTGGGCCAGGACGGCGACGGCGGGGCCGCGGACGGCGGAGCGCGCGGCTCGGTCGAGGAGGTCGAGATCTACGAGGAGTTCCAGGCCGCGGCGCTGCGCTTCATCGACCCCGAAGTCGTCACCTCCGCCGCGCGCCCGCTGAAAGTCGTGGTCGACGGCGGCAACGGCATGGCGGGGCCGATGGTGGGGCCGCTGCTCGAGAGCCTCGATCTGGAGCTGGTCGAGACCTACTGGACGCCCGACGGGAACTTCCCCGACCACGAGCCGAACCCGCTGCTGCCGGAGAACCGCGAGGCGATCATCAAACGCGTGCTCGACACCGGCGCGGACCTGGGGATCGCCTGGGACGGCGACGCCGACCGCTGCTTCTTCATCGACGACACGGGCCGCTTCGTCGACGGCGACTTCCTCACCGCGCTCCTGGCGCAGTCGCTGCTGCGCAAAAGCCCCGGCGAGGCGATCCTCTACGACGTACGCGCCTCCTGGGCGGTCCCCGACACGGTCAAGCAGGCGGGCGGCACCCCCTACGTCAACCGCGTCGGGCACGCCTTCTTCAAGACCCGCATGCGCAAAGAGGGCTCGCTGTTCGGCGGCGAGGTCTCGGGCCACTACTACTTCCGCGACTTCTACTGCGCGGACTCCGGCACGATCCCGGCGCTGCTGGTGCTGGAGCTGCTGTGCCGCGAGGGCAAGTCGCTGTCGGAGCTGCTGGCCCCCTACCGGGAGCGCTACTTCATCTCGGGCGAGGTCAACTCCGAGGTGGCCGACCCGCTCGGCAAGATCGAGCAGATCGCCGAGCGCTACGGCGACGCGAGGCAGGACCGGCTCGACGGGATCTCGATCGACTACGAGGACTGGCACTTCAACGTGCGACCCTCGAACACCGAGCCGCTGCTGCGCCTGTGCCTGGAGTCGCTCGTCTCGGCGGAGGACATGGAGCGCCGCCGCGACGAGGTCCTGGCGCTGATCCGCTCGTGAGCCGCTCGTGAGCGAGGAGGAGGACCGAGAGCGCGAGCGCACGCAGCTCGCGCAGGCGGCCGAGGCGGGCATCCATCGCCTCGCGATCCCCACGCCCTTCCAGGTGGGGCGCGTGAACGCCTATCTGATTGAGGACTCGCCGCTGACGCTGGTCGACTCGGGGCCGAACTCCGCGAAGGCGCTCGACGAGCTCGAACAGGCGCTCGCGGCGCTGGGGCGCAAGGTCGAGGAGGTCGAGCTGCTGATCGTCAGCCACCAGCACATCGACCACTTCGGGCTGGCCTCGATCCTCGCGCGGCGCTCCGGCGCCGAAGTCGCGGCGCTCGACGCGCTCGCGCCGTTCCTGGCGAGCTTCGGACGCGAAACCGACATCGACGACGCCTTCGCCCAGAACCTGATGCTGCGCCACGGCATCCCCGCCGACGTCGTCACCGCGCTGCGCGCCGTGTCCGCGAGCTTCCGCGGGTGGGGCTCCTCCGTCGAGGTTACGCGCCCGCTGGCGCCCGACGGTGAGCTGGCGTTGCGCGACCGCACGCTGCGCGTGCTGCACCGGCCCGGCCACAGCCCCTCCGACACGGTGTTCCTGGACGAATCCAGCCAGATCCTGCTGGCGGCGGACCATCTGATCGCGCACATCTCCTCCAACCCGCTGCTGGCGCGCCCGCTGGGCGCCGAGCCCGACCCGAACGCGCCGCGCCCGCAGGCGCTGCTGACGTACATGGCCTCGCTGGAGAAGACGCGCCAGATGGAGCTGTCGCTCGTGCTGCCGGGCCACGGCGCGCCGATCTCAGACCACGCGGCGCTGATCGAAGAACGCTTCCGCATGCACCACCGGCGCGCGGAGCGGATCCGCAAGCTGATCGCGCAGGAGCCCCGCACCGCGCATGAGATCGCGCAGAAGCTGTGGGGCAACGTCGCGGTGACGCAGGCCTTCCTGACGCTCTCGGAGGTGCTGGGGCACGCGGACCTGCTGCTGCAAGAGGGCAGCGTCGTGGAACAGGAGCGCGAAGGGGTCGTGCGCTTCCGCGAGGCCTAGCCGCCGCGCTCGATCTCGCCCAGGTGGGCGACGTTCGCGCGGTCGTCCTGCTGCTCGCTGGGCACGCCCGCGAACCAGGCGTCGAGGATCTCCCCCAGCTCCGCCTGCGAGGTGCTGCGCAGGCTGAGCGCCAGCACGTTCGCGTCGTTCCAGCGACGCGCGCCCTCGGCGGTAGCGGCGTCGTGGCACAGCGCCGCGCGGACCCCGGCCACCTTGTTCGCGGCGATCGAGGCGCCGGTGCCGGTCCAGCAGCAGACGATCGCCTGCTCGGCGCGGCCCTCCGCGACGTCGCGGGCGGCGGCCTCGCTCGCCCAGGCCCAGTCGTCGCGCTCCCCGGCGTCCAGCGCGCCGTGCCGGGCGACGGCCTCGTGGCCGCGGCGCTCCAGCTCCGCCGCCAGCTCGCCCGCCACGCCCGTCAGCTCGTCGGCTGCGATCGCGATCCGCATCCCGGTCAGTATCGCTCAGCGCCGAAGCACGTTCGCGCGGCGGCTGGGGCGGGTACGGTTGCCCCGTGGAACGGCACCCCCCGGGCACGCAGCCGCCGCGGCGCTTTCGCCCGCGCCTGCATTGGGAGCTCGTGGCCTGCAGCACGCGGGGCCACGAGCTCGTCGGCACCGACGCCGCGCAGCTGCGCCAGCAGGACGGGCTGTACGCGCGCGAAGACGCCTCCGGCGTGCGCTGGTATCGCTGCCTGCGCTGCGACAGCTGGCTCGCGCTGCCGGCGCCCGAGCACCCGCAGCGCGAGCACCCGCCGGAGCGGGCGGAGATCGAGCTGCCGCTGCGGGGAAAGCCGCTGCGCGACAAGCTGGTGCTGCGGCTGATCGCGATCGACCGCGCCTTCCACTTCCTGGTGCTCGTCGCGCTGGGAGCGCTCGTGCTCGTGTTCGCCGCCGACCGGCAGACCCTGCGCCACAGCTTCTACAAAGCGATCGTCGACCTGCAGGGTGGCGTCGCGGCCAGCCAGTCGCACGCCCACGGCCTCTGGCACGACCTCAACGACGCCTTCACCACGTCCTCGGCGCACCTGCACCTCGTCGGCGCGGTCCTGCTCGTCTATGGCCTGGTCGAGGGGATCGAGGCCGTCGGCCTTTGGTATCAGCGGCGCTGGGCGGAGTACCTGACGTTCGTCGTTACGACCTCGCTGCTGCCGTTGGAGGTGTTCGAGCTCGTCAACCGCCTGACGGCCCTGAAGGTGGTCGCCTTCGTCGTCAACGTCGCGGTCGTCGCCTACCTGCTGCGCGCGAAGCGGCTATTCGGCCTGCGCGGCGGCGTCGCGGCCGAGCACGCCGAGAGCGCGCGCGACCAGGGCTGGGAGGCGCTCGAACGCGCCGCGCCCGGCTCCTAGCCGCGCTCCGCCAGCCCCAGGAAGCGCCGGTGCAGCCGGTCGTCGTCGCCCAGCTCGGTGTGGAAGGCCACGGCGAGCATCGCTCCCTGGCGCGCGGCGACGGGGTGCCCGTCGACCTCGCCGAGGATCTGCACCTGCGGGCCGTGCTCGGCGATCCAGGGGGCGCGGATGAAGACGCCGTGGACCGGACCACCGTCAAGGCCCGCGAGCTCGACGTCGGCCTCGAAGCTCCTGATCTGCCTGCCGAAGGCGTTGCGCTCGGCGCGCATGTCCATCAGGCCGAGGTGGTCGCGGTCGAGCATGATCAGCCCCGCGCAGGAGCCCAGCAGCGGCGTACCGGCGCGCGCCAGCTCGCGGATCGGCTCGGCCAGCCCCTCGCGCTCGATACCCAGCGTCATCGTCGTGGACTCACCGCCCGGGATCACTAGGCCCTGCAGCCCCTCCAGATCCGCGGGCACACGCACCTCGCGCACGTCCGCGCCCAAGCCCTCCAGCACGCGCCCGTGCGCCTCGAAGTCGCCCTGCAGGGCGAGAACGCCGATCAGCGGGGAGTCAGGATGAGTCATTCAGCTACGAGGCGGTCGAGGGTCAAGCGGATCAAGGACGCAGGGAGCGTGGCGTGCTGCACGCGAGCGACTGAGGACGCCGAGCCGCGCCGTGCCCTCGGCCGCCTCGCTACCAGCCGCGCTGGGCGAGCAGCTGCTCGCCCTCGAGCTTCGAGCTCTCGAGGCTCTCCATCGGCACGCCCAGCCCGCGCGAGGCCTCCGCGACGCGCTCGGGGTCCTGCCAGTGGGTCGTCGCCGCGACGATCGCCCGTGCCCGCGAGGGCGGGTCCTCGGACTTGAAGATACCCGAGCCGACGAACACGCCTTCGGCGCCGAGCGCCATCATCAGCGCGGCGTCCGCGGGGGTGGCGATGCCGCCGGCGCAGAAAAGCACCACCGGCAGCTTGCCGTCGCTGGCGACCTGGCGCACGATGTCAAGCGGGGATTGCAGGTCCTTGGCCGCGGTCGCCAGCTCGTCCTCGCCGAGCATCGTCAGCCGGCGGATCTCGCCGCCAATCTTGCGCATGTGACGCACGGCCTCGACGATGTCGCCGGTGCCCGCCTCGCCCTTGGAGCGGATCATCGCGGCGCCCTCGCCGATCCGGCGCAGCGCCTCGCCAAGGTTCGTGGCGCCGCAGACGAACGGAACCTTGAACTGCCACTTGTCGATGTGGTTCGCCTCGTCGGCCGGGGTGAGCACCTCCGACTCGTCGACGTAGTCAACCTCCAGCGCCTCCAGCACCCGGGCCTCCATGAAGTGCCCGATGCGGGCCTTCGCCATCACGGGGATGCTGACCGCCTGCTGGATGCCGGCGATCATCTCGGGGTCCGACATCCGCGCGACTCCTCCGTCGCGGCGGATGTCCGCCGGCACGCGCTCCAGCGCCATCACCGCCGCGGCGCCCGCGTCCTCGGCCACCTTCGCCTGCTCGGGCGTGACCACGTCCATGATCACGCCGCCCTTCAGCATCTCCGCCAGGCCGCTCTTGACCTGGAATGTGGCCTCGTCGCGCATGGGCCCAGTCTATCCGCGCCGCCCTCCGGTGCCGTTCGCGGGAGAATCGCGATCGCTGACCGAACCATCGACCGGGAGGGACAAGATGATCCGCCGTCTGATCGCATCGCTGCGCGGCAACCTGGTGGCCTGGCTGGCGCTGTTCCTGGCGCTGGGCGGCACGAGCTTCGCCGCCTCGCAGTACGTCATCACGTCGACCAGGCAGATCAAGCCGTCGGTGCTGCGCCAGCTACGGGGCAGGCCCGGTCCCACCGGCAAGCGGGGCGCCACGGGACCCGCAGGCACCCAGGGCGGCTCGGGGGCCGCGGGGGCCGCGGGGGCCCAAGGAGGCACGGGGGAACGCGGCGAAACCGGCCCCGCGCGCTTCTCGGCGACCAGCTCGATCAAGGCGGACCCGTCGCCGAACGCAAGCATCAACTCCTTCGCGACGGTCCTGATGACGCTTCCGGCGGTCACGCTTCCGGCCCGGAGTCACGTGCAGCTCGACGCGATGCTCGACGTCTCCTCGACCGTTCACGCCACCGGTCGCTGCGGCGCCCAGTACGAACAGGGCGCGACGGCGACGGATTTCGGCAGCTCGGCCTACTACTCGCTGCCGGGCAACGCGAACGACACCGACCGCGAGCTGCCGCTCGTGACGAGCGCCGAGCTCGAACCGGGCACCTACAAGATCTACGTCTACTGCGAAGCCGAAACCGCCGGGGCGACGTTCGACAACGGCGCCCTCAACCTGCTCGCCGACGCCGTATGAGCGCGGCTACTTCAGCCGGAAGGCCTTGATGCGGTCGTCGTATTGCGCGGTGTCCTGCGCGTAGACGCCGTAGGCCAAGGCCTGGATCAGGCTCAAAAGCGCGGTGTGCGAGCGCACGTAGGCGGGGCTGTTCGAGGAGTAGTAGAGCTTGATCACCGCCAGCTTCGCGACCTCCGAGAGCGTGGCGTCGGTGATCGCGGCGGTCTTCGCCTTGCGGTGGCGCGCCAGCTTCATCGCGCGCACCACCAGCGGGTGGGGCCGTCCGGCGGACAGCCCGATCACCAGCGTCGATTCGTCGATCCGCCCGAGACGGCTCAGCGCCTCCTGGGAAGGGCTGGCCACGACGTCGACGCGAAGGTCAAGCAGCATCAGCAGGTGGCGCAGGTAGCTCGCGAAGAAGGCCATCTGGTCCGTGCCCGCGACGAGCACCTTCTCCGCCGAGACGATCGCCTCGATCAGCGCCTCGACCTCGGTGCGGGAGACCTTGCGCGCCGTCTCCTCCACGTTCAGGTGATCCGCCGCCAGCGCCGTCTCGAACTCGTTCTGGTCGAGCGAGAACAGCGGCGCCGAGCTGGTGCCGGCCGTGACGTCGGACTTCGCGTGCACGCGCCGGTATTCCTCGCGCGCCGCGGCCTGCAGCTCGGGAAAGCCCTCAAAGCCGAGCGCCTGCGAGAAGCGGACGACCGTCGAGCTGGAGGTGTTCGCGCGGCGCGCGAGCTCCTCCGCCGTCTGGAAGGCCGCCTCGTCGAGGTGGTCGACGATGTACTGCGCCACGTCCTTCTGCGAGCGCGAGCACTCCTCGAAGCGGGCGCGGATGTACTTCGACAGGCTCTGGTGCTCGCTGGTGCCGTTGATCGGCGAGCCGTTCTGCGTCTGAGGCTCGCTCGGTGGGGTAGCTGTGCGCTTCATCGGCGCATTTGTTCGACGTCTCCGCCTCGCACTCCTGCCAAACCGTTCGCAGACGTTTCGCGAGCGGTGACGATCCCGCTCTCGCGACGAGACGATGATCCACTCCGGCGGCCCCTCGCGTACATAAGCTCACACGATGCGACGGGCTGACCCAGCAGGAGGCGTTCGATGAGGATCGCGATCGTCGGCGCCGGCGTCTCCGGGCTCGTCGCCGCCCACCTGCTGCACCGCGAGCACGAGATCGTCGTCTACGAGGCGAACGACTACGCCGGCGGGCACACGAACACGATCCGCGTCGACACCGCGTACGCCACCCACCACGTCGACACCGGCTTCATCGTGATGAACGACCGCAACTACCCCAACTTCACGCGCCTGCTCGACCGCCTCGGCGTCGCGCGCCAGCCGACGCACATGAGCTTCTCGGTCAAGGGCGAGGAGCACGACTTCGAGTACAGCGGCACGCCCTGGGGGCTGTTCTGCCAGCCCGGCAACCTGATCAGCCTGCGCTTCCAGCGGATGATCTACGACCTGCTGCGCTTCAACCGCGCCCTGCGCACGCTGCTGGAAGGCGAGTGCGACAGCGCCCAGCTGGAGGAGTCGATGCAGGACTTCCTCGCGCGCCACCGCTTCTCGCGGGCGTTCGTCGAACGGCTGATCGTGCCGCAGATGTCGGCGGTGTGGTCGGCGGACCCGCGCGCCGCCGGTTCGTTCCCCGCGCGCTTCATCGCGGAGTTCTTCGCCAACCACGGGATGCTCGGCTTCCGCGACCGCCCGAAGTGGTCGACCGTCGCCGGCGGCTCGGCCCGCTACGTCGAAGCGCTCACCGCGCCGTTTCGCGACCGCATCCGGCTGCGGGCGCCGGTCGACTCGATCACCCGCCACGCCGGCCACGTCGAGGTCGCCGCCGCCGGGCTCGGCCCCGAGCGCTTCGATCAGGTGGTCCTCGCCACGCACTCAGACCAGGCGCTGCGGATGCTTCGCGACGCCTCCGCGCGCGAGCACGAGCTGCTGGGCTCGATCGCCTACCAGCCCAACGAGGCCGTGCTGCACACCGACAGCGCGCTGCTGCCCCGGCGCCGCGCCGCGCGCTCGGCCTGGAACTTCCACCTGTTGCGCGAACCGAAGCCGCTCAGCACCGTGACCTACTACATGAACCACCTGCAACGGCTCTCGGCCGACCGCGACTTCTGCGTCACGCTGAACCGCACCGAGGCGATCGACCCCGCGAAGATCATTCGCACGATTCCCTACGAGCACCCGATGTACACGCCGCGCGGCGTCGCCGCCCAGGCGGAGCACGCCTCGATCAGCGGCCTCTCCACCCGCACCCACTACTGCGGCGCCTACTGGGGCTGGGGCTTTCACGAGGACGGCGTGCTCAGCGCGCTGCGCGCCTGCGCGCCCTTCGGGGTGAAGCTGTGAGCGCCTCCTGCTTCTACGAGGGCTCCGTCCGCCACCGCCGCCTCGACGCGCTCGAAGACGAGTTTCACCACCGCCTCTGCATGGCCTACCTCGACCTCGACGAGCTGCCCGCGCTGTTCGACGGTCACCCGCTCTGGTCCGCCCGGCGCCCGGCGCCGGCCTGGTTTCGCCGCGGCGACTACCTCGGCGACCCGCGCGAGCCGCTGCGCGAGTCGGTCCGGAGGCTCGTGCGCGAGCGCACCGGGATCGAGCTCGACGGCCCCGTGCGGCTGCTGACGCACCTGCGCTACCTGGGGCACTGCTTCAACCCCGTCAGCTTCTACTACTGCTTCGACCGCGCCGGCGAGCGCGTCCGCGCGATCGTCGCCGATGTCACGAACACGCCCTGGGGCGAGCGTCACGCCTACGTGCTCGCCGTCTCCGAGCCGCAGCCCCCCGTGATGCGGGGCGAGTTCGAGAAGGCGCTGCACGTCTCGCCGCTGATGGGGATGGACCACGTCTACGACTGGCGCCTCACGGCGCCCACCGAGCGCCTGAGCGTGCACATCGAGTCCTCGCGAGCCGGCGGGGAGCCCGTGTTCGACGCGACGCTCTCGCTGCAACGCCGCCCCTTCTCCGGCGCCCAGCTGCGCCGCGTGCTGCTGCGCTACCCGCTGCCCACGCTGCGCCTGACCGCGCGCATCTACGGCCATGCCCTGCGACTGCGCCTGCGCGGGGCGCGCTGGCACCCGCACCCCGACCGCGCCGCGCCGGACCCGGCCGCGCGCGAGAAGGCGCTGTCCGCATGAGTGACCGGCTCGCGCGCCGGATCGTGCTCGCGCTGCTGCGGCGCCTGCGCCGGGGCCAGCTGGTCCTGGTCGAAGGCGAGCGCCGCCTGCGCTTCGGCCAGCTCCCGGCATCGGCCGGGAGCCAGGAGCCGCTCTCCGCGGAGCTGCTGGTGCACTCGCCGCGCTTCTACCGCGACTTCCTGCGCGGCAGCGCCGGCCTCGGCGAGGGCTACGCCGGCGGCCGCTGGGACTCGCCCGACCTCGTCGCGCTCACACGCCTGGGCGCGCTGAACATGCGCGGCGTCGATCGCGTGCGGCGCCTCTTCTCCCCCCTGCTCGCGCCGTTGCAGGGCGGCGTGCGCTGGCTCGTGCGCAACACGCCCGCACGGGCACGCAGGCAGATCGCCGCCCACTACGACCTCGGCAACGAGCTGTTCGCGCAGTTCCTGGACCGCACGATGATGTACTCGTGCGCCGTCTTCGAGTCCCCCGCCGCGACGCTGGAGGAGGCCTCGCTCGCGAAGCTCGAGCGAATCTGTCGCAAGCTCCGGCTCGGGCCCTCCGACCACGTGCTCGAGATCGGCACCGGCTGGGGCGGCTTCGCCGAGTACGCCGCGGGCCGCTACGGCTGCCGTGTCACGACGACCACCATCTCCTCCGAGCAGCACGCCTACGCGCGCGAGCGCATCGACCGCGCGGGGCTGGCAGACCGCGTGACGGTGCTCTCCCACGACTACCGCGACCGCGCGCTCGACCGCCACGGCCCCTACGACAAGCTGGTCTCGATCGAGATGATCGAGGCCGTCGGCTGGCAGTACTTCCCCACCTTCTTCCGCCGCTGCTCGGAGCTGCTCGCCGACCACGGCGCGATGCTGCTCCAGGCGATCGTGATCGAGGACCGCGCCTACGAGGTCGAGAAGGCCTCCAGGAGCTTCGCCAACACGCAGATCTTCCCCGGCGGCTGCCTGCCCTCCCTGCAGGTGATCGCCCGCAACGTCGCGCGCGTCACCGACCTGCGCGAAGCGCATCTGGAGGACATCACCGCGCACTACGCCACGACGCTCGCGCGCTGGCGCGAGCGTTTCCTCGCCGCGGGCGAGCGCCTCTCCGAGCTCGGCTACGACGAGCGCTTCCGGCGGATGTGGGAGCTGTATCTCAGCTACTGCGAGGGCGGCTTTCGCGAGCGGCGCATCCAGGACGTGCAGCTGCTGCTGGCGAAGCCCGGCTTCGCCCCCGCCGGCTGACCCGGCCCGCGGCGCGCCGGCCGGTAGGGTCAACCCCATGCGCCGCAACCTGTTCGAGGACCTGCACGAAGACTTCCGCGCCAGCTTCCGCACGTTCCTGCAGCGCGAGGTGCTCGGCGAGGAGGGCCGCTACGGGCAGTGGGAGCGCGAGGGGCTGATCCCGCGCGAGGTGTTCGCCCGCGCCGGCGGCGGCGGCTTTCTCGGCATGGCGGTGCCCGAGCGCTACGGCGGCGCCGGCGCGGAGGACTTCCGCTTGAACCTAGTGATCGGCGAAGAGTGCCAGCGCGCCGGCGTCGGCGGCTTCGGCCTCGGCATCACGCTGCACAACGACATCTCCCTCCCCTACTTCCTCAGCTACTGCAACGAGCAGCAGCGCGAGCGCTGGCTGCCGGGGATCGTCTCCGGCGAGCTGATCACCGCGATCGCCATGACCGAGCCGGGGATCGGCTCCGACCTGGCCTCGATGAGCACGCGCGCGCGGCGCGAGGACGGGCACTACGTCGTAGACGGCTCCAAGACCTTCATCACCAACGGGATCAACGCCGACCTCGTGATCACCGCGGTGAAGACCGACCCCTCCGAGCGCCACCGCGGCATCAGCCTGCTGATCGTCGAGCGCGGGATGGAGGGCTTCGAGCGCGGGCGCAACCTCGAGAAGATCGGCCAGCACTCCCAGGACACCGCGGAGCTGTCCTTCGCCGACGTGCGCGTCCCCGTCGAGAACCTGCTCGGCGAGGAGGGCGAGGGCTTCCGCTACCTGGTCTCGAACCTCCCCCAGGAGCGCCTCTCGATCGCCGCGGTCGCCGTCGCCGCCGCCGAAGCCGCGCTCGACTGGACGCTCGACTACGTGCGCGAGCGCAAGGCCTTCGGGCAGAGCATCGGCTCCTTTCAGGCCTCGCGCTTCACGCTCGCGGAGGTGCGCGGCGAAGTCGACGTCGCCCGCGCCTACATCGACCGCTGCGCGCAGGCGCTCGACGCCGGCGAACTGACGCCGGAGGACGCCGCCACCGCGAAGTGGTGGTGCACCGACCTGCAGGGGCGCGCGATCGACCGCTGCCTGCAGCTGTTCGGCGGCTATGGCTACATGGTCGAGTACCCGATCGCCCGCGCCTACGCCGACGCCCGCGTGACGCGCATCTACGGCGGCGCGAACGAGATCATGAAGGAGATCGTCGGGCGCTCGCTGGGGTTGTAGACGGGCCTTCAGGCCCAGTAGCCCACTACCTATCGTCAACTGCATGCCGCGCATGCAGAGCGTGGAGTCCAGTTGCGTCGCCGCCGCCGGCTACGAGCGTGGCAGCGAAGAGGTCCACGTCGAGTTCGTCGACGGCGACACCTACGCCTACGCGCCGGTCCCGCATGTGATCTGGCGCGCCTTCCAGGCCGCCGACAGCAAGGGGCGCTTCGTCAACGCCGTGCTGAAGCCGAATTTCCCCTACCGCAGGGTCTGAGCCGGCTTCTCCCCCAGCTCGCGCGCCAGCTCCACGAAGTAGTCCAGCGCCGCGGGGTTCGCCAGCGACTCGACGCTCGCCGCCTCGTTCGCCGGCGTGCCCATCAGGATCCGCTTCACCGGCACCTCGAGCACCTTGCCCGAGAGCGTGCGCGGCACCTCCGCGATCTGGCGGACTTCGTTCGGCACGTGCCGTGGCGAGCAGTCCTCGCGGATCGCGCGCTTGACCTTCGCCGCCAGCTCGTCGTCCAGCGTCGTCCCCGGCGTGAGCGCGACGAACAGGACCATCCACAGCTCGTCGCTCTCGCCGCCCGGCTTCGGGATGTCGACCACGAGCGCGTCGAGCACCTCCGGCAGCGTCGCCGCGGCCCGGTAGATCTCCGCCGTGCCCATGCGCACGCCCTGGCGGTTGATCGTCGAGTCCGAGCGGCCGTAGATCACCGCGCCGCCGCGGGGCGTGATCCTGATCCAGTCGCCGTGGCGCCACACGCCCGGGTACATCGCGAAGTAGCTGTCGTGCAGGCGCTCGCCCGACTCGTCCCCCCACAGGAACAGCGGCATCGAGGGCATCGGCTCGGTGATCACCAGCTCGCCGACGCGATCGACGTGCGCGGCGCCCTGCTCGTCCCAGGACTCCACCGCGCAGCCGAGGATGCGGCATTGCAGTTCGCCTTCGTAGACCGGCAGCAGCGGGCAGCCGCCGACGAACGCCGTGCAGACGTCGGTGCCGCCGCTCGTGGAGAACAGCCACACCCCCGAGCCCACGCGCTCGTAGACCCAGCGAAAGCCCTCCGGCGAGAGCGGCGAGCCCGTCGAGCCGATCGCCCGCAGCTTCGACAGGTCGCATTCGCGGCCGGGCTCCAGCCCGGACTTCTCGCAGCTTGCGATCAGCCCCGCCGACAGGCCCATGCAGGTGATCCCCGCGCGCTCGGCCAGGCGCCACAGCACGCCCAGGTCCGGCTCGGCCGGGCTGCCGTCGTAGAGCACGATCGCCGCGTCGGAGAGCAGGCAGCCGACGAGGAAGTTCCACATCATCCAGCCCGTCGTCGTGAACCAGAACATGCGGTCCCCGGGGCGCAGCTCCATGTGCAGCCGCTTCTTCAGCTGCTCGATCAGGATGCCGCCGTGGCCCTGCACGATCGCCTTCGGCAGGCCTGTCGTGCCCGAGGAGTACAGCACCCACAAGGGGTGGTCGAAGGGCACCTGCTCGAAGCGCAGCTCCGCACCCTCGCCTTTGCCCAGCAGCTGCTGCCAGCTCAGCTTCTGCGGCCCGCCCGCGCCCAGCTGCTCGGGCGCGGCGTCGGGCGCGAGGTAGGGCAGCAGCACCGCGTGCTCGGCGCTCGGAAGCTCCGCCAGGATCGCCCGCGCGTTGTCCATCCGGTCGAAGTCCTTGCCCCCGTGGCGGTAGCCGTCGACCGTCAGGAAGACCTTCGGCTCGATCTGGGCGAAGCGGTCGATCACGCTGCGCGCCCCGAACTCCGGCGCCGCGCTGGACCAGATCGCCCCCAGCGACGCCGCCGCCAGGAACGCCACCAGCGTCTCGGGGATGTTCGGCATGTAGGCCACGACGCGGTCCCCGCGCTGCACGCCCAGCGCCCGCAGGCCCGCCGCCGCCTGCGCCACCTGCTCGTCAAGCTCGCCCCAAGTCAGCTGCTGAAGCTCGCGCAGCTCCGAGCAGTGCAGGACCGCCGCCGCCCGCGGGTCACGCCCGCCGGCGCTGCCGTCGTCGTGGGCGGGCCCGCGCAGCATGTTCTCGGCGTAGTTCAGCTCCGCGCCCTGAAACCACTTCGCGCCCGGCATCGAGCGGTCTCCCAGCACGCGCTCCGCGGTGCGCGAGCTGCGCACGCCGAAGAACTCCCAGACGCTCTGCCAGAACTCCTCGAGCTCATCCAGCGACCACTGCCGCAGCTGCTCGTAGTCGTCTCCGAAGTCGTGGCCGCGCCGCTCGGCGACCCAGCGCATGAAGCGCGTCATCTCCGCGCGCTCACGGTCCGCGGCGCTCGGCTGCCACAGCGGGGCCTCGGTCGGCGCCGTGCCGGCGTTGCCCGAGTCGGCGTCGCCGGGCGTCTGGCTGAGTGCGCTGGACATGTGGGTATTCTCGCGGTTTGTGGACGTGTTTGGGCTGCGCGCCGAGTTTCCCGTTCTTCAGAACAGCGCCTACCTGAACGCCGGCACCGACGGGCCGTTGCCTCGCCGCGCCGTGCGGGCCGTGGCCGACGAGCTGGAGCGCGAGGCGCGCGACGGCCGCGTGATGGCCCACTTCGAACGGCGCACCGAGCTGAACGGGCAGCTGCGCGAGGCCTACGCCCGCGCGCTCGGCGCCGATCCCGCCGACGTCGCGCTGACCACCTGCACCAGCGACGGCATGGCGCAGGTGATCGGCGGCCTGTCGCTGCGCCCCGGCGATGAGATCCTGACCAGCGACGAGGAGCACCCCGGCCTGCTCGGCGCGCTCGCCGCCGCCCGCGAACTGCACGGCGTCACCGTCCGCGAAGTGCCGCTGGCCGAGATCGCCGAAGCCGTCGGCCCCGCGACGCGCCTGATCGCCTGCTCGCACGTCGGCTGGATGAGCGGCTGCTACGCGCCCTCGGAGCTGGCGCAGGTCGAGGCGCCCGTGCTGCTCGATGGCGCCCAGGGCGTCGGCGCCGTGCCCGTCGACGTGAAGGCGCTCGGCTGCGACGCCTACGCCGGCGCCGGCCAGAAGTGGCTTTGCGGGCCGGACGGGCTCGGCATGCTGCACACGACGCCCGAGCTGCGCGAGCGCCTGTCGGTCTCGCGCCGCGGCTACGGCAACCTCGAGGACCCGGGCAGCGGGCTCGAGGCGCGCCTGCACCCCGACGGGCGCGCGCTCGATGCGATGTCGCTCAGCGCCGAGAGCGTCGCCTGCGCGCTGGCGGCGATCGAGCTGCTCGAGTCCGTCGGCTGGGCTGCCGTGCACGAGGCCGCCGCCGGGCTAGCGGCCTCGCTGGCCGAGCGCCTGCGCGAGCGCGGGCGCGCCGTCGCGCCGCGCGATCGCACCACGCTCGTCTCCTTCGAGAGCGCCGACCCCGAAGCCGAGCGCGAGCGGCTGGCCGAGCGGGGCTGCCTGCTGCGAAACATCCCCGGCAGGCAGTGGCTGCGCGCTTCGGTCGGCGCCTGGAACGACGAGGGCGACATCGAGCGCCTGCTCTCCTCGCTCGCCGCATGAGCGCAGGCCCCGGCGCCGCCACGGCGCCAGCCACCGGCTCGCGGCGCGGGCTCGACGCCGTGCTCACGAAGCTGCGACTGCACCACCTGGCGCTGCTGGGCGTGCTGGCCCTGTCGGCCGTGCTCGACCTGCACCGCCTCTCCCAGAACGGCTACGGGAACATCTTCTATTCCGCGGGCGTGAAGTCGATGCTGCGCTCGTGGCACAACTTCTTCTTCGTCTCCTTCGACCCCGGGGGGCTGATCACCGTCGACAAGCCGCCGCTCGGGCTGTGGGTACAGGCCGCCAGCGCGAAGATCTTCGGCTTTCACCCGCTCAGCCTGCTGCTGCCCGAGGCGGCGATCGGCGTGCTCAGCGTCGCGCTGCTGTACCTCGTCCTGGCGCGCCGGCTCGGCGGCTGGGCCGGGGTCGCGGGAGCGCTTGCGCTCGCGGTGTTCCCCTCCTTCGTCGCGGTCTCGCGCACGAACAACGTCGACGCGCTGCTGATCCTGCTGATGATCCTCGCCTGCGAGGCGGCGCTGCGGGCGTGCGAAAGCGGCCGCTGGAGCGGCCTGCTCTGGAGCGGCGCGTTCGTCGGCCTCGCCTTCAACACGAAGACGCTCGCCGCCTACCTCGTCGTGCCGGGACTCGCGCTCGCGTTCCTGCTCTGCGCGCCCGGCTCGCTGCGGCGGCGCGCGCTACAGCTGCTCGCCGCCGGGGCCGTGATGCTCGCGGTCTCAGCCGCCTGGATGCTCGCCGTCGAACTGACCCCCGCCTCGCAGCGTCCCTTCGTCGGCAGCTCGACCGACAACACCGAGCTGGGACTCACCTTCAGCTACAACGGCTTCGGCCGGGTGGGCGGCCAGACCGGCGGCCCCGGGCAGATCCCCGTCGGCGCCGGCGGCGTCGCCAAGCGGGTCGCGCCGCGCGGCGGCGAAGCCGGCACGCCCGCGCCCGTGCACACCGTCAAGGCCCCCGGCGCGCCGCCGACGTTCCTCGCAAACGGGCGCGAACGCAACCCGATCGCCTTCGGCGGCCCCGTCGGGCCGCTGCGGCTGTTTGAACGCGGGCTCGGCAACCAGGGGGCCTGGCTGCTCCCCTTCGCGCTGCTGGGGCTGATCGCGCTCGCGCTGCTCGTGCTGATGCCCGGGCGTGGCGCTGCCGAGACCGACGCTCAGCGCGTCGCCGCGACGCCCGAGCGGCGGCGGCGCCCGGAGCGACGCGATCCGCGCCTGGCGCTGCTGATCGCCCTCGGCGGCTGGTTCCTCGTCGAGGTCGCCGTCCTCAGCCTCTCCAAGGGCATCGTCCACCCCTACTACGTCTCCGCGCTCGGACCCGGGCTCGCGGCGATGTTCGGCGCCGGCGCCTACGCCTTCGGGCAGTTCGCCCGCCGTCGCGACCCGCGCCTGCTGCTGCTGGCGCTCGCCGCCGCCGCGACCGTCCCCGCCCAGATCGTGCTGCTGCGCCGCGACCACTACATGTCGTGGTTCCACGCGCCGCTGATCGCCGCGACGCTCGTGGCCGTCGCGCTTACCGCGGTGCTCGCGCTCGTCCCCTACCCGCGCCTGCGCGGCCTCGCGCCCGTGGCGATCGCCGCGGTGCTCGGCGTGCTCGCGATCGCCCCCGCCGTCTACGCCGCCAGCAACTGGCTCGCCCCCGTGCAGTCGACGTTCCCCGCCGCGGGACCGCGCGCCGCCTCCGGCCCCGGCGGCTACGGCGTCAACCAGGAGCACGTCGACGTCGACCGCGCGCTGCTGCGCTACCTCGAGGGCCACCGGCCCGGGACACGCTGGTCGGTGCTGGTCGACGCCTCCAACACCGGCTCGCCGATGATCCTGCTCGGCGGGCTCGCCGGCTCGCTGGGCGGCTTCAGCGGCACCGACCCGGCGCTCGACGGTCCCGGGCTCGCGGCGCTCGTGCGCGACCGCGAGGCCCGCTACGTGCTGCTCGGCGGCGAGTTCTCCACGCGCGGCGGGACCAAGGCCACCGAAGCCGTCCAACGTGTCTGCCCCGTCGTCCCCACGCGCACCTGGCTGCCGCGCCCGCTGCAACCGAACGGGCTCATCCTGTTCGACTGCGCGGGCCGCGTCGCGCAGCTCGCCGCCTCCTGACGCACGCCCTCAGCCCGCGACCGCCAGCTCGCGGCCGAAGGCCCGCGCGAACAGCTCGCGCTCGCGGTTCGCCGCCCAGCGCGGCACCACCGACTCGCCGTCGGCCATCAGCCGCAGCTCCACCTCCTCGCCGTGTAGCGCCAGCCGCGTCCCGCGCACGAGCTGGTCGCGCGAGCGCTCGAGATCCTCCGCCAGCCGCAGCAGCACCGCGCAGCGATCCAGGCGCTCGGCGTCGCCCGGGCCGAACAGCGCCCGCAGCGGCCCGGGGTCCGGCGTGCCCTTGCGGTGGTAACGCGCCGCCTGGGCGACGATCGCCACCTCCACCGGCGCGAACCCCGGCAGGCCCGCGTTCAGGATCAGGTAGCGCGAGTGCTTGTGGTGGTCGTCGTAGTCGACCGACATCCCGATGTCGTGCAGGATGCTCGCCGCCCACAGCAGTTCGCGCTCGCGCGCGTCGCCCTCGTGCAGGCCAAGCCGCGCCAGCTCGTCGAACATCCCCAGCGCCAGCGCCGCGACGTGGCGTGTGTGCGCCACCTCCAAGTGGTATTGGCCCGCGAGGTTCAGGACGCTCGCGCGACGGACGTCGTCGAACAGCGGCTCTGCGTGGGACGCCTGCCCGCTCGCCGCCGCGGTGGGCGCCGCGCCGTTCGTCCGGGCCGCGACGTCGATCGCCGCGGGCGAACCGTTGCCGGCGAACGCCGCCGGTGAGCCCTGCGCCAGCAGCCGCTCGAAGAACACGCCCTCCCGCAGACCCGCCTCCGTCGTCTCGATCTCCTCGAAGCCGCCGGCCTCCAGCACGCCCTGGACCACCAGCGCGCCCGCCAGGATGATGTCCGCCCGCGCGGGCTTGATGCCCGGGACGCTCGCCCGCTCAGCCGCCGGCAGCTCCGCCAGGCGATCCACGAGCCGATCGAGCGCCTCGCGCTCGATCGCCATTCCTTGAACGCCGTTCGACGGCAGGCCGGCCGCCCGCTGCGCCGCCGCCGCCAGGTTCCGCACCGTGCCGCCGATGCACACCAGACGCCTGCCCGGCGCGCCGTCGCCGCGCCGTGGCGATCCGAGCCAGTCCAGCTCCGCGAGCTGTTCGGTGACGTGCTCGCGCAGGGCCTGCAGCTGCCGGCGCTTCGCCGGGCCGTTCGGCGGCAGGAAGCGCTCGCTCATCCGCACCGTGCCCAGCCGCCACGAGCCCGAACCGCGCGGCAGGCGATCCTCCACCCGGACCAGCTGCATCGAGCCGCCGCCCAGGTCCAGCACGAGGCCGTCGTGCAGGGTCGTCGAGTTCACCGCCGCCAGGTAGCCGTAGCGCGCCTCCTGCTCGCGCGAGAGCACGCGGATCGGCAGCCCGAAGCGCTCGCGCGCCACGCCCAGGAAGTCCTCCGCGTTCGTCGCGTCGCGCACGGCGCTCGTCGCCACCGCGTCGACCGAGCCCTCGTCCAGCCCGCTCGCCTTCGCGAACTGGGAGAACACGTCGAGCATCGCCAGCGCGCGCGCGATCGGCTCCGCGCCCAGCTCGCCGCTGCTCGCCAGGCCCTCCCCGATACGCACCGGCTCATAGATCTCATCCGTGCGCTTCCACCAGCCGTCACCCGCCAGGAAGACCACCATCCGAAACGAGTTCGAGCCGAGGTCGATCACCGCGAGACGCTCGCCTGGCTTCATGAAACTGAGCGTATTCGCCGCGTCGGCGGGCTCTGGAAGGCGCCGCGCGGGCGCCCGCTCAGACCAGCAAGTCGTCCGGCGAGGCGATCACGCGCATGTGCTCCGCCACGCTTGTGATGCTCAGCAGGCGCTGCACCTGGGGCGAGCCCGGCGTGATCGCGAACTCCTGCCCACGCGCCGTCGAGCCCTCGCGGGCGAGCAGGATCACCCGCAGCCCCGTCGAGTCCACGAACTTCAGCCCGTCCAGGTCCAGCACCAGCAGCGGCGCCACCGCCACGTCGGCGTCCTCCAGCGCACGCTCGAGGATCGGCGAGCTTGCGAGGTCGAGTTCTCCCGTGAGCGCCAGCACGACCCGGTCGTCCGTGCGCCGCGCCTCGACCTGGAGGTGCTCCTGAGCGGCCACGCGCGAATCGTACCGCACCGCTTTTCCGCGCCGTCCCAGATCGGGGGTGGCACTCGCGCGGTCCGCTCCGCCACCCTGAGGCCATCCCCTCCCGCCCTGGAGGCCGCCGAGCTCCCTTCTCTCCTCCAGGGGCCCCGGGAGCGCCCGATCCGCGGCTCGCGCACGGGTCGCGCGGCGCAGGAGCGGCGCCGCGAACCACAGGCCCGCGAAGGGGATCCCCACCAGCGTCGCCGTGATCGCTCCCGCCGTCGCGCCGAACAGCTTCGTCGTCACCAGCAGCAGGCTGCCGCACATCGCCAGCGCCAGGAAAGCCATCCCCACGATCGACAGCCGGTTCGAGAGGAACACCAGGTAGCGCTTGTCTTCCGAGCGGAACTCCAGGCGGTGGTAGGCGGCCGGGGCGAGCGTGAACAGCGCCGCCAGCGCCGCGCAGATCAGCGTCGCGAAGTAGACGCCGCGCTCGAACGGCCCCACGCCCGCGAAGCCCGAGTCGAACGGCACGATCAGCAGGAACGCGAACAGCACCTGGACCCCCGTCACCACGACGCGCAGCTCGCCCGTCATTTCGTCGAGGTTGCGGTCCAGGCGTTGCAGCGAGGTCTCTGGCCGGCCTCCCTCCGTGCCCGGCGCCGATCGCTCCGGCTCGCTCGACCCTTCGCCGGAGCGTTCGCCAGAGGGCCGGGCCTCCTCGCTCGGCGGCTGGGCCTTGCTGCTTTCGGATGAGAACGCCGCGCACATTCGCAGGGCCGTCTCGACCCTGCTTCAGCGATACCCGTTTGGCCGGGCGGCAAGCGCCGCCGACGCCGGAGACAACCGGGCGGAGTGGCGAGACCCGCCTCCCCGGGGCGTGCCGTTTCAGCGATACCCGCGGGGGTACGGGTTCAGAAACGACGTCATCACCCGAGGAGGTGCCGCAGTGCCACCGCGTGGAGTCCGAAAAGGCAGCAAGCGCGCCCGTCAGTACGAGCACGTCAAGCAGAGCGAGCGCGAACAGGGAGCGTCCGAGAGCCGCGCCGAGGAGATCGCCGCGCGCACCGTCAACAAGGAGCGGGCGCGCAGCGGCGAATCGCGCACCCGCTCACGCAGCTCCACCGACGACATCTCCTCCGGCCGGCGGGGCGGGCTGCGCTCCGGCAAACCCGGGCCTCGCGGCAGGACCCGCGAGCAGCTCTACCAGGAGGCCCGCAGGCTGGGCGTCGAGGGGCGCTCCGGCATGAACAAGGCGCAGTTGCAGCGGGCCGTCGAAAACAAGAAGCGCTGAGAAAAGCGCGGTGGCGCGCGGTGGCGTCGGGCTACTGCTATTGAAAAGCGCGGACTTCGGGCATCGCGGCGACTGCCGGCTGCGCCTCCGCGGCGCGCATCCGCACGCGCACCACCGTCCCGCTCGGGCTCGAACGGATCTGCACCAGATCGCATAGGTGGTTGACCAGCCACAGGCCGCGCCCGCCGTACTGGTCCACCGGCGGCGGCAGACGGCCCACCAGCGGGTCTTCGATGAAACCCCGGTCCTGCACCTCGCAGATCAGTTCGCCCTGCTCGCGCCAGATGCGCAGGTTGCCCCCGCCTCCGCCGTACTGGACGCTGTTCGTCACCAGCTCGTTGATCGCGAGCACCAAGTCTTCGCGCGCGGCCTCCGCCAAGCCCGCCGCGGTGCTGCGCTGGGCCACGAGGCTGCGCACCGCGCCCAGGCCGTGTGCCGTGAAGGCCAGCTCCTCGCGCTGCACCGGGGGCGCCGGTAGCAGGCCGTTGAACGGCCCCGGGCCGCGGTGCAGGGGCTTGTAGGCGCTGCTGCGGCGGCTCACGCCTTCGTGCATCAGCGCCGGGTGGGTCGTGCGCGCCGCCTGGATCACCTCCGGCGCGAGCGCGTCGAGGTCATATGGACACAGCAGCCGCCACGCCGGGCCGAACGCAAATGCCTCGTTCAGCAGCGCCTCGTGGCGCTCGCACTCGTCCAGCTCCGCCGCCGAGCGCCCGTGCCAGACCGGTTCGCCGATCCCGCGCACCGGCACGCCCTCTGCCACGTGCTCGGCCAGGAACTCGCGCCAAGCCGGGATCACCCGCGCCGGGTTGCGACCCAGCTTGCGCATGTCCAGGAAGCGGACGCGCCCGGCATCCGGGCCGAGCGCGTCCCCGAGCTGATGTGCGCGCTCGGGGCTCACCACCACGAGGATCGACTCGCCTGTGGCGAGGCCCTCCGCGACAAACGGCAGCGTCCCGCGCAGGAAGCCCTCTTCGCCGCGGTAGAAGAGCGCTTCGTGCCGGAACGAGTTCTCCACCAGCGCGACCTTCACCGCGGCCGGCGCAGATGCCGTCAACATCGCCGTCGCCGGCTTTGCCGTCATCGATTCCATCGCGGTTTTCACTGCCAGCGAGCGCCTGCCTAGCGCCCGTACCAGCGTCGGCCGCCACCCTCGACGCCGCCTACGAAGAAGCCGATCAGCCACAGGACGATCGCTATGACGAGCACGATCCACAAAAGGTGGACTGCGAACCCGAGTCCCCCGAAGATGGCCAAGATAAGCACCAGCGCGATCAGAGCAGCCATGGTTGTTCCTCCTTTACCGACGAACCCGACGCGGTCGCGCCGGGCGCTACACCCGGTGTACCCCGTCACGTCATCGGCCAATCCAGCGTCGGCAGCCAAGCGGCATTTCTGCACTGTTTCCTGCATCCGTGGACGGCTGTTCTTGCGGTCCGCGCCGCGCCGCTCCAGCGCAGGCACGGCCCTGGGGGCCCGGTTTTCGGCCCGGTCGGCCGGGTAGGCGATAAGAACGACCGATTGACCGATTGCCAGTCTGAAAGGAGGCCACCGATGCCAGGTGAGCTGAACGGAAAGAAAGTCGCCTTCCTCGTCGCTCAGGAGGGGGTCGAGGAGGTCGAGCTGACCGAGCCCTGGAAGGCCGTCGAGCAGGCGGGCGGCGAGCCCGTGCTGATCGCCCCCGAGCAGGGCGACGTGCAGGCCTTCCGGCACCTCGACAAGTCGAGCACCTATCCCGTCGACCAGACGCTCGACGACGCACGGCCCGAGGACTTCGAGGCCGCAGTGCTGCCCGGCGGGGTCGCCAACCCCGACCAGCTCCGCACCCAGCGCCCCGCGATCGAGTTCCTCCAGGCCATGTTCCGCGAGGGCAAGCCCGTCGGCGTCATCTGCCACGGGCCCTGGACGCTCGTGGAGGCCGACCTCGTGCGCGGGCGCAGGATCACCTCCTGGCCATCGCTGCAGACCGACATCCGCAACGCCGGCGGCGAGTGGGTCGACGAGGAAGTCGTCACCGACCAGAGGCTCGTCTCCAGCCGCAAGCCCGACGATCTGCCCGCCTTCTGCGCCAAGATCGTCGAGGAGTTCGCCGAGGGCGAGCACGACGTGGCTGCCGCCGGCGCCACCGCCGGCGACGCATAGCCCGTCAAACAGGCTCGCTCAGGTGACGCGGGCTCAGGCAGCGCCGGGCAGGCTAGGCAAGCGCCGGCGACGGGGGCAGGCTCAGGCAGCGCCGGCGATGGGGCTGCTTGGGTCTCTCGCCGCCGAGTGCGGCCCCGCCGCCGTCAGCGGTTTCGCGATGTCCTCCAGGCTGCGCCGCTCGGCGTTGATGCCGAGGAACAACTCCGCGACGCCGCCGATGATCATCATCACCGCGCCCAGCCCCAGCGCGAGAAACACCTGCTCGTAGCTTTCGGTGTTGATCATGCGGCTGAACACCTGTGGCCCGATCACGCCGCCGATGCCGGTTCCCACCGCGTAGAAAACCGCGATGCAGAGCGCGCGCGTCTCCATCGGGAACACCTCCGACACCGTCAGGTACGCCGCGCTGGCCCCGGCGGAGGCGAAGAAGAAGATCACGCAGCAGCATGCCGTGAAGGAGATGTCATCCAGCTGATGTTCCTTGAACAGAAGCCCCGTCACGATCAGCAGCACGCCCGAGAGGATGTACGTGCCCGCGATCATCGGCTTGCGCCCCACGATGTCGAACAGGGGGCTCAGGAGCAGCGCGCCGAGGAAGTTGCCGGCCGCGAACACCGCGATGTAGTACGGCGTGTTGCCAGAGGGCGTGTGGAAGTAGAGACTCAGCAGATTGCCGAAGCCGAACAGGATCGAGTTGTAGAGGAAGGCCTGGCCGATGAACAGCGACAAGCCGAGCACCGTGCGCTTGGGGTAGGTCCTGACGACCGTCGTGATGATCGTGCGCAGCGGTATCGCCCGGCGCTGATGCACCGTCAGCGGCTCGCCCTCCGGCTCGGGCAGCGTCGTCCCCGTCTCGCGTTCGACCTCGCCTTCGATGTCCTTGACGATCTTCTCGGCCTCCTGCTCGCGGCCGTGGATGAACAGCCAGCGCGGGCTCTCCGGGACATGGCGGCGCACCAACAGCACCGCCAGGCCGATCACGGCGCCGAGCACGAACGACAGGCGCCAGCCGAGGTTCGTCGGAAAGATGTTCGTGTTCAGCATCAGCAGCGCCAGCAGCGAGCCGCCGATGCCCCCGAGCCAGTAGCTGCCGTTGATCGAGATGTCCACGCGCCCGCGATGGTCCTTCGGGATCAGCTCGTCGATCGCGGAGTTGATCGCCGCGTACTCGCCGCCAATTCCCATGCCGGTGATGAAGCGCACCACGAAGAACCAGCCGGGGAAGAACGAGACCGAGGTCAGCAGCACCCCGCCCAGGTAGATGATCAGTGTGATCATGAACAGCTTCTTGCGCCCGAGCCGGTCGGTCAGCTCGCCGAAAATGAGCGCGCCCACACAGGCGCCCGCGATGTAGAGCGACGCCGCCCAGCCCGAGACGTCCGCCGCCGAGATGCCCACACCGGCGCCGGGTTCGGAGATGCGGCTGGAGATCGCGCCCACGACATTGACCTCGAGGCCGTCGAGGATCCACGCCGTTCCCAGCCCGAGGATTATCAGCCAGTGAAAGCGCGCCCACGGAAGGCGGTCCAGGCGCGCGGGGATGCTCGTGCGGATCGTGCCCAGCTCGCCGCCGCTGCGCTCGACGAACGCATCGGACTGCCGCTGGGTCTCCCCTGTCCCGCTCTCCTGCATCCCGATAGGCAGATACCCGTGAGCGCAAGCCGCCAACCCCGGCGGGCCGACATACCCCGCTTGGCGGCCCCACTGGTGGGCGGCCTTTCTCTGTTGGGCGGCCTTGCCGTTCGGCGGCTTCTCCGTTGGGCGCGCGGCCTTCTCAACGCCGGGCCGCGTGCAGGATCTCGTGCAGAACGAGAACTTTTCAAATCGATGTTTAGACGCGCGCCGGGTGGGGCATGAAGAGTTCTGGAGTTGTCCTCCCTCAGGCGGTGATCGCTACCCCCGGCGGTCACCGCCTTTTTTATGCCTTGGGCTAGCGCTCGTCCCGCAGGGTCAGCTCGAGCGTCTCAAACGCGCCGTCGTTCGCGATCCGCCGCTCGTTCGTGAGCTTCTCGATCACCGGCGCGATGCCGGCGTCCGAGTCGGAGATCAGCCTGCCGGCACCGCCGCTGCCCAGCGGCCCCAGCCGCAGCTCCACCACCCGCGTGCCGACCGACACCGAGACCGACAGGTGCTGCCTGACGCTCGAGTCGAAGCCACGCGACACCAGCGCGTCCGCCAGCATTTCCGCGTCGGCGATGCGATCCGTCGTGAAGCGGGCACGCGCGGCCAGCACGCACATCACGCGCGGCAGGACCTTCTTCGCCAGCTCGCTCGGCGCCAGCGCGACGCCGGTCGTCGTCGCCAGCTCCGACGGCTCCACCGCCGGCGCCTCGAAGCCGTCGCGGATCGGCGCGCCCAGCGACTGCGTGTGCGGGGTCGAGAACTCCATCCGCACCTCCGTGCCTCCGCCCGGCACGTCCTTGAATTCGACCCTGGGGGCCAGCGCCTGGATGATCGAGAGCCCGATCCCCAGCGCGTCTTCCTCGTCGCTGCGTATGTGGGGTTTGATCCCGGTCCCCTCGTCGCGAACCACCACTTCCACCGACTCCGGCGCCACGTACAGCTCGACCTGCAACAGCCCTTCGGCCCCCTCGTAGGCGTGCAGCACCACGTTGTTGCACGCCTCCGTCACGGCTGTGCGGATGTCGTTCAGCTCGACGCCGTCGACGCCCACCGTCTCAGCCATGCCGCTCAGCGCCTCACGCACGAGCAGGACGTTCTCAGGCTGGTTGGAGAGCGTGAGTGAGACGTTCGGGGCGCCGGCCATCAGCCCCTCATCCGCATCCGCCACTTGCCGACGAGCCTCATCCAACCGGTGACCGGCGACCCGTGGCGGCTCTTTCAGCCCGTCAGCTCTTGGTGTCTGTCAACGCGCGCAGTTGATCCAGCGAGCGGCGCAGCAGGCGCGAGACCTGCATCTGCGAGATGCCCACGCGCGCCGCGATCTCCGTCTGCGTCAGGTCGTCCACGAAGCGCATGCGAAGGATCTGGCGCTCGCGCTGGGGAATCCGTCCCAGCACCGCGCTCACCGTCGCGTCGAGCTCCACGAGCTCGTAGCGAGCGTCCTCCTCGCCCATCGCGTCGCCGTAGGAGGTCGCCTCGTCGGTGGCGCCCGGACGAGGCGCGTCCAGCGACAGCGACTCGTAAGCCTGGATCGCTTGGAGCGCGTCGATCACTTCCTCCTGGTCGAGCTCCAGGTACTCCGCGAGCTCGTACACCGTCGGCGCGCGGCCACGGGTGTTCGCCAGGCGCTCCTGCGCATCGCGAACCTTCAGGGCGCGTTCCTGCGAGCCACGCGGCACGTGCACCGACCAGCCCGCGTCGCGGAAGTGGCGGCGCATCTCACCGAGAATCGTCGGTACCGCGAAGGAGGCAAACGGATGACCGAGCGCCGGGTCGAAGCGGTCGAGCGCCTTCAGCAACCCCAGCGAGGCCACTTGCAGCAGGTCCTCGAACGGCTCCGAAGAGCGGTCGTAGCGGCGCGCGAGGCTGCGCGCCAGCGGCATGAATCGGCGCACCAGTTCTTCGCGGGCGGCCTTGTCGCCCTCCTGGTGGCGGGCGAACAGCTTCGCCTCGTCGTTCACGCCTGGAACGAGGGTGGGCTGGCGAGTCGCCCTTGGCGCCATCTCCGTAACCGTCATGTCGTTCCTCCCGTCGGTTCGCTTGTGGGTCTCCGACTTACTGCTTCCCCGCAGTTTACACCCGTTCGCCGGGAGCGTTTCAGTCGCTTGGACTTCTATTGGCCGATTCCCCGCGGTTACAGCCAATCTCCGCTTGCTCTTCGTGTTCGATCGTGTCTTAGGACAGATGTAGTACCCCGATTTCAGGCGGCTAAACGTCCGTTCGGGGAAAATTTCCGAGGCCCTGCGGCTGAGCGCCCTGCGGCCGCCGGAGGCGCCCTGCTCGACGACATGGGCCCGCCTGGACTCGAACCAGGGACCTACCGATTATGAGTCGGCAGCTCTAACCAACTGAGCTACGGGCCCGACGCGCCCGCGAGCTCGCGCCCGAGCGCGGCCGGCCGTGGCCGGCCAGCAGAAGCTACCAGCGAGATGTGGGATGCTCACGCCGCCGTCCGCGGGACGGCGGCGCCGCTCGCCGGGCGGGGCCTGGCTGAACCGAGCGAAGGGACGAGCAGATGGCAGAGCGCGCGGCGATCGTGACGGGGGCTTCCAGCGGAATCGGGTTGGCGATCGCGAGGGTGTTGGGCGAGGAAGGCCATGCCGTGACGATGGCCGCCAGGCGCCCCGAGAAGCTGGAGAGCGCCGTCAAGGGGCTCGCGGACGAGGGCTTCGACGTGCAGGCGGTCCCGGCGAACGTCGCCGACGAGGCCGAGGTCAAGAAGGTCGTCGACGCCCACCGCGACCGCTACGGGCGCCTCGACGTACTGGTCAACAACGCCGGCGTCGGCATCGGCTCCGTCGTCGGTGAGACCCAGACGAAGCACCTCGACATGCAGCTCGACATCAACCTGCGCCAGATCGTGCTGTTCTACCGCGAAGCGCTGCCGATGCTCCTGGAGGCCGGCAAGGGGCCGGGTGGCGCGCTCGTCGTCAACACCTCCTCCATCTCCGGCAAGCGCGCCGAGGGCTGGCTGGCCGTCTACTCCGCCACCAAGCACGGCGTCGTCGGCTGGACCGAGGCAATGAACAAGGAACTCGGCAAGCAGGGCATCAAGAACACCGCGCTGTGCCCCGCGTTCGTCGACACGCCGATGACGGAGTTCGTCAAGGGGCAGGTGCCCGCCGACGAGATGATCACCCCGCAGGACATCGCGGAGTCGGTGCGCTACCTGCTCAGGACCTCGCCCGCCTGCGTCGTGCCGGAGATCATGTTCATGCGCCCCGGCGACTCGCTGTAGGAGGCGCGGCGGCGCGACCGCCGGCGGCTGACGACGATCTCGCCGCGCGGGTCGCGCTCCTCGCGCTCGCGCCGGAGCACCGCGCCGCGGTGCTCCGCGATCGCCTGGTCCAGGCCTAGGCGCTCGGCGCTCGTCAGGCTGGCTTCGAGCTGGCCGATCAGGATCGAGCGCTCGCGGCGCGTCGCCGCCCGCGCCGTGCGGCCCGCGCGTGTGAAGCGGTCCCAGGCGCGCGCGAAAGACAGGAAGTTCGTGCGGCCGCCGCGGCGGTGGGCCGCCAGCATCGGGCAGACGCCGCCTTCGCCGTCGGTGTAGGCGCCGACGATCACGCGCTCGGCCTCGCGCACGCCCGCGAGCATCGCCTCGCGCGTGGCGACCGGGAGACAGTCGATCGTCAGGCGCAGGTCCTCGACGTGGCGGCTGGAAGATCGGCGGCGAATTCCCATAGGGTGTGCTCCTGCGGGACGGGTAGGCGCTTGCCGGTGGCGCCCCGCGCCCGCGGCGGACGCCGCGAAATCTAGGGCCGGCGTCTCGGCATCGCAACGAAACCCTCCGGCTGAAAGGAAACTTGCACATGAAGCTCGGCGTGCACATCGGCTACTGGGGCCTTGGCCTCAGCTCGGAGGACCAGTTGAAAATCGTCCAGGAGGCCGAGCGCCTGGGCTACGACTCCGTGTGGGCCGCCGAGGCCTACGGCTCCGACACCGCGACCGTGCTCGCCTGGCTCGCGGGGCAGACCTCGAAGATCCGGCTCGGTTCCGGCATCTTCCAGATGCCCGGCCGCTCCGCCGCGATGACCGCGATGACCGCCGCGACGATCGACCAGCTCTCGAACGGCCGCATGATCTGCGGGATCGGCTCCTCCGGCCCCCAGGTCGCCGAGGGCTGGCACGGGCAGCGCTTCGCCAAGCAGCTTCAGCGCACGCGCGAGTACGTCGCCGTGCTGCGGATGGCGCTCGCGCGCGAGCGGGTCGAGTTTCACGGCGAGACCCTCGAGCTGCCGCTGCCCGACGGCCCCGGCAAGGCGCTGAAGCTGACGATCTCCACCGTTCAGGAGCAGATCCCCATCTACCTCGCGGCGATCGGGCCGAAGAACACCGCCCTCGCCGGCGAGATCGCCGACGGCTGGATCCCGACGCTGTTCAGCCCCGAACACGTCTCCGAGCTGCGCCCGCTGCTCGAGGAAGGCGCCGCGCGCTCGGGCAAATCGCTCGACGACTTCGACATCGCCCCCACGGTGAACGTGTTCGTCACCGACGACCTTCAGGGCGCGCGCGACGCGATGCGGCCGTTCATTGCCCTCTACGTCGGCGGCATGGGCTCGCGCAAGCAGAACTTCTACAACCAGCTCGTCAGCCGCTACGGCTTCGAGGCCGAGGCGAAAGTCGTTCAGGACTACTACCTCGAAGGCAAGCGCGACGAGGCGATGGCCGCAATCCCCAACGAGCTGATCGACACCGTCTCGCTGTGCGGGCCGCGCGACGTCGTGCGCGAGCGGCTGGCGATCTATCGCGATGCCGGCGTCGGCACGCTCGGCGTCACGCCGATCGCCTTCACCGCGCCCGAGCGGCTCGAGCAGCTGCGGCTCGTCGCCGAGCTCGCCTCCTGACGCGGGCCGTGCCCGACCGCTCCGCCGCGGGGCCGACTGCCCCGAGGCGGATCCTGCTCGGCGCCTTCGGCGATCCCGGGCACGCCTTCCCGATGATCGCGCTGGGCCGGGCGCTCGTCGCGCGCGGGCACGAGGTGACGTTGCAGACCTGGGCGCGCTGGCGCGAGCACGTCGAGGCCGAGGGCATCGCCTTCGCCGCCGCGCCCGAGTACCAGGTCTTCCCCCAAGGCCCCGAGCCGCTCGACTTCTACGAGGCCGTCGTGCACGCCACGCGCGAGACGCGGCCGCTCGTGCGCGAGACGCGGCCGCATGCCGTCGTCGCCGACATCCTGACGCTCGCCCCCGCGCTCGCCGCCGAGCTGGAGGGGGTTCCGCGGGCGACGCTGATCCCCCACGTCTATCCGCACGGCGAGCGCTCGTTCCCGATCTACTCGCTCGGGGCGCGACTGCCGCGCAGCCCGCTCGGCCGTGCCTTCTGGCGCCGCGCCCACCGGCCCGTCGAACGAGGGCTCGAGCTCGGCCGCTTCGAGCTGAACGAGACTCGCCAGCGCGTCGGCCTCTCCCCCCTGCCCTACGTCCACGGCGGCATCAGCCGCGAGCTCGCGCTCGTCGCCACGTTCCCGCAGCTGGAGTACCCGCGCGCCTGGCCCGCGAACACGCACGTCGTCGGGCCGCTGATGTGGGAGCCGCCCACCGACGACATCGAGCTCCCCCCGGGAGACGAGCCGCTCGTGCTGATCGCGCCGTCCACCGCGCAGGACGAGCGGCACGAGATGCTGAACGCCGCGCTGCGCGGGCTCGCCGGGGCGCCCGTGCGCGTGCTGGGGACCTGGAACCGGCGCCTGCCCCCACAGCCGCTGCCCGTCCCCGGGAACGCGAAGCTCGTCGAGTGGGTCTCCTACGCGCGCACGATGCCCAAGTGCGACGTCGTCGTCTGCCACGCCGGGCACGGCACGCTCGTGCGCGCGCTCGCCTGCGGCTGCGCCGTCGTCGCCTGCCCCGCGATCGGCGACATGAACGAGAACGCCGCGCGGCTCGACTGGGCCGGGGCCGGCGTGCGCGTACCGAGACGGTTCGTCCGGCCGCGGGCGCTGCGGCTCGCCGTGGAGCGAGCGCTTCGCGACCGGTCGATCGGGCATAAGGCGCGCGAGCTTGGAGCATGGTCCGCGGGCCACGACGCCGGAGCCGTCGCGGCGCAGCTCGTCGAGCGGCTCGCCGCCCGAGAGAGGCTCGCCGTCTAGGAAGCTCCGGGGGTGGGACTCGAACCCACAACCGTTCGGTTAACAGCCGAATACTCTGCCAATTGAGCTACCCCGGATCGGGTGGAGGCTCGCGTCCGAACTCAGCGTATGGCCGGGAGGGACGCCAAGCCGTCCTCGACTTCGGCATGGCAATTAGAGCACAGAAGCACGCACTTGCGGGCCTCCGTGCGAAGCGTTTCAAGCGATAGCGCAGCACCCCTCGCGTTGATCTCGATCCGCTTCTCCGTTGGCACCACGTGATGGAAGTGCAGCGCCCGCATGTTTCCCGCGAAGCCACAGATCGCACACGCCCCACCGGCCTCCTCGACCAGGATCGCCTTCATCCGCCGCCGACGTCGCGAAACCGCCTCGGCGCGACAGCGCCGACAGCGGTAATAGCCGCGCCCGTCGAGAACGTAAGCGGTCTCGCCGTGGCGTCCGCACGTCATCAACGCCACCGAGACGCCGGCTCGTGCCGCGGCGGCGGCCTCGGGAGATCGCCTGCGGCCGCGAGTGCTGACGGTCTTCAGGCCATGTCGCCTGAGCCAATGCCGAACCGTTCCCTTGCTCCTATCGACCTTCGCCGCGATCTCCGCGATCGTTAGCCCGGCTTCGACCAGCGCAGCAAGCTCCTCCTGCGCCAGCCCGCCCCGCGGAGCGTGCCGCTGGCGCTTGGAAGCCTGCAAGCGATGGCGCGCCAGCCAATACGCCACGGTCGATTCATGCCGCCCCACCCGCCTGCCGATCTCCGCCAGCGACAGCCCTTCGCCCAGCATCCGCTCCAGCACAGTGCGATCCATGCACCGTATTGTCTACGCGGCTTGGGACGATACGCTCATGCCGCCAGAAGCCCGAGCGCAGGCTCAGGACCTGCTCTCCGGGCTCAGACCCCCCGCTCCCCCGTCTCCTCCAGCACCCGCCCGTAGGCGCGGTCGAACTGCTGCTTGATCTCCGCGCGCCGGCCCGCCAGCGTGCTGATCTCCCCGCCCCCCTGCCCTCGCGCGCGCTGGATCTGGCGGTCGAAGCGGGCCAGCTCCAGCTGCAACCGCTGCGCCTCGAGCTTCGCGGGCTTAGCCACCGACTCGCGCCCGCTCTCGACCACCAGCTCCGCCAGCAACTGCTTCAGCTCGAGGTCTCCCTCCAGGCCCGGACCGCCCCCGCCCGCCGGAGCCGCCAGCGGCTCGTGCAGGTCCGCCGCCGCGAGATGGCGCGCCGCCCGGCGCAGCAGGTCGCTGGAGAAGTCCTCCTCCAGGTCGACACCCGCCAGCATCTGCGCGCCCTCCTCCGGCGCGGCGATGCAGAGCGCCAGGAACGCGCGCTCGGCCTCGTCGGTTCGCGACAGCGGCGACGGCGCGCTCGGCGCCGTCGCCGCGGGAGCCGCGCCGTTCGGCCGGTCGGTCCCGTTCTCCCGCCGCGGCGCCGCCCGCGTCTGCGCCAGCATCTGCTCCACCGCGTTCTCCCTCAGCGCCAGCCTGCTGGAGACCAGTTGCAGCAGCTCGAACGCCAGCGCCTCGCCTTCGATCTGCGCGAACAACGGCTTCAGCTCTTCGATCACGCGCTGCTTGCCGTCCGCGCTGCCGAGGTCGCCCCGCGTCAGCACGCGCTCCACCTGGAAGCGCTCGAACGGGACCGCTTCGCCCAGCGCCGCCTTCATCGCCTCCGGCTGCTCCTGCATCAGCTCTGCCGGGTCGCGGCCCGGCGGCAGCGGGACCACCTTCAGCCGCGCGTTGCGCTTGCGCGCCAGCGCCGAGGCCTTCAGCATCGCTTCCTGCCCCGCGGCGTCGGCGTCCAGCGCCAGCAGCACGTTAGGCGCCGTGCGCGACAGCTCCGCGATCTGATCCGCCGTCAGCGCCGTGCCCATCAGCCCCACCGCATTGCGCACGTCCGCCTGGTGCAGGGCGATTACGTCCGTGTAGCCCTCGCACAGGATCACCGAGCCCGCCCGCGTCGCGTGCGCCCGCGCCAGGTTCGACCCGTACAGGTGCAGCCCCTTGTGGTAGACGTCGTTGTCGGAGGTGTTCAGGTACTTCGGCCGCTGGTCCTCGCGCATCGCGCGCGCGCCGAAGCCCAGCACGCGCCCGCGCACGTCGGTCAGCGGGAACATGATCCGCCCCCGGAAGCGGTCGTAGGGCTGCCCGTTCTGCTTTGAGCGCTGCGCCAGCCCCGTCGCGTACAGCTCCTGCTCGGAGAAGCCGCCGCGGCGCGAGGCCAGCAGCACCCGGTCCCACGCGCTCGGCGAATAGCCCACCCCGAATTCGCGCAGCGCCTCCTCGCCGAGACCGCGACCCTGCAGGTATTCGCGCGCCTTCGCCGCCTCGCTCGACTCCCACAGGTAGCGCTCGTAGTAGGCCGCCGTGCGCTTCAGCAGCTCCAGCAGCCGCTCGCGGCGCCTGCGCCGCTCCTGCTCGCGCGGGTCCTCGCGCTCGCGCTCCAGCTCGACCCCGTAGCGTTCCGCCAGCAGCTCCAGCGCTTCCTTGAAATCGACGCCCTCCGTCTCCTGCACGAACGTGAACAGGTCGCCAGAGGCCTGGCAGCCGAAGCAGTGGTAGACCTTCTGCACCGGGTCGATCCCGAACGAGGGCGTCCGCTCATCGTGGAACGGGCACAGCCCCTCCATCCGCGCCGGCCCCGCGCGCCGCAGCTCCGTCCGGGCCGAGACCACCTCGACGAAGTCGACCGCGTCGCGCACGCGATCCCTCGACTCGTTCGTGTAGAGCGCCACTTCCGCGCAACGCTAGCGGGCGAACGCCTGCGGCACGTCCAGCTCCGTGTAGAGCCGGATGCAGTAGCGATCCGTCATCCCCGCCAGGTAGTCCGTCACGCGCTGGGCCAGCTCCGGCTCCCCGCCTGAACCGGCCCCGCCCGGCAGCTCCTCCGGGCGCTCGACGTAGTGCTCGAACAGCCGCCGCAGGACCCGCGCGATCCGCTGGTGCTCCGCGCGCACCGCCGGTCCCAGGTAGACGCGCTCGAACATGAAGTCCCTCAGCGCCGCCATCGCCGGCCCCGCCTGCGGCCCCTGCACGATCTCTCCAGTCCGCTCGGAGTGCTCGACCATGTCGTGCACCAGCGCGTCGATCCGCGCCGAGCCGCCGTCGCCCAGCACCGCGATCGGCTCCGCCGGCAAATCGTCCTCGCGCAGCAGGCCCGCCCGCACCGCATCGTCGATGTCGTGGTTGATGTACGCCACGCGGTCGATCACCCGCACGATTCGCCCCTCCAGCGTCTGCGGTTGCGGGGCGCGGCTCGAATGGCGCTCGATCCCGTCGCGCACCTGCTCCGTCAGGTTCAGGCCCGTTCCCTCGCGCTCGAGCGAGTCCACCACCCGCAGCGAGTGCTCGTAGTGATGGAAGTCCCGCCCGAAGCGTTCTTTCAGGCAGCCGTCCAGGACTTCCTCGCCGATGTGCCCGAACGGCGGGTGGCCGAGATCGTGGCCAAGGCCGATCGCCTCCACCAGGTCCTCGTTCAGGCGCAGCGCCCGCGCCACCGTGCGCGAGATCGTCGTCACCTCCAGCGTGTGGGTCAGCCGCGTGCGGTAGTGGTCGCCGCGCGGCGCCACGAACACCTGCGTCTTGTGCGTCAGGCGGCGAAACGCCTTGCTGTGCACGATCCGGTCGCGATCGCGCTGGAAGGGGGTGCGCAGGCCACAGTCTTCCTCCGGCCGCTGCCTGCGCGCCGGATAGGAGCGGGCTGCCAGCGGTGAGAGCAGGCGCTCCTCCTGCTCGCGCACGCGCGCCTCGAACGCGTCGCCCACCTGCCCCAGCTGCTCTGTCGTCGCCACCCTTCGATTCTGGCAGCGCCCGCGGCCGTCCAGCAACCGCGTTTTGCGAACCGCCCGCCCGCGCTCAGCGAGCGCCGCGATCCCAGTCGCCGCGGCCCGTGAAGGTGTTGACCCAGTGCCGCCATCCCCGCTCGCGCGAGGGGTCCTCGTCGTAGACCGGCGCCGCGTGCTCCGGCGGAGGCAGCTCCGCCGCCGCCACGGAGTCGATCTTCAGGTCGACGCCGCGTTCGTGGATCGCCGCGATCGCCGCCGCCTCCACGAAGCGCACGCCGCTGCCTTTCACGTTGATCAGCAGGCCGTGAAAGACGTCCTTCTCCGGCGCGCTCAGCACCGCCCCCACCGTGCCGACCTGCTCGCCGTCGGAGGCGAGCACCGCAACTCCCTCGTCGAGCATCTGGTAGGCGATCGGCTGACCCTCGTCCACAGCGCGCAAGATACCTGCCCCGAGAGCGGCGGGTGACGCCCGGCGCGGCGAGCGGGTCAGCCCGCGCGAGCCGCCGCCGGCATCAGCCGCAGGTGCGCGTGGTGCTCCAGCGTCTCGGCGATCGCCCGCTCGACCTGGCCCAGCGCCTGCTCCACCGCCCCCGGCGCCTCATGCAACGGCGAGCCGAAGGCCGTCGTCATGAAGCGGTAGGCGTGCTCGCCAAGCGGAAACGAGCCCGCCTCGCAGGCGCCGCACACCACGCCACCCGCCGCGCCCGAGAAGCCCACCAGCCCGTCGGGCTCGCCGCAGGAGGCGCACGCACCCAGCTGCGGCGCCAGGCCCGCCGCCAGCAGCAGCTTCAGGCGGAACGCCAGCGCGCCCGCGCGCGTCGCCAGCGGCACGCCACCCGCGGCCTCCGGCTCCGGCGCCGGGCGAACCCTCGCCTGCTGGTCCAGCAGCGTGAGCTTGCGGCACAGCAGGTTGAACACCCCCGGGTGCGGCTCCGAGGTCTCGAACAGGCGCCCCACCGCGTCGCAGGCGCGCGCCGCCGCGTCCAGCGCCCGCGCGTCTTCGCGCAGCCGCGGATAGCCGTCCAGCGTCTCCGCGCCCGTCACCGTCAGCAGCTCGCCCCGCCCTTCGTGCAGCTCGATCCGCAGCCTGAAGAACGGCTCCAGCCGCCCGCCGAAGCGGCTGCGCGCGCGGCGCACGCCCTTCGCGATCGCGCTCACCCGCCCGCGCGCCGGGGTGTACAGGTGCAGGATCCGATCCGCCTCGCCGTAGCGGATCGAGCGCAGCACCACCGCCTCCGTCTTGACCGCTCTGCCCATGACCCACCGAGTCTAGGCTCGTTCGCGGCGGTCTTGAGACGCTTCCTATACTTAATGAAGTAATGGAAAGCAAAGTCACGGTCTACACCACGGACCCCTGCTCCTTCTGCCGCCGCGTCAAGGAGCTGCTGGCAAAGCGCGGCGTCGAGTTCTCCGAGGTCAACCTCTCCAAGGACCCCGCCGGCCGCGTCGAGCTCGTCCAGCGCACCGGGATGATGAGCTTCCCCCAGGTGATCGTCGGCGAGCGCCTGCTCGGCGGCTACGCCGAGGTGCAGAAGGCCGCCGACAGCGGCGAGCTCGACGAGCTGCTCGCCGCCTAGCGCGGCGCTCCCGGCCTAGGCCGTCACGCGGCGGGGCGCACACGCTGCGGGCCTACGGCGCCCCCGCGGCCGTGGCTGGCAGTGCTCGCAGACGTACGTCCCGCGCCCGCCCACCACCATCTTCACGATCGTCGTCCCGCAGCGCATGCAGGGCTCGCCCTCGCGCAGGTGCACCAGGAACTCGTTCTGGAACGCCCCCTGCACCCCGTCCACGTGGCGGAAATCGTCGATCGAAGCCCCCTTCGCGTCGATCCCCGCCTGCAGCGACTCCACGACCCCGTCGCGCAGCAGCGCGTACTGCTCGCGGGTCAGCCTCCCCGCCGCCCTCAGCGGGTGCACGTACGCGCGGAACAGCGCCTCGTCCGCGTAGATGTTGCCCACCCCCGCGACCCGCCGCTGGTCCAGCAGGAACGCCTTGACCGGGGCCGAGCGCCCGCGCGCCAGCGCCCGCAGCCGCTCCGGGGTGAAGTCCGCGTCGAACGGCTCGACCCCCAGCCGCGCCGCCAGGAACTCATCCAGCGCCTCGCCGCCCAGCAGCAGCTCGCCCGTCCCGAAGCGCCGGGGGTCCACGATCGCCAGGCGGCGTTTCGGCTTCAGCTCGATCCGCACCCGCGTGTGCGCCGGCTCCGGCTGCGGGTCGTGCAGCACCGAGCCCGTCATCCGCAGGTGCTGCGCCAGGTGCACGTCGCCCTCGAAGTGCCACAGCAGGTACTTCCCGCGCCTGCCCAGCGACTCGATCCGCCGGCCCTCCAGCGCCGCCGAGACCTCCTGCGGTTCCAGCGGCCGCGTCCAGCGCGGGTCGAGGATCTCCATCCGCACCAGGCGGCGGCCCTCGACCAGCGGGGCCAGCTGACCCCTGATCGTCTCCACCTCCGGCAACTCGGGCACGCCGCTAGCTTATGAATGACTCCCCCGGCAAAGCCTGAGCACTGCGTCCCGTCAGCCAGGCGAGCACTGTCGCCCCCACGTCCGCCAGCGGGCCATCGTGGCGAGCGCCGGACTCGAACCCTCGTACCATTCCCCCGCTCACCGCCAGCAGCGGCGCGTGCTCGCGGGTGTGGTCCGTCCCCGGGTGGCCCGGGTCCACGCCGTGGTCCGCCGTCACCACCAACAGATCCTCCTCGCGCAGCGCCGCCAGCCAGCGCCCCAGGTGCTTGTCGACCTGACGCAGCGCCGCCGCGAACCCCTCCGAGTCCTTTCGATGCCCGTAGATCTGGTCCGTCTCGATCAGGTTCGCGAAAGCGAACCCCTCATCCAAATCCGCCACCAACCCGTCGAGGCTCGCAAGCGCCTCGGCATTCGAGGCGCCCGGGTGCGAGCGGTCCACGCCCACGCCCGCGAACAGGTCCTTGATCTTGCCGACGCCGTGCACCTCTACGCCCGCCTCCTGCAACTCCTGCAGGTAGCTGCGTCCCGGCGGGGCCAGCGCGAAGTCGCGCCGGCCCTCCGTGCGCTCGAACGCCCCCTCCGCCCCCGCGAACGGCCGTGCGATCACGCGCCCCACCCCGTGCTCGCCGCTCATCGCCGCCCGCGCCGCCGCGCACGCCCGGTAGAGCTCCTGCGGCGGCACGCGCTCGACGTGCGCCGCCAGCTGCGCCACCGAGTCCTGCGAGGTGTAGAGGATCAGCGCGCCCGTGCGCAGGTGCTCCGCGCCGAAGTCCTCGATCGCCGCGATCCCGTTGTAGGGACGGTTGCAGATCACCTCATGGCCCATCGCCGCCTGCAGGCGCTCGATCACCTCCGGCGGGAACCCCTCCGGATACGTCGGCAGCGGGCGCTCCAGCACCGCCCCCATCAGCTCCCAGTGCCCCGTCGCCGAGTCCTTTCCCGGGCCCAGCGGGTGCAGCCGCCCGTGGATCGCCGGCTCCGCCGCCGCCGGCACGCCGCGCAGCGGCAGGATCGAGCCCAGCCCCAGCCGCTCAAGCGCCGGCAGCTCCAGGCCCCCGACCGCCTCCGCCACGTGCGCCAGCGTGTTCGTGCCCTCGTCGCCGTAGGCCGCCGCGTCCGGCAGCGCGCCGACGCCGCAGGCGTCCACCACCACCACGAACGCGCGCCTTCCCATCGGCTCAGTGCGAGCTGGCGCGCGGGTGCGCGCTGAAGTAGGCGTCCTTCAGCCGGTCCGCCGAGAGGTGCGTGTAGACCTGCGTCGTCGCCAGGTCCGCGTGCCCCAGCATCTCCTGCAGCGAGCGCAGGTCACAGCCGCCCGCCAGCAGGTGCGTCGCGAAGGAGTGGCGCAGCGTGTGCGGGCTCATCCGGTCCTCGAGGCCCGCGCCGCGCGCGTGGCCCTGCACGATCTTGTAGAGGCCCTGGCGCGTCAGCCCGCCGCCGCGGCGGTTCAGGAACAGCTTCGACTCCGTGCGCACGCCCAGCAGCGCCGGGCGCCCGCGCCCGGCGTAGGCCTTCAGCGCCGCGATCGCCTCGCGGCCGATCGGCACCAGCCGTTCCTTCGAGCCCTTCCCGCGCGCCGCCAGCATCCCCTCCTCCAGGTCGACGTCCCCCAGCTCCAGGCCCGTCACCTCCGAGACGCGCAGCCCGCAGGCGTACATCAGCTCCAGGAGCGCGCGGTCGCGCTGGGCCAGGGGGTCGGTGCCCTTCGGCTCGCGCAGCAGCCGCGCCACCTCCTCGCGCGTCAGCACCCGCGGCAGCCGCTGGGTCTTGCGCGGGCCGTGCAGGTCCGCCGTCGGGTCGTGCTCGATCAGCCCCTCGCGGCGCAGGTGCTTGTAGAAGGAGCGCAGGCACGCCACCTTGCGCCCAAGCGTCGCCGCCGCCGCGGGCGCCTCGCCGCTGGACAGTTCGGAGATGAACCCCGCCAGGTCTTTGTGGCTCGCCGCCGTCACCCGCACTCCCCGCCGCTCCAGGAAGGCGCCGAACTGCAACAGGTCGGAGCGATAGGCCTCCAGCGTGTTGCGCGAGAGCCCGCGCTCCAGCTCCAGGTAGGCGAGGAAGTCCAGCAGCAGCGACTCGATCGCGCCGCGCGCCGGAACCGCGGGCTGCGGCGGGGATGCGATGGGCGCGGCCGTGCTCACCGCTCAAGCTTCGCCCCTGCGCCAGAGCCTCCTTGGGCGTGCAATCAGGCGTTCAGCCGCCGCGCCAGCCAGTAGAGCCCGATCAGCGACTTCGCGTCGCGGCACTCCGCGATCGCCTCGTCGAGGCGGTCCAGCGGCCACTGCACCAGCTCGATCCGCTCGTTCTCCCCGCTGTCGGCGTGCGCCTCGTACAGCCCCGTCGCCTCGAACAGGTGCACGCGCTCGTCGGTGAAGCCCGGCGCCGTGTAGTAGGTGACGATCGGCTCCCAGCGCTCGGCGCCCCTGCCGATCTCCTCTTCCAGCTCGCGCTGCGCCGCCGCCAGCGGAGCCTCGCCCGCGACATCGAGCCGGCCCGCGGGGATCTCCAGCAGGCGCGGCTCCTCGACGGCCTCGCGCGGCTGGCGCACCAGCCACACGACGTGCTCGTCGTAGGCGACCACCGCCACCGCGCCCTGGTGGCGCACGATCTCGCGCGAGACCTCCTCGCCGTCCTCGTGGCGGAAGCGGTCGATGCGCACGTCGACGATCCGCCCGCGGTAGACGCTTTCGCCGCCCAGCGCCTCGAAGCTCACGCCGAGACCTTCCGCCCCGTCGCGACGGAGGCCGTCATCTCCGCCAACACGCCGCCCCCCGCGAGCGCCGCGCCGAAGAACAGCGGGTCCTGCGCCAGCGTGCGGCCCATCGTGCTCGCCGGCAGCCCCGTGGCCGCGTAGGCCGGCAGGTCAACCGAGGCGCGGCGCCAGTCGTGGCGCGTCAGCCGCGCCGGGCGCTCGACTTTCAGCTCCAGGGCCGGGCGAGACGAGGCCGCGTCGCCCGCGCCCGCGAACACCGAGCCCAGGCCCGCGCGCAGGTCCGCCCCCACCGGCGAGCGCATCCCCGCCGGCAGCGCCACCGTCACGGGCTCCAGCAGCAGGTCCAACACCGCCAGCGTGTGGTGGGAGATGCCGCGGTGGCGCTCGCGCTCGTCGCCCGAGGACATGCGCGCCACGATCAGCGTCGGCGCTCCCAGCGCCAGCGCCGCGTGCGCCGAGCCCAGGGCGGCCATCCCGCCGTGGCCCAGCGCCGAGCCCGAGCCGACGATCCCCGGCCCCGGCCCGCAGACCGCGGCGTCCCAGCCGAGCGCGCTCAGCGCGTGGCGCAGCGCGCCGAGCGTCGTGATCGCCTCGCCTTCGCCACCGAACGCCGCTCCCGCGGTGATGTGGCCTGCGAGCAGCCCGCGCTCGCGCAGCTCGCGCACCGTGCGCGAGTGCCCGCCCGGCAGCGCCCCGCCCTCCGTCTGCACGTAGCCCAGGCGCCGCCCCGGCGCCGCGGCCGCGAACGCGAACGCCACCGGCGCCAGCTGCCCGTGCAGCCCCAGCACCCCCACCGGGCGCTCGAGCGGCTGCCCCGGGGCGTGCTCGCCCTCCTCGACCGGCACGACCGCGTGTTGGAGGCTCGTGTAGTTCAGCTTCATCACGTGCGCCCCCGGCTCACCCTCGCCGGCCAGCCCGCGCGTGAGGTTGACGTGGACGACGTCGAAGCCGCCCGAGCCGAGCCCCAGGTCGAGCGCCTGCACGTTCACGACCAGCTCGTCGCCCGCCTCGCTCGCGCCGACCAGGCCGACGTCGGCGATCGCCGCGCGCCGCCGCCCCGGCGCGTCGCTCAGCTCGATCGTCAGCCGCTGCTCGCCCGCGCCGGCGACGACGCCGCGGCCGGCGGCGACCCCGGCCCCGGCCCCGGCCCCGGCGGGTTCGGCCTCGATCACCGTGGCGCGACGGAGCTTCAGCATCGTGCCCCGAACCTAGCGCGCCGCGCCCGGCTCGGCCCCCGCGGCCGCGGCGTGCTCCTCGGCGGCGGCGTCGAGCAGCGCGAGCGCCACGTCGAGCATCCCCTCCAGCGCCGCGACGCTGACGCGCTCGCCGGGCTCGTGGTTGCGCTCGGTGCCGTTGGCGAGGTTCACCACTTCGACGCCCTGCACCAGCAGCTCGTTCGCGTCGGAGGCGCCGCCGCTGGAAATCCGCACCGGCTCGTAGCCGCAGGCCCGCAGCGCGCCCTCCGCGGCGCGCACGGCGGGTCGCGAGGGCGTCAGGTGGAAGCCCGCGAACATCCGTTGCACCCCGACGTCCACGTCGCATTCGCACTCCGGCCGGTTCGCCGCCTCGTGCACGCGCTGCACGACCGCCGCGACGACCTCCTCCGCGCGCTCGTCGTCCATCGCCCGCACCTCCGCCACGAACGAGCAGCGCTCCGGCACGACGTTCATCGCGGTGCCGCCCGCGATCGTGCCGACGTTCACGGTCGTGCGCTCGTCCAGGCGCCCCAGCTCCATCGCGGAGATCGCCCTCGCCGCGGCGAGGATCGCGCTGCGGCCCTGCTCGGGACGAATGCCCGCGTGCGCCGCTGCGCCGCGCAGCTCGACCTCGATGCGGAAGTGCGTCGGCGAGTCCACCACCACCTCGCCGATCGGCGAGGCGTGGTCGAACACGTAGCCGAACCCGCTGCGCAGCTGCGTGGCGTCGAACGCGCGAGCGCCCGCCAGCGCGGTCTCCTCGCCGATCGTGAACAGCAGCTCCAGGTCGACCGGCGCCCCGCGGCTGTGGACGTGGCGCGCCACCGCCAGCATCACCGCCACCGCGGCCTTGTTGTCGGCGCCCAGCACGCCTTCGTTTGCGTTCTCCCAGAAGCCGTCCACCAGCTCGGGCTCCACGGGCGCGAGCAGCGGCACCGTGTCCAGGTGCGCGCACAGCAGCAGCGAGCGCCGCCCCCCCTCGCCGGGGCCGCCTGCACGGCCGCCGGGGATGCGCGCCAGCAGGTTGCCGCAATCGGAGCCCGTCGCCGCCGCGGCACCGTCCTCATACGTCTCGGCTTCCAGCGCCCGCAGCTCGGCGATCACGCGCTCGGCGCAGGCGCGCTCGCGCCCGGAAGGGCTCTCGATCCGGCACAGCTCCGCGAACGTGCAGTTCAGGTAGCGGCGCTCGAGCTCGTCCACGCGCGGGCCCGCGCCGGGGCCCGTCACAGCACGTCGGCGCGATCGCCGAGGCGGCCCTCGGCGTCGCCGGCGCTCTCGCCGGAGCGAGCGTCCCCGGCGCGCTCCAGCGCCGCGGCGACGAACTCCCGGAACAGCGGCGCCGGGCGCTCCGGGCGCGACTTGAACTCCGGGTGGTACTGCGAGGCCACGAAGAAGGGGTGCTCGCTCAGCTCGACGACCTCGACCAGGCGCTCGTCGGGCGAGGTCCCCGAAGCCCGCAGGCCTGAGGCTTCCAGGCGCTTGCGCAGCAGGTTGTTGACCTCGTAGCGGTGGCGGTGGCGCTCGTAGACGACGGCTTCGCCGCCGTAGACCTCGCGCACGCACGAGCCGTCGTGCAGCTTGATCGGGTCGGCGCCCAGGCGCATCGTGCCGCCGAGGTTCGCGACCTCCTTCTGCTCGGGCAGCAGGTCGATCACGGGATAGGGAGTCTCGACGTCCATCTCCGTCGAGTTGGCCCCCTCCATGCCGGCGACGTGGCGCGCGAACTCGGCGACCGCGACGTGCATGCCAAGGCAGATGCCCAGATACGGGATGCGCTGCTCGCGGGCGACGCGCGCCGCGGCGATCTTGCCCTCGATCCCGCGCCCGCCGAAGCCGCCCGGGATCAGGATGCCGTCGGCGCCTTCCAGGCGCTCGCGGACCCCCCCGCCGTCGGCGCCCTCGACCCGCTCGGAGTCGATCCAGTCGATCTCGACCGTCGCGTCGTGCGACGAGGCCGCGTGGCGCAGCGCCTCCGACACCGACAGGTAGGCGTCCTCGAGCTGCACGTACTTGCCCACGAGCGCGATCCGCACGCTGCGCGTGGCGCGCTCGGAGCGTTCGATCGACTCTTCCCAGCTCGACAGCTCCGGCGCCGGGGCCTCGAGGCCGAACTGCTCCAGGATGAACTCGTCGACCCCCTGCTCGCGGAAGGTCAGCGGCACCTTGTAGATGTCGTCGACGTCGCGCGCCGAGACGATCGCCTCCATCGGCAGGCTCGCGAACAGCGCGATCTTCTTGCGAATCTCAGGCGAGAGCGCACCCTCCGAGCGGCACATCAGCATGTCCGGCGCGATCCCGATGCGGCGCAGCTCGTTGACCGAGTGCTGCGTGGGCTTCGTCTTCAGCTCGCCCGCGTGGCCGATGTAGGGGACGAGCGTCAGGTGGATGAACAGGCAGCGCCGGCGGCCCACGTCCACCGGGAACTGGCGGATCGCCTCCAGGAACGGCAGCGACTCGATGTCGCCTACGGTGCCGCCGATCTCGGTGATCACGAAGTCGACGTCGCTGGTCTCGGCGATCAGCGCGATCCGCTGCTTGATCTCGTCGGTGATGTGCGGCACCACCTGCACGGTCCCGCCAAGGTAATCGCCGCGGCGCTCGCGGCGGATCACCGTGTCGTAGATGCCGCCCGCCGTCACGTTCGAGGCGCGGCTGGTGTTCGCGTCGGTGAAGCGCTCGTAGTGGCCGAGGTCGAGGTCGGTCTCGGCGCCGTCCTCTGTCACGAACACCTCGCCGTGCTGGTAGGGCGACATCGTGCCGGGGTCGACGTTGATGTAGGGATCGAACTTCTGGAGCCCGACTGACAGCCCGCGCGCGACCAGCAGCCGCCCGATCGAGGCCGCGGCGAGGCCCTTGCCCAGCGAGGAGACGACGCCGCCCGTGACGAAGATGAAGCGCGTCCCGCTCGGGACCTGGGCGTGTCGATCGGAGTATTGCGAGGTCATGCGGGCCTGCCCAAGGAGTCTAGATGGCGCAGCCCCGGAGTCCGTTCCACGAACCCGGAAATTGAGCGAACCTCTCCGTAGACGGTGATCGCCGCGAGCAGGATCAGCGCGATCACCTGGCCCGTGCCCGACAGCGTCAGCACCAGCCACAGCCCCGCCAGCGCGCCGATCAGGTTCGCGCCGGTGTCGCCGAGCATCGCCCGCTCGCGCAGGTCGTACAGCCCCGCGACGAGCGCCGGGGCCGCGAACAGGCCGAGCGTCCACAGCTCGCGCACGGAGGCCGCCCCGATCGACAGGCCCAGGCCCAGCAGCACGAATGCCTTGCCCGCGCGCCCCGGGCGCAGGTCGAGCAGGTTGAAGGCGTTCGTCGCCAGCACCAGCACCGCCGCCGCCAGCAGCCAGCGCCAGTTCGAGCTGTACCCCAGCGCCGCCATCGCCAGCAGCGCCAGGCCCAGCGAGCCCACGGCCTTCAGCACGCCGGTGGACAGCTCGCCTCGCAGCAGCGCCGCGCCGTGCCCGCGCCAGCCGCGAGCGACCGGCTCGCCGGCGCGCGGCTCGCCGAGCGTGTCGTCGATCAGCCCCAGCGCGATTATGCCCACGGCGTACAGCGCCACCGGCCCCAGCTCCGGGTAGACGACGTCTCCCGAGCCGAGCTGCTGCACGAGCATCACGGGGATCAGCGCCAGGAGCGCCGCGCAGGGCACGAGCACGCCGAACGGGAACGGCAGCTCCCGGCCGCGCCAGTTCGCCTTCAGGTGGCCGCCCTGCGCCAGCATCCGCAACAGCGCCGGGGCGAGCAGCGCCGCGCTCGCGAGGGCCAGCAGGAACGGGAGCGCGTGCATCGGCTGAAGCTAGCGACGGCGCCGGATGGCGCTCACGGCGCGCTCGCCGCGCTGCCGAGGACGTTCGGCAGCAGCGAGTCGGCCGTCGGCTTCGTCCCGTAGGCGCCGTGCGAGCCGGTCAGCGCGTAGACCAGCGCGGCCTGCCCGGCCGTCGCCTGCACGTCGTCGACGCTCGCGATGTCCTTGCCCTGATACCACGGCACCTGCGAGGGTTCGGTGCTGGTCTGCTCGACGCCGACGAGCGTGATCCCGGCCTTCGCGACGCCCGCGACGAAGCCGTCCTCGAACTGCTCGCTCGCCTCCGACTGTTCGGGACTCGACGCGCTGGGGTCGTTGCGCACGAGGACCAGCGCGTCGAGCTTGCCGAGCTGGCCGTCGAACGCCGTGAGAAGCCGTCCCCGCACGCGGCTGATCAGCTCGCGTTCGACATCGCGCCCGCCGCTGACGAGCTGCTTGCCGACGATCGAGCCGAACGATTCGATCAACGTCCCGGCCTTTTCGCCGGGTTCGCCGGAGGTGCTCGCCGATTCGGCGCCGAGCGACTGAAAGCGCGTGCCTTCCGCCGCGTGCGAGAGGCCTTCGAGGTCGAGTGGCTCGCGGAACGCCACGACCGTCGTGAGGCTGCCACCGGCCTGCGTCACCGCGTCGCGCACGTACGTGTTGATCGAGTTCGACGAGCTGCCCAGGAACGCCAGCCCGACGTTCTCGCCACCCAGCAGGCCGTGGACGGCGATCGGATAGAGGTCGCTCGTGAAGGCTTCGCCTTCGTGCAGCTGCGTGCTCAGTTCGCCGGAGTGGCGCTGCGCTTCGGCGACTTCTTCTTTCAGCTGGTGGACGATCCCGCTCTTCGCCGAGGAGACGAGGTCGGAGTCGCCGATCGCGACGCCGATCACGACGCCGACCGCCAGCGCGAGCAGCACCGCGGCCAGCGACAGCGCGTGGTAGCGAAAGTCGAACACGGAGGGATGGGTGCGGCGCTCAGCCGCCGAGCAGCAACTGGAGCTTCAGCCAGAGCAGGTTCACGACGTCGCGCAGCGCCGGCGTCGTCCACACGACCGCCGCCAGCGCCACGATCCCGGCGGCGATCACCAGCAGCAGCGGCGTCAGCCCCGGCCGCGGCCGGTAGAGGCGGCTCACGCCCTTGGCGTCGACGAGGATCTCGCCGATCCGCAGGCGCGTCAGGAACGTCGAGGACATGCCCTTGCGGTTGCGGTCCAGGAACTCGACCAGGTTGAACTGCGAGCCGACCGAGACGATCAGCCGCGCGCCCCGCTCGGCGGCGATCAGCATCGCGACGTCCTGGCTCGTGCCGGGGATCGGCAGCAGCTTGTACGGCACGCCCATCCGCTCCAGGCGCTCGCGCCCCGGCGCGCGCCCGTCGCTGTAGCTGTGCACCACCAACTCGGCGCCGCAGCGCAGCGCCGCCTCTCCCGCGGAGTCCATGTCGCCGACGATCATGTCGGGCCTGAGCCCCTCTTCCAGCAGCGCCTCGGCGCCGCCGTCGACCGCGACGATCACGGGGCGCATGTCGCGGATGAAGGGGCGCAGCGCGCGCAGGTCGTGCTGGTGCTCGACGCCACGCACGACCACCAGCGTCGAGCGGTCGCGGAAGTCGGTGGCGAAGCGCGGCAGCTGGAAGCCGCCGGCGAGCAGCTCGCGCTCCTCGCGCATGTGCTCGATCGTGTTGTGCGCGAAGCGCTCCAGCGCCTCGCCGATCTCGCGCCGGCGCTGCTCGGTTTCGGCGCGCACGCGCTCGACGCCCAGCACCTCGCCGCGCGCGAGCAGCTCGCCCCTGCGGCGCACCTCGCCCACCAGCTCGTCGGCAGGGCCTTCCGCCACGATCACCAGCGGGTCGCCGTCGTCGAGCTTGTCGAACAGCTCGTCGCCAGGCACGTCGAGCAGCAGCACGCCGGCTTCGACCAACAGCTGCGGCCCCAGGTTCGGGTAGGCGCCGGTAGAGGAGGCGCCGCAGTTCACGACCGCCGCGACGCCCGCGGCGATCAGCTCCTCGGCCGAGACGCGATCGATGTCGTCATGGTCGATCAGCGCCACGTCGCCGCGCCGCAGGTGCTTGACCAGCAGCTTCGTGCGCCGCCCGCGGCGGACCGGCCCGTTCGCGGTGCGGGCGATCAGGCGCCGCTCGCGCGGCACGATCGGGTGCGCCGGGGGCGCCGCACCAGCGAGCGGTCCGTCCGAGATCGGCGCGGAAGGGCTCGGTCGCGTCGAGGCCATCCAATCGAGGGTAACGCCCAAAGGCGTCGTGCGCACCTCGTGCACGGCCGGATTGCCCAGGCGTAAGCGCGGTCGTGAGGCCCCGGCACGACCGGATCGTCGGCCGTGAGGCTCGCGCGCCGGGCTCAGGCCGCGCGGCGCAGGTCGCGCGCGTGGCGGCGCGCCGTGGCGTCCTCGGCGTCGGCGCCGAGCATCCGCACCAGCTCCGTGACGACCTCGCGCTCGCCGAGCTGCACGACCCTCGTGCGCGCCAGCTCCTCCTGGGTCTCCTTGGCGATCGAGAAGTGCCGCTCGCCCAGCGAGGCGATCTGCGGCAGGTGCGTGATGCACAGCACCTGGCGCGTCTGGCCCAGCTCGCGCAGCTGCTCGCCCACGGCGCGCGCCGCCTGACCGCCGATCCCGGCGTCGATCTCGTCGAACACCAGCGTCTCGGCCCGGACCTGCGCCTGCGCCTGCACGGCGGCGCCCTTCCCTTTGCGCCCCGCGGCCTTGCCGGCACCCGCGCGCGAGCCGGCGGTCGCGAGCGCGAGCATCACCCGCGAGAGCTCGCCGCCGGAGGCGATCTCGCGCAACGGCCCCGCGGGCACGCCGGGGTTCGAGGCGAGCCGGAACTCGACGGCGTCGGCGCCCGTGGGGCCGGGCTCGCGCTCGCCGAGCAGCACCTCGAAGGCGGCGTCGGGCATCGCCAGCGAGGCCAGCTGCTCGTGCACGCCACGCTCCAGCCGCGGCGCGGCTGCCTGGCGCGCCTCGCGCAGCGCGAGCGCCTGCGCCTCCAGCACCGCCTCCGCCTCGCCCAGTTGCGCTTCGGCTTGCTCCAGCGCGACCTCGGCCCCGGCGAGCTCGTCGCGCCGGGCGCGCGAGGCCTCGGCGTGGGCGAGCACCTGCTCGATGCTGCCGCCGTGCTTGCGCATCAGCCGCTCGATCGCCGCCAGGCGCGCTTCCAGGCCGTCGAGCGTCAGCTCGCCGCCTGCGTCCTGCTCACCGGCGGCGAAGCCCTCTGCGTAGGCGCGCAGCTCCGCGGCGAGGTCGCCGGACTCGATCTGGAGCGCCCGCAGCCGCTCGGCGAGCGCGTCCAGGCGGGGGTCGACGCCAGCGACGGAGTCAAGGCCGGCGCCCGCGGCGGCGAGCCGCCCGGCGACGCCCGCACCGTCGCCCTCGCCGGACTCGCCGGCCAGCGCCTCACCGGCGGCGCCCGCGGCGGAGCAGAGCGCGTCGGCGCGGCGCATGCGCTCGCGCATCCCCAGCAGCTCCTGATGCTCGGCGGCGTCGGGCCGGGCCTCGTCGATCTCGCGCAGCTCGAACTCCAGTAGGTCGAGTTCGCGCTCGCGCGCCCCCGCCAGCTCGCGCAGCTCGGCCAGGCGCCCGTGGAGGCGGCGAACCTCGGCGTGCGCCTCGGCGCAGGCGCGCAGGCGCAGCTGCTGCTCGGGGCCGCAGAGCTCGTCGAGCAGGTCGAGCTGCTTGGCGGCGATCGTCAGCTTGCGGTGCTCGTGCTGGCCGTAGAAGGACATCAGCGCCGCGCCCAGGTCGCGCAGCTCGCCGACGGCGGCGGTGCGGCCGTTCAGGTAGGCGCGCGTGCGCCCGTCGGCGCCGACGCGGCGGGCCAGCACGACCTCCTCGGCGTCGGCGGGCAGCCGCTCGGCGAACTCCGCCGGCAGGCTCGCGGGCAGCTCGAAGACGCCCTCCACGTAGGCCTCGGCGGCGCCGGGGCGCACGATCCCCGTGCGGGCGCGCCCGCCGAGCAGCAGGTCGAGCGCGTGCGCGAGCACGGTCTTGCCGGCGCCGGTCTCGCCCGTGAGCACGTTCAGCCCCGGAGCCAGGCGCAGCTGCGCCTGCTCGATCAGCAGCAGGTTCTCGACGCGCAGCTCGCTGAGCATGACGCCAGGTGTAGCAACGGGCGCGGACGGGGATCGCTGTAGAGGTGGCCTCCAGGTGACGATAAGGGACGTAACCTGTGGCGACGAGGGTCGGGCCATGAAGGCGCCGAGCCTCGCACCGCGTCCGCACAAGGCATGGCTGCCAGCGACAGAGATCCGACGAACCAGGAGCCGCCCCGGCGGGTCGCCTGCATGTCCGCGGAGGGCCTGCAGGAGCGCCTGCGCGAGGAGGTGGCCCGCGCCGAGCGCCACGGCACGCCGCTGAGCTGCCTGCTGGTGACGATCGGCAACCTCGAGCAGCTGGCGCGCGAGCACGGCGAGGAGTTCTCCCTCCAGACGCTGACGTACGTGACGCGCACGCTGGCGGCGCAGGTGCGCGGCTTCGACCGCGTGGGCCGGCCCGGCCCACGCGAGCTGCTGCTGATCCTGCCGGGTGCCGACAGCCCGCGCGGGGAGATGGTGGCCCGCCGCGTGCTGGAGCGGCTGCGCACGGTGAAGGTGGAAGCCCAGGGCACGCGCCGGCCGCTGCGCGTCTCGGTGGGGCTCGCGGCCTGGCAGGAGGGCGTCTCGGCGGAGGAGCTCATCGAGCAGGCACGGACCGCCGGAGCGCGCGCCACGAGCGCCGAGATGGTGGCGGGCCTGCCGGGATCCTCGCCGCCCGTGCTTGGTCGGCCGGACGGACCTTCATAATCACGCTGTGCTCACGGGATCAGAGCTCTGGCTGCTGCGCCTGATGGCCGACCGCGGGTTGGCGCTGCTGGATTGCGACGCGCTGCTGATCCTGATCGAGGAGAAAGGCGAGCTGCGCGCGGCGGGCTCCAGCGGGGCGCTGCGGGTGACGCTGCGGATCGTGGGAGTCGAGGCCAGCGCGCTGGGCGAAATCTACAAGGCGGGCCAGCCCGTGGCGGTGGACAAGCCGCGCGGCCAGGAAGCGGCGTGGCTGCACGAACTGGGCGTCGAGGTGCGCGCGGGGCTGATCGAGCCGTTGACGGCGATGGAAGGCCAGGGCGGCGGGATGGTGATCGCGCTGCGCGAGAAGAACGGCTTCAAGAACCACGACAAGGAGGCGCTGAAGGCGTTCGCGACGAGCGTCGCCCAGCGCTTGGCGGCGGAGCGCTCGGTCGAGATCCAGCGCCTGCGCTACGGCATGGAGGCGCGCGAGCGCGAGCGCACCCGCTGGGCGCGGGAGATCCACGACGAGAGCATCCAGGGCATGGGCGCGCTGAAGCTGCGCCTCGCGAACGCCCGCGACATCGACGACCCGCAGCAGCTGCGCCAGGCGGTCGACATGGTCCTGGACGGCCTCGGCAACGAGATCGACGGCCTGCGCCACCTGATCACCGAGCTTCGCCCCGCGGCGCTGGACGAGTTGGGGCTCGCGGCGGCGCTGGAGGCGCTGGCGCGACGCGCTCAGGCGATCGACGGCCTGGACGTGTCGATCAACGTCGAGCTGGGCCAGGAGGACGGGCGCAGGCTCGACGGCGAGCTGGAGAGCACGATCTACCGGATCGTGCAGGAGGCGCTGACGAACGTCAGCCGCCACGCGGAAGCGACGAAAGCCGACGTGGTGATCGGCGAGCGCGACGGCAGGGTGATCGCCTCGGTGACCGACGACGGCAAGGGCATGCCGGGCGCCGAGCGGCTGGGGCCGCGCGGCGACGGCCTGGAGGGCGGCTTCGGGATGGGCGGCATGCGCGAGCGCGCCGAGCTCGTGGGCGGCGACCTGGAGTTCGTGCCGGCCCCCACGAAAGGCACGACGGTGCGCCTGCTGGTCCCGCTGGCGGGCCGGCCCACGGCGGAGGCGGAGGCCGCCGCGCAGGAGCTGTCGCTGCAGGCAGCCAGGCCCTGAGCCGCACGCAGCGCATGTTCTTATGGGGAATGGGGACGAAGTCCCCATTCCTGCTCGAAAGGAGCTACTCGACGAGCCCGATGCGCCGCACGTAGGCGGTGATCTCGGCACGGGAGGAGAAGCCCAGCTTCTCGATCGCGCGGGCGCGGTAGGTCTTCACGGTGCGCTCCGCGACGTGCAGCTGCTCGGCGATCTGCGGGTTCGTGAAGCCGTTCGCGATCAGGCGCACGACCTCGCGCTCGCGCTCGGAGAGCACAACGCCGTCGGAGGCGTTCTCCTCGCCGGTCGCCATCAGGGCGCCAAGGCGGGGGTGAAGGTAGTTGCCGCCGGAGACCGCCAGGCGGAAGGCCTGCAACAGCTCGGAGGGCTCGGCCTCCTTCAGCACGTAGCTGCGCGCGCCGGCCCGCAACGCCTGGCGCGCGTACTCGGGGTCCTCGCGCATCGTCAGGATCGCCACCGCCAGCGTCGGGTGGGCCATGAAGCAGGAGGGCAGCGCCGCGAGGCTTGAGCCGCCCGGCATCGAGAGGTCGAGCGTCAGCAGGTCCGGCTTGTGCTCGCGCACTTCGCGGATCGTGCTGGGCACGTCCGCGGCTTCGGCGACGACGCGGAACTCGTCCTGCTCGCGCTCCAGCACCGTACGGATGCCGTCGCGCACGACGGTGTGGTCGTCGGCGATGATCACACTGATCGGCCGGTCGATCCCGGGAACGCCCACGGGGGCGTCGGCGTCGAGTTGAAGTGTTCCTGCCTCCATCGCAGTGTCCGTATCGGCAGCTGCGCCGCGAGCTTGAGCGCCGTGCGCAGGTTTGGGGAGGATTGCCGCGGCGCGGGCGCCGATTTCCCCTAAGCCGCCGCGTGTCGTCCCAAAAGGACGACACGGATCTGCCCTTTCGGGACGACAAAGTCGGCACCCTTCAGACGGCAGACAAATGCACGGCGAGTGCTCATCATGTCGGTCATGACATCCGCAGCCGTAGAGACAAGAGGGCTTCGCCGGGCACCGCGCCTGCGACTGCTGCCCGCGCACCAGGGCCTGCGCACGCGCAGGCGGGCTACCGCCTCGGAGATCCGCGACGCCGAGACGCGCCCGGCGCTGCGGCTGCTGAACCCTCCCGCGGAGGAGCGCCCGGTGCTGATCGCCGGCGGCGACGCCGCCGCGCGCGAGGCCGTGCGGCGCGACCTGGCCCGCACGATCTCGCCCGAGACGGCGATCGAGCAGGCCGGCGCGGTGTGGGAGGTGCTGGCGCGCGCGGCCGACAGCAGCATCGTGATCCTCAGCGGCGCGCTCGAGGGGCTGTCGGCGGAGTCGCTGCTGTCGATGCTGGCCCAGCGCCACCCCGGGCTGCCGGTCGTGAGCGTCGGCAACGCCGCCGCCGCCACGCCCGTCCCCGTCGCCTGCTGAGCGGCGGCTTGACAGCAAGACTGCACCGCTAGCTCGGACAATCCGCATCAGCTAGCGTGGCGGAAGTGGCATCACCGATGAAGTCTGCGCGCCTGCGGCGGATCGTCGGCGCGTACACCGTCAACCGCGTCGGGACCTGGCTCGGCATCGTCGCGATGCTGGTGGCGGTCTTCGACCACACGCACAGTGCGCTGGCGGTCTCGGCCTTCCTGCTGGCGGGCCAGGCGCTGCCGGCGTTCGTGGTGCCGGCGATCGTCGCCCGCGTCGAGGCCTCGCGGCGCCGGCGCGAGCTGAGCGGGCTGTACTTCTTCGAGGCCATCGTCACCGCGCTGCTGGCGGTGCTGCTCTGGCACTTCTGGCTGCCGGGGGTGCTGCTGCTGGCGGCGCTGGACGGGACCGCGGCGCTCACCGCCAGCTCGTTGCTGCGCGCGGAAGTGGCAAAGACCGCGCGCCAGGAGACCGAAGCCGGGTTCGCGGGCGAGGAGGACCAAGGCCGGCGCGAGGAGGCGATCGCCGAGTCCGAGCGGCGCGCGAACGCCGCGCTGAACGTGGCCTTCTCGACCACGTTCGTGCTGGGGCCGGCGATCAGCGGCGCGATCGTCGCCTCCGCGGGGGCCTCCGCGGCGCTGTTCATCGACGTGGGCTCGTTCCTGATCTGCGGCCTGCTGCTGCTGGACCTGCACCCGCACGTCGAGGAAGCCGCCGGGGAATCGGTCGCGGCGCGCCTGCGCGCGGCGTGGCGGCACATCAACGAGGTGCCCTCGCTGCGCGGGCTGCTGCTGCTGGAGACCGTGGCGCTGGTCTTCTTCGAATCGGCCGGGCCGATCGAGGTCACCTACGCGAAGGCGACGCTGCACGCCGGCGACCGCGGGCTCGGGCTGCTGCTGACGGTGTGGGGCTCCGGCGGCGTGCTGGGCAGCCTCGTGTTCGCGCGGATGGTGAAACGCTCGCTGGGCGTGATGCTGAGCGGCGGGGCGCTGGCGATCGGGCTGGCATATCTCGGCTTCTCGGGCGCGCCCTCGCTCGGCCTCGCCTGCGGCGCGGCGTTCATCGGCGGCATCGGCAACGGCCTGCAGTGGCCGTCGCTGATCAGCCTCGTGCAGCGCCTGACGCCGCCGTCGCTGCTGGGACGGCTGATGGGCGCGGTCGAATCGATGGGCGCGCTGTGCCTGGCGATCGGGCTGCTGCTCGGCGGCGGGCTCGTGGCACTGAGCTCGCCGCGGATCGCCTTCCTGGTCGTGGGCGCCGGCGCGGCCGCGACGACGCTCGTGTTCCTGCGGCTCGCGCCCAGCGGCGGCGCCGCCGAGACCGCGGGCGAGCCCGCGATCGAAGTTCCGCCCGGCGACATGGTCGAGGCGCACGAGCCGCTGCCACACGAGCCCGCCAGACAATAGATCGAACGTCCGGCGATTGCCCGAACGGGACGACCGCCGTCCCGGGGCCTGTCCCGGCTCCATGGAAGGGCATTGGAATGCGGGTTTCCGGGGTGACCCCGCGATCCGGAGAGCCGCCGGGCCGCCGTCCCGGCGGCCACTCATGGCTCTGCACCTTAAGTGCTACCGGCTCTTGGCCGTTAAGCACTACAGAGAGGCCGCCGGGATGAAGCACAGGCCTCGGGACGGACCCCCCACAGAGATGCTCGACCACCCCATCAGCCAAAAGGTCTACTGGGCACTGGAGGCCCTCCTGCTCGCGGGCGCCATCGGCGGCGCGGTGCTGCTGAGCCACGGCAACGAATGGCAGCCGCTGCCGGTCGTCGCGCTCGTCGGCGGCCTGGCGCTGGGCGCGGAGTGGTTCACGGTCACGACCCGCAGCGGCGTCTTCAGCGCCTCGATGGTGGCGCTGGTGATGGCGATGGCGCTGCTGGGCCCGGCCCCCGCGGTGGCGGCGGGCCTCGTGGCGATGATCGTCAGCTCCGGAGTGCGGAGGCTGTCGGCGAGCCGCTGGCTGAACAACCTCTCCACCTTCGCCTTCTTCCCCTTCGCCGGCGCGCTGACGGTACGGCTGCTCGCGGGCGACGTGCACGACGCCGCGAACCAGCACTACATCCAGAGCGTGACGTTCGGGCTGATCGTGTTCCTGGCGTTCCTGGTGACGGTCGTGGTGAACTTCGCGATGGTCGCGCTGGACGTGCGCTTCGACGAGGGGCGCTCGCTGCGCCGCCAGGTCACCGAGCTGTTCCTGCCGACGCTCTCGGGCCAGCTGGCGACGGGCGCGCTGGCGACGATCCTCGTGGTCGCCTACACGAACCTCGGCCTGCCGGTGCTGATCGGCGCGATCGCGGTGCTGTTGATCTTCCAGCAGCTCACGGTGGCGCTGCTGCGCTCGGAGGACCGCGCCGACCAGCTGGAAGCCCGCTCGATCCAGCTTGCCTCGCTGCAGTTCGGCGTGCTCGCCACGCTGATGGACGCACTGGCGCTGCGCGACCGGCGCACGGCCAGCCACGCCGCGGCGGTCGCCCGCTACGCGAAGGCGCTCGCGGCCGAGATCGGCTCCAGCGAGGAGGACCAGGAGATCGCGCACACCGCCGGCCTGCTGCACGACATCGGCAAGTTCACCTGGTCAGACCGCGTGCTGCACCCCGAGCAGCTGACCGACGAGGACCTCGCGGTGATCCACCGCCACCCGCAGGACGGGGCGACGCTGGTGGGCAAGCTCGACGGCTACGGCGCCGTCGCCGACGCGATCCTCTACCACCACGAGCGCATGGACGGCGGCGGCTACCCGGCGGGCCTGATCGGCAACGAGATCCCGCTGGCCTCGCGGATCGTGGCGATCTGCTCGACCTACGACACGATGACGGCGCGCGAGACCTACCGCGCGCCGATGCCGCCGCGCGACGCGATGGCCGAGCTGCGCAAAGCGGCCGGTGGCCAGCTCGACGCCGAGCTGGTGGAGCGCTTCGTGGAGATGCTCGAACGCGACGGCGTCGAGCTCGGCCAGGAGGTCAGCTTCGAGGCGGAGCTCGCCTTCGAGCAGCGCGTGCGCAAGATGGCCCAGCCCGCGGTGCGCTGAGCCGCGGAATCCCGTCGACGCGCGCGGCGGGCGCCATAAAAAGTCCTGCAAACGGGATGAAATGAAGATGAGGGCGCCACGCCCGGAGGCGCGACGCCCTCAAAGCTTTGGTCGTTCTTGACCGAAGCGGTGACTACGACTCTTAACGAGCGTGGTATTCGGCCATAACTTTTCCTATCTCCCGTGCACCGCCCCAGGAGAGGGCAGCGCGTTGTTTCCATCCTGCGGAGCTTCGAGGAGGATCCTACCCAGATCGGTAGATATGTCCAGTTTGCGTAGGTTTGTGCACAGAACCTTGCACCTGGCCACCTCTGTCCACTCCAGTTGAGCCTTTACCCGCTTTCGGGCGAACGTCCACAAACCTTCGCGGCGCTCAACTTCCCCGCAGCAACGGCCGAGAACGTCCTGGAAACAGCTCGCGGCCCCGGCCGACAGAGCCAGCCACCGCGACCACACGAGGCCAACTCATGACCACCAGCACAGCTCTCCCCCGCAACAGCCGCCAGCTCGTGTTCACGAGCTCGCAGGCCGCCAGCTACCTCGGCGTCTCGCTGGCGACGATCCGTCGCTGGACCGACGCCGGGCACATCGGCTGCTACCGCACTCCCGGCGGCCAGCGCCGCTTCGCGCGCCAGCAGCTCGACGACTTCATGAGCTCGATGCACCGCGACGGCCCCGCCCAGGGGGGCGCGGCGCCGACGGACTCCGCGGGACCCAGCGCACAGGTCGCCTAGCCGGAGGCCGTCCGGCCGACGGCACCGCTCGGGTCGCGACGGCGCTAGTTGGCCAGGCGGCCGAACTTGTCGCGCAGGCGCCTGTAGAAGGTGGAGCCGGGGAGCTGCGCGATCGTGCCGATCTCGCGCACGAAGCGGGCCTCGATCCGCCCGCCCGGCGCGATCTCGCCCGCGGGGCGCCCGTCGAGCGCGACGTCGAGCGGGTCGTCGGAGCGGTTGTGGATCGTCAGCCGGTCGCCCGGCGCCACGACCAGCGCCCGCGCCGTCAGCGAGTGCGGGGCGATGAAGGAGACCACGAAGCCTTCGACCCCCCACGCCATCACGGGGCCGCCGTTGGCGAGGTTGTAGCCCGTGGAGCCCGCGGGCGTGGCGACCACCAGCCCGTCGCAGCGCACGCTGCCGACTTCCTCGCCCTCGATCTCGTAGGCCAGCTCCGCGACGCGCTCCCCGGCCTGGCGGTGGATCGCGACGTCGTTCGCCGCCGCGAGGCCCGCGAGCCCTCCGGGTTCGGCGTCCTGCTCGCGCTCTGAGGCCGCGACGCGGGCCGTCGCCGCAGGGGGCGGGCTGAGCTCGTCGCCCTCGAGCACGATCCCCGGCATTCGCAGCAGCTCGAAGTCGCCGCCGAGCGCGCGCCGCATGCCCTGCTCCAGTTCGCCGGGCTCGACCGTCGCCAGGAACCCGATCTCGCCGAAGTTGATCGCGAACACCGGCACGTCGGTGCCGCGGTAGAGCCGCAGCGCCCTGAGGATCGTCCCGTCGCCGCCGAGCGCGATGCACAGCTCGACATCGTGCTTCAGCGCCGCGTTCAGCTCCAGGCCCGGGCCGGGCGAGAGCTCGTGGCGGTGGGTCTCGCGCTCGTCCAGGCGCAGCTTCACGCCCGCCTCTGCCGCCAGCTCCGCAAGGCGCCGCAGGGCCGGTGTCGTCTCCTCGGGGCGGCGGTGCGTCAGAACCGTGAATTCCCTCACGGCTCCACCTCCCGCGCGAGCCCGTCGAGATCGGGGGCCGCGGAGCCGGGACCCGGCGCGGTCAGCCACACGAACGTCTCCCGGTTGCCCTTCGGCCCCGGCAGGCCCGAGGAGTGGTATGAGCGGACCGCCGCGCCGAGCGACAGCGCCGCCTCGCCAACGGCGATCAGGGCGTCGCGGCGGGCGTCGGGGTCGCGCACCACGCCCCCCTTCCCCACCCGCTCGCGGCCCACCTCGAACTGCGGCTTCACCATCGCCAGCACGTCATAGCCCGGCGCCAGGCACCCCAGCACCGCGCCGAGCACCTTCGCCAGCGAGATGAACGACACGTCGATCACCGCCAGGTCGGGGGGAAAGGGCAGCATTTCCGGCGTGAGCGCGCGGGCGTTCGTGCGCTCCAGCACGGTCACCCGCTCGTCGTTGCGCAGGCTCCACGCCAGCGTGCCGTAGCCGACGTCCAGCGCCACCACCGCCGCGGCGCCGCGCTGCAGCAGGCAGTCGCTGAAGCCGCCCGTCGAGGCGCCCACATCCAGCGCCCTGCGGCCCGCGACGTCGAGGCCCGCGGCGTCGAGCGCGTTCGCCAGCTTGATCCCGCCGCGCGAGACGAACGCCGCCTGCTGCTCCACCGACAGCGCCTCGGACTCCTCGACCATCTCCCCCGGCTTCTGCGCGCGGCGCTCCGCCGCTCCCACGCGCACCTCGCCCGCCATCACCGAAGCCGCCGCGCGGCTGCGCGAGGGGAACATGCCGCGCTCGGCCAGCAGGGCATCCAGACGTCGCTTCGCCATGCCCGGAAACCCTTGCACATGTGGGCTTTCCCGCGTGAATTGCTGCGCCCAGGATGCTTCTGTGCGCAACATCACACTTGGGCAGCCTCTGTATAAGCCGCGAACGCTGAGCGAATCCGTCGTTTGGGGCCTCTAGCTTCGCCCTCCCAATCCATAAAGTTGGCCCCGGCGCAGCGCTAACTGCCCGGGGCCGTGGCACAGGAGGCGAAGCTCCCATGCAAGAACCAAGTACGCCGGAGGGCGGCGAAACCCTGGAGCGAGCCGAACGGCTGGTGATCCTTCAGGTTGCGGGCAATCCACGCGGACGGCCGCGCGAGCAGGTGATACGCAACCTGCGCCGAGTAGGACGGGAGCGCGTCGAGCAGGCCATTGCGAGCCTCGCCGCGGTAGGGATTGTGGTTGTCGCTGGCTGCTCGGTCCGCCAGTCGAGCGCTCTGGAGCGCTTCGACGCGCTGGGCTACATCGAGGTCTAATCCGTGCCCGCCAAGAGGTCGGCCCGTACCCATGAGAGACGACGTGTTGATTGCGACGGAGACTCGCCCTATCATGGTGATACCCCCTCCGTTCGCTTCGGCGGCGGAGATGCGAGGCCGCCTCCGGGCGGCCTTTGCGACTTAAGGGGAGCACCTACCAGCCTCGGGGCTTATGGATGATGCCCTTTGCATCGGGAACCTGAGAAGGGAACTGGCTTGCGCGAAGTGCTGCCCTCCTAATTGGCTTGTAGAACGAACCTCGCGGTAGAACCCTCGGCGAAAGGGCAAAGCTACGGTTGCCGTGTGGATTGAGTACGCCGACCGGAGCGTCAAGATCCTCGCGTACGAATCTGACTGGCTCCTTGAGGTCACTGTCGTTCGAGATCACAACGGCCAGGTCATAGCGAGCGCGGAAGCCATCGATCAACAGGTGGCTGGCTAGATTGACGTCTGAGCCCTTCTCCTCGGTGATCTCTACCTCGGCGTATGCGGGCTTCCCTTTCCGATCTTTTGCGAGGCGACGAACCGCAGTTTTCGTCATGAACCGGCCGTAGTGGATAGTCAGATTTGGGACGGTCGCCAAAGCACGCAAGTAGACTTGCTGACGCTGCGCGACATGCGGATTCCCTGGCCTACCCTTCACCCGAGCCGTGAAGTACTTGATGCCAACGATGTCCGAATCGCGACTAAGCAGTCGCTCGCAAAGTGCTCCTAGATCGAGCCATCGCTCAGGCGTGTCCTTGAGGCATCCGTAGTAAAGGTTGAAACTATCTACGTAGACGATGGTCCGCAGCTTGCCCCGTCGCTTCGATGTCACCGGCCAATCCTAGTTATCGGGCTGGTCACAACACTTGGCCTTATCGTGCAGCGCGTTGACGGGCGCTCCGCTAGCCTCGGAACATGACCAAGACTCCCGGTCGAGACGAGCCCAAACAGACCACTCCAGCGGGCCACCGCATCCGCGTCCCCTCGCGCGAGGATTTCGAGCGGATCGTCAGGAGGCTCGCGCCGCCGCCAGCAGGTCGTAAACGCCCTGCCGAGACAGACGAGCCTCGCGAGCAATCTGAGCGATAGGTACGCCCTCGGCTTGCGCTTGCAGGCAGCAGTCGCGCAGGTCGTTCGTGGCAGCCACGCGCAGCCGCTCGGCGTACTCTCGGCGCTTGGCCGCACGACGAATGCCCTTGACGGCCTCGGATTCGCTCATCCCGTCGCCTCATCGAGCAGCGTCTCGAACATCGAGGAAGGCGAGTAGCGAGCGTTCCGCCGCCAAACGAACTCGTTCAGGTAGCCCTGTAGCCAGTGGTGGGACACCTTGCGGTAGGTGCCGCGAATCGCAGGCTTCAGGTGCCCGAAGAAGCCCTCGATCGTGTTCGTGTGCGTGTCGCCTTCGACGTAGATCCCCGTCGAGTGGTTGATTCGACTATGGGCCAGGAAGTGCCGGTCCAGGCCCTTGTAGGCGGGCCACTCGTCGGTGACGATGATCGACTCTGGTTCGACCCACTCAACGAGCTTCGCTTTCAGCGCCGGCCCCCTGCGCGAGGGCAGCACGGTCGCCTTGACGCGCCCGCCGCGTTCCACCGCAGCGAACACCGTTGCTCTACGTTCGCGCAGTTTCATCGCCTCGGAGCGGCGGTTGACCGGCGGCCCGACGGCCAAGTACGGGTTCTTGCCGTGCGGCTTACGCGGCTTGCCGTCCACGGAAGTCTCGTCGGCCTCCACGTCTCCTCTCAGCGGCTCTCCATCGTCGGCCATTAGCTCATTGCGGATGAGCTTCAGCATCCTCCAGGCGGTCTTGTAGGAGACGCCTATCTCGCGCTCTAGCTGCTTGGCCGACACGCCGCAGCGAGTGCTCGCCATGAGGTACATCGCGTAAAACCACAGGTGCAGCGAAGTGGAGGACTTGTGAAAGATCGTCCCCGCCGTCGGGTGGACGTGATGCCCGCAGCCGGTGCAGGTCCACGACTGACGACCCTGCGCCGTCGCGTACTTCTTGAACACCCGTTCGCGGTCGCACTTGGGGCATTCGGCGTGTTCGCCGTCGGGCGAGAAGCGGGTCCGCCACAGGTGCTCTAGGCAGGCCGCATCGTCGGGGAAGTCCCGCATGAACTCCATCAAGGAGAAGGTGGAGTCCGAGCACGCCGTTCGGGTCGGTTCGTGGCGATTCGCTGCGGCCATACTGTCAATATACTTGACACATCGGATGGTGTCAAGCGTCTTGACGCGTCGCAGAGCCGGGACTAGGCTCGGCGCATGGACCAAGAAGCTGAGCAAGGTATCCGCGAGAAGCTAAGTCGCGCAGATGAGCACCTGAAACGCCTCGCAGACGAACTCCGCGCCTTCTTTGATACGGAACCCCACACCTACCGGACCGACGCCGATTACGAAGCTGGCAGCTACAGCGTCCGCATAGAAATCAAGGCCAAACCTCCCCTCGCCGTGAGCGTTACCTGCGGCGACTTCATCCACTGCCTGCGGTGCGCTCTGGAACACCTCGTTGGGGCTGAGGTGCCTCACAACACGCGGAAGACCGCGTTTCCGCTCTGCAAGACCAAGACCGAGTTCTTCACGGACGTGATGACACCGGCCTGGAAAAGCAGTCAAGGCCCTCTCACGGGACTCGATCCCGAGGGGCAGTTGTTCGCCTACATCCAGTCGGTCCAGCCATACCGAGGACAACACGGGCACACCCACCATCCGCTCTGGCTCTTGGGGGACTTGTCCAACGCGGACAAGCATCGCGCGATCTTCGCCACGGCAACGAGTCATCGGCAGTTTCAGGAACCCTCCTTGGCGTTTGAGGGCACCGACATCGAGTACACCGGTCAGGCCGAACTCCGCTACGACAAGCCGCTGAAAGATGGCGACGAGGTACTGAGCGGGTGCTTCCGCGTGACGGGGCCGAACCCTCATGTGCACGTGCACGGCCACTTCCCGATCGAGGTAGCGTTCGGGGAGGAGCTTGTGACCTCGGAGGGTCTCGACCAGATCAGGAAGGCGGTCTGGCAAACGCTCGGCAACGCGTTCGCCATCCTCGGCCTGCCCCCGCTCTAGCGGGGCTCGGCTTATACGGAGGCTGCCCAAGTGTGCGCAACATCACATATGGGTAGCAGAGGTAGGTACTTCTTCCGTCCCGCCACCGGCCTAGCTTCCGGCCACGTCAACAAGTGGGGGCGGCGCTGCGCAAACAGCCCGCCCCCGTGGCACGGAAAGGCAGGACCTTCCCATGCAAGAGCCAAGTACGCCGAGGGGCGGCGAAACCCTGGTGAGGGCCGAACGCCTGGTGATCCTTCAGCTAGCGGGCAATCCCCGTGGACGGCCACGCGAGCAAGTGATCCGCAACCTGCGTCGAGTCGGACAGGAGCGCGTCGAGCAAGCCATCGCGAGTCTTGCGGCGGTCGGGATCATTGTCAGCACGGGCTGCTCGGTGCGGCAGTCGAGCGCCCTGGAGCGCTTCGACGCGCTGGGCTACATCGAGGTCTGAGCGGTGTGGCGAACACCGCCGGTTCGCTGGCCTGGAGGCGCTTGTTCGACAAATCAAACGAAATCTGAGGACTTCAGGGTGATAACTCAGTTATCAGGCTCAGGTTCCGTTCCCACGCTCTGCTAACTTCCTTGATCATGGACATCGCAGACCAAAAGCCTTTCGTCATCGACCTGAATGATCCACAGAGCCTGTCTGCTCGTCACGCTCAAGCTGAGGCGATTCTTTCAGACAAGCGGCGCGAGCTTGATCAGATGCATGAGCTTGTTCGCGAAATCAAGAAATGGGAATCGGTTGTTGCGTTCTTGGAGTCGCAGCTACCGGGACAGCCATCCAAGCCAGAGGTTGCATCCTCGGCTGCGCCAGCTCCCACGGCCCCCCCCGTCTCGACTCGACCGGCCGAAATGCAGCCAGGGCCAGGCGATCTCGCCGTCGAGGTCGTAAACCGGGAAGTGCGCAAGATTCGCTCATCCGAAGTGCGGGACATCCTCGCAAGCGAGGGCCATGATTTGAGCAGGCAGACGATCTCGAATGCCCTCCATTACGCCGCGAAATCAGGGAAGATCAAGCCAGCGCTAGGGCGAGGCATGTACGCGCCCCTTGAGTACCAAGAGACCGAACTTCCTGATCCGACCGCGACAAACGGCGCGACGGGTCTACAAGCTCAAACGTCGGAGTCGTACAGTGCTCCGGCGCGCGAGGACTGGCTAGGCGGGCGCCACCCCGCTACCTCCACGTAGGAGGTAGCGGGGGGCCAGTCAACTCCTGAGTCCAGTCCCTGAGAGGGATGCGGGTGAGCGGGCGGACAAGTTAGCCTCTCGGCCACCTTCGCTCGCAGCGGCTCGAAGCCGCCTGGGCTCATTTGCCAACGTGCCTGCGCATTCTACCGGCCCAATCGGCAGCGACGGCATGCGCTATTGCAACGTCAGAACGCGCCGAGACGCGAGCGCTACCCTCCACTTAGATGCCTGGCGATCACGGCGAGCGGCCTACGCCTAAGACTCAGCAGACGCAGCCGAAGGAGGGCAAGCCGATCGAGATTCCCGTCCCGAAGGAAGAGGACTTCGAGAAGCTGGTCCGCCGGGCCGTACCGACCCGGCCAGCGCCGGACCTAGACGACTCCGGCGGCAGCAGCTCGGACGACCGCTAATCGGCCTGAGGCTCGGCTTCGCTGATCTTCAGTTGACGTGGGACCTTCTTGCGCGTTTTACGAGGATTCTTTTTGCGAGGCCCAGGGATAAGCGTGAAGCCTTCGGCGAGGCGCTGCTTCGTCTGAAACAACCCCGACAAGTCTTGTACGCGATCCGGGTCTGCACGCTCGCGCTCGGCGCGTTCGACAAGCTCTCCTATCCGCAGAACATCGGCCACCTTCACGAGCACCACCTCGGGACCGTCTTCCATACGCGACCGGGCGGCCTCCTCGACCGCCCCCCGTCCAAAGCTGAACGCAACTAGGTAGCCCTTGTGGCTCTTATTGCGAATGATCGCAGTCTCGAACTCATCCACCGTTTTGCGTCCCACGCGCTCTGACTGCTTGACCTGAATGGGGAGGCCCTCAAAGAAGGACAGACCATCGATACCCATGTCGCCCGACTTGCGCGGCGAGGGCGAACCAAGTGCGCGCTGCACGATCCAGCTCTGAAACTCGAACGGATCGAGGCCCTTCAAGTCGTCCAACGTCACTGGCAGCCCATGCACCGTGACGTCCTTCGCGCCCATTGCTTCCATGCGACGCTTCATGACGCTAACGGCAGTTGGGCTCTTGTCGATGCCGACCCACTGACGATGTAGTCGCTCTGCAACAGCGATCGTCGTTCCGCATCCACAGAACGGGTCAAGAATGATGTCCCCTGGATTACTACTAGCGTGAATGATCCGCTCAAGAAGCGCCTCAGGCTTTTGCGTGGGATAGCCAACACGCTCCCGCGAGAGATTGTGCATCGGCGGAATATCGGTCCACACATCCTGTAGCGGAACCCCTGGCTGTTCATCTGCGAATCGCTTGAACATCGGCATGCCATTGGCCTTGCGCGGCCAGTGAATCTTGCCTTCACTATCCATCACCTCAAGCACGGACGGCGGATGCGCCCAGTGCCTCCCTTTCGCGGTCACATCGATCCCGCGCCAAGGCTTGCCTGTCTCGCCATGACGGATGCCGGCGCCAGTCAAGTCGGATCGACGCCATCGACGCTCTCCGTCGAAATGGGTGTAAAACGCGTCGAGATAGCTCTCGTCATAGGGCTGGAACTGCTGGTTCCAGGTGTAGTCATCGCTCTTCGAGTAAACGTGGATCGTGTCGTGAACCGGGCCGTATCGCTTCGCGCTTGAGTGTGCGCTCGTGCGCTTCCAGATGATCTCGTTCCGGAACTGGCTCAGTCCGAAGATGGTGTCGAGCATCACCTTCAGGTGGTGAGAGGCATGCCAGTCGCAATGGAAGTAGAGCGAGCCGGTGGGCTTGAGAACCCGGTGCATCTGACGGACCCGCTCGCGCATGTAGTCGAGATAGACGGTCATGCCGCCCTCCCATTTGTCCTCGAATTCTCGAAACTCCTTACCCCAGACCGTCTGCTGGTGACGGTTGCTGAAGAACGGAGGGTCGAGGTAGATCAGGTCTACGCACCCCGCCGGGAAGCCAGCGAGGCTCTCAAGATTATCGGCGCACTCGATCACGCCCGTCTCCAGATATCCGACAGGATTCATCAGCGCCCCTTTTCGGCTTAACGGAACGGTTCCTGCGATAGGCGCGGACTGAACCCGTTTTTGCAGGGCTTAGCGCGAATGCGCTCAGCCGCGACGGAGGGGTCAACTGCTTAGATGCCGCTGGCGGCGCGAACGACGAGCTGCTCGAACAGAGGTGCGGCGACGCGGCGCGCGTTATAGCGCCAGGTGTACTCGTTGACGTAGGTCTGCAAGTAGCGCGGCGAGACCTTCTTGTAGGCGCCGCGCATCCCGGTCTTGAGGTTGCCGAAGAAGCCCTCGATCGTGTTCGTGTGCGTCTCACCTTCGACGTAGACGCCGGCCGAATGGTTGATGACCTTGTGGTCGATGTAGTGGTTGCGAAGCGGCTTGTAGGAGCCCCAGTCGTCGGTGAACAGGATCGATTCCGGGTTGACGTTCGCGGTGACGGCTCTACTAAGCGTCGCGCCATGCCGTGAGGCGATCACGCGGGCGCGGACCCGCCCGCCGCGCTCGACCATGCCGAGCACCGTCGGCTTGGCTTCGCGGAAGGCGATCCCGGCGGCGCGGCGCTCCTGCGGAGAAGTCTTGTAGCGCGCCTCGCCGTGCGGTTTGCGCGGCTTGCCGCCCCAGGAGGTCTCGTCAACCTCCACGTCTCCGCGCAGCGGCCGGTCCTCCTCGTCGGTCATCAAGTGCGTGCGGATCTTCTTCATCATCCGGTGAGCCGTCTTGTACGTCACCCCGATCTCGCGCTCGATCTGCTTGGCCGAGACCCCACATCGAGTGCTTGCCATGACGTACATCACGTAGAACCAAAGCTGGAGCGAGACGGGCGAGCCCTCGAAGATCGTGCCCTTCATCGGGTGCAGGTGCAGGCCGCAGGAGTCGCAGGTGTAGGCCACGCGCGTTTTGGTGCGGTGGAACTTGCGGGTCCGTTCGCACTTGGGGCAATGAGCGTGGTGGCCGTCGGGGGCGTAGCCCTCGCGCCAGAGGCGATCGAGGCAGGCGTCGTCGTCGGGGTAGCGGCGCATGAACTCGATCAGCGAGAAGTCCGATTCCGAGGAGCGCTGGCGCTGGGGGTTTTCGCGGGCCTTGGGCTTCCGCTCGGCGTCCATGCCAGGATTATACATACTTCTACTACCTATATGTGCGCAACATCACACAGAAGCGTTGCGCAGAGGCGCATCATGTTGTGCGTAACCCGCAGCACTGCAGTATCCCTCCTCCCTCGAAACGGCCCGCCTCCCCAGCGGGCCGTTTCATTTAAGGATCGCCTCGCGGAATGCCGCACCGGGCAGCAGCCCGAGCCGCCGGGCAACCCGAGCGGGACCGCGTGAGCGGTCCTCATCAAAAAGAGGGGCTAGGCCTCGACGATCGCGGAGTGGCGATCTGAGATCGCGGCCGCCACGCGCTCGGCGATCCGCTCCGGCGTGAAGCCGATCTCCTCGTGCAGCAGCGCCGGCTTGCCGTGCGTCACGTAGCGGTCCGGCAGGCCCACGCGCAGGATTCGCGGCGTGGCGCCCGCCTCGTTCAGCGTCTCCCAGACCGCGGAGCCGAAGCCGCCCGCCAGGACGCCCTCCTCCACCGTCACGAGCAGGTCGTGCTCCGCCGCCAGCTGGGCCATCAGGCCGGCGTCGATCGGCTTTGCGAAGCGCGCGTCCACCACCGTCGCCGACAGGTCCGAGCCCGTTGCCAGCAGGTCCGCCGCCGCCAGCGCCTTGCCCACGCCACTGCCGTAGCCGATCAGCGCCACGCGCCTGCCCGCCGACTCGCCCGCGCCGCCCTCGCGCAAAATCTCGCCCGTGCCCAGCGGGATCGCGTGCGGCTCCGCCGGCAACTCCACGCCCGTGCCCTCGCCGCGCGGGTAGCGCAGCGCGATCGGGCCGTCGTGCAGCAGCGCCGTGCGCAGCATGTGCACCAGCATCGCCTCGTCGCGCGGCGCCATCAGCGCCAGGTTCGGCAGGCAGCGCAGGTAGGCGATGTCGAACGCGCCGTGGTGGGTCGGGCCGTCGTCGCCCACCAGCCCCGCCCGGTCCATCGCGAACACCACGTTCAGGTTCTGCAGGCACACGTCGTGCACGATCTGGTCGTAGGCCCGTTGCAGGAAAGTCGAGTAGATCGCCGCCACCGGCTTCACGCCCTCCAGCGCCAGGCCCGAGGCGAACAGGATCGCCTGCTGCTCCGCGATCCCCACGTCGAAGTAGCGCTCCGGCATCGCCTTCTGCAGGATGCTCAGCCCCGTCCCCGAGTTCATCGCCGCGGTGATCCCCACCACGCGCTCGTCGCGTTCGCACTCCGCCACCAGCGCTTCCCCGAACACCTGCGTGTACTGCGGCACCGGGCGCTTCGCCTTCGCCGTCATCCGGTCCTTGCGGGGCGCCGCCTTCGCCGCCGGCGCTCCGTTCACGATCGAGTTCGGCTTCGCCGCGTGCCACTGCTCCATCCCCTCCAGGCCGCCCTCCTCCGCCGGGGCGAAGCCCTTGCCCTTCACCGTCGCGATGTGCACCACCACCGGGCGTTCCGCCGCCAGCGCCTCCTTCAGCGCTTCGCGCAGCGCGTGCACGTCGTGGCCGTCGATCACGCCCATGTACGCCCAGTCCAGCTCCTCCCACCACAGCCCCGGCGCCCAGAACGCCTTGATCGACTCCTTCAGCTGCGGGCCCAGGCGCTCGAACGCCGAGCCGATCCCGCCCGGCAGGCGCGTCAGGCCGCCCTCCACCCCCGAGCGCGCGTGCCACAGCTTCGGGTTCAGTCGCACGCGGTTGAAGTAGCGCGACAGCGCCCCCACGTTCGGCGCGATCGACATCCCGTTGTCGTTCAGCACCACCACCATCGGCGTGCCCAGGCCGCCCGCCTGGCCGATCGCCTCGAACGCCACGCCGCCGGTCATCGCGCCGTCGCCGATCACCGCCACCACCTTGCCGTCCGGGGATTCCCCCTCGCCACCGGCCAGGTGGCGCATCCCCTCCTTGATCCCCACCGCGTAGCCGATCGAAGTCGAGGCGTGGCCCGCGCCCATGATGTCGTGCTCGGACTCCGCCATCGAGCAGAACGGCGCCAGGCCTTCGTACTGGCGAATCGTCGCCAGCCGGTCGCGCCGGCCCGTCAGGATCTTGTGCGGGTAGGCCTGGTGGCCCACATCCCAGAGGATCTTGTCCTTCGGCGACTCCAGCACCGAGTGCAGCGCCACCGCCAGCTCGCATGTCCCCAGGTTCGCCCCGAAGTGCCCGCCGATCTCGCCCACCGTGTCGATGATGTGCGTGCGCACCTCCTGTGCAAGCGCCTGCAGCTCCTCGTCCGAAAGGCCGCGCAGGTCCTCCGGGCCGTCGACCTCGTCGAGCAGCCTGCGATCCTCCTCTGGCTTCTGCTTGCGGCTCATGAGCTCCTCGTGTAGATGAAGTCCGCGATCTGTCCCAGCTCCGTCGTCGAGGACTCCCCCGGTCCCGGCGCCGCGCCACCCGTCACCAGCGCCAGCGCCGCCGGCATCCGCTCCGCCGCCTCGCTCAGCGCCTGTAGCGCCGTCTCGTGCGACTGGGCCGCGAACTCGCGCGCGCGCTCGATCCCGAACTCGCTCACGTACGTCCGCTTCCCGTGACGCTCGTCGCTGCCCTGAGGCTTGCCCAGATCATCGTCCGTGCCCGTCACGTCGAGTATGTCGTCCACGATCTGAAACAGCACGCCCAACTCTGAGGCAAAACGACGAAAAGGAGCCGCCGCGGGTCCATCCGCGACACCCCCCAACAGTAGTACGCAGAGCACCGAGGCACCGATCAGCCGTCCGGTCTTCAGCTCGTGCAGGCGCCGCAGCTCCGCCCCGCCCAGCGTCGTGCTCGCCTTCACGTCCGCGTACTGGCCTCCCACCATCCCGTTCACGCCCGTCGCCCCCGCCAGCTCCGCCGCCGCGCCCAGCACCCGCTCCGGGGCCGAGCGCTGGTGGGTCAGCAGGTGGCGGAAGGCCTCCGCATATAGGCCGTCCCCCGCCAGGATCGCCACGTCTTCGCCGTACTTCACGTGGCACGTCGGCTGCCCGCGCCGCAGCCGGTCGTCGTCCATCGCCGGCAGGTCGTCGTGGATCAGCGAGTAGGTGTGGATCAGCTCCAGCGCCGCCGCCAGCGGCAGGAAGTCGCCCGGGTCAAGGCCCACCGCCCGCGCCGTCGCCAGCGCCAGCACCGGGCGGATGCGCTTGCCGCCCCCCAGCAGCGAGTAGCGCATCGCCTCCTCCAGGCCCGCGGTTAACGGCTCCTCCGAGAAGCGCAGCTCCGCCAGGTAGCGCTCGACCTCTTCGCGCAGGTGCTCTGGATAGGTGGCGCTCACCAGCGGTCCGGACCCACCCCTACAGCAGGGTGTCCTGACCCGGTGGCGGCGCCGACGCTTCCGCCTGCGTCAGCTGCTCCAGCTCCGCCGCCGCCTGCGTCGCCAGCGTCGCGCAGTCCTCCACCATCGTCGCCGCCGCGTCCTGGGACAGCTCCCCCGAGCGCAGCTGCTCCGCCGCGCGCTCAAGGCGCGTGATCAGGTCGTCCAGGTTCTCCGTGTTCGCCGTGCTCATCGCTTAGATCGCAGCATTCTCGCGCACGTCCCGGAGGACTGCCGCCAGCACCCCGTTCACGAACCCCGGCGCCTCCGCCCCGCAGAAGCGCTTCGCGCTCTCGACCGCTTCCTCGATCGCCCCCTCCGGGGGGATCGGCTCCTCGCCCGGGACCGCGTCCGGGTGCAGCATCTCGATCAGCGCCACCCGCATGATGCTGCGCTCAAGCGGCTGGATCCGCTGCACCGACCAGCCGTGGGCGTGGCGGTCGATCACCTCGTCCAACTCCGGCGCCCGGTCCGCCGCCGCGTGCGCCAGCGACCGCACGAACATCGAATCGTTGCGCGCGAACGTCTCCGCCAGCGGGCGCCCCGTCAGGTCGTGCTGGTAGAGCGCCACCACCGCCGCCCTGCGCTGCTCGGTACGGCGCATCCGCTCAGGCCCGGGCTACGTATTCGCCCGAGCGGGTGTCCACGCGAATCCGCGTGCCCGGCTCCACGAATAGCGGCACCTGGATCGTCGCGCCCGTCTCGAGCGTCGCCGGCTTCGTGCCTCCCCCCGAGGCCGTGTCGCCCCGCACGCCCGGGTCCGCCTGCGTCACTTCGAGGTCGATCGTGCTCGGCAGCTGCAGCTCCGCCGGGTTCCCGTCGATGAACAGCACGTCCACCTCGCTGCTCGGGGGCGTCCAGCGCAGGGCGTCCGCCACCGTCGCTTCCGGCACCGCCAGCTGCTCGAAGGACTCGCTATCCATCAGGTGCGCGTCCGTCCCGTCCGCGTAGAGGAACTGCATCTTCCGCGCCTCCGTCCGCACCTCGCGGAACTTCTCTCCCGCCCGGAATGTGCGGTCGATCACGTTGCCGTCCGAGGCCCGGCGCAGCTTCGTGCGCACGAACGCCCCGCCCTTCCCCGGCTTCACGTGCTGGAACTCGAGGATCTTGAAGATCGTGCCCTCGACCTCGATGTGGTTGCCGTTTTTGAATTGGTTTGTGCTGATGGCCATCGGCGCCGAGCATCATAGGGCCATCTACGCGACCCTTCCGGACGCGACAGACCCCAGGCGGGACTCCGGGCAGTGCGCTCAGGCCACGCGCATGGCACGGCCCCGGCGGAACGGAACGCCGCCGACGAACAAGCAACCGGCTCTCGCCATAGTCCTGTTCGGCCCTTGCCCGGCGCCTTGCGACCTCCGCCCGGCCGACGCGAGAGCCCGCCGCGAGGCCGGCGACCTGTGCATCCGCGAGGCCGTCGTGCAGTTCTATTTCCGCCCGCGGCGCGACCTCCGCCCAGCGCTCAGCGACCGCCTGCCCGGCGGGATCGTAGATGCGGATGCGACGGACCCGTCGCCCCGCGTGCGTGAACATCCGCTCGATCTCGTGGTCGTATGGAGGGAGCGAGTACCCCACCACGACCCATTCGGTCGCATCGCGCAGCGCGTTTGCCGCCTGCTCCCAAACCGGGCGAAGCCATTCGGGAACGTGCTTCTCGGGAAGGGGTGGAACGATCGCAGCGTCGCCCCTGCCCCGAAACGCCGGACGCAGATCGGGAAAGACCTGCGTCTTACCGGCGTGGCCGAGGCTCCAGTTGAGCGAGCCGTGAAGCTTCAAGAGCGGGATCGCGCCTCGCGGAGACGGGTCGACGGCTCGGTCGCGCCCGAATGGCGAGGTGACCGGATGCACTTCCGCATCGATGCCTCCGTAGTGAAATCCCGGAGATCCGGCGATCGCGTTCAGGAACAGCCCCATCGTCTGCTCGCCCGTCAGGTCGTAGTTCGTCGTGACGACGGCGCCGACCAGGCATTCGTCGAGCAGCGACTCCCAGAAAACCCTCTGCACGATGCTCGGGGATCGCCGAAGCAGCCCCGGTCGATACCTCAGCTCGCTCTCGCGCAACAGCCGGCCGGGTCGTCGCGGAGGACGTGTTGGCGTCGCAAGGCGTCGCTGCAGGAAAGCGGCAACATCTGACCATCTGACGCCGGTCGCCCACGGCGCCAGAGCGAAGTCGAGAACGAGTTGACCCGAGAGGATGTCGTCGACGCGGGGGGAGATGTGCACCACGTCTTCCGCGCCCCCTTCATAGGCGAAGGCAACGAACCGCTCGACCGGAAGGCCAGGGTGCTCGCTGCGCCACCGCTTGAACGCCCTGCGGACTGCGTCGTCGCCGGAAGCCTCCGGCGACACCATCGCGCGGGGCTCGTCGAAAAGTTCGCTCGCAAGCGGAAGCCCAGCAGCTGCCGACCAGCCTGCACCGACGACCAAAACGCAATCCGGCTTGCTTGAACGGGCGACTCGCACGGGCCGTGCATTGTGCAGCTAGCAGCAGACGGCACAAAGATATACACATGCTACAGTATGAGCATGTCCCTCGACCATCGCCTTCAGATCCTGATCGACGAAGAGCGCCATCGACGGATCACAGCTGCCGCACGAGAGCGCGGCGTCTCTGTCGCCACGATCGTGCGCGAGGCCATCGACCGCGGCTTGGCGAGCCCCGACACGCGGCGCCGTGCCGCGGGCCGGCGCCTGCTCGACGCGCCTGACGTGACCGTGCCCGAGCCTGCCGAGCTGCGCGCCGAGCTCGACTCGCTGCGCACCCGTCGCGCGTGATCCTGCTCGACACAACCGTCCTCGTCTACGCGAAGGGTCAGGACCACCCCCTGCGCGAGCCGTGCCGTGAGCTGATCGGCGCGATCGCCGAACGGCGCGTCGAGGCGACGACCACCGTCGAGGTCATCCAGGAGTTCGTGCACGTGCGGGCTCGCCGTCGCGACCGCG
>Ga0335072_10000328_pt1 | contig 101344 bp, 94 predicted proteins | sample Lox_Sample_21_FD_206725 | JGI IMG/M metagenome (GOLD analysis project Ga0335072, IMG submission 206725) | Soil microbial communities from Loxahatchee National Wildlife Refuge, Florida, United States - Lox_Sample_2.1 | ecosystem: Environmental > Terrestrial > Soil > Wetlands | place: USA...
GCGACCGCGGGCGGGATGCCGCCCATCATCGGGTGCACGGTCAGCGACCGCGTCCCGGGCCCGGACAACTCGGCGACGAGTTCGGCCGGGCGCAGCACCCGGTACTGGCCGGCCGCGCGCAGCTCGGAGGCCGACTCCACCGCCCGGTACGCCGAGGCGGCCACCCCGGGCCCGGCGGCCGCGAGCCAGCGCCCGTAGGAGTTGGCCTCGTGCAGGGCGTACGGGGCGACCTGGTCCCAGCCGCGGTCGACGTCGTGCGCCAGGTGCACGAAGCTCGTGTCCCCGCCAGCGTAGGGGCCGGGATCCGCGCGCCCGAGCAGGATCGTCTCGGCGCGGAAGAACTCCCACACCGCCCCGTCGGTGGGGACGAACGGGACGCCGAGCCGCGCCGCGCGCCTGGCGGCGCCCGCGGAACTGCCGCCCATCATCAGCCCGGGCCCGCCCGGGCGGCTCGGCGCCGGGGTGACCCGGACCGTCCGACCGCGGTAGTCGAACGGCTGTCCGGTCCACGCCTGCCGCAGGGTCGTGATGACATCGACCGAGCGCCGTGCCCGCTCGCCGCGCTCGACGCCGAACATCGCGAACTCCGCGGGCACGTAGCCCGCCCCGATCACCAGGTCGAGCCGGCCACCGGAGAGGTTGTCCACCACGGCGGCGTCCTCGGCCAGCCGCAGCGGATCGTAGAACGGGGCGACGAGGGCGGACACCATGATGCGGATTTGCCGGGTCCGGCCCGCCACCGCCGCGGCCATGGTCAGCGGGCTGGGCAGGTAGCCGTCGTCGGATCCGTGGTGCTCCGACAGGATGACCGCGGCGAAGCCCAGGGTGTCGGCCCACGCGGCCATGTCCAGCGCCGTCTGATAGCGCTCCGCCATGGTCGTCTCGGCCGCGGCCGGGTTCCGCAGGTCAAAGCGCAGGACGAAGTACGCCATTGAGATCTCCTGACGGTTGACGGGAGGGGTAGGCGTAACGATATCTTGAATAAGATATACAACTTGATTTACAGTCGCTAGCTACCTAGGAGACAGATGGTGCCCGGCCTGCTCGAGAACAAGATCGCCATCGTGACCGGCGCCGCGCACGGCATCGGCCGCGGCCACGCCCTCGAACTGGCCAAGCACGGGGCGACCGTGGTCGTCGCCGATCTCGGCACCAGCGTCCGGGGCGAGGGCCAGGGCACGGACGCGCAGCAGGTCGCCGACCTCATCGTCAAGCGCGGCGGGACCGCCATCGCGGACTTCGCCGACGTCGGCGACGAGGACCAGTGCGCGGCGCTCGTGGACCGGGCGGTCGCCGAGTTCGGCCGGCTCGACGTCGTGGTGAACAACGCGGGCATCGCCAGGGACAAGGTCATCTGGAACATGAGCGCGGCGGACTTCGACGCGGTCATGCGGGTCCATGTGCGCGGGACCTGGCTGATGACCCACTTCGCGGCGCGGCACTGGCGGGAGCGCGCACAGCGCGGCGAGACCTTCACCGGACGGGTCATCAACACGACCTCGGGCGCGGGACTGTCCGGCAACTTCGGCCAGTCCAACTACGCCACCGCCAAGGCCGCGATCGTGGGACTGACCCTCACGACAAGCCTGGAACTCGCCAGGTTCGGCGTGACCGTGAACGCCGTGGGACCCGGCGGCATGACCCGGCTGACCGCGACGATCGGCGGCGACCGGCAGGCGTTCGAACCCGACGACCTGGCCGAGGACGAGTACCACCCGATGGACCCGGCCGGCAGCTCGCCGCTGGTCGCCTGGCTGGCCAGCGACGAGGCGCAGTACGTCAGCGGTCAGGTGATCCGCGCCATCCACGACAAGATCTACCTCATGGGCGGCTGGCGGGAGATCGCCACGATCTCCAGCGGGGAGAAGCGCTGGGACGCCACCCGCCTCGGGCAGCTCATGGGCACCGACATCTTCCACACCCGGGCCCCGGGCCTGGGCTGATCCCAGTTCCCCCGGTCCGGGCAAACGAGCCGGCGCCTGTTACCGAATCGCGGCCAGATCCCGCGCGGTGCATCGCAGGACGATCTTGCCGGGATGTTACATACTCATTAAAATATAAAAGATAAGGTCTCACTGTTGGCTGGAAGGCCCAGTGGAACGGAGTCACCATGCGAAGAAGATCCAGACTTCAGCTGACGGTCGGCCTGTCAGCGGTAGCACTGCTCACCGCGGCCTGCAGTTCGGCCTCCTCGACCAGCAGCACCACGTCGACCGGAGCCACGAGCCCGGCCGCGAGCAGCACGGCGACGGGCAGTGCCAGTTCCTCGGGCCCGATCGTGGTCGGCGGCCTCCAGGACGGCAATTTCGCCGGGATGGACACCGGCTTTGAGGCCCGCATCGCGCGCTTCAACAAGGACGGCGGCCTCAACGGGCGCAAGATCCAGTTCGTCGGGGTCCTCAACGACAACGACAGCCTGACCACCGACCTGAGCGACGCCCAGACGCTGGTCCTGAAGGACCACGTCTTCGCGGTCGCCCCGATCGCGGACGAGGTGCTCAGCTCGGGCGCGGTGCAGCTGTTCGATCAGAACAGCACGCCGTACATCGGCTGGGGTCTCAGCCCCCAGTGGTGCAACAACGAGTACGGCTTCCCGATCACCGGCTGTGAGTCGACGCCGACCTACCAGAACACCTCGGCCATCTACCAGGCGGCCGCCGCGATCGGCAAGCCGGTCAAGGGCCTGAAGGTCGCCGTGATCGGAACCGACAACTCCGGCGGCGTGGCGGGCACCGACGGCATCGTGTCGGCCAACAAGATCGTGGGCGCCGACGTCGTTTACGGCCAGGCCTCCGTTCCGCAGGACGGCACGACGGACTACGCCCCCTACGTCCAGGCGATCATGGCCGGGAACCCGGACATGGTGGACCTCGTGGTCAACTTCACGGCCGCGGTCGGCCTGACCGCCGCGCTGCGCGAGGCCGGCTACAAGGGCGCCTTCTGGAACCCGTCGGCTTACGTGCCGGGGCTCTTCGCCTCGGAGCCGCAGCTGGCTCAGGTGCTCAACGGCTCGCTGGTGGTCGCCAACTTCCCGCCCTCGGAGCAGAACTCCACGGCCGCTCTCCAGATGGAAGCCGACCTGAAGGCGATCGGCGCTCCCACCACCTTCAGCCTGGGCGAGGCGGTCGGCTGGTGGTCGGGCGAGGAGTTCATCCAGGAGCTCCAGGCGACGGCGGCCAAGGGCGCGGTCACCCAGGTGAACTTCGCGAAGACGCTCAACGCGGGGTGGACGATCAAGCCGATCTCCGGTGGCATCTCGCAGGTCACCTTCCCCCGCGACGAAGCCAAGTCGACCGGCTGCTATGGCACGCTGCTCGCGGACGGCACCAAGTACCTGATGAAGTCGCCGTACGTCTGCACCCCGGCCGACACGATCAACGTGAGCGGCGGGTGACAAGCTCACCCGCGGGTGCCGTGAGCGCGACGCCGGCGGCCGCGGCCGCCGGCGTCGCGCTCGGGGTCCGTGACATCCGGGTCTGCTTCGCCGGGGTCGTCGCGGTCGACGGGGTCTCCCTCGAGGCGCGCCGTGGCGAGCTGCTGGGGCTCATCGGCCCCAACGGGGCGGGCAAGACGACGCTGTTCGACGCCATCTGCGGGCTGCGTCTCCCGGATTCCGGCGCCATTGAACTCGACGGCCAGGACGTCAGCCGGCTGTCGGCGGTGCGCCGGGCGCGGCTGGGCCTGCGCCGGACGTTCCAGCGCCAGCAGGTCTTCGGCGGGCTGTCGGTCGAGGACAACCTGCTGTGCGCCAGCGAGTGGCGCGGCGGCGGCGGCGGTGTCGTCGGCGACCTGGTCAGCTGGCCGGCCCGGCGCCGCCGGGAGGCCGCCCGCCGCGCGAACCTCGACAGCACCCTCGACGCCTGCGGGCTGACCTCGCTGCGCCGCACGCCGGCGGGATCGCTGCCGATCGGCTCGGCCCGGATGCTCGAGCTGGGGCGGGCCCTGATCGACAACCCGAGCGTGCTGCTGCTTGACGAGCCGACGTCCGGGCTGGGCGAGGGCGAAATGGAACGACTGACGGCCATCATCGAGCAGGTAAAGGCCTCCGGCCGGTGCGCGGTGGTGCTCGTCGAGCACGACATCGAATTCGTGATGGCCCGCGCCAACCGAATCGCAGTCCTCGTCCGCGGCACGACGATCGCCGAGGGGAACCCGGCCGACGTGCAGCGGGACGAGCAGGTCAGGGCCGCGTACCTCGGCTGAGGTACTAGGAAGGGCAAACCGTTGGACAAGTTCGGAAACCTCTTCATTTCCGGGGCGGTGTCCGGTGCGATCTACGCGCTCATCGCGTCGGGGCTGTCGCTCACGTACGCGACGACGGGGATCTTCAACCTCGGCTTCGGCGGCGTGGCCTTCGCCTCGGCGTTCCTCTACTACGAGCTGCACACCGGGCTGCACTGGCCGATCCTGCCCGCGGCGCTGCTCACCCTGGTGGTAGCCGGCCCGCTGCTCGGCTGGGTCCTCGACCGGCTCATCCTCGGGCGCCTCGGCCGGGCGAGCGAATCGTCGAAGCTGATGGCCGTCGTGGGCATCCTGATCGCCGTGCCCGCGCTGGCGAAATTTGTCGTGGACCTGCTGGTCAACGACGCGCACTTCGACATACCGACCGGCGACCAGGTGTACGTTTCGCCGGGCGTCGGGCCGACGCCGCCGGACACCTGGCATCCGTTCGCGGGGCTGACCATCACCTCCGATGAGGTGATCGTGTTCGGGGTCGCCGCGTTCCTCGCCGTGGCCCTATGGGTACTGCTGCACCGCACCCCGCTCGGGCTCCAGATGCGCGCCGCCACCGACCGGCCCGAACTGGCCCAGCTGATGGGGGTCAACCGGTCCTTCGCCACCGGATCGGCCTGGATCATCGGCACCACCCTGGCCTGCATCGCCGGCATCGTCGGGGCTCCCATCATCAACTCCCTGGACCCGGTCAGCTACATCACCGTCGTCTTCGTGGCCACCGCCGCGGTCGTCGTCGGCGGCTTCCGGTCGATCCCGCTGGCCTTCATCGCCGGCCTGGCCCTCGGCGTCGCGCAGAACCTGGTCGCCGGCTACGCCAGCTTCGCCCAGTCGATCGACGGATTCAACACCTCGGTGCCGTTCGTCGGGCTCCTGGTGGCCGTCCTGCTGCTCGGCCGCAGCCGCGAACGGCAGGCCGGATCGGTCGCCGAGGACTTCGTCCCGGCCGACGCGCTGGACGACCGGCCCGCCTGGCGGCGGCACGCCAGCTGGCTGGTCCCGTCCGCGGTGCTGCTGGTGTACCTCTTCGTCGCCGGCGGCTACTGGGTCAGCGTGTTCACCGGAGGACTCGCGCTCAGCCTGGTCTTCCTGTCGTTCGTGGTCGTCACCGGTCTCGGCGGGATGGTCAGCCTCGCCCAGGCCGCGTTCGTCACGGCGGCCGGCCTGACCGCGGGTCTCCTCATGGACCAGTACCACCTGCCGTGGCTGGTCGCCTTCGTCGGCGGGACGGTGGTCGCCGCGGCCCTCGGCGCGGTCGTCGCCGTCCCCGCGCTGCGCCTCGGCGGCCTGGCGCTGAGCCTCGCCACCCTGGCCCTGGGGTTCCTCGGGGACGACGTGCTGTTCCAGTGGAACTGGTTCTCCGGCGGCGTCTCGGGCTGGACGATCAAGCGGCCGGTGCTCGGACCGCTGAACTTCAACGACAACCGGACCCTCGCGGTGACCCTGCTGCTCGTCGTGCTCCTCGTCGCCTGGCTCATCCGCAACCTGCGGACGTCGGCGTCCGGCCGGCAGATGGCGGCGGTGCGGGCATCCGAGCCGGCGTCGGCCGGCTCGGGCATCTCGCCGACCATGGTCAAGCTGCGCCTGTTCGTCATCTCGGCGGCGCTGGCCGGCGCCGGGGGCGTGCTCCTGGCGACGGTCAACCAGGAGGCCAACAACGTCACCTACGTCACCGAGGTAGGCCTCATCTGGCTGGCTTCGGCCGTGCTGTGGGGGGTGCGCCGGCCGCTCGGCGCGGTGCTCGCGGGCCTTACCACCGTGGTGATCCCCGCCCTGATGAGCAACGGCTTCCGGGGCCCGTCCTGGATCCCGAGCTTCCTGTCGTGGCAGGGCACCCAGTCGGTGTGGCTGCCGAGCGTCCTGTTCGGGCTCGGCGCGATCACCATGGCGCAGGACCCCGAGGGCATCCTCAGCATCATGCGCAACCGGAAGTCCCGTCGGCGCCCGGCCACGACGCCGGCCAAGGTCGGCACGACGCCGGTGCCCGCGGCCGCCCGCGCCGCCGAGCAGCCCAAGCCCGCGGCGAAGCCCGCGCCCGCGCCGGCGACCACCGTCCCGGCTACCGACCGGGCACCGTTGCGGCTCGTCGGCGTGTCGGCCGCCTACACCGAACTCCGGGTGCTCTTCGGGCTCGACCTAGCCCTCGAGCCGGGGACGATCACCGCGCTGGTCGGAGCCAACGGAGCGGGCAAGTCGACGCTGTGCAAGGTGGTGGCGGGACTGCTGCCGGCGACCGAGGGCCAGATCTTCCTCGGCGGCGCCGACATCACGGCGGTTCCTCCGCACCGCCGGGCCGGACGGCTGATGCTCGCCCCTGAAGCCCGCGGCATCTTCCCGTCGCTCTCGGTGGAGGACAACCTGTCCGTCCGCCTGCCGAAGGCCGCCGACCGCGAGCTCGTCTACGAGCGCTTCCCCATGCTCGGCAAGCGCAAGGGGATCGCGGCCGGCTCGCTGTCCGGCGGTGAGCAGCAGATCCTGGCGATGGCCCCGCTGCTGCAACGGCCGCCGGAGGTCCTCATCGCCGACGAGCCGACCCTCGGACTCGCCCCGCTGATCATCGCGCAGATCATCGAGCTGTTCACCGAACTGCGGTCACAGGGCACCACGCTGCTGCTGGCCGAGGAACGGGCCAGGGGCGTGCTGGACGTGGCCGACCAGGTGATCCTGCTCGAGCTCGGCCGGATCCTGTGGGCCGGGCCCCGGCGCAACCTCCAGGAGGACCAGCTGGCGGCGATCTACCTGGGATCGGCGCAGCACGCCGTCGCCGCCACCGCCGAGCTGGCGGGCGCCAACGGTGCGCGGTCGGCCAGTCCGCAGCCCGTCGAAGGCCAGGCCCCCGCGGCCTCGTGACGAGTCCCGGCGCCGCGGCATGGCGGCCCGCCTGGTTCCGGACCCGGCTGGCCGCCGCGCCCGTTCGTCCGGGGCTCGCGCTCGACCCGGAGCAGGTCAAGATCTATTGGCCCGAACGAACCGTGGTGCGGGCGTCCCGAGCCACGGCGGCATCCCGGTGAGCGCGGCGGGCGTCGCGCCGACGATCGCGGCCGAACTGGTCGCGGCCGCCCGGGACCACGCGGACGCCACCGCGCTGCGCTGCGAGGGGCGGACCCTGACCTTCGCGCGGCTGGCCGCCGAGGTCCGCGCGGCCGCGAGCGGCCTGCTCGCCCGCGGCCTGACGCCCGGCGACCGGGTCGCCGTCTGGGCGCCCAACGTCCTCGACGCGGCCATCGCGCTCTACGCGATCCCGGTCGCGGGCGGCATCGCGGTCCCGCTGAACCCCCGGTACCAGCCGCGCGAAGTTGCCGAGATCGTCGGCGCCGCGGAATGCGCCCTCCTGCTCGCCCCGGCCCGCTTCCGCGACCGTGACTATGCCGCCGAGGCCGCCCGGCTGATGGGGCGCGAGCAGGTCGTCGCGTTCGGGCCGGACGGCTGGGGGGCGCTGCTCGCCGCGGGCCGCGCGGCCGGCCCGGCGGCGCTGGCGGAGCGGGCGGCCAGAGCGTCCGGCGACGACGTGGTGGTCATCCAGTACACCTCGGGGACCACCGGCCGGCCGAAGGGCGCGGCGCTGCGGCAGGGCCCCATGCTCGCCACCGCGGCCGCGTGGGCCGGCCTCGTCGGCCTCCGGCCCGACGACACCTATCCGGTGACATATCCACTCGCGCACGTCGGCGGCTTCAAGACGGGCCTGCTGACCAGCATGATCGCCCGGGCGACGGCGGTGCTGAGCCCCGTCCAGGACTCCGGTTCGCTCGTCGCGATGGTGGCCGCGCTGCGGCCCGGCGTGCTGAGCGCGCCACCGCCCGTCCTGCGCTCGCTGCTCGGCGCGGCGGACCGCGGCGAGCTCGGTCCCGGCCTCCGCATCCGCACGGTCGTCACCGGCTCGGCGATCGTGCCGCCGTCGATGGTGCGCGAGCTCGCGCAGACGTTCGGGACGCAGGACGTGATCGTCGCGTACGGCCTCACCGAGGCCACCGGCGTCTGCACCATGACCCGGCGCGGCGACCCGGTAGAGCGTGTGTGCGAAAGCATCGGAACCCCGATCCCGGGCGTCGAGGTCCGGATCGTCGGCGACGGCCGGTTCGCCGGCGATGACGGGCCGGACCCGGCGGTGGGGGAGATCCAGGTGCGCAGGCCGAACGTGATGTCCGGCTACTGGCGCGACCCGGCCGCGACCGCGGCGGTCATGGACGGCGGCTGGCTGCGCACCGGCGACCTCGGCTGGATCGATCCCGGCGGTTACGTGCACATCGCGGGCCGGGCGAAGGACATGGTGATCGTCGGGGGCTTCAACGTGTACCCGGCGGAGGTCGAGCACGTCCTGGCCGCGCACCCGGACGTCGCCGAGGCGTCCGCGATCGGGATTCCCGACCCGCGGCTGGGGGAGGTGGTCGCCGCCTTCGTGGTCGCCGCACCCGGCGCCCGCGCCGACGAGGCGGCGCTGCTGCGCTGGTGCCAGGAGCGGCTGGCCAACTTCAAGGTGCCACGGCACGTCTGGACCGTCGCCGCCTTGCCGCGCGGGGCCGTCGGCAAGGTGGCGAAGGCCGAGCTGAGCGCGCTGGCCGTCGCGGCCCATGGTCTTGTGCCGGAGCTCGGCTGTCAGGCGCCCGCCGGCCGGTAGAGGGCGGAGTCCGGCCGGTACCTGGCAAGGCCTGCGGCTGGCTCGCGGAAGCCGGGGTTTTGCAGCCTGCTGGCCGGCGGCGGAGGCCGGCGCGCGCGGCCGCTCCGGCTTGCGGCCGGGATGCGGTTCCCGGTCGGGGCCGGGAGCAACCGGCAGGTCGGCGCACTGCTGACCAGCCTGCATAACCCGGTCAACGATCTAGCCCGCCGCGTCAGGAGAACTCGTGCCGGTCGACGTCCGCCGCCACGCCATCGCACAGCGCGGCGATGACATCGGGGATGGTGACGTGCGGCAGGTGCCCCGCGGCGAGCGGGAGGACGGCGGTCGCGACGCGGGCCGCCATGACCTCCTGCAGTTCCGGCGGCAGGGCCGTGTCGTGCAGCGTCAGGAGGTAGTAACAGGGGAGTTCCCGGACGGCCGACCAGTCCAGCGGCTCGTCGTAAAAGTTGATCGTGTCGCTGATCCAGCGCGACGGGTGGGTCACGAACGCGATCTGTTCCTCGGTCAGGGCGGTGCCCCACGCGGTCCGCACCCGCTCGGGCGGCGGCGGATCCGCCGGGGTGACCGCCCGCGCGGCGCCGTGCGCGGCGGCGGCGCGCAGCGCGCGGAGGTTCTCGGCGTGCCGCGGCTTCATGCAGTCCATGCCGGTCCCGCCGTCCGCCGTCACCGACGCCGCGATCAGGATCACCCGGCGCACCCGCTTCCCCAGCCGGTCCACCAGCCCGGGGACGAGCAGCCCGCCCGAGGAGTGCGCGACCAGGACGACCGGATCGGCGGCGCCGACGTCCGCCGCGACGCTGTCGAGGGCCTGCGCCAGCGTGAGCCGCTCGACGTCCGTCGGGCGGTCGCCGCGCCCGGGCACGTCGAGCGCCAGCGCGGGCGCCGTCAGGCGCTCGGTTACCAGGTCCCACTGGCGGGCGGATGTGCTCCCCCCGTGAATGAAGACGACCGACGTGGGCAAACTGTCCCTCCTTTCCTTGTTGGTCGTCCGCGGCCCTTGTTAGTCTGCTAGTCGTCCCCGGCGGCGGGCAGCAGCGCCGCGATCTCGGCCCACGGTTCGCCGCGCAGGGCGGCGATTCCGGCGAGGACCGTGCCGATCTGCCGCCGGAACGGAACCGAGTCGGGGAGCGTCCCCTCCTCGAGCAGGCGGCTCAGGTGCGGCAGGGCCGCGCCGCGGGCGATCAGCGACCGCACCTCGAGGTCGAGGTTGCTGCCCTCGCGGCGGTTGCGCTCGGCCCTGATGGCTCCGATCGCCGACCCGAGGGCGCACTCCGACACCAGGTCGTATGCCTCGAGGGCCTGCCGGGCCGTGAAGCCCTGGCGCATGCACAGCCCGATGGCGGTGTCGATGTTCGGGGCCATGAGGTCCGCGCCGACCGCGCCGTCGATGAAGTGCTTGAGCAGCTCCGGGTCGCGGATGAAGGCCCGGCGGGTGTAGGCGGCCCACTCGTAGAACCAGAACGCCCAGTGCTGGCCGTGGTCGACCGGCATGGTCAGCCGGAGCGCCGACTGCTCGGCGGCCAGCCGGATCAGGTCCTCCCGGCCGCTGACGTAGTGGTAGAGGCCGGGCACGCTCACGCCGAGGCGTTCGGCGACCGAGCGGAGGGTCAGCTCGTCCAGCGGGATCTCGCCCGCCGCCGCCGCGATGGCCGCCCGGTCGATCCGCGGCGGCCGGCCGGGGCGGCGTCCCCGGGCCGGGTCCGCGGCGGGACCCGGCGCCTGGCGCCGCTGTGTCTTATCGCTCACGACGCTCCGGTGGCGCGACGCCGGCCGCGGCCGGGCTGGGTAATTGGCTCAGCCCAGGATGCCATGGCCGTCCGTGAGCGTCGGGTACTTCCAGTCCCCGAGCCGCTCGGCCCGCCGGTGCAGGGTGGCCACGTCGGCCGCGAGGTCGGAGCTGATGCAGTACACGCCGCCCTTGATGCCCTCGGCCACTTGCTCGGCGAGCACGTTCAGGGGCTGTACGGGCAGCCGCCGTCCGCTGGCCGCGGCCATCTCCACGAGCCGGCCGACGGTGACCGGCGCGGTCGTCCGCGGCCGCTCCCGCGCCAGCTCCGCCGGCCGGTTGCGCTCGGCCGTCCACAGCCCGGTGTCGAGCAGGCCGCCGCCCGGCAGGAACAGCGAGACACCGATCGGTGCCCCGTCGGCCGCCAGCTGGGCAGCCAGGCACTCGGTCAGCGTCGCGACCGCCGCCTTGCTCGCCGCGTAGACCGACGCGGCAGGCAGCGGGTTGATCGCGCCGTCGCCTGAGGACGTGTTGACTACGTGGCCGGGCTCGCCGGAGGCGATCATCCGCGGCAAGAAGGCCTGGATGCCGTGGGCGACGCCGAACACGTTGACCGAATGCACCCACCGCCAGTCGTTCGGGGTGGTCTCCCACGGCTTGGCCGCGGGGGCACCGACGCCCGCGTTGTTGATCAGCACGTGCACGGCGCCGAACCGGTCAAAGACCTCCGCGGCGAGTGCCTCGACCGACGCCGGGTCGGTCACGTCGGCGGCGATCCCCGTGACCTCGCCGCCGGCGCTGTCACTCAACTCCGCGGCGGTGCGCTTCAGCTGGTCGCGCTCGACGTCGGCGAGCGTCACCCGGGCGCCTTCGGCGGTGAACCGCTCCCCGAGGGCGCGCCCGATGCCGGACGCCCCCCCGGTGATGACGACCACCCGGTTCCGGAAGCCGGACTCGAAGGAGCCCATCAGGCGCCTGCCCCGTGGATCTCGGCGACCGTCGGGCCGATCCGCTCGACATGCGGCGCCAGCGCGCGCAGGTCGAAGCCGTAAAGCGCGGCCGCGGTGAGCCCGAGGATGCGCCGCGCCTCGTCCGGCGGGACCGCGCCGAACCGCTCGGTCAGCCATTCCCGGGTATGCGGCCAGGTCCCCTCGGGGTGCGGATAGTCGCTGCCCCACAAGAGGTTGTCCACGCCGATCTGGTAGCGCCGCTCGATCTCGGTCGGGCCCATGACGGAAGCGGCGTAGTACACGCCGCGGTTGACGTACTCGCTCGGCCGCATCGTGAGCCCGGACCGGAACGCCGCCGGCCCGAACTTGCGAGTCGCGTGGTCACCGTCCCACTTGCTGTCCATCCGCTCGAGGATGTCCGGCACCCACCAGGCGCCGTTCTCGGCCAGGACGTACTTCAGGTCCGGGTGGCGCTCGAAGACCCCGCCGAGGATCAGGCACCACAGCGGGCGCGCGGCCCACCAGTACGCCTCGACCGTGTAGATCGCGGTCAGGCCGGGCGTGTAGCCGTAGTCCGCCGCGTCCGGGCCGACGCCGGAATGGGTGTGCACCGGCAGCCCGGCCGCGGCCGCCGCCGCCCACACCGGGTCGTAGACCGGGTCGTTGTAGGACGGCAGCCCGACCCACTTGGTGGGGATCATGATGCCGCCGCGCAGGTTGTGCCCGGCCGCCCACTCGACGAGCGCCACGGCCTTGGCGACGTCGTGCATCGGCACGATGGCCACCCCGGCCCGCCGCTCCGGGCTGTTCTGGCAGAACTCCGCCAGCCAGCGGTTATGCGCCCACGCGCCGGCCAGGGTCAGCTCGGGATCGTCCGCGCCGGTCGAGCCGAGGCCCGCGGTGAAGGGCGTCGCGGACACGCCGCCGATCCCGGCCGCGTCGGCGTCGGGGAAGATGACCTCGGCGGCGACGCCGTCGTGGTCCATCTCCTTGTCCCGCACCACCGGGTCGTAGGCGCCCTTCATGCCGCCGTGCCCGCCGATCTCCGAGTTCCACTCGGACAGGAACTTTTCGCGTTCGTCGGTGTACCGGAGCGCGGAAAGCTCCTCCGCCTGCCGGGCCGCCGCGTCGAAGGCCTCGCGGTACCGCGGTTCGATGTACTCCCTGTAGGTTTCCGCGGTGGGACCGGCGTGGCTGTCGGTTGAGATGAGGACGTACCGATCGCTCATGTCGATGCTCCTGGTCAGGCTCAGCGGTAGCGGACGGGAACGTGCCGGGCGAAGGCCACCGGGTCCACCGGGCCGACGACCTTGGGCTTGTTGTCGCTCGACCGCCGCACCCACTGGATGGAGAGGACCTGCCGCACCGGCAGGTCCACCACCGGGCAGCTGGGCAGGTCGCGGAGGGTCAGCTCGCCTTCGACGGCTTCCACCCGCTCGGGCTTGCGCACCTGCTCCATGCGCACCAAGAGCGGTTCCCCGTCGAAGCCGATCCCTTCGACCGCGGGCATGCACTTGAACCAGAACTGACGTGCCGGGTAGGGGTCCGGGACCGGCAGGTCGCCGGTGACGCGGCCGTTGACCTCGATGAACGTCACGCCCTGGCGGGTGACCGAGCCGTGCACCCGGCCGTCGGCGTCGCGGGTCAGCGTGATGTCGGCCAGCTTCTTCGGCTCGCCGAACCGCTCGCGGCTGATCGACACCGCGTCCTCGAGGTCGATCGGGATCAGCAGCGGGTATTCGCCCGGCTCGCCGTCGAGCACCGCGTCGACCGCGAAGTAGGCGACGAGCTCCTTGTGCCGGTGCTCGCCGAATGTCAGGTCGATGTCGGTCATCCGCACGTGCACCCGCGGCTGCGCCGGGGCCGACAGGGGCGGCGGCAGCACCTCGGCCAGCGCGTCGGGGTCCGTGAGGTACACGACCTCGAGGTTCGGCAGCGACGGCACGCCCGTGGTGAGCGGCGCGTCGCCGGACGGTTCGGCCACCCAGCGGGTTAGGCTCATGTCGTCTCCTCTTCTTCGGGCAGGGAGTAGAACTGGCGGGCCCAGCGGCGCTGGTCGCTGACGTCTTTCTCCGACGGCCGCAGCACGGGCGGCTCCTTGTAGATCTTGTTCTCCCAGATGGCCAGGTCCTGGCTGACGCCTTCGCAGTAGATGTCGGCGGCCTTCGCCGCGGCGTCCTGGCCGAGGGCCGCGGGCGCGGTGAAGATCCACCGGACGTGGACGTTGTCCTCGTCGATCGGGGTGGTGCTGGACAGGAACGTCGTGAAGCCCTTGACCCGCAGGACGCCGAGGCCGAGCCCGTAGCCCTCGCGGATGAAGTTGCCGTTCATCCCGACCGTCCGCTTGTAGTGCCCGTCGGTGAAGAACTCCTCTTCCGGGATGGCGTCGGTGCCGTGCACGAACTTGAAGTGCGCCCGGTCGACGTTGTTCTCCGCCATCTCCTGTGCGCAGGTGGCGACCTCGAAGTCGCGGACCAGGATCGGCAGCCACTGCGGGTCGCTGAATTCCGGGACCGTGGGCACTTCGTAGAACGGGTCGCCGCCGCGCAGGTGGTGCCAGGCCCAGATCATCTGGTTGCGTTCCGCCACGGGATACGCGCGGGCGGTCGCGGTCTTCGGTATGTACGCGATGTCGTCGTACGGCACGTCGACGCAGTGGCCGCTCTCGCCGTCGAACTTCCAGCCGTGGAACGGGCAGCGGATGCAGGAGTCCTCGACCTGCCCGCCGACGCCGAGGTGGGCGCCCAGGTGCGGGCAGTGGGCGTCGAGCAGGTGCGGGACGCCGTCGGTGCCGCGGAACAGGACGAGTTCCCGGCCGAAGTAGTACAGCGGCACGACATCGCCGGGCATGAGATCCGCGGCGGCCGCGACGATGAACCAGCCGTTGGGTACGGGGAAGGGGAAGCGCCCGGTCCGTTTGCGCAGCACCCGCGGGCGCAGCCCCGGATCGCGCACGAGCGCGAGGTTGCCGGGCATGGGCAGCCCCGGCAGGTTGCGCCAGGTCATCTCGCCGCCGCGTGCGGTCCGCAACGGGAGGTCAGCCGTCGTCACCTGCGGCCTCCGATCTTTTTGGAAGCTGTTTTGAAAACTACTTCCACAATGCTTCCCCGGTCGCCCGCCGTCAAGGGGCCGGCGTGAGACGATCGAGGGGAGGGTGAAATTACCCTCGTTCGAAAAATTGTAGATTTTATCTTTGATACAATGCTTGCTACGTTTGCCGAGCCCCCTGGGAGTGCCCGATGACCGCTTCGCTGCGTGACGTCGTGATCTGCGAGCCGCTGCGCACCGCCGTGGGCGGCTACGGCGGTGTCTTCCGCGACGTGCCGGCCACCGACCTCGCCGCGACCGTCATCCGCGAGCTGCTGGCGCGCACCGGCATCGACCCGGGCGCGGTCGACGACGTGATCCTGGGGCAGTGCTATCCCAACGGCGAGGCGCCGGCCATCGGCCGGGTGGCGGCGCTGGACGCCGGCCTGCCGGTCGAGGTGCCGGGGATCCAGCTGGACCGGCGCTGCGGCTCGGGGCTGCAGGCGGTGATCAACGCGGCGATGCAGGTGCAGACGGGCGTCTCGGACGTGGTGCTGGCCGGCGGCGCGGAGAGCATGAGCCAGGCCGAGTTCTACACCACCGGCATCCGGTGGGGAGTGCGCGGCACGCAGACGGCGCTGCATGACCGGATCGCCCGCGGCCGCGTCACGGCCGGCGGCGCGAACTACCCGGTGCCCGGCGGGATGCTGGAGACGGCGGAGAACCTGCGGCGCGAGTACGGCATCGCCCGCGCGGAGCAGGACGCGCTCGCCCTGGCCTCGCACCGCAAGGCCGTGGCCGCGCAGGCCGACGGCCGGTTCGCGCAGGAGATCGTCCCGGTGACGGTGCGCACCCGCAAGGGCGAGACGCTCGTGGACACCGACGAGCACCCGCGCGCCGACACGACACCGGAGAAGCTGGCCGCGCTCAAACCCGTTCTCAGCCGAGACGATGCGGAGGCCACGGTGACGGCGGGGAACGCCAGCGGCCAGAACGACGGCGCCGCGGTGTGCGTGGTCACCCACCCGGAGCGGGCGGCTGAACTGGGGCTGCGCCCGCTGGGCCGCCTGGTCAGCTGGGCGGTCGCCGGGGTCCCGCCCGCGACGATGGGCATCGGGCCGGTTCCGGCCACTGCCCGCGCGCTGTCCCGCGCTGGGCTCAAGCTGGGTGATGTGGACCTGATCGAGCTGAACGAGGCATTCGCCGCCCAGGTGCTCGCCTGCCTGCGCGAATGGGGCGTCGACGGCGCCGATGAGCGGCTGAACGTCAACGGCTCCGGCATCTCCCTCGGGCACCCGGTCGGGGCCACCGGCTGCCGCATCCTCACCACGATGCTGCGCGAGATGGGCCGCCGCCAGTCGCGCTACGGCCTGGAGACGATGTGCATCGGGGGCGGCCAGGGCTTGGCCGCCATCTTCGAGCGGGTCGCCTGACGCGACCGGAGCGCTCCTGCCTGCCAGCACTGGGGTCGGAGCATCCCGGCTACTCCGACCTCGCCGCCCGGCTAGCCGTGCTGGCCGGCTTCCTCTCGTTCTAGCTGCTGCTTCATGACCTTTCCGGTCTGGGAGTAGGGCAGCGCAGCCCGGAACTCCACGGCGACGGGAACCTTGAATGCGGCGAGGGCGGCCGCGCACCACGCGCGGACGTCCTCGCCCGTCAGCGTGGCGCCGGCCCGGGCCACGATGAACGCCTTGGGCTCCTGGCCAAGCTCGGGATGATCGACGCCGATCACCGCGGCGTCGTCGATATCCGGGTGCTCGACAAGCCGGTTTTCGATCTCGATCGGGTAGATGTTCTCGCCGCCGCGCAGGATCATGTCACGGCGCCTGGACTCCAGGAACAGCAAGCCGTTAGCGATCCGCCCGTAGTCCCCCGTACGGTACCAGCGAGCCGGGTCGAGGGCGGCGGCGTCGGCCGCGGCGTTGTCCCAGTAGCCGAGGAACACCGACGGCGACCGCAGGTAGATCTCCCCGGTCTCGTCTTCGGCCAGCACGTTGCCCAGCTCGTCACGGATCTGCGCCTCGACCGTCGGCATGACCGGCCCGACCGAGTCCGGCACCGTCACGAACAGGTCGCCCCCAGTCTGGGTGCCAAGGCCCACCGTTTCGCTCATCCCGTAGCCGTTGCCGAGGCGGACCCGCGGGAACCTGGCGTTCAGCATCCGGACCAGCTCGGGCGGGAACACGGCGCCGCCCGACCCGACGTTCGTCACCGAGCTGAGGTCGTAGGCGTCGATGTCCGGATGACGCAGCAGGCGCCACCAGTGGGTCGGCACTCCGGTCCAGGTGGTGACCTTGTGCCTGGCAGTCAGCTCAAGCCAGGTGGCGGGGTCCCAGGGTCCTGGCGGCGGGAAAACGAGCGTGCTTGGGAAAGCGGCGCCGGTCATCAAGACTGCGACCAGGCCGGAGATATGAAACATCGGGCTCGACACGATGGTGCACCCGTGCGCCGGCCGCGCGTGCTGCTGCTGGCTGACCGGGTGCTGGCTGACCGGGGCAGCGGCGGCGGTCGCTGCGCCGGCGGCGGCGTTGTACTGGTTCACCATCGCGAAGTTGATGATGTTGCGATGGGAGAGCGTAGCGCCTTTCGGGCGTCCGGTGGTCCCGCTGGTGAACAGGATGACGGCGGGGGAGTCCTCGATGATGTCGGCCGGTGCGGGGGACTGGCCGGCGAACTCCCGGGCCTCAGCCTGCAGGACGTCGAGCAGTCGCACGGGTGTCTCGTCCGGGATAATCCCCTCGAGCCGGGCGAGGCGCCGCTCGTCACCCGCGATGACGAGCGGCGAGGTGAGACCGATGCCGTACGCGAGCTCGGGCGTGGTCCACCAGCCGCTGAGGCTGGTGATGATGGCGCCCAGGGTTACGGTGGCCCACATCAGGATCGCGTACTCGGCGTGGTTGGCCGCTACGATGCCCACCCGGTCCCCGGCGGTCACGCCGTAGCGCTGCGCGAGCAGCACGGCGGTGGCGTCGATGTCCGTGACGGCCTCACGGTAGGTCCACTGCCGCCGCGGCGAGATCAGGAACGGCAGGTCCGGCGAGGCGGCCGCCTGCCTGTCGAGCATCTGCCGCAGGGTACGCGGCCGCTTCGCGAACACCGCGTGGTCGTGGCCGAGGATGGGCTCGGTCACGATCTCGAACGGCGCGCCGGGTCCGGTCAGCGCCACCCGCACCGCTGCTGGCAGCGCATCCGCGCCCTGCCAGCGTAGATGTGAGATTCCATCGGCCATGAGAGTGTCCACTTCCTCCGGGGCCAGCCTCCGCTTCCGCTGTGTATAAGAATAAAGTATAAAATATCGTGCACAAGTGTCGTGCTGCGGGAAACATACGGTGCGGGAGGCGGGCGGGCCGCGATCGCTATGCTATCGGCGACGAGTGGGGGGCGACCGTGACAGACGGGCACAACGGCGGCGCGGAGCACGCGCGGCTCACCGAGGCGGACGGGATCCTGACGGTAACCATCGACCGGCAGGAAAAGCTCAACGCGATCAGCCCGCAGGTCACGCAGGCACTCTGGCGGGCGGCTGACCAGCTCGCGGACCGTGACGACCTGCGCTGCCTCGTCATCACCGCCGTCGGGCCCTACTTCACGGCCGGCATCGACCTGTCCGGCCCGGTCGGCAGCCGGCCCGGCAACCCCGAGACGGGGCAGTCGCACCCTGGCTGGAACTTCCGCCGCAATTACCGAAGCCATCACCTGCTCTACGACGAGTTCGAGACGATCGAGAAGCCGGTCGTCGTCGCCGCCCAGGGCATCTGCCTGGGAGCCGGCGTGGAGATGGCGGTGTCCTGCGACTTCCGGTTCGCCGCACCGCAGGCGGAGTTCGGGGTGCCGGAGGTGCGCAGCATCGGGGTGCTGGCGGGCAGCGGCGGTACCAGCCGGCTGACCCGGCTGGTCGGGCCGTCCTGGGGCAAGTGGATGGCGATGGCGGGCAAGCGGGTGCCCGCCGCGCAGGCCAAGCAGATCGGCCTCGTGCACGACGTGTTCCCCGCCGAGACCTTCCTGGACGAGGTCTACGCGTTCTGCCGGGACCTGATCACCATTCCCGCCGAGACGCTCGGTGTGGCCAAGCTGGCGGTCGACATGTTCGCGGACATCTCCGACCGCACGGCGCAGCGGCACATCGACCGGCTGATCGTCAGCGGGATGCTGAACTCCCCGGACTATCTAAGCCGGATGGACCGGTACACCCGCCGCCAGCAGCCGCGACCCGCGCAGCAGCCCGAACAGGCCGAACGGCCCGGGCCGCCGGAGCGGCCCGAAGCCTGATGGCGGTGACCGGACCACCGGGGACCTGATCACGGGGATCAGCGCGACCCGATCTTCGCCCGCAGCGTCTGGACCGTCTCGAGGAAGAGCGGCTGCTCCACCGACCACTGCTGCGCCTGCAGTTCCGCCGCCATCGCGTCCGTCGCCTGGGCGTAGCCGGTCGTCGCGCGCAGCGTCTCTTTCGTGCGCCTGACGAGCTCGGGAGAACGCGCGGCAGCGCGCCGGGCGAGCCGCATGGCGGTCTCGGTCACCTCGCCGTCCGGTACGCATCGCCAGGCCAGGCCATGGGTCACGGCCTCCGCCCCGGTCAGCGTGTCGCCGCACAGCACGAGCGCGGCGGCGCCTTGCGAGCCGACGCGCCGCGCCAGCCGCCACAGGTGCCCGCCGCCGGGGTGGATCCCCACGTCGAGGAACCGCGGGTCGAAGCGGGCGCTCTCGCCCGCGATGACGATGTCGCAGGCGAGCGGCAGGTTCACCCCGGCGCCGATGGCGGCCCCGGCGACGGCCGCGATCGTCGGCACCGGGGCGCCGGCGAGCGCGAGAAAGCCCGCGTACGTCTCGCCCAGCGGATGCTCACGCCGCAGCAGGTCATCCAGCGAGCCGCCGGCGCAGAACACCGGCGGCTCCGCCGCCAGGACGAGCGCCCGCGCTCCGCCGTCGAGAGCGCTCCGCACCGCGCCGGCGAGCTTGTCCGAGAGCCGCTTGCTCAGCGCGTTGCGCCGGCCCGGGTCGGCGAGGGTGACGACCCCGACTCCTTCATCCACGTGCACGCGGACAGTCATGATGCCTCCACTTGTATATGATATACGTTGTATCATCCGCGTCCGCGTCCACCGAGGGAAGGCCCGGCTCGCCGGTTCTCCCCCGCGGCGGCGAACATCTGAGCAATCGAGGGGACATGCCCGAACCTGTCATCGTCAGCGCGGCCAGGACCGCGATCGGAACCGCGCGCAAGGGAACCCTGGCCAATACGACCGGTGAGGAACTGGCCGAGGCCGTCCTCACCGAGACCGTCCGCCGGTCCGGCCTGGAGGCCGGGCGCTTCGACGACGTCATCTTCGCGGAGAGCCTCTACGGCGGCGGCGACCTCGCCCGGCACGCGGCGGTGGCGGCCGGCCTGACGGAGGTGCCGGGGGTGGCGCTGAACCGGCACTGCGCGGGCAGCCTCACCTCGATCGGCATGGCCGCCGCCCAGGTCGCCTCCGGCATGGACGCCGCGGTCATCGCGGGCGGGGTGCACACGACCTCGCTGGCGCCCAGGCTCAGCCGCCGGGTGCCGGGAACGGCCGGGGAGTTCGCGGACTGGTGGCCGCTCACCCACCCGGACCGGCCCGACGCGCCCGCTCTTGACATGTCCATCTCGGTGGGCTGGAACACCGCCAAGGCCGCCGGCCTCAGCCGCGAGGAGCTCGACGCCTGGGCCTGCCGGTCTCACCTGCGGGCGGTGGCCGCCACCGACGCGGGCCGGTTCGCCGCGGAGATCTTCCCGCTGAAGGTCACCGCCCCGGACGGCTCGGTGACCGGCTTCGCCGTTGACGAGCACCCGCGCCGGGACACGACCCTGGAGAAGCTCGCCGCGCTGAAGGTGCTGCACCCCGAGATCCCCGGCTTCAGCATCACCGCGGGCAACTCGAGCGGTCTCAACGACGCCGCGGCCGCGGTCGCGATCACCAGCGCCGAGCTCGCCGCCGCCGAGGGGATCGAGCCGATGGCGAAGGTCCTGGCCTGGGCCGCGGCGGGAGTCGACCCGGCGCTGATGGGATTCGGCGCGCTGCGCGCCGCCGAGAAGGTGCTCAGCCGGGCGGGCCGGAAGCTTTCCGACGTTTCCCTGTGGGAGATCAACGAGGCCTTCGCCTCGGTGCCGGTCGCCGCCTGCAAGGAGTTCGGCCTCGACGAGGAGCTCGTCAACGTCAGCGGCAGCGGGTGCAGCCTGGGTCATCCGATCGCGGCCAGCGGTGCGCGCATGGTGACCTCGCTCATCTACGAGCTGCGGCGCCGCGGCGGCGGCCTCGGCCTGGCCACCATGTGCGCCGGGGGCGGCCAGGGCGGCGCCGTTCTGATCGAGGTCTGATCAGCGGCCGCCTGCCTGAGCAGCATGTGCTCGGAGCGCCTGCCTGGCGATGACGAGCTGCTGTATCTGGCTGGTGCCCTCGTAGATCCGGAACAGCCGGGCGTCCCGGTAGAACCGCTCCGCCGGGACGCCCCGCATGTAGCCGGCGCCGCCGTGCACCTGGACCGCCCGGTCGGTGACCCGGCCGACCATCTCGCTGCAGAAGTACTTGGCGCACGACGGGCCGAGGCGCCGGTCGGCGCCGGAGTCGAAGTCGGCCGCCGCGGACTGCACGAGCGCACGGCCGGCCAGCACGTCGGTCTGGGAGTCGGCGATCAGGCCCTGGATGAGCTGGTACTCGGCGATCGGCTGACCGCCCTGGCGGCGTTCCAGGGCATAGCTGATCGTCTCGTCCAGGGCTCGCTGCGCCAGGCCCGCGCACAGCGCGGCGATGTGCAGCCGCCCGTGGGCCAGGCACCGCATCGCGGTGACGTAGCCCTCGCCGGGGGTGCCGATCAGAGCGCCGGCGGGCACCGTCACGTCCTGCAAGTGAACGTCGGAGGTCCAGGCGCCGTGCTGGCCCATCTTCTCGTCCCGCGGCCCGACCGTGACGCCGGGCGTGCCCGCCGGCACCAGCAGGGCCGAGATCTTGCCCTGCGCCGCCCCGTCCGCGTGCCGCGCGAACACCATAAAAACGTCGGCCACCGGAGCGTTCGTGATGTACCGCTTGGTCCCGTTGATGACGTACCCGTCTCCGCGCTCGGCGACCGAAGTGGTCAGGCCGGCCGGGTCCGAGCCTGCCTGCTCCTCGGTGAGGGCGAACGACGCCGTCCACTCGCCGGACGCGAGCCGGGGCAGGAACTCCTTCTTCTGCTCCGGCGTGCCGCCTTCGAGCAGCACGTGGCCGGCGATGCCGTTGTTGGTGCCGAACATCGAGCGGAACGCCGGGGTGGTGTACCCGAGCTCCATCACCAGCCGGACCTCCTGCGCCATCGACAGGCCCAGGCCGCCGTACTCCTCGGGAATCGCGAAACCGAACAGGCCCATCCGGGCGGCCTCCTCCCGCAGCCCGGCCGGCATCTCGTCGGCGGCGTCGATGTCCGCCTCGTGCGGGATCACCCGCTCGCGGATCAGGTCACGGGTCGTGCGCAGGATCACCTCGAGATCGGCGTCGTCCATCTCGATCATTCCAATCTGGCTCTGTCGCGGGTTTTCTAAAAGAATCATCGATCCGAACGAGGGCGGCTTACTCACGGCCCGCCCATGTTCGCGCCAGAGCTCAGTCCACCCAGTCCGTCCGGTCGTCGCGCGAGGGCTGGCGCCCGGTGCGGAAGGGGCACAGCGGAGACGGCACGATCAGGATCCGGTCCCGGCCGAGGAACGCGTCTCCGCCGCCGGTGGGCAGCACGTCCTGCCCCTGGGCGACGTCCTGCTCCGCACCCGCCCAGGCCTCCCAGGTCGGGATGGCCCACAGCAAGACGGCCTCGTCCTCGTTCCGCATGGCCGTCCACCAGGCGCCCGCCAGCTGCCAGCCGTGCCGCGCGCGGACCTGCTCAGCCTCGGCCAGCACGCCGTCGAGGAACCCGCGGGCCGTGCCCGGCCGCACCGTGACGAGCTCGTGCGCGAAGACCTCGCCGGTCACGCCGGCCGCGCACAGCTCCTCGATGGTGAGCGTCTGCGGATGCGGGACCAGCAGCCGGTCGAACCCGCCCGACCGGAGGCCGGCCGCGGCCGCCCACCACTTCGCGAGCGCCGGGTCCTGAAGCGTGGCGTTGCCGAACTCGCCGCTGAATGACTTGGCCAGCCCTTCGAAGCCGTCTTCTTCCCAGATGTTCACCACCTGCGGCCAGGAGCCGGTGGACCCGACCGTGCCCCAGACGCCGTAACAGAGCTGGTGGCGCTGCTCCTGCGCGAGCGGGCTCCAGTTGGCGGCCATGTGGTGCATGTAGCGGGCGCGGTTCTGCTTGGTGATGTCGATGAACTCGTGGATGTAGACCTTGTCGTTCAACTCCGGCTCCGCTCCGCATGGCTTCAATCATAGAATGAATAAAGTATACGAGTATTGGCTTTGAATGTCGCGTTGATGGTCGTTGGAGGGTGATGGCGAGTGCGAGGGGTGCGCTGGTCGGGCGACCGGGTGATCGTGGCGGAGACGGCCGAGCCGGAAGGCGCCGGCGTCGTCGTCGAAGTGGCCGCGGCGGGCTCGCCGACAAGGTGCTCGTGCCGGAGTACGCCCTCATCCGCCTCCCCCGCGGGCTCGCGGTCGAGGACGCCAGCCTTGTCGAGCCGGCGAGCGTCGCCTGGCACGGGGTGCGGCGCGCCGCGCTCGTCCCCGGCGAGCGGCTGGCCGTGGTCGGAGCGGGCTCCATCGGCTCGATGGCCTCCGTGATCCCGCACCCCGGGCTGGGACCCTACGTCACGGCCAAGCACGCCGTGCTCGGGTTCTCCGACTCCCTGCGGCGGCTGGAGTACCAGCCGCGCACGCCTCACCCGCGACCACGACCAAAGATCGCTAACGCCAGGTGGGGCTACTCCTGCTTCAGGAGCGGGGAGCTGGTGTTGGACTTGTGCTGCGGCCGGTAGTAGCCGCGGAAGTGGAGCTCGCCGCCGCGCAGTTCGCGGACGGTGAGGAAGTCGCCCTTGTAGCCGCGGTGGTCGTACTCGGCGAACGTGAGGTAGCAGCCGGGCCCGCCGTTCGTGCACGGCATCCACTTGATCTGCTCGAGCCCGGTCTTGACCTCCTCCGGGGTGGCGATCCGCGCGTTGCCGATGCCGTGGATGGCCGCCCGGGCGGTGTCATAGGACAGGGCGACCACCACGTTGCGGCTGACCCGGCCGAACCGCTTCTCGAACCGCTCCAGCATCGCCTCGTAGTTGGGGTTGGTCCCCTCCTCGCCGAGCTGGTCGACGCCGTGCCAGCCCTCCAGTCCCTGCGCCCAGGCGTTGGAGTTGGAGTAGAACATGAACGCGGTGCCCATGAACCGCGGCGGGTCCCAGTCGAGCGCCTTGAATCCCCGCGCGAAGTTGAAGGTCGCGTAGCCGTAGCCCATGTAGACGATCGCCTCGGCGCCCAGGTCCCGCATGGCGGCCAGGTTCTCCTGGAAGTTCCGCGGGTTCGGCCCCATCGAGATCTCCTTGAGCACGTCAAGGTCGTGGTGCCGGGCCGCGGCACGGAAGTAGTCCGCGTAGAGTTCTCCGGAGGAGCCTTGCTCCCAGAAGAAGCCGACCTTGCGGTAGCCGTTGCGGAAGCACCAGTCGGCGCCCATCCAGCCTTCGGTGGGGATGTCGCCGTTGGCGACGGTAAAGCAGTACTCGCCGGCGAACCGGGTGGTCCCGGTCCAGCCGAGGCAGGCCACCCCGGTGGCGTTGACCAGGTCGCGGAGGTTGACCGAGTTGTCGGAGATGAACGGGCCGATGACCACCACGCAGCCCTCGTCGACCAGCTTCTGGTAGCCGAGCCGGACCTTGCGGTAGTTCTCCCGCGGCAGGCCGCGCGCGTCGACGGTGACGATCTCCACCGGACGGTCGTAGACGCCCTCGTTGAGAGCGTCCTCGACGGCGAGGATGACCGGGTCCATCAGGTCGGCGGTGAGCTGGCCGAGGTCCATGTCGATCAGGACGCCGATCTTCACCGGCTCGAACGGGTCGCCCTGGGTGGTGACGCCCTGGGTGGGCGGGTAGATGACGATCGACTCGACCGGCCGCTCCCCGATCCGCCCGCTGCCCTGGTACCACAGCTCGTTCTTGTAGTCGCCGGACTGGGCGGTGTCGGTGCCCGAGCGCACAGTGGACACGGCTCGGTCCGGGAGCGAGATGCCGTGGTCGACGGGTGCGGCGAACATGCGTTCCGCGTACCGGGGATCGTGCTGATCAGTCATCCATGACCTCCTGCGCTGGCCGCTACCGCTCGACGCGGTGTCACGGCGGCGCCACCCGACAACTTATATATAAAATGAAATGCACGCCAGAGGCGGCATCCTCGCCGGCCGTGCGGGCGCTGGCGCCAGGCCGCGAGGTCGACCCCGCGTCGCCGCGGTCGCGCGAGACCCGCCGTCGCGAACCCCGGGCCGGCGACCCAGCGAGCTGACCAGGCGAAAGACCACGGTCATAGGGGCTGTCAAGGAAATAAAATATATGTAATATGGCACTGTTTGTTAGCGGGCACTGCTCGGCGCGCCCAACCGCGGCGGAACGCCCAGCTGCGATGAGGCAGGGAAGAGGAGCACGACGTGGGAAGTCTCGAGGGCAAGGTCGCCTTTGTCACCGGTGCGGCTCGCGGCCAGGGCCGCAGCCACGCGGTCCGGCTGGCGCAAGCGGGTGCGGACATCATCGCGGTTGACCTGTGCGAGACGTTCGACAGCATGAACTATCCGCTGGCTACGCCGGAGGACCTGGCACAGACGGTCAAGGACGTGGAGGCGCTGGACCGCCGGATCGTGGCGGCCCTGGGCGACGTCCGCGACAAGGCCCGGCTCCGGGCGGTGCTGGACGACGGGCTGGCCGCCTTCGGCCGGCTGGACATCGTGGTGGCGAACGCGGGCGTGACCGCGATGAAGTCCCCGACGACGGTGCAGGCGTTCATCGACGGCATCGACGTCGACCTGGGCGGCGTGCTGAACACGGTCGGCGTCACGGTGCCCCATCTGACACAAGGGTCGTCGATCATCGTCACGGGTTCCACCGCGGGTCTGATGAAGGGCCTGATCGACAACCCGGCCACCGGGCCCGGCGGTGCCGGGTACGCGTGGGCGAAGCGGACCATCGCGTCCTATGTGGAGGCGCTCGCCCTTCAGCTGGCGCCGCACATGATCCGGGTCAACGCGATCCACCCGACCAATGTCAACACCACCCTGCTGCACAACGACGACATCTACCGGGCCTTCCGCCCGGACCTGCAGAACCCCACGCGCGAGGACGCCATGCTCGCGTTCCCTGCGATGCAGGCGATGCCGATCCCGTACATCGAGCCAGGCGACGTCAGCGAACTGGTCGCCTTCCTCGCCAGCGACGGTTCGCGCTACCTGACCGGCCAGAACATCCGCCTCGACGCGGGCGCGATGCTCAAGGGCGGCGGGATGAGCTTCTGAGGAGACAGGAAAAATGACCATAGAGTTCGCTAAGAAGTACGGTCCCTGGGCGTTCATCGCCGGCGCGTCGACGGGCATCGGCGCCGCCCTGTCCAACGAGGCCGCCAGGCGCGGGCTGAACGTGCTGATGCTGGCCCGCGGCGCCGCCCGGCTCGAGGAGGCGGCGCAGGCGGTACGCGACACGCACGGAGTGCAGGTCCGCACGCTCGCCGCCGACCTTGCCGACCCGGACATCGCCGCGAAGGTGCAAGAGGCCGTGGACGGCCTGGAAGTAGGGCTGTTCGTCTACAACGCGGCGGTGGCCCCGGCCGGCCGGTTCCTTGACGTCAGCGTCGACACGCACCTGCTCAGCGTCGCGGTCAACTGCGCCACCCCGGTCGCGCTCTGCCACCTGCTGGCGCCGGCCATGGTGCGGCGGGGCCGCGGCGGCATCGCACTGGTCAGCTCGAACGCCGCCATCGCCGGCGCGGTCAATTTCTCCACCTACAACGCGGGCAAGGCGTTCGACTGGATCCTGGCCGAGACCCTGTGGACCGAGCTCGGTGAGTACGGTGTCGACGCCGCCACCATCCTCGTCGGCGCCACCGCCTCGCCGAACTACCTCGCGTTCCAGGAGACCCTCGACCCCGAACTGTGCAGCCGGCCGGACACCGAGAGCGCCCTGGACCGCGCGCGGGCCCGCCTGATGAAGCCCAACTCGCCGGAGCAGGTGGCAACCGCGCTGTACGACCAGCTCGGCTCCGGGCCGGTCTGCTGGGCCGACCCGGATGACGAGTTCGTCTCAAGCAAGTGCCTGGCGATGTCCCGCGAAGCCGCGGTGGAAGTGTGGCGCGGCATCCAGGAGACCTCGCTTCGCGTCCCCGAAAAGCAGGCGCTGTGACCGGCCGGCTCAAGGTGGTCCAGTGGACCACCGGCAAGACGGGGAGCGCGGCGGTGCGCGGCACGGTCGGCCACCCGGTCTTGGACCTTGTGGGCTGCTACGCCTACTCGGCAGACAAGGTGGGCCGGGACGTCGGGGAGCTGTGCGGTATAGCTCCGTTGGGCATCACCGCGACCGGTGACATCGACGCGTTGCTCGCCCTGGAGCCGGATTGCGTCTCCTACATGCCGTACCGGCCCAACTTCGACCACCTCGTGCGGATACTCGAATCGGGTGTCAACGTGGTGACGACGATGTACATGCTGTCGGGCACCGGCTACGGCGAGGAGGCGACCCGGCGGGTCCGCGAGGCCGCGCTGCGCGGCGGCGCCTCCCTCTACAGCAGCGGCATCTACCCCGGCCACGCCCCGATGGTCGCGCTGGCCGCCAGCGCCATGTGCACGCGCATCGACCGGATATCGGTGCTCGAGTCCCTCGATATCAGCGGCTACGCCAACGAGCAGATGTTCCGGGCCCAGGGCTTCGATCTCGAGCCTGACGACCCGCGGGCGGCGCAGCTCGTCGAGGGCTCCTGCGGCTCGTTCAAGGACCAGATCGGCGTCATGGCCAGGGCGCTGGGCATTGCGCTGGACGAGATCCGTTTCACCGCCGAGTTCGCCATCGCCAACCAGACGACCGACTTCGGGTTCATGACCGTGCAGAAGGGACGCATCGCCGGCTTCAAGGGCGTCATCGCCGGCGTCGCGGCCGGCCGGCCGGTCATCGAATGCCGCTTCGTCTGGAAGATCGGCTCCGACATGACCCCGGACTGGCCGGTGACCCGCGGCTATGTGATCGAGATCGAGGGCGATCCGAACGTGCGGCTCAAGATCGAGTCGCCGGGCGGCCACCTCGACGGCGCCGTCACCACGGCGATGCCATGCGTCAACGCCATCCCGGCGGTGTGCGCGGCGCCGCCGGGCATCGTCAACCAGGCGGACCTGCCGTTCGTGCGCGGCGCGCACCTGATCCGCTGACCTCACGGTGATGTCGCAGCCTCGGGTCGCCGTGGTCACCGGCGCGGGGTCGGGGATCGGCCGCGCCTGCGCACGCCGGCTCGCGGCCGACGGCTTCGCCGTCGTCGTCAACGACATTGTCGCGGCGGCCGCCGAGCAGACTGCGGTCCTGCTCGGCGGCGTCGGGGCGCGAGCCCGTGCGGTGCCAGGCGACGTCGCCGACCTGGCGGTCCTCGAGGCGTGCGTGACCATCGCGACCGGGGAGTTCGGGCGGCTCGACGCCGTCGTGAACAACGCTGGCTACGGTCGGCCCGCCGCGGTGGCCGGCACGAGCGACGACCTGCTCGACGAGATGATGGCGGTCAACGTCAAGGGGGTGCTGCACGGCATCCGCGCCGCGTTGCCGGTCATGGCCGCCCAGGGCGGCGGCTCGATCGTCAACATCGCGTCCACCGCCGCGCTGGGCGCCGCCGCCGACCGCGCCGCCTATGGCGCCGCCAAGGCCGCCGTGCTGGCGCTGACCAGGAGCGCGGCGGTCGAGAACGCCCGGTTCGGTATCCGGGTCAACGCCGTCTGCCCCGGCCCCATCCGCACCCCGGCGCTCGAGCGCTTCGTCCCGGACTTCGACTTCTACTGCCAGCAGCTGCCCATGCGCAGGCCGGCCTCGGCCGACGAGGTCGCCGCGGTGGTGAGCTTCCTGGCCGGCCCAGACTCGAGCTACGTGTCGGGCGTGGCGCTGCCGGTCGACGGCGCGATGGGCGCCCGCCTCCCGGCCCCCGTCCGCACCACCAGCGAGCTCCTGTTGTGACCGCCTCACCACGGTCCGTTCGGTACAAAAGCACTTATTTTCCGAACGAACCGTGGGTTCCCGGGTAACCGCCGCCGTCTGCTCCGGCCTGGACGGGCCTGGCACCTGACCGTTCTGCGAGCTACTATCTTTTATACTATATTAAATCTTACTGAGGAGGCCGGAGATGGACGTGACGAAGAAGGTCGCCGTCGTGGTAGGCGGCGGATCGGGGATGGGTCGGGCCGCCGCCCGCGAGCTCGCCGCCCGCGGTGCCGTGATCGCGGTCGTGGACCTGCCGGGCGGGAAGGGAGCCGAGACGGTCGCCGGGCTCGGCGGGGCCGCCACATTCCACCCGTGTGACATCACCGATTTCTCCGGTGCCGAGGCGGCGCTCGCGTCGGTGCTCGACGCCCATGGCGGCATGCACGTCGCGGTGAACACGGCCGGCGGCGGCCGCAGCAAGCGGATCATCGGCCGGGACGGGCCGCTGCCGCTCGAGGAGTTCCGTAGCCTCGTCGAGCTCAACCTGATCGCGACCTTCAACCTCAACCGGCTGGAAGCCTGGCACATGAGCAAGAACGAGCCGGATGAGGAAGGCGAGCGCGGCGTCATTATCAACATGGCCTCAGCCGCCGCTTTCGAGGGGCAGATCGGCCAGGTGAGCTACGCCGCCGCCAAGGCCGGGATCGCCGGGATGACCCTGCCCATGGCCCGCGACCTCGGCAGCCTCGGCATTCGCGTGCTCGCCATCGCGCCTAGCCTGTTCGCGACCGCCCTCATGGAGGGGGCGCCCGAGGACGTCATCGCCACCCTGACCAAGGACGCGGCGTTCCCGCGGCGGCCCGGACGGCCGGAGGAGTTCGGCTGGCTCACCGACGCCATCGTGCGCAATCCCATGCTCAACGGCCAGACCATCCGGCTTGACGGCGGGATGCGCTTCGCACCAAAGTGACGCGCCGTCCCTAGACCTGATCACGGGGGGCCAGCGTGCCAGAGCGTCGTGTAGAATATATAAGATCTATTATGCAAGGAGGAAGGACGTGACCGAGCAGGCCGTCCGCCCAGACGAGCTCACCGAGCGCCTGGCGAAAATCCCGATGCTTATCGACATGGACGCCCACGTCGTCGAGCCGCCCACGGTCTGGAGCCCGCGGCTGCCGTCCGCGCTGCGCGACCAGGGCCCGCGTATCGTGCGCGCGCCCGCGGGCAGTGTCCGGCTGGTCGAAGGCAGGTACATCGAGCAGCCCGGCACCGACGGGCCCGATGTGTCCTGGTGGGCCTACGACGGCGCCATGACCCAGATCAAGCGGTACATCGCGTCCGCCGGCGTGCCCGCCGACGAGGTGACCAACGAGGGCATCAACTACGAAGACATGCGCCCCGGCTGCTGGCAGCCGGCGGAGCGGCTGGCCGACATGGACGTCAACGGGGTGCAGGCCCAGCTGTGCTTCCCCAACTACCCGCGGTTCTGCGGCCAGATATTCCTGTGGGCCAAGGACCGCAAGCTGGCCAAGCTCTGCGTCGAGGCCTATAACGACTGGATGGTCGAGGAGTGGTGCGGCACGAGCGGCGGCCGGCTGATCCCGCTGTGCATCATCCCGCTGTGGGACGTGAAGCTGGCGGTGGCCGAGCTGCGCCGGAACGCCGCACGCGGCGTCCGCGCCGTCGCCTTCAGCGAACTGCCCCCCTACCTGGGGCTGCCGAGCATCCACTCGCGCTACTGGGACCCGTTCTTCGCCGCCTGCGCCGAGACCAGCACGGTGCTGTGCATGCACATCGGCTCGGGTACCAAGACCCCGCAGACGTCAGACGACGCGCCGCCGGCCGTCGGATCGACGATTATCTTCGGCAACAGCGTCGCCAGCATGACCGACTACATGCTCTCCGGGGTCCTGCACCGTTTCCCCACCCTCAAGCTGCTGTACGCCGAGGCGCAGATCGGCTGGATCCCCTACCTGCTCGAGCGCGTCGATGACGTCTGGGAGACGCACCGGGGCTGGTCGCACAGCCAGGACAACTGCCCCGAGCCGCCGTCCACCTACTACTACCGGCAGATCAGCAGCTGCTTCTTCAAGGACGCGGTCGGCGTGGACATGCTCGACAAGGTGGGCCTGGACAACGTCACCTTCGAGACCGACTACCCGCACCAGGACGGCACCTGGCCGCGGTCGCGCGAAGAGGCGGCGCTCCAGTTCGGTCACCTGGACCAGGACGCGGTCAACAAGATCGCCCGGGGCAACGCAATCCGGCTGCTCGGGCTCGACCTGCCGGAGCAGTAAGAGCGCACGGCGCGCCGCGCCATGGCCGCGTCAAGGTCCGATATATTATTTTTGTTATCGGCGGTGTCTGAGCCGCCTTCGAGCAGAGGAAGTCAGAGCAATCGCACGCATTCAGGAAATTGTCGAACCGCTGCCAGTGACGACGGATCATGCCGCGCTGCCGGGTGGAAGCTTGCCCCGGCTCAGCAGCGGCGAGCAGGTGCGCCTTTACGTCAGGCGGTTGATATTCGACGGAGTGCTGAAGCCCGGCCAGCGCGTGCCGCAGGACGCGATCGCGCAGACCCTGGGCGTGTCACGCATCCCGGTCCGCGAGGCCCTCATCGCGCTGGAGCGCGAGGGCTGGACCACGATCATCCCGCACCGCGGCGCGTTCGTGAACGCGCTCGACGAGCAGTCGGTCCGCGATCACTACGAGCTGCTCGGCATGTTCTACGGCTTCGGTGTCCGCCGGGCCGTCGAGCGGATGGGCTCGTCGCTCGCCGAGCCGCTGGAAGCGATCCAGAAGAAGATCGCCAAGGCCAAGGACATGGGCAAGCTGTATCAGCTCGCGCTGGAGTTCCACCGCACGGTGATCGACGCGGCGCACTCACCGAAGCTGCGCACGGTGCTGCGGCAGATGACCGACGTCGTCCCAGGCAACTTCTTCGAGATGGTTCCGGGCTCCGACGCGGCCGTCCGCGAGGGGACCGCGGCGATCGTCACCGCGATCGAGCGCGGCTATCCGGAGATCGCCGAGCGCGAGTACGCGACCATGCTCCACAACCAGGGCGATCTCGTCGTGGACCTGTTCCGGCAGCGGGGCATGTTCGAGCCGGCACGATGAGGAGACACCCGGCGAGTGGACCCGCGAACGCGGGCCCACTCGCCGGGCGCCCCCGGTCACGCGGTAGACATCTCCGCGAGCTTGCCGAGGTCGATGCCGACGGACTTATCCAGGCGCCCGGTGCCGCGGGCCTGGATGCTCACGTCATGGCCGGCCACCCCCGCGCGCAGCGCCCCCACCGTGCTCTGCTCCCGGGTGCGGTGCGTGAAGGGGTCGAATGAGTACCACCGCATGGCGTTTTCGTAAGTGATCTTGTTGAGCTCAGCGTCGGGGACCTCACGCGCCACGTTCGCCAGTTCTTCCGGGGCCTGCGGCCAGGAGGAATCGGAGTGCGGGTAGTCGCACTCCCAGGCGATGTTGTCTAGGCCGATCATCTCCCGCAGGGCGACGCCCACAGGGTCCGCGATGAAGCAGGTCAGGAAGTGCTCGCGGAAGACCTCGCTGGGCAGCTTGCCGCCGAAGTCCTGGCCGGTCCACAGGTGGTGCATGTCGTAGGTGCGGTCGAGTCGGTCGAGAAAGTACGGGATCCAGCCGGTGCCGCCCTCCGACAGCGCGAACTTGATGTCCGGGAAGTTCTTGATGACCCGGGACCAGAGCAGGTCGGCAGCCGCCTGGCAGATGTTCATGGGCTGCAGCGTGATCATGACGTCGACCGGCGCGTCGGGTGCGGTCATCGAGAGCTTGCCCGAGGAGCCGAGGTGGATGGAGACGACCACGTTCTCCTCCGAGACGGCCCGCCAGAGCGGGTCCCAGTGCTCGCTGTGGAAGCTCGGGTAGCCCAGGGTCGCCGGGTTCTCGGTGAAGGTGAGCGAATGACATCCCTTCTTGGCCACCCGCCGGACCTCGCGCGCGCATTCCTCGGCGTCCCATAGCACCGGCAGGGCCATCGGGATGATGCGTCCCGGGTACGCCGTGGCCCACTCGTCGATGTGCCAGTCGTTGTAGGCGCGCAGCACCGCCAGCGCGAGGTCCTTGTCCGCGCTCGCGGCGAAGAGCCGGCCGCTGAAGCCCGGGAAGGACGGGAAGTTCATCGAGGCCAGGATGCCCCCCGCGCTCATGTCCTTGATTCGCTCGTGGATGTCGTAGGTGCCCGGCCGTATCTCGTCGAAGGACGTCGGCTCGATGCCGTATTCCTCCTTGGGCCGCCCGGCCACGGCGTTCAGGCCGATGTTCGGGATGATCGACCCGTTGAACGTCCAGACATCCGAGCCGTCCTCGTTCCTGACGACCTTCGGTGCCGCGTCCTTGTAGCGGGCGGGGATGTGCTTGTCGAACATGTCAGGCGGTTCGACGACGTGGTCGTCGACGCTGATCATGATCATGTCTTCCGGCTTCATGCTGCTCCTCGGGGCGGTCCCCTAGCGCCTTGTGCTGGTGAACGTGTATATGAACTGAGTGAACCGCAGTTCATGGCAGACTACAAGGCTTACAGTAGATTAGATATTATATGCAAGATGTACTTAGGCTGACCGAGCCGAAGGAGAAGGATGTCTGGTTGGCTGCCTGCTGAGCAGGGCACCGTGCTCGACGCGCTGGACCGCCGCCTTGAGCGGGACGGCGACGGAGCGTACCTAGACCTGTGCGGCACCGCCTACACCGCCGCGGAGATCGACCGGCTGTCCAACCGGCTCGCGAATGCCCTGGCCGACCTGGGAGTCGGCCAGGGCATGACGGTCGCCAGTATGCTGGAGAACGGTCCCGAGGCGGTCCTGACGTGGTTCGCCGCGCACAAGCTGGGCGCGATCGCCGTTCCGGTGAACACCGCGCTCAAGGGGCCGATGCTCCGCCACCAGCTCGCGGATGCCGGAGCGTCGGTCGTGATCGTGCAGGACGATCTGGCCGACCGGCCCGCGGAGGTGCTCGATGGCCTCCCGGAGGTCAGGCACCTGGTCCTGGCGGGGGAGTGGCGCTCGATCGTGCCGTGCAGTTCGCTCGTGCGGCTGCACAAGTTCAGCGACCTGCTGCAGGCCGACGAGAGCCGCCCGGCCTTCCGCGTGCGGCCCGCCGACCTGGCCACGATCATCTATACCGGCGGCACGACCGGGCCGTCGAAGGGGTGCGCGCTAAGCCACAATTACCACCTGTCGATCGCCCGGCAGATCATCTTGTCGTGGGCCCGGACGCCCGACGATGTGGTGTGGACCCCGCTGCCGCTGTTTCACAACAACGCGATTTCCATCGTGCTCGCCGGCAGCCTCCTCTGCGACGGCCGCGGAGCGCTGGCCCGCAAGTTCTCCGTGTCGGGGTTCTGGCCCGAGATCAACCGCACCGGGGCGACGATCGCCTCCCTCCTCGGGTCGCTAGCGGTCCTGGTGGCGCGCGCCGACGATCACCCGATGGCGAAGCTCTCCGGGAAACCGGGGGCCAACACCACGCTGCGCATGGTCAGCGGCGCCCCGGTGCCGCCGGAGATCGAGGACACGTACCGAGCGCGGTTCGGCGTCGCCACGTTCAGCAACGCCTACGGCACCACCGAGGCGTCGCTGGTGTCCTGGCTGCCGCCCGGCACCCCGGACAAGCCCGGCTCAGCGGGGCTGGTCAACAAGGAAGCGTTCAGCGTCAAGATCTTCGACGAGAACGACCAGGAAGTGCCGGTGGGCGAGCCGGGCGAGATCGTGTGCCGGCCGAATAAGCCGCACGTCATGTACGAGGGATATTGGCGGTGCCCCGAGGCAACGGTCGAGTGCTGGCGCAACCTGTGGTACCACAGCGGCGACATGGGCCGGATCGACGAGGACGGCTACCTGTTCTTCGTGGGGCGCAAGGCGGAGTACATGCGCCGCCGCGGCGAGAACATCTCCAGCTGGGAGCTGGAAAAAATCTTCCATGAGCATCCCGACATCAAGGACGTGTGCGTGCACGCAGTACCCAGCGAGATCAGTGAGGATGATGTAAAGGTGACCGTGGTTCTCCAGGAGAACGCGACCGTGACCGAAGAGCAGCTGTGCCGCTGGTCGGTCGGCCAGCTGCCGTACTACGCCGTACCGCGGTACTTCGAGTTCCGCACTGAGCTGCCGCTCAGCCCGACCGGCCGTGCTCCCAAGCACCTCCTGCGGGACGAGGGCATCACGCCCGCGACCTGGGACCGCGAGGCGGCCGGCGTGACCTTCGAGCGCCGCTGATGTCCGGCGACGGAACTGCGCCCGGCGGCCCCCGGCTGACCGGCGACGACCTCGGCACCCCGTACCTGCGCTTCGAGCGCCGCGGCCCGCTGGCCTGGTGCGTGGTCGACCGTCCTGACTCCCGCAACGCGCTCACCAGCGCGATGTACTTCGGCATCCGCCGAGCGGTCGACCTGGTCAACCGCGACGGCGAACTGTCCGCCCTGATCATCACCGGGACGGGGGACGTCTTCATCCCCGGCGGCGAGCTGCGCGGCCGCGAGCCCGATAAGTGGCTGGACTTCAGTGACCTGCTCGGTCTCGACTCGACACCCTTCGAGGCGATCAGGAACTCACCCAAGCCGGTGGTCTCCGCGGTCAACGGCATCGCCCAGGGCGGCGGCCTGCTGATCGCCATGCTCTCGGACGTGTCCGTCGCCGGAGAGAGCGCCACGGCGCGGGCGCCGGAACTGTTCCGCGGCATCGCGGACACCGGCTATGCCGCCTACCTGCCCGCCCAGATCGGCATCGCCCGCGCCCGGGACATGCTGCTCACCGGCCGGGTGGTCACCGCCGCGGAGGCGGAGCGGTGGGGCATGTTCACCCGGGTCGTGCCGGACGACCAGGTAGAGAAGACCGCCGAGGAGGTGGCGATCCAGATCAGCCGGACCGCGCCGCAGGCGCGCATGCAGGTGAAGCGGATCATCAACGCCAACTACGGCCGGGTCGACCTGATGACGTTCAGTGCCCTGCTGAACAACGAGGAGATGGCCGAGGGCACCCGGGCGTTCGCCGAGAAGCGGGAGCCGGGCTGGGTGCCGGAGCCGTTCAGGAAAGTGGGCCGGATCTAACCGCGGGAGCACTGACGGCAGCCGCCCTGAGCGCAGTTCGCTCAGGGCCGCTCACTTAGGGGAGCCCAGGCCCGGTGATGAAGGCCGCCCGGACCGCGTCGGTCAGCACGGACAGCGGCAGCTCGCGAAGATCGTCCTCGGCCAGCTCACTGGCCTGGAACGCCGTCACCAGCCCGGAGAACATCCTGGCCAGCAGCCCGGGATCGCCCTCGCGCAGCACGCCCGCCCGCTGCCCGCGCCGGAACAGGTCCGCCTGCATGTCCATCGACTTACGGAAGCTGGCGAGCGTCTGGCTGTCCTCCGGGGGGTCGGCCAGCGGTGCCGCGATGGCACCGCCGCGCAGCACCAGGCGGCCGAACTCCGGATAGCCGCGGAAGAACCGCACCTGCCATTCGGCGAGTGCGATGAGCTGCTCCTCCGGCGGCTGGCCGGACGACAGAACCTCGCTCATACCGGGCAGGAACGCCGAGGTCCGGCGGTGGAAGATGGCCCGGTACAGTTCGTCCTTGCTATCGAAGAACCCGTAGACCGCGCCCACGGAATACTCGGCGAGCTCCGCGATCTCCCGCAGTGAGGCGTCGTGGAAACCCTTGCGGGCGAACAGCCGCTCGGCGACGTCCATGATCTGGTCCCGGCTGAGCGCGCGCCGGTTCTCGCGCCGTTCTTCCCGCAGATTCCGTCCGCTCATCCGTGCGGGGACCCCCAATCGAGATGCGAACATCGTAATGGCTGGCGCCGGCTGTCCCCGGCCACCCATGACGGGCGCCGGCCCGCGGGGGCCGGACGCTGACCGGGAACAGTCACCGAGATCCGTTCGGAAAGAAGGATTTTCGCGACCGGAACCGTGCCGTCCGTATGGTCCGCCTGTGGCGGGATAACGCGATCACCCCGTCGGCGCGCAGCGCGGCCAGCTCCTCGGGGGCGAGGCCGAGCTCGGCGCCGAGCACCTCCTCGGTGTGCTCGCCGAGCCAGGGCGGGCGGACCTCCGGGCCGGGCGCCGCGCCGCTGAGGCGCACCGGGCTGGCCGGTACCAGCACGGGCTGTGCCACCCCGTCGGTCCGCGGCAGTTCCACCAGCATCGACCGGGCGACGACATGCGGGTCGGTGACGACCTCGGCGCCGCTGAGGCAGGGACCCGCCGCGATTCCGGCGGCGGCGAGCTGGTGGCAGGCCTCGACCTTGGTCATGGCGCGGGCCCATGTCTCGATGGCGGGGCGCAGCACCGTCTCGAGGTGGTCAACCCAGCCCTGCCGGGTCGCCAGCCGGGGGTCATCGGTCCACTCCGGGTGCCCGACGAGCTCCGCCAGCCGGGCGAAATGCTGGTCCCGGCCGACCTGCAGGACGAACCAGCCGTCGCGCGCGCGGAAGCCGTGCATGATCAGCGGACCGAGCTCACCGTTGCGCAAGCCCATGGACCAGAAGTTGGTCACGATGTCGGTCATCGCGAGCAGCGCGTCGAGCATCGCGATGTCCACGTACTGGCCGCGACCGGTCGCGTCCCGGTGCCGGAGCGCGGCGAGGATTCCGATCGTGGCGAACAGGGCCGAGCCGATGTCGCCGAGTGCCCCGACCGGGGAGACGCGGGGCGGCTGCCCGTGCTCCCGCTTCATCTCATAGATCCCGGACATGGCCTCCACGATGGCCGCGAACGCGGGCCAGTCGCGGTACGGGGTGGCAACGGTGTTGCCGAATCCGGATACAGAAACGTAGATGCAGCCCGGGTGGACGGCCGCCAGGTCGCGGTAGCCGAGGCCGAGCCGGTCCATTGCGCCAGCCCGGGAGTTCTCCGCGATCACGTCGAACCTGGGCGCCATCTTGAGCACGAGGTCGCGTCCGCGCGGATCCTTGAGGTCCACGCAGACGCTGCGCTTGTTCAAGTTGTTGCGCAAGAAGGTGGCGCCGACGCGCCGGCCCTGCGGATCGGTCACCGCAGGCAGGGACGCGCGGCCGGTGTCGCCGGTTGGCGGCTCGATCTTTACCACGTCGGCGCCGAGCCGGGCGAGCAACTGGGTGGCGAAGGGAAGGGCCTGCATCTGCTCAAGCGCCAGGATGCGGATGCCCGCCAGCGGCCGCGCGGCGCTCGGGCCTCCGGTCCCGTTTCCTGGCGCACCAGCAGCTTCGTGTGCGCTCACCGGCGTCCCTCCGCATGGCTCATGCCCTGTCTCCAGCTCTTGCTCACGTCTTTCCTCACACGCTGAGTGTAGTTGCAGATTAGATATTTTATGAAACTTTGCCTTAGAGTTGAGCCATGCGAGGAATCCTGTCCTGGGGCGGTTACGTCCCGCAGCACCGGCTGGATCGCCAGGCGATCGCGGCCGTAGCGGGCTCCGGCGGGGGCTCGGGCGCCAGGAGCGTCGCGGCCTACGACGAGGACGCGGTCACGCTCGCGGTGGCCGCCGCCCGGCTTGCCCTGGCCGAATCGCCCGCCGAACCCGCGACCCTGTGGTTCGCCACCACCGACCCGCCCTACCTCGACCGCACGAACGCGACCGCGGTGCACGCGGCGCTGCGGCTCGACCGGAGGGTCGCGGCGTACGACGCGGTGGGCTCGGTGCGCTCCGCCGCCGGCGCGCTGCGCGCGGCCGTGCAAGCGCCCGAACCGGTCCTGGTGGTCGGGGCCGACCTGCGCGGCGGGCTGCCCGGCGGACCCGACGAGGCGGCGGGCGGCGACGGCGCGGCCGCGATCCTGATCGGCGGTGACGAGGACGGGCCCGTGCTCGCGGAGGTGCTGGCCACGGTCTCGGTGACGGAGGAGTTTCTCGACCGCTGGCGGCTGCCCGGCGAGCCCGCCTCGCGGCTGTGGGAAGAACGGTTCGGCGAGACCCGCTACAGCGGGCTGGGCGCCGAGGCGCTGAAGCTCGCCCTGGCCGAGGCCGGTGCCGACGCCGCCGCGGTGCGGTACCTGGCCGTCGCCGGCCTGCACGGCAAGGCCGTACGCGGGGTGGCGGCCGCGTCGGGCCTGCCCGCCGAGCGGATCGCCGACCGGCTGGAATCGACGGTCGGCAACACCGGGGCGGCGCAGCCCGGACTGCTCCTGGCCGCGACACTGGAACGGCTGCGCGCCGAGCCGCCGGGGCAGCTCGTCGTGCTGCTGGTGCTCGCCGACGGTGCCGACGCGATCGTGCTGCGCACCACCGCCGCCCTGGCGGCTTACCGCCCGGCCCGGCCGGTCGCTGCGCAGGTGGCTGCCGGAGCGCCCGTCGCCTACGGCACCTACCTGGCCTGGCGCGGCATGCTGCGGGTCGAGCCGCCTCGCCGCCCCGAGCCGGCCCGGCCGTCCTCGTCGGCGGCCAACCGCAACCTCGCGTGGAAGTTCGGCCTGGTCGGCTCCCGGGGCGACGACGGCGTGGTGCGGATGCCCCCCTCGCCGCTGGACTCCGCGGCGGTTCCGATGGCGTCGGCGACCGGGACGATCGTGACCTTCACCGTGGACCGGCTCGCCTACTCCCCGAGCCCGCCGATCGTGTTCGCGGTCGTGGACTTCGACGGCGGCGGCCGGCTGCCGATCGAGCTTACCGACGTGCGGGCGGGCGAGGTGCGCATCGGCGACCGGGTCGAGCTGACCTTCCGGCGGCTCTTCACCGGCGAGGGCGTGCACAACTACTTCTGGAAGGCCCGGCCGGCGTGGACGGCGGAGGGGCCAGCGTCGACGGCGGAGGGTGAGGGCTGATGGGCTCGCATGGCATCAAGGACCGCGTCGCCGTCGTCGGCATGGGCTGCACCCGGTTCGGCGAGCGATGGGACCAGGGCGTCGACGGCCTGCTGCTCGAGGCGACGGGAGAGGCGTTCGCCTCCGCCGGGGTGGGCAAGCAGGACGTGGACGCCTACTGGCTGGGCACCGCGCAGTCCGGGATGAGCGGCATGACGCTGTCCCGGCCGCTTCGGCTGCGCGAACGGCCGGTGACCCGCGTCGAGAACTACTGTGCCACCGGCTCGGAGGCGCTGCGTCAGGCCGCCTACGCGGTGGCCTCCGGCGCCTACGATATGGCGATGGCCGTGGGCGTGGAGAAGGTCAAGGACGGCGGTTACCAGGGACTCAACGCGTTCCCGATCCCAGCCGACGGCACCCAGCGCACGCTCACCGCGGCGGCGATGTTCTCAATGGTCGCGCCCGCCTACGGGCGCCGTTACGGGATATCGGATGAGGAGATGCGGGTGGTGCTCGCCCGGATCGCCGCCAAGAATCACGCCAACGGCGCGCGCAACCCGCGCGCACAGTTCCGCAAGGAGATGTCGGTCGAGCGGCTGTGCGCGATGCCCGCCGTGGCCGGCGGGCTCTCCGTGTTCGACTGTGCCGGCGTGGCCGACGGCGCCGCCGCGGCCATCGTAGTCCGGGCCGAGGACGCCCACCGGTACACCGATAAGCCGCTCCTGATCAAGGCGCTGTCCTTCGTGGCGGGCGACGGTTCGGGGCTGCAGGACCCCGCCTACGACTACACGACGTTTCCCGAGGTCGCCGCCTCCGCCCGGGACGCCTACGCCCAGGCCGGGGTGACCGCGCCGGCCGAGGAGCTGGCCATGGCCGAGGTGCACGACTGCTTCACGCCGACCGAGCTGGTATTGATGGAGGACCTCGGCTTCGCCGAGCGCGGCTCGGCGTGGAAGCAGATCCTCGCGGGCACCTACGACCTGGACGGAGCGCTCCCGGTCAATCCCGACGGCGGGCTGAAATCGTTCGGTCATCCGACGGGAGCCTCCGGGCTGCGCATGCTTTTCGAAGCCTGGCTGCAGCTGCGCGGCGAGGCGCCGGCCGAGCGGCGGATCTCGACCTACGGCTCCCGCTCGCTGGCGCTCACCCACAACCTGGGCGGTTATCCCGGGGACATGGTCAGTTTCGTGTCGATTGTGGGCCTGCCGTGAGCGGCGGCAGCGGCGGCAGCGGCGGCAGCGGGCCGGAGGGCCAGCCGCCGCGGGTCGCCGATCCCTTCAGCCTGGCCGGGCGCCGGGCGCTCATCACCGGGGGAGCGCGGGGCATCGGCTACGCCACCGCCCTGCGCATGCTCGAGGCCGGAGCCTCGGTCATGCTCGCCGACATCGATTCGGCCGCCCTGGGCGACGCGGTCGGCCGCCTCAAGGAAGCGGGCTTTGACGTCGCGGCGGAGGTGGCCGACGTCGGTGACCTGGACCAGATCAGGCGGCTGGTCGAGCGGACCGTGGCGGCGCTCGGCGGGCTCGACGTGCTCGTCAACAACGCCGGCACCTTCCAGCCGACGCCGCTTGACGCGCTCGACCCGGACCTGGTGGACCGGCTGTTCGCGGTCAACACCAAGGGCCTGCTCTACATGTCGGCCGAGGCGGCCAAGGTCATGGCGCCAGGCAGCGTGATCGTGCACATCTCGTCTCTCGGCGGGATACGTCCCCCGTTCTCCGGGTTGTCGGCGTACCACGCCACCAAGGGCGCGGTCGACAGCCTGACCAGGGACATGGCCCTCGAGTGGGGCCCGCGCGGCATCCGGGTCAACAGCGTGGCGCCGGGCGGGATCATCACCGAGGGCCAGGCCCAGGTGACGGAGCACCCCGTCTTCCCGCCCGATCGCATGGCCCAGATCATGGAACGGGCCCTCAGCCGCCCGGCCGGACGCATGGGCTACGCCGACGACCCGGCGCTAGCCGTCGTCTTCCTGGCCAGCCCGGCCGCCGGATTCATCACCGGCCAGCAGCTGCTCGTCGACGGCGGATTCTACCTGGCCTGAACCTCCGCACCGGCTACAGGCGGAACCGTCACCATGTATTGTATAATTTATATAAATTGAGAAAGGCGGGTCGCCCGTGTCCGAGTCAGTTGCCTCGCCCGAGCTCCGCTGGGAGCCGGGCCCGGACGGCGTCGCCTGGCTGACGCTGAACCGGCCCGCGACCGGCAACGCCCTGACCGTCGCGCAGCGCGAGGGGCTGATCGCCCACCTGGCACAGGCCAGCGCGGACCCGAGGATCCGGGCGGTCGTGCTGACCGGCGCCGGCGAGCGGCACTTCTGCACCGGAGCCGACCTCAGCGCGCCGGCCGCCGCCGGGCCCGACCCGCTGCCGGGCATGCCGGAGAATCCGGCGGGCACGGTGGCCCGGGCGCTCACCAACGGCGCGCAGCGGCTGATCGCCGCGGTGCTCGACTGCGAGAAGCCGGTGATCGCGGCGGTGAACGGCACCGCCGCCGGCCTCGGCTGTCACCTCGCGTACGCCTGTGACCTGGTGCTGGCTGCCGAGTCGGCGAAGTTCATCGAGATCTTCTCCCGCCGGGGCCTCATCGTCGACGCCGGCGGCGCCTACCTGCTCACCCGGCTGATCGGGCCGCAGCGCGCGAAGGAGCTGATCTTCTTCGGCGACGACCTGCCGGCCGCCGAGGCCGCCCGGATCGGCCTGGTCAACCGGGTGGTCCCCGCGGACAAGCTGGCGCAGACGGCCGCTGACTGGGCCTCGCGGCTGGCCGCGGGACCGACGGTGGCGCTCGGGCTCGGCAAGCGGCTGGTCAACCGGGCGCTCGACACTGACCGGGCCGGCTCCCTGGCGGAAGAGGCACTCGCCGCGGAGGTCAACATGACCAGCGAAGATGGGCAGGAAGGCCTGCGTGCCTTCCTGGAGCGCCGCGCACCGCGCTTCCAGGGCTGGTGACCGCGCGGCACATCGTCTTCGTTCCTCTCAGGAGGCATCCGTGGATCTGCGACTGACCGAGTCTGAGGCAGCCTTCCGGGACCGGCTGCGCGCCTGGCTGGGCCAGGTGCTGCCCGCTCTGCCGCCGCCGCCCGGCCGGGATGACTGGCCCGCCCGGCGCCGCTACGACACGGCCTGGCAGCGCATGCTGTTCGAGGCCGGCTACGCGGGCGTCGACTGGCCGGCCGAGCACGGCGGACTTGGCGCCAGCCCCACCGAGCAGCTCATCTTCCTGGCCGAGACCGCCCGGGCTCGCGCGCCCTACGTCGGCGCGAACTTCGTGGGCCTGCTGCACGCCGGCCCGACCCTGATCGTCGAGGGAACCGCCGAGCAGCGGTCCAGCCACCTGCCCCGCATCCTGAACGGCGACGAGGTCTGGTGCCAGGGCTTCTCCGAGCCCGACGCGGGCTCCGACCTGGCGTCACTGCGCACGACGGCGGTCCGCGACGGAGACGACTACGTGGTCACCGGGCGCAAGGTGTGGACCTCGCACGCGGCGGTCGCCGATTACTGCGAGCTGCTCGTGCGCACCGATCCGCAGGCGCCCAAGCACAAGGGCATCAGCTGGCTGATCCTCCCGATGGACGCGCCCGGCGTCCAGGTCCGTCCGCTGCGCACCGCGGTGGGCAGCAGCGAGTTCAGCGAACTGGTGCTGGACGGCGTCCGGGTGCCGGCCGCCAACCGGGTCGGCGCCGAGAACGACGGCTGGCGGGTGGCCATGGTCACCTTCGCGTTCGAGCGGGGCACGGCGTTCATCGCCGACGTCGTGGAGTCCCGGAACCTGCTCGCGGAGACCGCCGCGCTCGCCCGCGCCACGCCGGCCCGCGGCGGCGGGACGCTCTGGGAAGACGCGGCGCTGCGGCGCGACGTCGGCAAGCTCACCGCCGAGGTGACCGGGCTGTGGGCGCTCATCCTCCAGAACGTCTCGGCGGCGTCGGCCGGCATGGTGCCGGTCCAGGGGGCGTCGGTGTTCAAGCTGCGGTTCACCGAGAGCCGGCAGCGGATCGGCGACCTGGCCGCCCACGTGCTCGGCCGGGCCGCGCTCGCCATGACCGACCTGCCGGATCACCGCAACGGGCGGATCATCGAGGACCGGGTTAACACCCTGGCCTTCACCATCGCGGCGGGAACTTCCCAGGTGCAGCGGAACATTCTGGCCGAGCGCGTGCTCGGCCTGCCGAAGGAGCCGAGATGGACCTGATGCTCAGCACCGAGCAGCGCGACATGCGGGCCGCGCTGCGCGAGTACCTGACCGACACGTGGTCGCCGGACCGGCTCCGCGCCGCCGCGGACAGCGGGGCTTTCGACCACGGGGCTTTCGACCACGGGGCTTTCGACCACGGGGCCTGGAAGTCCCTGGCCGGCTTCGGCGTCTTCGCGATGGCCCTGGCACCGGACGACGGCGGCATGGGCCTTGGCCGGGCCGACGCCGTGATCGTCTTCGAGGAACTGGGCCGCGCCCTGGTTCCCGGGCCGGTGACCGCCGCCTTCCTGGCGGCCGGCCTGGTTCCCGGCGCGGCGGACGGTGCGGCCGTGGTGAGCCTGGTGGACACCCGCGACCCGGTCGCCCTGGTGGAGCACCCTGCCGCCGTGACCGACCTGCTCGTCCTCGACGACAGCGGCGTTTACCGCGTGCCGTACCAGGCTCAGCCGCGGCAGCAAGCGCCGATGCCGCTTGACCCGCTCACGCCGGTGGCCCCGGTGACCGTGCGGTTCGCGGACGGGCAGCGGCTGGCGGGCGAACAGGAGGCGGCTCGGCTCCGCCGCACCGGCGCGCTGCTGACGGCCGCGCTCCAGGTCGGGGTCGCGCAGGGCGCGCTGGACCTCGCCGTGCGGTACGCCGGGGAGCGAGTGCAGTTCGGCCGCCCGGTCGGCTCGTTCCAGGCGGTCAAGCACCTGCTGGCCGATGCCCTGGCCCGGGTCGACCTGGCCAGGGCGGCCACGCTGGTGGCGGCGGTCGTGGCCGACGACCCGGCCTCGGCGGACCTGGCCGGCGCGGAGGCGGCCGGGGCGGTGGCGGCGGCGAAGGTGCTCGCGGACGAGGCGGCGACCGCCAACGGCAGGACCTGCGTGCAGGTGCACGGCGGCATGGGCTTCACCTGGGAGGTGCTGGCGCACCTGTACGTCAAGCGGGCCTGGGTCCTCGAGACCGCCTTCGGCGCCGCCGGCGAGCACGCCGGGAGCCTGGCCGGATCTCTGGAGGTGCCGCCGGCATCCGGCGGATGATCATCGACCGGCGACGGAAGGGGACGGCGGTGCTCGTACTGGTACACGGGGCCTGCACCCGGGACAACGCGATCGCCCCGGGCACGCAGCGGTTCATGGCCGCCCGCGCCGGCCAGGTCGTGGAGTGGGACACGGATCATTCACCGTTTCTCACCAGGCCGGGGGACCTCGCGGACCTGCTGGCAGCCTGCGGCTAAACGGCGGGAAAGCACCCGAATCATTGGCAACGATCGCAGGTGGACGATGACCACGATGGCATGGCGTTCCGTCGTCACGGGACATGCGGCCGACGGGACCGAGACCTTTCTCGGTGATGAGGCAATCCGCGTGACGCGGGAGGCTCCAGGGTTCCGGGCGGGGCGGCTGCTCAGCGTCGGATCGTTCCCGGTCAGCCCGGCCGGAGGCGGCCCGGAGACCGGAGCGCCGCCGCTCGCGCCCGGCGGGCTGACAGTCGACGCGGTCATCATGGATCCGCTGGCCGATGCCGGACCGGCGGAGACGGACCGGTTCCACGCGAGCGCGACGCTGGACCTGTGGACGGTCGTTGGCGGCGAGGTCGTCGTGAGTTTCGATGCCGGCGACGTTGCACTGGGACCCGGCGAGGTCCTCGTGCAGCGTGGCAGCAGGCACCGGATCCGCACGGTGGGCGACCATCCCGCACGGCTGGTGGTCGCCCGCCTCTCGCCGGATCCGGCTGCGCGTCCCGAAGCGGAACTGACCATCAGAGGCGCCGGCGGCCAGGCGCCCCGGGTGCGCCGGGTGGTGTCCGGTGCCGATGGGGAGGGCCGGTCGCGGGTCGACGCCGATGGTGTTCCGCCGGCCGGATTCGCGCTGGGTGACGTGGCGATGGCCGACCTCTGGCAGACCGGTGGCCGGCTGGGCGCCGTCACGCAGGGCGGTGACGCGGCATCCTTCGCGCTCGAGCCGCTGGCCGGCGGGGTCAAGGTGCTCGGCGTCGACTTGGGGGTGGGTGGCGGTGGCGGCGAGGCGGGCTGGCACAAGACGGCGACTATAGATGTCGACGTGATCATCTCCGGCGTGATCGAGATGTACCTGCCCGGCTGCGAGCCGGTCACCCTGCGGGCAGGCGACGTGCTGGTGCAGCGCGCGACGAACCACCGGTGGCGGGCGATCGAGCCGACGCGCATGATGACCGTCATGGTCGCGGCGCTGGCGTGATGGATCGCATAACAGGACGAACAGCAGGGTTACAGCCGCGCCGAGTGCTTCGAGGACTACCGGCTGGGCCTGCTCCAGTGCCCGCTGACCGTCGTCCTCGGCGCCGCGTACAGCGCCAGGACCGAGCGCGCCGACGAGATGTTCGCCGCCATGATCAAGCGGTCCTGTCAGGCCATCCGGGACCTCGGCACGCTGGCGGCGGCGCCTGGCTGAACCGAGCCACCGCCACGTCTTGTTCCGGGGAGTTACCCCTCTTCCGCCGGTGCCGTCGCGAGCCGTGCCCTCAGGAAGGCCTGACGATCCGTGCCGTGGGCGGTAACCAGGTCCTGCGCGACCGGGTGGGTAAGGATGAGCAGCTGGCCGTCGAGAATGCCCTCTACTACCAGGTCACCGGCCTGCTCCGCGGTGATGACGACGGGTACGGGCGGTACCTGCAGGGGAACCGGCGGCCCGTACTCGCGCACCTGCTCGCTGATGTTCGTTATTACGCCCGCGGGGCAAAAGCAGCTGACGCCGACGCCGAGCGGCTCGAGGTACAGCGCGAGCGCCTCGGTCGGCGTCACCACGGCTCCCTTCGTGGCCGCGTACGGGAGCCGGTCGTAGGCGTACGGAAACAGCCCGGCGACCGATCCGGTGGTGACCAGATGCCCCGACCCCTGCTCGACGAGTACCGGCAGGAATGTGTTGAGTACCCGGACGGTGCCCATCAGGTTGACGTCGATGATCGTCTCCCACGCCGCGAGCGGAATCTCGAGGGGGAGGCCTTTGGCGAGGATGCCGACGTTGCTCATCACGATGTCGAGCCGCCCGAAGGTGGTGAGCGTGGCGTCCCGGACCGCTTCGATGGCCGCGAGATGCGAAACGTCGCAGCCCAGGCCAAGGGCACGCGCGGACCCGGCTGCCGTGATTTCGCCGGCGACGGCGGCCGCCCGGGTTTCGTCGATATCGGTCACCACGACGTGCCCGCCACGACGGGCCAGGCTCAGGGCGGTGGCGCGGCCGATGCCCGATCCGGCCCCGGTGATGACAGCGACGGTGCCGGCCAGGCTCTTCATCGGGCCGCCCTCGCCGCGCTGATCCGTTCCCAGTTCCGCTGGGCGGCTTGCTGCATGGCTTCGGCCTTGGCGAATCCGTAGTACGCGGCGAACTGGAGGATGATCTCGTCCATCTCCGCGACCGAGATGTCCCCCGACTCGAGGGCCGTGCCGATGTGGGCATTGAGCGGTGCCGGAGAGTCGTCGACCCCGACGCACGCCACCGTGATGATGCGCCGCTCGCGCCGGGTAAGGCCGGGCCGCAGCCACACGTGGCCGAACACGAAGCTCAGGATGCCCGCATGGTTGTACGGCGTGTCCCGTGGCGGCGCGGGCACGAAGTTGACGTCACGGAACTCCTGCTCTCCCCGGGATACCCGGGCCTCCCAGTCGGTCACCCCCAGGGTCTCGTTGCCGAGGTCCGGCCAGCGGCCGGGCTCCGCGCCTTGCTCTTTCGCCCACCGGGCCCACTGAACGCGCAGTACCCCTTCGAGATGGGAGGCCTTGGGCCAGCCGCAGTAGACGGCGAACTGCAGGACGAGTTCCTGCAGTTGCCGAAGCGACAGATCGCCGCTGGCGATGGCGGCGTAGACATGATCATCGATCGGCTTCGGCGCGTCGGCGGCCGCGACGCACGCGAGCGTGACCAACCGCCGTTCCGGCCGGGAGAGCCCGGGACGCGGCCACACCTCGCCGAACAGGAAGTCGCGTTCCATCGCTCCGAGCGGGCTGGTCACGTCGGGAGGCTCGGCCATCATCACCTCTCGGTAAACCTGCTCATGCCGCGTGTTGCCCACGTCATCCTCCCGCACTGCCGTCAACCGGGTTCTTGTCGGGCAGATTGCATACTGGTTAAAATATAAAAGATAGCTTATGTGGCAACTGGACCCCTTGGAGGGAGTCACATGCGAAGACGCAAGTTGCAGCTGACAGTCGGCCTGTCCGCGGTAGCACTGCTGACCGCGGCCTGCAGCAGTACCGCCTCCTCGAGCAGCACCACCCCACCCGCGAGCCCCACGAGCGGTACTGCCTCCGCGACCAGCGCGGCGACCGGCAGCGCCGCCGGACCGATCGTGATCGGCGGCCTGCAGGACGGCAACTACGCCGGGATCGACACCGGCTTCGAGGCCCGCATCGCCCGCTTCAACAAGCAGGGCGGCGTCGACGGCCGCAAGATCCAGTTCGTCGGTGTCCTCAACGACAACGACAGCCTGACCACCGACCTGAGCAACGCCCAGACGCTGGTACTGAAGGACCACGTGTTCGCGGTCGCCCCGGTCGCCAGCCAGGTGCTCAGCCCGGGCGCGACCCAGCTGTTCACGGAGGACACCACGCCGTACATCGGCTGGGGGTTCAGCCCCGCGTTCTGCGACAACAACTGGGGATTCCCGCTTACCGGCTGTGAATCGACGCCCGACTATCAGAGCGAGTGGGCGCTCGACCAGACCGCCCAGGCGATCGGCAAGCCGGTCAAGGATCTGCGGGTGGCCGTGATCGGAACGGACAACGTCGGGGGCCAGGCGGGCACCGAGGGCATCGTGGCACTCAACAAGGTCGCGGGCGCCGACGTGGTCTATGGCCAGTCGCCCGTTCCCCAGGACGGCACGACCGACTACGCCCCCTACGTCCAGGCGATCATGGCCGGCAACCCGAACCTGGTCCAGCTCGTGGTCGGCTTCCAGGCTACGGTCGGGATAACCGTCGCGCTGCGCGAGGCCGGCTACAAGGGAGCGATCTGGAATCCGGATGCCTACGTGCCCGGGCTGCTCTCCTCCGAGCCGCAGCTGGCCCAGGCGCTCGACGGCTCGCTGGTGGTCGCCGACTACCCGCCCGCGGAGCAGGGCTCGGCCGCTGCCCTCCAGATGGAATCCGACCTGAAGGCGATCGGCGCTTCCACGACCTACAGCCTGGGTGAGGCGGTCGGCTGGTGGTCGGGCGAGGAGCTCATCCAGGAGCTACAGGCGACGGCCGCCAAGGGCCCGATCACCCAGGCCAACTTCGAGAAGGTGATCAACTCCGGGTGGACCATCAAGCCGCTGGCGGGCGGCATCTCGGGCCTCACATTCCCCCTCGCCCACAGCAGGTCGACCGGGTGCTACGGCCTGCTGACCGTGGACGGCGCAAAGTACGTGCTGACGTCGCCGTACACCTGCGTCCCGGCCGACACCATCAAGGTGTGAGCGCCTTTCGCTGCTGAACTGAACGCCCCGGTCACCCGGCCCGGGCGTTCAGTCCCGTCGTTCAATGGTCACGGGTCGCAACCGGTCGCGCCGACGACCCTGGCGGGCACGTGCTAGAACATCGCGCCAGTGCCGGGCAGGGCGGCACAGAGCGCCCCGTCCACCAGCAGGTCGCAGCCGCTGACGAAGCTCGCGCTATCGGAGAGCAGGAAGTCGACGACCGCCGCCACCTCATCGGGGGCGGCCTCGCGGCCCAGCGGCGACTTCTCCAGGAGGATTGCCATCTTCGGCTGGACGACGGCCTCCTGGCGGTGCCGTGGCCCGTCGATCATCCCGGGTGACACCGAGCAGACCCGGCCGCCGGCCGGTCCCCAGGCGACCGCCTCCCGGCGAGCCAGCCGCTGTACACCGCGCTTGGCCCAGCCATAGGCCACCCCAGCGTCCTCGAGTTCCTCGCCGACGGCCGCCCGGAGCCGGTCGGCGAAGCCGGGCGCGAGCGGGCTGTCCAGCGCCGCGTCGCCCGCCGCGCTCGGCACGGTCACGTAGTGCGGGGCCATCGATGCGAACAGCACCGCCGCGGTGCCCTTCGTGACGTGCGGGCGCAGGGCCTCGAGCACCAGCGCGCTGCCGACCAGGTCGACCTGTAGTATCTGCCGCCAGTCGCCCTGGACGGGGGAGATGCCCGCGACGTGGGCCACGGCCCGGATCTCGCCCAGCGCCTGCGCCCGCGCGGCCAGCTCCTGGACTTGCGTCCGGTCCGCGATGTCGGCGCGGACGGGGACGATGGCCGCCGCCGAGTCGGCCAGGGCTTCCGCCTGCCCCAGCAGTCCCTGCTCGTCACGGTCGGCGAGCACCAGGACGTCAACCCAGCGTGCCAGTCGCTCGGCGCACGCCGCCCCCATACCCCGGCCGGCGCCGGTGACGATGCCCACTGTGGTCATGGCCTGTCCCTTCCATGTGGTTGAGATTATAAATTATATATTGCATAAATGGCTATCAAGGCGAGAGGTGAATACGTGAGTTTGCGGTGAACGAGCGTTCCCGCCATGCCTACCGGGGCGTTTGCCGCAGGCACTATAGCTGGGGAATCTGGGGCTTCTGCGGCGGGTGATGCTGTCCGGCTGGGTCGGAGATCTTCGCGGACGGTCGCCTTTTCTTTCTGGGCGCTGGCGGGGGCGGCTGGCTCGGCCGCTTTGTTCGTCGTCTCGACAGGGCCGGTTCGGGCCACCTCTGACTACGGCGGCAGGCATGATACTGGCGATCATCGCCATCGCCTCCTGCCGGCTCCCTCCGACAGTGGATGACTCATCTGCGGCGAGTTACCACTACGTCCCGGGCCGCCCCGGGTCACCCGGCCTGGGCCCGCAGCTCTCGCCGGAGCACTTTCCCGCTCGCGTTGCGCGGGAGGGCGTCCACGAGCTCGATCGAGCGGGGCACCTTGAAGTTGGCGAGCCGCTCACGGCACCAGTCGATGAGCTCCCGCTCCGCCGGCGCCTTGCCGTGCGCCGGGATGACGTACGCCCTGGCGACCTCGCCGAGGCGCGCGTCGGGGACGCCGATCACGGCGACTTCCAGGATGTCCGGGTGCCGGGCCATGACCTGCTCGACCTCGGCGGGGGAGACGTTGAACCCGCCGACGATGAACAGGTCCTTCAGCCTGTCGGTGATCTTCAGGTTGCCCGCCGCGTCGAGCGTGCCGATGTCGCCGGTGTGCAGCCAGCCGTCGGTGTCGATGGCCGCCGCGGTCGCCTCGGGATCCTGCCAGTAGCCCCGGGTGAGGTTCCCGCCACGGATCAGTACCTCACCCGGGATTCCCGTCTCCGCCACCTGGCCTCCCTCGTCCACCACCCGCAGCTCAACGCGGGGCAGCGGGGCGCCATTGGTACGGGCGACCGTCTCGGTGGAATCCGACGTCCGGCACATGGTCGCGGTGCCATAGCACTCGGTGAGCCCGTACGCGGTGATGAAGTTCTTGAAGGGCAGCTCGTTCCGGGCCCGCTCCACCAGGATCTCCGGCACGACCGCCGCCCCCGTGGCGGCCACCCGCAGCGAGCTCAGGTCGAACTTGGCCCGCTCCGGGCTGTCCAGGATCGCGTAGTAGATCGTCGGCGGGCCGTTCATGACCGTGATCCGCTCGCGCTCGATCACCGCCAGCGCGCTGGCCGTGTCGAAAACCGGCAGCGGCACCATGGTCACGCCGTGGATGAGGCTCGCGATCATCCCGGCCTTGTTGCCGCCGGTGTGGAAGAGGGGGAGCGAGATCAGGTAGCGATCGCCCGGGCGGAGCCCCCAGATCTGCCCGTATTTCGTGTAGAGCTCGATGCCCGGTCCGTGCGCGAGCATCACGCCCTTCGCCCGCCCGGTCGTGCCCGAGGTGAAGATGATCTCCGACAGGTCCTCCGGGCGCACCGCGTCGGCTGCCCGGGTCGCGTCGTCGGCGGAGACCGCCGTCGCCGAGCCGAGGAACTCGTCCCAGCCCAGCCGGACGGCCTGCCGCCAGCCGGACGAGCCGGACGAGCCGGACGCGGCCTGGCCGCCGCCGCTCGGCGAAAGGTCGACGATCAGCCGGAGGTCGCCGAGCTCGGTGTCCTCCGCGCCGGCGCCGGGGCCGCTGGCCAGCAGCGCGCCCAGGTGGTCGTACCCGAGGAAACCCTGCTCGACGAACAGCGCGCGCGTCTGGGTCCTGGCCATCAGCTCGCGCGCCTCCGCGCCGCGGTAGCGGGTGTTGAGCGGCACGACGGTCGCGCCGGCGGACAGCACGCCCAGCGCGGACACGATCCAGCGATGGCTGTTGGGCGCCCAGATGGCCACCCGGTCGCCCGCCCCGATCCCTTGCGCCAGCGCGGCCCGCGTGACGGTCAGCGCGGCGTCCGCGAGCTCCGCGAAGGTCAGTGTGACGCCGTTGTCCGCGACGGCTTGCGACTCCCCGTACTTAACCGCGCTGTCCCGCAGCAGCCGCGGAATCGTGAGGTCAGCCATTGACACCCTCCAGGTATGGTCCCGTGCCAACGCGCTGACAACTTCCTGCCATGACCGCAGGTGGTGGCGACCGAGGTCACGAGGCACCGGCCCCGGGCGCGAGCATCTGACGGTGCTCCGGCGTGCCGTCGAGGTTGGCGTTCACCCGTGCCGCGATCCGCCAGCCATCCGGCGTGCGCACCCACCGCCACGTGTTCGCCGATACCCGGGCCACCCAGAAGCGCCCGGCCTGCGCGTCCCAGCGGATGTTCAGCGCGTAGCTGCGGCCTTCGGCCGCGTCGCCGTCCACGATCACGTGCGGCACGGTCAGCACGTGCCCGCAGCCGTTCCTGATGAGGTCCTGATGCCCCTCGCCGCGCACCATGGCGGCGATCTGGTCGCGGCCGCGCAGGTCCAGCGCGCCGACGACGTCGAACGTGCCGTCTTCGGCCCACATGCCCGCGGTCGCTTCGGCCGACCCGCTGTCCACCGCGGGCCCGTACTGCGCCACCAGCTGAGTGATCTCCAGGTGATCCTCCAGCTGGCGCACCCGGGCGCGCAGGGCCGCGAGTTCGGCGCGCAGGTCGTCGATCCCGCCGACAGGTTCCTCCGCCCCAGTGCTCATGGGCCCCGTGCTCACGGGGCGAACGGCCGGTTGGTCCAGCGGCGACCGGGCCGCCGGTCGCTGCGGTACCAGCCCGCCGCCTCGGCCGTTCCGCCGTCGGTGTTGACCGTCTGGCCGACGAGGAAGCTGGACATCTCGCTGGCCAGGAACGCGATCACCTGGGCCTGCTCCTCGGGCTGGCCCATCCGGCCGACCGGAAGGTAGTTTTCCCAGCGCTCCGCCACCTCCGGCGGGTCATTCCTGACAAAGTCGGACTGCACCGAGTTGGTCAGGTCCGGGGCGATGGCGTTGACCCGCACGCCGTAGGGCGCCACGTCGACGCCGAGGCACTTGGTGAAGTGCACGACAGCCGCCTTGAACGCCCCGTACACCGGGTCGATCGGGTAGCCGCGGACGCCCTCGATGGAGCTCACGTTGATGATGGCCCCGCTCTTCTGCTCGATCATGCCGGGCAGGAACAGGTGGGTGGCGTGAAACACGTGCAGCAGGTTGAGCTCGTACAGCCCCTGCCAGTGGCTGGCGGTGCTGGCGCCGAACGCGGTCGGCACGATGTAGTGGCCGGCGTTGTTGACCAGCACGTCCGCCCGCCCGTGGGTGGCTTTCACCTGGTCGTGCAGCGCTTGCAGTTGCGCCAGGTCCCGCACGTCCACCTCTGTCGCCGTGGCCTGCGCGCCGATCTCGGCGGCGACCTTCTCCGCGGCGTCGCCGTCGATATCGGACACCACCACCGCGGCGGCGCCTTCCTCGGCGAACAGGCGGGCGGTCGCGGCGCCGATGCCGTTGCCGGCCCCGGTGATCACGGCGACCTTCCCGGCCAGCGGCCCGCTCATCGAGACCTCCTCCCGCCGCACGCCGGCCCCGCTGCTGAACCTGTCATGGTGTACCGCCCTCCTTGGCCGACCAAAATATAACATATACAAAGTCGGCCTGTCAGCACCTGAGCTCGCGGGACGAGCCCGTTCGCAGGGTCGCCGCCCCCGGGCAGCTCACCACCGGAGCGTTCAGCCCTCGCCCGCGTCGGCCACCCACTATTTCGAACGAACCGTCGCGACTGTCCCCGGCGCGGCGTCTCCTCGACAGCGGGCGATCTGCTTTAACCGTGCTGCCCGTCTGTATCTCTTTCCCCCGCATTAATATAAAGATAGCCTTAACAAAACGAGAGCGACCGCGGCACCGTGGAGGGCTCCCTGACCTGAAGGAGCGCTAGTTGCGTCAGCTGCGTCAGCCCCGGCTCGCGGAGATTGTCGCCGGTAGCCTGCGGGACGACATCCTCAGCGGGCGCCTTAAGGAAGGCGATCTGCTGCCAAGACAAGAGGACCTGTTCAAGGAATTCCGGGTGAGCCTGCCGGCCGTCCGCGAGGCCATGCGAATTCTTGAGACGGAAGGCCTCATCTCGGTGCGGCGCGGGAACGTCGGGGGAGCGGTGGTGCACCTCCCGACATCCGAACGTACCGCGCAGATGATCAGCATGGTGCTCCAGACGCGCGGCACGACGCCGGACGACGTCAGCGCCGCTCTCACCTACCTTGAGCCCGTCTGCGCCCGGATGTGCGCGGCGCGTCCCGATCGCGCCACGGAGGTCGTGCCGGCCCTGGCCGCGGCGGTCGCGGCGCAGCAGGCCCATTTCGACGACGTCGCCAACTGGAACCACAATGCCCGGCGTTTCCACGAGGCCATCGTCGCCACGTGCGGGAACGAGTCGATGATCGTCGTCATCGGCTCGCTCGCGGCCATCTGGTCGGCCCACGAGTCAGCCGTGTGGAATGAGGTTCAGCCCGCTGACGAGGCCGTCGCCGTCGATGCGCCGATGGCCAGCAAGACACGGCGTGCGGCACTGCGGGCCCACGAGAAGCTCCTTGAAGCGATCGAGGCCGGAAACGAGGACCGGGCGGCCGCGCTGTCGCACCGTCACCTGGCGCTAGCCCGGGAGAGCACGCTCGCGTCGAGTCAGCACGCAACCGTTCAGGCCAGCCTGGTCGGCGGGATCGACCTGTCCGCCGCCCGGCAATCAGTCAGGTAGGCCCGCGACCGTTCAGGCCGGCCTGGTCGGCGGGACCGGCCTGCCCGCCGCCCGCGCGCCAGCCAGTCAGGTGAGCCGCCACGACGGGGGCCGCTTCTGCGCAAACGCCCGGGCCCCCTCGGTCGCCTCCGGGCCAAGCAGGATCTCCCTGGATATCCGGTCCTCGATCGCGTAGGCCCCGGCCAGGTCGACGGCCAGGCCGGACGTGACCACCTGCTTGGTCGCGCGGACTGCCGCCGGCGCGTTGTCGGCGATGGCCCGGGCGATGTCGAGCGCGCGGTCCGCGGCCTGCCCGTCCGGCACCACCTCGTTGACGAACCCGAGTTCCGCCATCCGCGCGGCGCTCACCTCGGTGCCGGTGAGCAGGATCTGCATGGCCGGCCCGTACGGGATCTGCCGGGCCAGGCGGGCCAGGGAACCGCCGCTCGCGATCACGCCGTGCCGGACCTCGGGCAGCGCGAACCGCGCCGACTGCCCGGCGATCCGGATATCCGTCGCGCCCGCGAGTTCCATCCCGGCGCCGAAGCAGATGCCCTCGACCGCCGAGACGACCGGCTTGGCGAGCGTCACGTTGCGGAGCACCGCGCCGTGCACGTCCCCCCAGATGCTCGCGCCGGAATCGCCGGAGCGGGCGGCGGCGGCGATGTCCGGCCCGATGCTCGTCAGGTCCGCGCCCGAACTGAAGTCCGTCCCGTTGCCCGTCACGACGCCCACGCGGACGTCGTCCGCTGCTTCCAGGGTCCGCCACGCGGCCGCGAGGGCCCGGAGCGTATCCAGGTCGAGCGCGTTCCGCCGGCGATGCCCGTCGATGCGGATCAGCAGCACGCCCGCCGCGGGCTTCGTGGTGGTGATCACCCTGTTCCTCCTGCAACCCCGGGACCGCGTTGACCGCGATCGGGTCAACATCTTATCTTTATATTCTTAGTGGTCTAGAGGCGGGATGTGACGACGTGCGCAGCGGTCTGACCAGCGACGACCAGATGGCCCGGGTGCTCGACGAGCTCGAGATCCGCAACCTCATCGCCCGGGTCGCCCAGTTGGCCGACTACGGGGATGTCGAGGAATATGCCAGCCTCTTCACCGCGGACGGCACATGGGAGTTTCCCGGCGCCCCCCGGCGCGGCCGCGCGGACATCCTGGCCGGCGCCCGGGAACGCCGGAGCCAGTCGGTGACCGGGCCGGGCAGCGCCACCCGCCACATCATCGCTTCCGTAGCCGTGCGGGTCGAAGACGCCACGACGGCGACCGCCGACTCGTACTTTCAGTTCTGGCGGGACACGACTACCACCCCCGCCCTGTTGAACATGGGCCACTACCACGACGTCCTGCGTCGCGAGGATGGTGCCTGGCGGATCGCGCGCCGGGAGATCACCGTCGGCTGACCGCACAAGCGGGACGGCGGCACGACGAGACTGACGCCCCCCGAGACGAGCGCCCGAGACTGCGGCACGGCAAAACGGGCGGCACCGCAAGACCCTGTTGGGCGCCCGCCTCACCGCGATAAAATGTATACTTTATTAAATCACTGCGGCTCCTAGACCCACACGAGGATGGACATGCCGATAGCGAGGCCCCTGGCGGGAGTGCGCGTCATCGAGAGCTCAATGCTGGGCCCGGCGGAGATGGGCGGCCTGCTCGCCGATCTCGGTGCCGACGTGATCAAGGTCGAGCCGCCCGAGGGAGACTACGCGCGCCGGATGACCTGGCCGATCATCCGGTCACAGGACGGTGCGGCGGAGAACTCGCTGCTGTTCTTGCACATCAACCGGGGCAAGCGATCGGTCGCCCTTGACCTGCGCCAGCCCGCTGGTGTCGAGGCGTATCTGGACCTCGTCCGGCACGCCGACGTGGTCATCGAGGCGATGCGGCCCGGCGCCCTCGCCCGGCGAGGGCTGACGATGGACCGCCTGCGGGAGGCGAACCCGTCGATCGTGTTCTGCACGATCTCCGGCTACGGGGCCACCGGTCCGTACCGGGACATGCCCAGCCACGGGATCGCCTACGACGCCTGGGCCGGCCAGGTGCCGGTAGCGGAGGATGGCGCCCACGGTTTCACCGCGATGGGCGAGCACACCAGCGTGGGCATTCACGCGGGCCCGCTGTACGGGGCGCTGGCCATCCTGGCGGCGGTCATCCAGGCCCGGGCCACCGGCGAGGGCTGCGCCATGGAGGTCGCGCAGTCGGACGCCGCGGCCTACTTCGACTGGTACCGCATCGAGACGTGGCGGAGCTACGAGCGCCCGGAGCAGGAGGTGTACGGCAACGCCGCCGACGGCGGTGAGCGCCGGGACCCCGGAGTGGGCGGCATGCGCGGCGGCGTCCGCTACCAGGTCTACCGGTCAAGCGACGGGCACGTGCTGTTCATGGCGAGCGAGCAGGAGTTCTGGAAGAACTTCTGCGCTGGCGTCGGCCGCCCGGACCTGTTCGAGCGGTGGCCCGGCACCACATACGGTGACCATGCCCGCGGCAACGTCGAACTGCAAGGGATCCTGACCGAGGTCTTCGGTTCCCGGACCACGGCCGACTGGGTGGCCTTCGGCAACCAGCACAACACGCCGATCGCGCCGGTCAACACGCCGCAGTCGATCCTGGACGACCCGCAGTTCCAGCACCGGTTCGGCTGGCTGCCGAAGGAACAGCTCGACGCTGACATGCTGGGCTACCCGGTGAAGATCGCGGGCGCGGACCTCCCGGTGCCCGCTCGGGCGCCGTCCCCGGGCCAGCACTCCGAGCAGGTGCTGCGCGAGGTGGCCGGTTACGACGACGAGCAGCTCGAGCGCCTGCGGGCGGGCCGCGTCACCGGCTGATTTTCCGGCGCCTCGCGCCGGCTCGCTGGCCTTCAAGCCGGGCGATGCTCAGGCAGCCTCGTGGAATGCCTGGGCCAGGGCGCTGAGCTGGTCCAGGGCCGCCGCGTAACCGTCCGGCAGGCGCATGCTGACGCGGAAGTCGGTGACGCCGGCCTTGGCCAGACCCGGCACCGCCTCGACGGTCCGGGCGATGTCGAGTGCCCCTTGGCTGTCCCGGACCAGCGGGAGGTAGCCGGTGACCTGGAGATCGCCAGGATCGCGGCCGGCCTCGGCCAGGGCGTCCTTCATCCGCCGGATGGCGGTGGTGACGTCGGCCGCGGCTGGTCCCCACGGGATCCAGCCGCTGCCGTAGCGGGCCAGCCGGCCAACGACCCGGGGGTTCACGGTTCCGCTGATCCACAGCGGTACCCCGCCCGGCTGTAGCGGCTTGGGCATCATGTGGATGGCCTCGAAGCGCAGCTCGGGAGAATCCCAGGCGGCACGCTGCTCTCGCCAGAGCGTCTGGCACACCTCGAGGGTGTGATCGAGGAGGTGCCCCCGGGCCGCGAAGTCCAGCCCGGCCGCGTCGTACTCGGCCCGCTGCCACCCGACGCCGACGCCCAGGTCGAGACGGCCGCGGGAGAGGACGTCGAGGGTCGCCGCGCTCTTGGCCAGGACGGCAGGCCGCCGCAGGGCGGCCAGCAGGATCCCTGTCGACAGCCGGACGCGCGAGGTGATGCCGGCGAGATACGCCAGGGTCGTCAGCGGCTCGAGCCAGTGGCCGTCGGGACCGGTGGGCTGCTTGCCGCCCGCCTGCCCGCCGATCTCGGGACGCCCGTACTCGTCCAGGGCCTCGCCGAACACCACGTGGTCGGAGACGGCCAGCCTGTCGAAGCCGGCTTCGTCTAGCAGCCTGGCCTGCTTGGCGAGGTGCTCCCAGCCGCCGGGGTCCTCGGCGGAGAAGGACGCGACACCCATTGAGAGCTGGGCGGGGAGCGCGTTCATGAGGTGCTTTCTTCCGTCCGGCCGCCGGCCGGCTCCGGGCCGGGCCCGCCGTCGGCGACTGCCGCGCGCACGTCGGGGATGTCGATCAGGTCGGCGTAGTTGACGAAGGACCGCAGCGTGTGGCCGCCGTCGACGGTGAAAAGCTGGCCGGTCACCCACGCGGACTCGGGTCCGAGCAGGTAACGGACCGCTTGCGCGATGTCGTCGGCCTCACCGGGCCGGCCGATCGGCTGGCCGGCGAGGAACGCCTCGAGCATCGGCTTGTGCGCGAAGGTTCCCTCGGTCGTCGGCGTTCGCGTCAGGCCCGGGCGCACCGCGTTGACCCGGACGCCGAACGCGCCGAGCTCGTCGGCCGCCACCCGGACCAGCTGGTCGACCGCCGCCTTGCCGGCGCTATAGCTGGCCAGGTAACGGGCGGAGAAGGAAGCCGCGGTGGAGGAGATCGCGACGAACGAACCCGACCCGTTGCGCACCATCGCCTGCCCGGCGTACTTGAGCGTCAGGTAAACGGGCCGCACGTTGAGATCGACCTCCCGGCTGAACTGGTCATCCTCATACAGCAGAACCGGCTTGATCGACCCTCCGCCGGGCACCACGACCGCCGCGCCGAGCCTTCCGTTGTCCGCCGCGGCCTCGACGGCCGCGGCGACATCGGCGGCCTTCAGCGCGTCAGCCGGCGCGGTCCGGACAGCCAGGCCCTCGCCGGCAAGCGCCGCCGCGGCGGCGTCGAGCTTGGCCGCCGTCCTTCCTGAGATGGTGACGAGCGCCCCGTCGCGCGCGAGCAGCCGGGCGCTGGCCAGCCCGATACCCGACCCGCCGCCGATGACCAGCGCGCGGAGTCCGTCCAGTGGCCCGGTCACTGCTGACCGGAAGCGTCAGGGGTTATCGGGCGGCGCTCTGTCCAGTCGGTGCGAACGTCGCGGCGCTGGATCTGCCAGGGTCCGCCAGGCTCGCGCCGGTACTCGTCTTCGTAGCGGATGTACATCACGTAGTTGCTGTCTCCCTGGCCGCTGGGAACGTAGTGGCTGGCGAGGCAGTAAACCTCGCCCGTGGCCCTGTCGCCCTCCATCTGGTAGCGGTCCTGGCCGAGCATGTGAAACGTCTTCGGGTACTTGGCGATCAGCTCCACCACCCGGCCGATCTCGGCGTGCCCGCGCATCAGATGGGGCTTGTCGTCCGGTCCGGCCGCCGGCCGGTGGACGGCCAGGGTGGCATCGGGGCGGAACGCCGACAGGAACAGGTCGCGCTGCCGCCGGTCGACGCCGGCGGCGTAGCGAGCCGCGAGCGAGCGCAGTGCCTGATGGACCAGGGCTTCGTGGACCAGTGCTTCGTCGACCGGGGCAGGCGATTCCGTCACCGGGCCCTCCCGGCGGCATTTCCCTCGCGAGCCTGGCGGGCGAGCGCCAGCTTGTCCACCTTCATCATCGCGTTGAGCGGCAGTTCTGACACGAACTCGACCCGGTCGGGTGCCTTGTAGTCGGCGAGCCGCGCCGCGCACCAGGACCGCAGCTCCGCAGCGCTCGGCGCGCCGCCCGGCGTGGCGACGACGAACGCGATGCCGATCTCGCCGATCACCGGGGCGGGCGCGGACACCACGGCCGCCGCGGCGACGCCGGGGTGCGCGCTGAGCGCGTTCTCGACCTCCAGCGGATAGACGTTGTACCCGCCGCGGATGTAGACCTCGCTGGCCCGCCCGGACAGGGTGAGGTTCCCGTCGGCGTCCAGCCACCCGAGGTCGCTGCTGACGAAGAACCCTTCGGGCGTGAAGGCCCGGGCCGTCTGGTCCTGGTCGCGCCAGTAGCCGCGCATCTGGAAGGGCGACTTGGTGGCCACCCGTCCGACCTCCCCGGCGGGCAGCTCCCGGCCGTCCTCGCCAAGGATCCGGATCTCGATGCCGTCCTGCGCCCGCCCGACGGTCCGCTCCAGGACCTCGGCCGGGTCACCGGTCCGCGTCCCGCTGACGGACGGGGTCTCGGTGGTCGCGTACCGGACGGTCACCGGGCAGCCCAGCGTCTCCCGCAGAGCTCGCACGAGCTCCGCGGGTACCCGGGTCGCGCCGGTGCCGATGATCCGGAGGTGCGGCAGCGGTGTTCCCGGCAGGTCGGGCAGCGCCAGCAGTTTCTCCCACTGGGTCGGCACCCCCTGCCCGACCGTCACCTGCTCATCGGCCAGCGCGGCCAGCATCGCCGGCGCCGACCAGGCGGCGGGGGTCAGCACGCTCGTGATCACGTAGGCGAGCTGATCCCAGACCCGGGTCATGAAGCCCGCGTGCGGGAACGGGGTCGGCATGAGGCGGCGATCGAAAGGCGCGCTCAGCAGGCCCGACACGTCGGCCCCGGCTCGCAGGGCGGCATGGTCGAACCAGGCGCCCTTCGGCGCCCCCGTGGTTCCGCTCGTCCATACGATGACGGCCGGATCGGCTGGCCGCAGCGCGGGGAACTGGTCAAGGGCCGGCTGCGCGTAGCAGTCGGGAAGCGCGCCCGCGTCCAGCAGTTGCCCGGTGTACCCCGCGGGCACCTCGGCGCGCGCCGAGCCGGATCCGATCACCATCACCGGCTCGCAGCGGGACAGGATTCCGCCGACCTCGGTGGGCCCGAACCTCGTGTTGATGCCGGTGACGATCGCGCCGAGCTGTGCGATGGCCGCGTAGCAGATCGCGTAGTCGATGGTTGACGGAAGCATGAGGCAGACCACGTCGCCCCGCCGCACCCCGCGCCGGGCCAGCACGCCCGCCAGGCCCGCGGCACGGCGGTGCCACCCGGCGAAGCTGAGGCGCTCGGCGCCCTCGACGAACGCGTCCCGGCCCGGATGCGCGGCGGCGACCGCCGCGAGCAGGTCGGGCAGGCTGCCATATGAACCGGTCATGACGGGTGGCGCCATAGCCTCCGGACATCCCTTCATTCTTGCTAAGAATATAATGATAAGCACATCACGGTCGGGCGCGGTAGGGCAGATGCGCCCCGTCAGCCCCGTCAGCCCCGTCTGTCCGTGTAGGCCCGGTCGAGGCCCGCTCGAGGCCCGCTCGTACGCCTCCGATGAAGATGTCGGTCATGATCTGGTGCTGCTCGTCGAGGTCGTAGGAGGTCATCGAGGCGATGCGGGACTCGAGGCCGGGCGGCAGCAGTTCCGGCTTCACCCGGTGCCTCGGTGCGCCGGCTTCATCCGGGGCCCGCTCCATGTAGCGCACCGTATGCGCGGTGGTTGCCTCCACGTGGGCGCAGCCCAGCGCGTGCAGCAGCGCGGTGCGGGCGTAGGTCGCGGCGTCGGCGTCGCCGAACCCGGCGTCGCTCATGATGTCGAGCGCCTCCGCAGCCCAGCGCTTGAAGGCCGGCGCGTGCACCGCCCGCATCAGCTCCATGACGCCCGGGTGCGCGAGCAACTGGGTGCGGGCGGCCGCCAGGAACCGACGCAGCCGGTCCTCCCAGGGACCGCTGGAGTGGCCGGTTACCGCCATGTCGCCGACCACGTGATCGACGATCGCCGCGTACAGCCGCATCTTGGAGCCGACGTGCCAGTAGATGGTGGGCGCGCTGACGCCGAGCCGCGCGCCCAGGTCCCGGATCGTGAATGACGCGGCGCCGCGCTCGTCGATGAGCGCGAGCGCCGCGGCCACGATCGCGTCGCTGTCCAGGCCGACCGGACGGCGAGAGACCTGCCCCGCTGGTCCCTCCGCGACGCGGCCTTGACGAGGTGGCATGAGGGTCACTATAACGCTGTTAGAGCTATAACTTAGTTATAGGCACCTGAATCCGGACGAGCAGGGCTGGTGACGCATGGATCGCGGACAAGGGCCGCTCGCCGGGGTGCGCGTCCTCGATCTGTCCCGGGTCGTGTCCGGGCCGCTCTGCGGCCGGATGCTGGCCGACCTCGGCGCCGAAGTGGTGAAGATCGAGCCGCCCGAAGGAGACATCACCGGTGTGGGTCGGCTCGCTGGGCGGGGACCCGGCCCTGCTCACCGACCCCCGCGCTGACCCGGCGGTTCGCCCGCTTCGCCGCGTTTGAGGCGGTGCTCGGGCCCCGGATGATGGCAGCCCCGGTCCGTTCGGTGGCCGAACTCGCGGATACCCAGTGGGCCGCGTGCCGGGGACTTACCGCGGAGGTCGCGCCGGGACTGCCCGTCCCGGCGGCGGCCTGGCGGGCCAGCGGCTCGCACGTCGGCGTGCGGCCGGAGATCTCCGCCCTGGGGGGCGACAACCGCGCGGTGCTCGCCCAGGCCGGCTATAGCGCGGATGACATCGAGGCACTGCATATGTCGGGGGCGCTGCGGCGCTCCGGCGACCGGGATTGAAGAGGGACTAGCGAATGAAGATCGATGCGATCGTGGCCACGGATCTAGCGGACGCGGCGGCAGCCGCGGCGCGGGCGGAGGAGCTGGGATGTGACGGCATCATGGTGCCAGAGGTTGCCCATGACCCGTTCCTCCCGTTGGCGCTCGCCGCCGGGAGCACCACCCGGGTCAGGCTGGCGACCGGCATCGCCGTCGCGTTCGCGCGCAACCCGATGTCAGTCGCGGTGACCGCCGCCGACCTGCACCGGCTGTCGGGCGGCAGGTTCGCCCTCGGCCTCGGCAGCCAGGTCAAGGCCCACATCATCCGGCGGTTCTCGATGCAGTGGTCCAGCCCGGCGGCACGCATGCGGGAGTTCACCGGCGCGGTGCGGGCGATCTGGGACGCCTGGGACAGCCAGGCGCCGCTGGACTTCCGCGGCGACTTCTACCAGCACACGCTCATGACGCCGATGTTCAGTCACGGGCCGAGCCCCGTCGGATGGCCTTCCATCCAGATCGCGGCGGTCGGCCCCGTCATGACGGCAGTCGCGGGCGAGGTAGCCGACGGGCTGCTGTGTCACGGGTTCACCACGGCGGACTACGTCCGGGACGTCACGCTGCCGCAGCTGATGGCCGGGGCCAGCCGGGCCGGCCGGTCCCGGTCTGACCTCGAGGTCTCGCTGCCCGTCATGATCACCCTCGTCGGTGACGAACGCGACCCCAAGATCGCCGCGCTGAAGGGCCAGATCGCCTTCTACGGATCCACGCCCGCCTACCGCCCCGTCCTTGAGCACCACGGCTGGTCGGCCCTGGGCGAGGAACTGCACGCCATGTCCAGGCGCGGCGAATGGCAGCGGATGGGCGCCCTCATCGACGACGACGTCCTGCACGCCTTCGCTGTTATCGGCGCCCCCCGGGAGGCGGGTGCGCAGATCCGCGCCCGGTTCGGCGGCCTGGTAGACCGCGTCCAGGTCGGCATCAACGGGGACGAGGCCCAGTTCGCCGAGTTGTTCGCCGCGCTCCGGGACGGCCGCCCCGCCGGCGCCCGCCCGGCCGCCCCCCCCGACGCCGACAACAAAACCGCGAGCCCCAAGCAAGCCAGCATGGCGAGATACTGCGCGGGAAGCTCGTCATGCGGAATCTGCTCGAAGGCGGAGGTGTCACTGCTGCCGTAGGAGTCCTCGCCGACCAGGTCGCCCGCCTCGTTGAACGGCCACAAGATCACCGTGCGGGCGAACACCAGGTAGTGACCGCCGGGGTCCGGTATCGCGTAGCCGCGCCGCGCGGCGACGGAGCCGGGCACCAACTGGCGCAGTTCGGTCTCGGTTACCACGGTGTCGTCGTCGACGACGATCCGGGACTTGCGGGATTCGAAGAAGCCTTCGCCCCCGGCGACGAAGTTCTCGTAGAAGGCGCGCACGGCGGCGCGCCCCTTCGGCCCCACGTCCCGGCCGCCGCTCCAGAAGTGATACTCAGGGTCCGCGCAGAGCGTGGCCATCAGGCCGTCCACACTGGCCCCGGCCTCGGCCTTGCCATGGTCGATGACCGTCTGCAGCATCCGCCGATGGCGCGGGCTGGTCGTGCACTCGAGCCGCTTCTCCAGTTCCCGCCAGGTGATGCTCAGGTCGAAGTTCAGCATTGGGTCCTCCTCAGGTAACAGTCGTTGACGCGCCGTCCGGCGCGGTGCAGCGGGTCACGTGCGTGACGAACTCGTCGAGCCGTTCCCAAAGCCGGGTGCGGGTGGCCGCGAAGTTGTGCATGTGCGCCATCCCGGGGCACGACGAGCACGGAGATGTCCGTGGCGGATTTCAGCGCCGCGACCTCCTCGGCCGGCGGGTGGCAGACGTCTCGCCACGGTCGCCGCTATCTCCCAGCCCGCCCACCTCGCCCGGCCAGCATCAGCCGGAACAGCATCAGCCGGAACCGGAGCGGACGAGGACGGCACCGGAACCCGGAGGTCGAATGACCGTACCTGTGACACGCGCTGTTCCCTTCCATCGATCGGCCTTCAGCGATCGTCGGGCCGGCCGTGGAACGTTGACCGTTGCCGACACATACATTTATCTTATATTTAATACACAAGATAGCCAGAGGCGGCGGCGAATCCGGCGCGCTGCCCGGCCAATGGGAGGCAGCATTGTTCGGTACCGCGAAGGTCGCCGTGGTGACCGGGGTGGGTCCTGGCATGGGCCGGAGCATCGCGCTCGGCCTGGCCCGCGACGGCGTGGAGGTGGTCCTGGCCGCCCGCCGCGCGGAGCGACTGGAGGCCGTCGCCGCCGAGATCCGCGCCCTCGGTCGCGAGCCGCTGGTGGTATCGACGGACATCACCGACCGCGAGGCCTGCCGACATCTGGTCGCCGCGGCCGTCGAGCGGTTCGGCGGGATCGACATCCTCGTGCAGAACGGCCACCACGAGGGCGACTGGCAGCCGGTCGTGGACGCCGACCCGGACGTGTGGCGGGACATCTTCGACGTCAACCTGTTCGGCGCCCTGCACCTGGTCCAGGCGGCCGTGCCGGTGATGCGCGAGCGCGGCGGCGGCTCGATCATCCTCGTCAATTCCGGGGCCGCGGTCCGCACGCCGGCCACGATGGGCGCGTACTCGACGTCGAAGGCGGCGCTGGCCGCCCTCGCGCGGACGCTGGCCGTCGAGGTCGGCCGCTGGCAGATCCGGGTCAACGGGGTGTACCTCGGCCCGGTCCTCGGCGAGAACCTGGAGCGTCTCGGGGCCGGCGCCGCGGCCGCGGCGGGGTCCACCGTCGATGAGTGGCTCAAGGTCAAGGCCACCGAGATGCCGCTCGGGTTCGTGCCCTCGCCGGATCAGTGCGCGGGCGCCGTCCTGTTCCTCGCGTCGGATCTGGCCGCGGCGGTGACCGGCCAGCACCTCTCGGTCAACGGCGGGCAGTGGACATCGTGACCGGAAAGCGGAACGCGATGCCGGACCGTCCCTACCGCGTGATCCAGTGGGCCACCGGGTCGATCGGCCGGATCGCCATCCGGCATTTCATCGACGATCCGGCGTACGAACTGGTCGGCGTATACGTCACCACCGAGGCGAAGGCCGGTGCCGACGCGGGCACGCTGGCTGGCGTGGCGGAGGCGGGCGTCAAGGCGACCACCTCCATCGACGAGATCCTGGCGCTCGACGCCGACTGCGTGAACTACGCGCCGCTGTACGCCAACGTCGACGAGATGTGCGCGATCCTGCGGTCCGGCAAGAGCATCGTGACCCCGACGGGCTGGAGCTATCCGAGCGCGAAGGCCGACCAGGCCGGCGTCGAGGCGGTCGCGGACGCGTGCCGGGCAGGCGGGGCGTCGCTGTTCGGCGGCGGCATCCATCCCGGGTTCTCCGGCGACCTGCTGCCGCTGACGGTCGCCCGGCTGTGCACGCGGATCGACCAGGTCGTGGTGCAGGAGGTCGCCGACCTGGCCCCGCACCCCTCGCACGCGATGAACTTCGACGGCCTCGGCTTCGGCCGCGACCCGGACGAGGCCCGGCGCGACCCGAGCCCGCTCATCCACACGATGGAGGACATCTTCCGCGAGTCCATCGCCCTGCTCGCCGACGGTCTCGGCGTCGAGGTGGACAGGTACACGACGGAGTTCGACGTCGCGGTCGCCAAGCGCGACCTGGTGGTGAAGTCGGGGGAGATCCCCGCGGGGACCGTCGGCGGCATGCGGCACGAGTGGATCGCCTGGTCCGGCGATGCCAAGGTGATCGTCTTCCGCAGCTTCTGGAAGATGGACGACGACCTGGACCCGGACTGGGGCTACGGCGCCATCAAGTACTCGGTCCAGATCGAGGGCGAGCCGTCGACCAGGATCTCCCTCGAGCCGTCCCGCCCGCACCCGACCGGCGACGAAGGCTACTGGGGGCGGGTCTGGACGGCCATGAACGCCATTAACGCCATCCCCGCCGTCTGCGCCGCGGCGCCCGGTATCCACACTCACCTCGACCTGCCGCTGGTCTTGCCGCCGGGTCTCGTCCGGCCCGCGCCGGCCCAGGTCATCCGGCACTGAAAGGACTGCGTTCCGTGCCCGACCTGACCGACCTCCTGGCCCCGGAGACGACGGCCGTGGTGACGGTGGAGATGCAGCGCGGCGTCATCGGTGACCGGGTGTCAGACAACGCCTTGCGCCGCGCGGTCCGCGATCGGCAGGTCATTCCGGCCGCGGTCCGGCTGGTGACGGCGGCCCGCGCGGCGGGCGTGCGGGTGGTGCACGCGACCGTCGCGCTGCGCGCCGACCGGGCCGGCCTCACGGTCAACAACCGGATCATGGCGATGGTCCTCAAGGGCCCCGACCAGGTGCTGGCGGGCACGCCGGAAGCGGAACTGATCCCGGAGCTCGGCCCGGAGGCGATGGACATCGTCGTCGGCCGCATTCACGGGCTGACCCCGTTCACCGGCACCGAACTGGACCCGGTCCTGCGCAACCTGGGGGTCCGGACGATCGTGCCGGCCGGGGTGTCGGTCAACGAGGCCCTGCTCGGCGCCTGCCTGACCGCGGCCGACCTCGGCTATCGCATCGTGCTGCCGGTCGACGCGGTCGCCGGCGTTCCCGAGGAGTACGCGGCGGCCGTCATCAAGCACACGCTCGCGCTCATCACGAACCCGGCCACCGTCGACCAGATCGTCACGGCCTGGAAGGAGGCGGTCAGATGAACGCGGTGATGGTCACCGGAGCGACCGAAGGCCACGAACTTCGGCGGCTCGGTCAACTGCTACGACGTCGCCGCCCGCGGCGGCCTGCGCGTCGTGGAACTGGCCACGACCACGTTCCTGCGGCATGACCGGCCGCTGAACGAGCATCCCGAGGTCGTCGGTGACGTCCCCGGCTACCCGTACAGCACGTCGAAGGCGGCGGCGTTCCGGGACGGAATGACCAGGGCGGCGGCCGGGCACGACATCCTGTTCGTCATCCCGGGGCGGCACCTTCGGACCCGCGGAATGTCGGTGCCGCTGCTAGGCATAGTCGGCCAGAAGTGGTCATCGGCTAGACAAAGTGACGTCACGGTCAGGGCCGAGTCGGGGCTCCAGAGCACTGGGTAGTGAAGCGGGGCTGCTGTGACCGACCATTAGTACTGCCGGTGGCAGTGCCCGCGTCAGGCGGTGCCGCGGGGCCGGAAATAGGGCAGCCGCAGCCCGCCGGCCGTGTCGTGGAACTCGACCTGAACCGCCAGGTCGGGGGTGATCGCTTCCGGGGCGACGCCGATCAGGTTGGTCATCATCTGGTACCCCTCATCCAGGTCGACGATCGCCGGGGTGTAGGGCACCGTGAACGCGGGCGTGACCGGGCGGTGGACGACGGTCCAGCTGTACAGCGAGCCGAGCCCGGCACCGCGCTCCCAGCCGAGGTCCGTCTCGAGGCACGCGCGGCAGTGCTCGGCGGGCGGGAACTGCGCGGCCCGGCACCCGCGGCAGCGCTGGAACAGCAGTTCCCCGGCCGCGCACCCCTCCCAGAACGGGCGGGTGACCGGGCTGGGTTCTGCGTGCGGTAGGTGGCCGTGCTGCGGTGACAGCGGGGCGGCGAGCGGTCGGGTCATGTGGGCTCCGTGCCGAGGATCGTGACGACGTTGAACAGTGCTCCGGCCCCGCCTCCGCTGCACAGCGCGATTGAGGCGTCGGGCACCTGCGATGGTCCCGCCTGCCCGCGGACCTGCTGGACGCCGCGGATCACGCGCTGCAGCATCTGCGGCGACGCGCCGGCGTGGCTGAACGCCATGGTGCCGCCGTCGGTGGTGACCGGGTGGCTTCCGGTGATGTCGATGTGGCCGTCCGCCACGAACGGGCCGCCCTCACCGGGCTCGCAGAACCCGAACGCCTCAAGCTGGCGGATGATCTCGAACGAGAACGGGTCGTAGAGCTCGAGCACGTCGACGTCCGGCCGGTCGATGCCCGCGTGCCGGAACGCGCGGTCCGCCGCGAGCTTGCCGACCTGGCCGTTGACCGGTCCGCCGCGCCGCCCGCCCAGGTCCCAGCCCGGCGGGTACCGGTAGGACGGGCCGAAGTGGTCGGCGCCCGCGCCGAGCAGGTAGACCGGCCTGGCGATGACGTCGGGCAGCCGGTCCGCCGCGGCGACGACGATCGCGCAGCCGCCCTCGGATGTCATCGAGCAGTCGAGCAGGTGGAACGGGTCGGCGACCATCCGGGAAGCCAGGATGTCCTCGGGCTTGAACGGGCCACGGCCGTAGTAGACGGCCTCCGGATTGTGGTGGCCGTTGTTGCGGATCGTCGCCGCCACCTGGGCGAGGTGCTCGGGCGTGGTTCCGTAGGTGATCATGTGCCGTCGCGCGACGAGCGCGAACTCCGCCGCCGTGAACAGGCCCCACGGCGCCACGAACTCGTTCTCCGGCCGGGTCCACGGCGCGGTCGAGGCGCGATCACGGTAGACGCCGGCGGCGGCCGCCGCGATCAGCACGACGTCGGCCTGGCCCGACTCGATCGCGCTGATCGCCTCGGGAACCGCCGCGATCCCGAACTGACGGCCCTGCCAGGCCGGGCCGAGCGACAGGTCGTAGATCAGTCCGGCGGCGTCCGGCTCCGCGTTCACGCCGTCGACGTCCTCGAGCGCGAGGCCCGCGTCGGCGAGCGCGCCGAGGGCCGCCTGGACGAGCAGGCCGCGGCTGGTCACGTTCTCCAGCCGGCGGCCCTGGGGGGTGTTGTGGACGCCGACGATCGCGGCGCGACGATGAGCAGACATTGGGTCTAGTAGACCGAACATGACCGCTCTCGTCAATGGCCAGCCGGGCACACAACCATCACATCTAATAGTATTGCCGCATGTCAGCGCACAGATCGAGTTCATAAAATATTGACTCTTGACTCGAACTAATAGTTCGAGTTTTACTGGTGCTCGTCACGGCCGGATCCGTAGCGTCGCGGAGGTAGTAGCAAATGAACAAGGACGACCTGATCCTGATCAGTGTCGATGACCACATCGCCGAGCCGGCCGACATGTTCGAGGCCCACGTTCCGCAGCGGTACAAGGACCGCGCGCCGCGGGTCATCATCGAACCCGACGGCGTGCAGCAGTGGTACTACGGCCAGCTGCGAGGCCGGAACATGGGGCTCAACGCGGTCGCCGGCAAGCCCCGCGAGATGTACAACATCGATGCCTCCAGCTACGACGAGATGCGCCCGGGCTGCTTCAACGTCGACGAGCGGGTGCGGGACATGAACGCGGGCGGTCAGCTCGCCGGGCTGAACTTCCCCAACTGGACCGGGTTCTCCGGCCAGGTCCTCAACCAGGGCCCGGACCGCGATGTCAACCTGATCATGATCAAGGCCTACAACGACTGGCACGTCGACGAGTGGTGCGGCGCTTACCCCGGCCGCTTCATCCCCTGCGGGATCCTGCCGCTGTACGACGTCGACGAGGCGGTCAAGGAGATCCGGCGGCTGGCGGACAAGCGCTGCCACGCCGTCACGTTCTCGGAGAACCCCGAGGGCCTGAACATGCCCAGCATCCACTCCGACCACTGGCACCCGCTGTTCAAGGCGGCCTGCGACAACAACACCGTGCTGTGCTGCCACATCGGGTCGGCGTCCCGGAGTTCGTCCGCGATGCTGTCCGCCGACGCGCCGCCCAGCGTCGCGATGACCACGTCGTCGATGATGAGCATGCTGACGCTCAGCGAGCTCATCTGGGCCGAGTTCTGGGCCAAGTTCCCCGGCCTCAAGTTCTCCTTGACCGAGGGCGACATCGGCTGGATCCCGTACTTCATCTGGCGCTCCGAGCACGTGCTGAACCGGCACTCGGGCTGGACGAACGCGCAGTTCCCCGCGGGCTACTCCGGTCCGGGCGACGTGTTCCGCAAGCACGTGTACACCTGCTTCATCAGCGACAAGGTCGGCCCGAAGCTCATGGAGCACTTCAACACCGACCACGTCTTCTGGGAGTCGGACTACCCGCACTCGGACTCCAACTGGCCCTTCGCGCCCGAGGACGTGATCGAGACCATGGGGCATCTGCCCGACGAGCTGATCAACAAGACCACGCACGAGAACGCCATGCGGGCGTACTCCTTTGACCCGTTCGCCCACATTCCGAAGGAGCAGGCCACAGCCGGCCACCTGCGCACGCAGGCCACCGACGTGGACGTGGTCACCCACGTCGGGCGGGAGGCATCCGAGCGCGACCGCGAGGCCTGGGCCCGGATGACCCGGTTCGGCCAGGCCCGCACGGCGCAGGCCGCGGGCAGATGAGCGAACGCTTCCCGTTCGCGGGCCTGCGGGTCCTGGAGATCTCGGCGGGCATCGCCGGCTCCTACTGCGGCAAGATGTTCGCCGACGCGGGCGCTGACGTCGTAAAGGCCGAGCCGCCCGGGGGAGACCCGATGCGGCGGTGGAGCGCCTCGGCGGCCGAGATACCCGACGGCGGGAACGGCGCGCTGTTCGGCTACCTCAACGCCGGCAAGCGCTCGGTGGTGCTCACCTCCCTGACGGCGTCGCCGACCGCGCAGCTGCTCGCCGACGTCGACCTGGTCATCACCGACGGCGAGCGGCCGGGCTGGGACGCCCGCTCGGTGTACGAGCGGCTGCCCGGCCAGGCTCGCACGGTCGTCGTCTCCGTGCGGCCGTTCGGCCTGGACGGCCCGTACGTCGAGGCCGGCGTGCGGGTGAACGAGTTCGTTCTCCAGGCGATGTGCGGGTCGATCGGCGGCCGCGGCTGGCCAGGCGAGACTCCCTTGCAGGCCGGCGGGCGGATCGGCGAATGGGTGGCCGGCGCCTACGGTGCGGTCGCGGGCGCGGCCGCGCTGTGGCGGGCCAGGACCGCGGGGCCGGCCAGCCAGCCGGAGCTGATCGACGTGTCGGCGCTGGAGGCCATGGTCGTCACGATGGGCGGCCTGGGCGCGGTCTCCGCGAGCGTGCTCGGTCCGGACGTCGCGCTGCCGGGGCGGAGCATCGAGCTGCCCTCGATCGTGCCCACGGCCGACGGGATCGTCGGGTTCTGCACGATCACCGGGCAGCAGTTCGCCGACTTCCTCGTCATGATCGAGCGGCCCGACCTGCTGGACGACACTGACCTCGCGTCGTTCGCCGGGAGGCGGAACCGCCGCTCGGAGTTCCTGGAGATGGTGCACGGCTGGGCCGCCACCCGGACCACCGACGAGATCGTCGAGCTGGCCGCGGCGATGCGGATCCCGGTGGCCCCCATCGGCACTCCGAGCACGGTCGCCGAGATCGATCACTTCCGGGAGCGCGGCGTGTTCGTCAAGAACGCCTCGGGCGGGTTGCAGCCACGGCCCCCCTACCGGAGCGAGCACCTGGACACGGTCAGCCCGGGAGCCGTCCCGGCCCCGGGCGAGCACGATGGCCAAGTGGACTGGCTCCCGCGGCGCCACGACCGCACCAGCACCAGCACCTCAGGCAGCACGCGACCAGCGCGTCCGCTGGAAGGCCTGCGGGTCATCGACTTCACGGCGTTCTGGGCCGGGCCGACCGTCACCCATATGCTGGCTGCCCTCGGCGCCGACGTGATCAAGGTGGAAGGCCTGAGCCGGCCAGACGGCATGCGCTTCTCCGGGGGACGCCCCCCGACGGTGGACCAGTGGTGGGAGTGGGGTCCGGTCTTCCTGACCTGCAACGGCGGCAAACGGGACCTGACGCTCGAGCTGGGCCAGCCGGAGGGCAGGGACATCGCCCTGCGGCTGATCGCCACCGCCGACCTCGTCGTGGAGAACTTCTCGCCCCGCGTGATGGAAGGTTTCGGCTTGGAGTGGCCGGACATCCGGGCAGCCAGCCCTCGGGTGACGATGGTCCGGATGCCCGCGTTCGGGCTGGACGGCCCGTGGCGCGACCGCGTCGGCTTCGCGCAGACCATGGAGCAGGCCAGCGGCATGGCCTGGATGACCGGGCAGGGCGACGGCCCGCCGTTGATCCCGCGTGGGGTGTGCGACCCGATCGCCGGCCTGCACGCCGCCTTCGCCACGCTCGCGGCGCTGGCGGTCCGCGAGACCACCGGGCAGGGAATGCAGCTGGAGTGCACGATGATCGAGGCCGCGCTGAACGTCGCGGCCGAGGCGCTGCTCGAGGCCTCGGCGAACGGCCGCGAGCTGCGCCGGGACGGTAACCGCGGCCCGGGTGCCAGCCCGCAGGGTGTCTACCGCTGCGCCGGCGCCGACGAGTGGGTCGCCTTGGCCGTACTCGACGACGCCGGCTGGCAAGGCCTGGCGGCCCTGCTCGGCGACGCGGAGCTGGCCGGTCGCGTCGACCTGGCCACGGAGGCCGGCAGGCGGGCCGCGGCCGACGAGCTCGACGCCGCGATCGCCGCCTGGACGGCCGACGTCACGCCCGGCGAGGCGGTGGCGCGGCTACGGCAGGCGGAGATCGCCGCGGCGCGCGTCGCCGCCCCCAGCGACCTGCTCACCGACCCGCAGCTGCTCGCCCGCGGGTTCTGGCAGCAGGTCAGCCACCCGGTGGCCGGGAACATCGCGACGACGAGCCTGCCGTTCCGCTCGGTGACGGACGGCCGGTTCGCCGCGCAGGCTCCCTCCCCCACGCTGGGGCAGCACAATGAGGAGATCCTCGGCGGAATCCTCGCCATGAGCGCCGGGCAGATCCAGGCGCTCGCCGAGCGACAGGTAATCGGCGACCGGCCCAAAGGCCTGTGACCCGAGCGGCGAAGGAGTCAGTCGGATGGCAATCAGCCTCTGCGTTCCCCCGCGGCCGGGCGAGCTCTGCGCACCCGTGCGGTTCGACCTGGCCGGCGGGCACACGGTCGTGGAGCTGACCTCGCGGCACCGCGTGTCGAGGGTCGAGGCCGGCGTGGCCAGCGGAACCACGGCCGTCTGGGTCGACATCACGGATCCGGCGACGTCGCGGCCCGTGCACATCCGGTTCAGCGTGCTGCCGGCGGACACCGACCCGGGCGCGGTGCCCGAGCTCACGGCGCGCAGCCGCGAGCTCGGCGAGGTCGATCTCGGCGACCAGCGGCTCCGGGTGTACGGCACGTACCTCGGGGTGGTCTCCGATGAGAACTGAGCCGCTGAGAACCGAGCCGCCGAGAACCGAGCCGCCGAGAACCGAGCGGCTGACGCCCCGGACGAGCCGCACGGGCCCCCGGGCCGCCAGTCCTAAGCTCAGCTTCATGTACGACACCGATGGCTCATCCGATCCGGCCAGCGAAGCTCCCGCGTCCGAGCCGCTGCCGGCCACCGCTTACGCCGTGCTCGGCATCCTCTCGGTCACCGACGAGGAACTGACGCCCGGCGAGATCAGGCTCCGGTCCGAGTTCGCCTTCCGGCACTTCTACTGGTCGCCCGCCGTGAGCCACATCCGCCGCGAGCTGCGCCGCCTGCTCGAGCTGGGCCTGGTGGCGGAGCGCGAGACCACGATCGGGCAGGTACGCCGGTCGCAGGTCTACCAGACGACCGCCGAAGGCGAACGAGCCTTGGCGAGCTGGGTGGCGCACGGCCCGGTGGAGGAGCCCGTGGTCGTGAAGAACTCGGTGCTGCTGCGCGTCTTCCTCGGGGACAAGGCGCCGCGGGAGACCATCTTGTCGGTGATCGACGCGCGCCGCCGCCAGGTCGAGGAAGACATTCGCGAGGCCCAGTGGGGCCGCCGCCGCTCCGCGGAACTCGGGCTCGACCAGCAGGCATCCCTTCGGTTTCCGCTTGCGGTGAGCGAGTACAAGCTGCGCTCGATGTACTTCGAGCTGGGAAATCTCAGCCAGCTGCGCGACACCATCGTCGGGTTCGACACCGAGGGCTTCAGGCAGGACGACACTCACGAACGCGGTGCCGTGCGGCACCGGCACAGTGACTTACCGCGGCGGGAGCGACTGAACGCATGAGCATCACAATGCTTCTCGAGATGGCCGCGTCGGCGTACGGAGACCGCGCGGCGCTCGGCGCCCGGGCCGACGGCATCAGCTACGAGTCGCTGAGCAGGACGGTGGCCGGCGGCGCGGGAATGATCACCGCCAGCGGCGCGCGGAGCGTGGCCTTCGTCGGGCTGAACGGCTCCGCGCTGCCCGCGCTGCTGATGGCGAGCGCCGCCGCTGGCGTCCCGTTCAGCCCGCTGAACTACCGGGCCAGCGCCGAGGGCCTAGACCAGCTGCTGGCCGAGCTCGACGCGCCGCTGATCGTCGTGGACGAGGCGTTCGAGAAGGCGCTGCGGCACCACGACAAGGTCATCACCGTCCCCGCGTGGCTCGACGGCGCGAAAGCGGCGCCCCCCGCGCAGGCCGCCGAGGTGGCCGGCGACGAATGCGCCGTCCTGCTCTTCACCAGCGGCACCACCGGCCGGCCGAAGGGCGTCGTGCTCCGCCACGAGAACCTCGTCAGCTACGTACTCGGCACGGTCGAGTTCGCTTCGGCGGAACCCGCGGACGCGGCGCTCGTCAGCGTGCCGCCCTACCACGTCGCGGCCATCGGGAGCGCGCTGACGAACCTCTACGCGGGCCGCCGGATGGTCTACCTGCCGAACTTCGATCCCGCCGGCTGGCTCGCCCTCGTGGCCGCCGAGGGCGTCACCAGCGCGATGGTGGTGCCGACGATGCTCGCCCGGATCGTCGAGCATCTCGGCGGCACCGCCGCGGACGTGCCCGCCCTGCGCTCGCTGGCCTACGGCGGCGCGCGGATGCCGGCCACGGTGCTGGAACGTGCGCTGCGACTGTTCCCGCAGGTGGGTTTCGTCAACGCGTACGGCCTGACGGAGACCAGCTCGACGATCGCCGTGCTGACGCCGGAAGACCACCTGCAGGCCCTGGAGAGCGACGATCCCCGGCTGCGAGCGCGGCTGGCGTCGGCCGGCCGCCCGGTCCCCGGCATCGAGGCCGAGATCCGCGGTCCGGACGGCCGGCCCGCGGCCGACGGCGACGCGGGCGAGCTGTGGGTCCGCGGACCGCAAGTTTCGGGCTTCTACCAGGGCATCGGCTCGGTCCTCGACGACGCGGGCTGGTTCCCGACGCGTGACCAGGCGCGCATTGACACCGACGGGTACCTCTTCATCGAAGGGCGCGCTGACGACACGATCATCCGGGGCGGCGAGAACATCGCCCCGGCGGAGATCGAGGACGTCCTGGCCCGGCACCCCGCGGTCCGGGACGTCGCCGTCGTGGGGGTGCCGGACGACGAGTGGGGCGAAAAGATCGTGGCGGCGCTGGTGCCCCAGCCAGACGCGACGATCGACCCGGACGAGATCCGCGCCTTCGTCCGCGCGCGGCTTCGCGGCTCGCGCACCCCGGACGAGGTCATCGTCCGCGGCGAGCTGCCGTACACCCCAACGGGGAAGCTCCTGCGGCGGGAAATCGCCGCGGATCTCGCCTCCCCGGCCTCGCACGGAAGGATGTGACCGAACGCATGCAGATCACCACCGGGGCCAGGTTTCGCAGTCAGGTCTGCGAAACCGAGCTCATCGTCGTACGCCCGCTGCCCGGTGAGATCGACCTCACCTGCGGCGGCCACCCGCTCGTCGGACTGACGGCCGAGCCGGCCGCCGGCTTGTCGCTGAAGGAGGGCGCCGATACGGGCAGCGGCCTCGGCAAGCGCTATACCGATGAGAGCGGGCAGCTGGAACTGCTGGTGACCAAGGCGGGCAAGGGCACGCTCGCGCTCGGCGGCGAGCCGCTGTCCCTCAAGCAAGCCAAGCCGCTCCCCGCTAGCGACTGACCCGGATCGGCGGCTGACGAGATGGACATGACAAGAAGAGAATTTTTCCGAACGAGGGATGGCATCTCCTTTACCGCCCCGCTGGTACGTCACCGGGCTCAGGCGCTGTAGCGCAGCAGCATCTCCGCGACGCAGGCCGGCTTGTCGCCGCCCTCGACCTCCCAGACGAAGTTCATCGTGAGCATCAGCGCGCCCGGCACCTCGCCGACATCGGCGAGCGTGACGCCGAGCCTGACCTTGGACCCGACCGGGACGGGGGCGGGAAACCGGATCTTGTTGTAGCCGTAGTTGACGCCCAACCGCATCCCGTCGATCCGGAAGACGGAACGCGCCAGCCGGGGGCCGAGGGACAAGGTGAGCAGGCCGTGCGCGATCGTGCCGCCGAACGGGCCGCTGGCGGCCCGCTCGACGTCGACGTGGATCCACTGATCGTCACCGGTCAGCTCGGCGAACTCGTCCACGTCCGCCTGGTCAACGACCTGGTAGTCGCTGTAGCCGAGCAGCTGGCCGACCGCGGCGCGCACTTCGTCCACGCCGTTAAGCACCCTCATGAATAAGCATCCTTTCCTGGTTGATCCCGGCCCTTGACCCATCGGGCACAGGTGACTTGCCGGGCACTGATGACTAGTCGAGCGCGGGCGTGCGCAGGTCCCGGCCCGAGCGCAGCAGCGTGCCGGCCCGTTCCGTCGTCACGGTGCCGCCGGTCACGATGGGACGGCCGTTGACCAGCACGTGGTCGACCCCCTGGGCGCCCGCGTACAGCCGTCCCGCGCCGCCCGGCAGGTCGAACCGCATGGCCACCTCGTCGCTGGCGACCCGTCCGGGGTCCAGGACGACCAGGTCCGCGTGCCACCCTGGTTCGATCCGGCCGCGCTCCGCCAGCCCGTACAGCCGGGCGGGGACATCCGCGAGGAGATGCACGGCCTCCTCCAGCGACAGCAGCCGGTGCTTGCGGACCGCCTCGGCGAGCAGGATCGTGCTGTAGTTGAACGAGGCGAGCATGTCCAGGTGCGCGCCGGCGTCCGAGGCCCCGATCACGGCGCGGGAGTCCCGCCAGATCTCGAGCCGGGCCTTCCAGTCGTCCGCGGTGTCCGCCGGCGAGGGCTTGCCGAAGCTGGTCAGCAGGTCGTCGGCGACGGCGATGTCGCACAGCACGTCCCACGGCGCGCGCGCCTGCTCGGCCGCGATGTCCCCGACGGTGCGGCCGGCGTAGGCCCCGTTCTCGTCGGCGAGCACGTCGTAGATGACCATCGCGGACCAGTCCGCGAGCCCGCGGATCGGGTTGTCCGGGCGCTGCGCGGCGGCGTTGAGCCGGTCGCGGGCCGCCCGGTCACGGAACAGCGCGAGCTTCTCGGCCAGCGGCAGGCCCATCGCCGTCTCCCAGTCCGGCATGGCGTCGAGAATGAAGCCGGACAGGAAGGACAGCCGGAGCCCGAAGTTCATCGGGATCGTCAGCGCGACCACCTTGCCGCCGCGCGCCCGGGCCGCGTCGCCCGGCCGCAGCGCGGCCCTTGCCTGGTCCCGGCGCGCGGCCGTCACGGTGAGGATGTTCCAGTTCAGCGGGCGCCGCGCGGTGGCCGACATGTCGGCCATCAGCTCGATCGCCCATGGCTCGAACGGCCCCGCTCCCGCCATCGGGATGAACTCCAGCGAGGTCCCCTCGTGCTCGCCCGTCACCCGGCTCAGCTCGATGAGCTCCTCGCGGGCCGCCCAGCGGGAGGGGACCATGCGCCCTTCGGCGTCGTTGTGCGTCCGCGACCACGACGAGGAGAATCCGGTCGCCCCCGCGTCGAGGCCCTCGTGCAGCAGCCGGCCCATCCGCGCGACCTCGTCGGGTGTCGCCTCGCGGCGCGTCGCGTCGTCGCCCAGCACGACCCGGCGGAGCGCCGAGTGCCCGACCATGAACCCCGCGTTGACGCCGAGCCTGCCGTCGACGGCGTCGAAGTACTGCGCCGTCGAGGTCCACGACCAGGGAACGCCGGTGCGCAGCGACTCCAGGGGCATGCCTTCGACGCGCGCCAGCATGCGCATGAGGTACTCGCTGTCCGCGGCGTCCCCCGACAGCGGCGCGATGGAGAAACCGCAGTTGCCCGCGAGCACCGTCGTGACGCCGTGCAACGGCGACGGTGTCAGCGCGGAATCCCAGAAGAGCTGCGCGTCGTAGTGCGTGTGGACATCGACGAAGCCGGGCGCCACCACTTTGCCCGTCGCGTCGATCACCGACGCGGCCTCGCGGGGCAGGTCGCCGATCTCGGCGATTCGCCCGTCGCGCACGCCGACGTCCGCCCGCCGCCGCGGGCCGCCCGTCCCGTCGATGACGTCGCCGCCCTGGATAATCACGTCGAACACGCCGGCCTCCTGAACTTGTATCTTACATAAAATATTCACTTCGTACAGACCCGGACCCAGCGCGCGGCGGTCCCCGCTCGCCCAGGCGCGGACGCTCAGCCCCAGCTGCTCAGGCCAAGGCTCGGCCCAGCTGCTGAGGGGGCAACCGCTGAGGCGAAGATGTAGTCGCTTCGCTCGACCCGGCGGGTCCACTCCCAGTAGAGGTCGATCGGCCATGGCGACAGGGTGAAGACCTTGCCCGCCGGGTTCTTGTAGTGGCTGTGCCTGATCGACGGATGGGACCAGATGAGCTGGCTCATCTCGGCCTGGTACCGGTCCGCGTAATCGTCGTGCGCCTCGGCCCGGACCTCGCACGACCGCGCCCCGGACGTCAGCGTCTCGCGTATGGCCTCCATGGCGTAGTGCACCTGGAACTCGGAGTGGTAGAAGAGGCCCGCGCCCGCCGCGAGGTTCGTCCCCGGACCGTACACGCAGAACAGGTTCGGGAAGTTCGGGACCGTGATGCCCAGGTAGGCCATCGGCTCGTCGCCCCAGTGCTCGCGCAGCGACGTCCCGCCGCGGCCGGTGACGTCCATCGAGGTGAGGAAGTCGTTGTGCCGGAATCCCGTCGCGTAGCAGATGACGTCGGCCGGGTGGTGCGTGCCGTCGGCGGTGACGACGCCGTCGGGGACGATCCGCTCGATGGCGGTGCGGACGAGTTCCACGTCCGGCCGCTTCAGGCACCGCAGCCACGTCCCGTCGTCCTGCAGGATGCGCTTGCCGCTCGCCGGATAGTCCGGCAGCACCTTCGCCAGCAGGTCCGGCCGGTCGCCGACGACCGATTTCATCCAGGCCATCAGCGCGTCGGCCCGCTGTGCGTTGGCCTCGTTGACCGACCGGCTGCTCGGGTCGTCGTGCCCCGGGTCGATCCGGTACGGGCCGGTGCCGGCGGCGATGCCGGGCAGCGACATGATGAGCCGGTACCAGCGCCCGTAGAACGGCAGGTGCCGCAGCGCCCACCGGTCGCCGGGCGGTACCGGCGCGTGGTACAGCGGGTTCGGGATGATCCACTGGGCGGTGCGCTGGAAGATGGTGAGCTGGCTCACCGCCCCGGCGATGGCCGGGCCGATCTGGAAGCCGCTCGCGCCCGCCCCGATCAGCGCGAACCGGGTGCCGTCGAGCCGCAGGCCGTCCGGCCACCGCGTCGAGTGGAACGAGGGCCCGGCGAAGGTGTCCGTGCCGGGGATACCCGGCAGCCGCGGTTCGTTCAGGCTGCCCACCGCGCTGATCACGAACCGGGCGTCGAGCACGCTCACGGTACCGTCGCCGGCCCGCACCGTGACCTGCCACCGGGCGCTACGCGAGTCCCACGTCAGGCCGGTGACGGCGGTGCCGAACCGGCAGTGCGAAGCCAGCCCGTACTTGTCGACGATGGCGGCGAAGTAGTCGCGCAGTTCGGGCTGCTGGCAGTAGAACTCGCTCCAGTGATCCGCGGGCTCGAACGAGTAGCAGTACTGGTGGCTGCCCACGTCGACGCGCGCGCCCGGGTAGCGGTTCTCCCACCACGTGCCGCCGGGACCGGCGTTCTTCTCGATGATCGTGAACGGCAGGCCGGCCTGCTTGAGGCGGATGCCCGCCAGGATCCCGGCCAGGCCGCAGCCGACGACGACGACCGGTGCCACCGCCTTCGCCTCCGCGGGGATGTCGCCGCCCCAGGTTATGGCGCCGCTGTCCGCGCCGTCGAACTGGAGGTCGTCGAAGAACAGCCCGGCGAGCCGTCCCTCGACGGGCCGGCGACCGAGGAACGACATCATCTCCTGCAGCAGCTCGCGCGGCAGGTCGCGCGGCCGGCATCCGGTGTCGCGGTAGGCGGCGATCGCCGGCCGCGCCCGGCGCCGGACCTCGGCCTGCTCGTCCGCCGGCATGCCGCTCTGGATGTCCAGCGACATCGCGACCCGGGGGCCGATCTCCCCCCGGATCCAGGATGGATCACCGGTCATGTGTACCAGCGAGCACAGCAGCGCGGGGACGCTGACGTCCGCCAGCGCCGCGGCGATCGCCGCGTCATCGTCGGTGAAGGGCTCGCCGGCATGAGGGTTCCGCATCGTGGGGTCCTTCGGGTGGCGCGGGCCGGACAGTTCCTTGCGAGTGTATAACACCTCGTATATAAAGTATATAAATTCTGGCGCCTGATCCTTGGTGGAGGTCCTGATGGCTACGGAAGCGAGCGAGGAGACGAGCGGGGAGACGAACGGCGAGGACAGCGCGAGCGGGGCGAATGGCACGGCGAATCCGGTGCCCGCCGTCGCCGTGGTGACCGGGGCGGGCCGGGGCCAGGGAGCCGCCGAGGCGGCGTTGCTGCGGTCGCGCGGCTGGTCCGTCGTGACCGTCGACGTGGCGGGCGACGTCGACGTGGTCGCCGACGTATCCGACGCCAAGGGGTGGGACGACATCGTCGCGACGGCGCTGGACCGGCACGGCCGGATCGACGGGCTCGTGAACAACGCCGGAGTGCATCACATCCGCCCCCTGCTCGACGAGCTGGTCGCGGACGCCGAGCGCATGTGGCGGATCAACGCCCTCGGGCCGCTGCTCGGCATCCAGGCGGTCGCCCCGGTGATGCGAGACGGCGGCGGCGGCTCGATCGTGAACGTGTCGTCGTTCGCCGGGACCCGGGGCGTGGCCGGGCACGCCGCGTACGGCGCCTCCAAGTGGGCGCTGCGCGGGATCAGCCGGACGGCCGCGAACGAGCTCGGGCCGCTCGGCATCCGGGTCAACGCGGTGCTGCCGGGGCCGATCGACACGCCGATGCTCCCCGTGCGCGAAGAGGAGCGCGCCTCCCGCTCCCGGTTCGCGCATCTCCCGCTAGGGCGGCTCGGGACGCCGTCGGAGGTGGCGGAGGTGGTGGCGTTCCTGCTGTCCGGGGCCGCGTCCTACGTCACCGGGGCCGAGGTCGCCGTCGACGGCGGCCTCGGCGCGTGACGCGACCCGGGGGGCGCGTGACGCGCCCCCCGCGATGCGGGAACTCTCAGAAGTCCGATCCGCCGTCGACGTTGATGTCGGCGCCGGTCATGTAGGTGTTGATCCGGGAGCCGACGAAGGCGATCACCGGGCCGATCTCCGCGGGCAGCCCGGCGCGGCCGAGCTGCGCCGGGTGACCGTAGTCCTCGGTCATGATTCGCATGGCTCCGTACAGGTCGCCGGGCTCGACGCGCCGCTCCGGTGGCAGGGCCTCGAGATAGTCCTTCATGCCGTCGGACAGGAAGGAGCCGGGGGAGACCGTGTTGACCAGGATGCCTTCCGGGGCGAGGGTCAGCGACAGGTTCTTGCTGAAGCTGGTCATGGCCGCCTTGGCGGCGGTATAGGCGACCAGCCCGGCCGACTGGCGCCGCACCGAATGGGCGGAGACGTTGACGATCCGCGCCCAGTCGGCCTTGCGCAGCGCGGGAATCGCGGCACGCGCGCAGCGCGCGGCGCTGAGCGTGCCGATGTCGAAGGTCGCCAGCCACTCGGCGTCGTCGAGTTCGTCGAAGCGCCGACCGACGCCGACGTCGACCGGCCCCGCGGCGTTCACCAGGACGTTGATCGCCCCCCAGGCCTCGCCGATCGTGGCGAAGGCCGCGTCGACCTGGCTACGATCGGTGAGATCGGTGGGAATCTCCAGCACCTGCGGCGCGCCCCGGGAGCGCAGCGCGGCCGCCGTGTCGGCGAGCGCCGCCGCGCCGCGCGCCAGCAGCGCGACCCGGGCGCCTTCGCCGGCGAAGGCCTCCGCCGCGGCCCTGCCCATGCCCTTCGAGCCGCCGTTGATGACGACCGCGGCGCCGCCCAAGCCTAGATCCACCGGTTGTTCCTCCCGTGCTCTGGTCGGTTACTTCTCCACGGTCCAGGGGACTTGGTCGAGCCGGATCCGCTCGTTCCGCTTGGAGCTGATGCGCCACTTGCCGTCGTCGCACTTGCGGTAGGTCTCGAAGTAGTGTCCGTAGCCCTTGATGCTGACCCGGCCCGACGGCGGTTCGATCTGCACGTAGTCGTGCATCGCCCAGATGCCCTCGGCTTCGGTGTCGCTGCTGAAGGTGATCTCGGGCATATGACCGTGGTGCGTCGTGACGCCGGTGCCCAGCAGTTCCTCGTTCATCTTGAAGTACTCGTCGTTGCTCATGAACGGCACGGCCGAATCCTGCGGCAGCCAGTGCTTGCAGTCGTCGGTGAACAGGTCGCGGAACGCCGCCCAGTCCTTGGTGTCGATGAACCGGAAGTAGCGGGCCTTGAGCTGCTTGATCGCCTCGAGGTCCGTGAGCCGGCCGGCCGCCGGGCCGAGCCGGCCCAAGTCGACGCCGAGCTCGCGGGCGGTTTGCTCGACCACCGCGGTGTCCTTGCGGATGAACCGGCCCGCCAGTTCCTGCATCCGCGCGGACGATCCCAGGGCGAGGACGGTGCGCAGCACCCGGCTGTCGGCGCTGCAGTGCTGTATGGCCTCCAGTGCCCGGACCGGGTCGACGCCGAGCCCGTTCGCCACCCGCTCGGCCTCTGCCACGAGCGCGACCTGGGCCGCGAACAGCGCGTTGTTGACGAGCTTGACCCGTTGCCCGTCGCCGAGCCCGCCGACGGGCAGGATCGGGTCGGCGTAGCTGGCGAGGGCGGGCCGCACGTCGGCGAGGATGGCCTCGTCGCCCCCGATGAGCAGTGTCAGCCGTCCGGCGCGGATGTCGGCGGGGCCGCCGCTGAGGGCGGCGTCCAGGACGCGCACACCGCGCGGGGCGGCCGTCTCGGCCAGCAGCGTCACCGTCCGCGGGCTGCCGGTCGTGTGGTTGACCAGCGTCGAACCGGGCCGCATGCCCGCCACGACGCCCGGCCCCACGGCGCGCACCTGGTCGTCGCGGTACACGCAGATGATGACGGCGTCGCGGTCGGCGAAGCCGTCCGCCGGCCGCGCGCCCAGGCTCTCGGCCTGGGCGATGACCTCCGGCCGCCGCGCAACGAAGCTCACGTCGTGGCCCGCGGCGCGCAGCCTCTCCAGCATCGGCATGCCCATCTCGCCGAGGCCGACCATGCCGATGTTCACGAGCGCTCCATCCGGTCGAAAGCGGCCTCGATCGTTGCCAGCCGCTCGTGGTACTCGGCGCGGTAATCGCCGTGCGTGATGATGAACGGCTCGTTGGCCACGAGATCGGCGATAAGGTTGCGGACGGCGTGCTCGGCCGTGGCGACGTGGGAATCGCCCATCTTGCGGCTGGACATCATCGCTTCGACGTCGTCGGGCGCGAGCACCCACTCGCCCTTGTCGGCCGGCTTGGCGCGGGCGCTGCTCTCAAGGTGCCGGGTGGTCATGCCCGCGGGGAACAGGACGGTCACCCCGATACCCTCGCCGGCGAGTTCCTGGCGCAGCGTCTCGCCGTATCCCCAGACGGCGAACTTGCTCGCCTGGTAGGCGCCGAGCCGCACCCCGGGCACGAACACGCCCGAGGAGGCGGTCAGCAGGATGCGCCGCCAGCCGTCGCGGCGGCGCAGCAGCGGCAGGAACGCGGCCACCGTCCGCACCGTGCCCAGCACGTTGACGTTGATGACCCAGGTCCAGTCGTCATCGGTGAGGCGGTCGATGGCGCCGAACTGCTGCACGCCGACATTCGCGCATAGCACGTCGCAGCCGCCGAGCGCGGCCTCGACCGCGGCCGCGGCCGCCCGCAGCGATCCGGGGTCGCCCACGTCGACCCCGGCGGACATCGTGGGCACGCCGCACGACCCGGCCAGGGCGGCCGCGGTCTCCCGCGCGCGGGCCTCGTCGATGTCCAGCGCGGCGACGGCCATCCCGGCCTCGGCGAACCGCCGGCCCATCGCCGCGCCAAGTCCCGAGCCGGCCCCGGTGACGACTGCGATCCGGCCCGCCAGTTCAGCGCTCATCCTCAGATGCGCTTGACGAAGCCGCCGTCGACGGTCACCGTCTGGCCGGTGACGAACGACGCGCCGTCCGAGCACAGCAGCAGGACGAAGTCGATGAGATCCTCGATGTTCCCCCAGCGCTTGACCAGCTGGCCGCCGAGCACCAGCTTCTTGTGCACGTCCTCGAGGCGGGCGAGCACGGCGTCGGAGGCCACCATTCCCGGAGCGATGCCGACGACGCGGATGTTGTCGGCGGCGAACTCCTGGGCCAGCGAGAGCGTCAGGCCGTTCAGCGCCAGCTTGGAGACGCTGTACGCGCCGACCCCCTGGTAGGAGGAGTTCGACGACTGGTTGAGGATCACGCCGCCGCCCCGGCTGACCATGGCGTCGTGGCAGTACCGGGCGCAGAGCACGGCGCCGAACAGGTTGACGTCGAACAGGCGCCGCCACCCCTCGAGCGACAGCGTGCTGGTGAGGTTGTAGCGGCCCATGTGCAGCCCGGCGTTGTTGACCAGCACGTCGACGCCGCCGAACCGCCCCACGGTGGCGGCCACCATCTCGGCCACCGACGTCTCGTCGGCGACGTCGACCTTCACCGCCAGCGACCCGTCGATGTGCTCGGCCGCCGCCGCGGCGGCATCGCCGTCGATGTCGGCGATGGTCACCGACGCTCCCTCGGCGGCGAACGCCGCCGCATAGCCAAGGCCGATGCCGTTCCCCGCGCCCGTGACGATGACTGACTTGCCTGCATACCGGTTCATGCTCACGCCGCCATGCTAGACAGCCGCCCGGTCGCCCGCTAGAGAGATTTTGTATTTTTTATATTCCTCTGAACGACCGTGGCGACTCCCCCCGCCCCGCTCCGCCTGACCCGCCAACCTCGCCACTTTCAAAGATGGTGGATCATTAGGCACCACCGGGTGTGCTCAGCGATCCACTGCCCGCTTGGCCTGCCGGTGCCTGCTTGCCCGTTGTCAACTTCTGGGATTAAATATATTTGATAAAGCGATTTGACTGGAGGAACGTGTCGGTGAGCGCGCCGTTGGATGCTGACCGGCTGGCCCGCTGGCTGGATGACGAGGGCGCGGCCGGGGCGGGGGAGCGCCCGGTCATCGAGCGGCTCTCCGGCGGCTCGCAGAACGAGCTCTACGTGCTCTCCCGCGGCGGGGCGCGCATGGTGCTGCGGATGCCGCCCTCGGCCAACGCCGAGTCCCGCGTGACGGGGCTGCGCCGGGAGATCCGGCTGCTGCGCGCGCTGGCGGGAACGGACGTGCCGCACGCCCGGCTGGTGGCGGGCGACGAGTCCGGTGAGGTGCTCGGCATGCCATTCTTCGTCATGGAGGCGATCGACGGGTGGAGCCCGGTCGGCGCCTGGCCGGCGCCGTTCGACCAGGACCCCGGGGCACGGCGCGGGCTGGCCATCGAACTGGTGGACGGCATCGCGAAGCTGGCCCGGGTGGACTGGCAGGCCCGCGGTCTAGCCGGGTTCGGCCGGCCCGAGAACTTCCACGAGCGGCAGGTGGACCGCTGGCTCGCCTTCCTCGGGTCCTACCGGTTCCGGGAACTGCCCGGCCTGGACGAGGCGGCCGCCTGGCTGCGGCGGCACCGGCCGGCCAGCTTCCAGCCGGGGATCATGCACGGTGACTACCAGTTCGCGAACGTCATGTACCGGCACGGCGCCCCCGCCCGGCTCGCGGCGATCATCGACTGGGAGATGACGACCGTGGGCGACCCGCTGCTCGACCTGGGCTGGGCGCTGCTCGGCTGGGACGGCGAAGAGCCGCGGGCCAGTGACTTCTACGTGGACGTGTCCGGCATGCCGCGCCGTAGCGAACTGCTCGAGCACTACGAGCGGGTGAGCGGCCGGTCGACGGACGACATCGACTACTACCTCGTGCTGGCCAACTGGAAGCTTGCCGTGGTCCTCGAGAAGAGCTACGCGGCGCTGATGCGCGGCGGGGCCGTCGATCCGAAGGTCGAGGCGTTCGGGCCGATGGTCCTGCACCTGCTCGGCACGGCGGCCGGCCTCGCCCGCTCGCTGCCCGCCGGAAGGAGCCGTGGTGAGTTACGCCAGCGAGCTGTTCGACCTGTCGGGCCGCGTCGTCCTGGTCACCGGCGGCAGCCGGGGCCTCGGCCGGGAGATCGCGTTCGGCGCGGCCAGGTGCGGCGCCGACGTGGTGGTGGCCAGCCGCAACTACGAGTCGTGCGCGCGCACGGCGCAGGAGATCGAGGCGGCCACCGGGCGCGCCGCGATGCCGTACGCGGTGCACGTCGGGCGCTGGGACGAACTGCCCGGCCTGGTCGACGCCGTTTACCAGCGGTTCGGCGCGGTCCACGCCCTGGTTAACAACGCGGGCATGTCGCCGCTGTACGATTCGCTTGACGCGGTCACCGAGAAGCTGTTCGACGCGGTGCTCAACCTGAACCTGAAGGGCCCGTTCCGGCTGTCGGTGCTGGTCGGGGAGCGGATGGCGGCGGCCGGCGGCGGTTCGATCGTCAACGTCAGCTCGACGGGGTCGATCCGCCCGGAGCCGACGCTGCTCCCCTACGCCGCGGCCAAGGCCGGGCTCAACGCGCTCACCGAGGGCCTCGCCCTGGCGCTGGGCCCGCGGGTGCGGGTCAACACGCTGATGGCCGGCCCGTTCCTCACCGATATCAGCAAGCACTGGGACCTCGAGGCGGTGGCGCACGCCGCGCGCCGCCACGCGCTGCAGCGGATCGGTCAGCCGTCCGAGGTGGTCGGCGCCGCGCTGTACCTGATCTCGGACGCCTCCAGCTACACGAGCGCCGCGACCTTGCGGGTCGACGGCGGGATTCCCTGAACGGAGCGGAACGCATGGCCTGGGATTTCTCCACTGACCCCGAATTCGAGAAGAAGCTCGACTGGGTGCGGACCTTCGTCCGCGAGGAGGTCGAGCCACTCGACGTCCTGTTCCCCGGGTGCGAGTACCTGCCACTGGACGAGGACCGGCGCAAGATCGTCGACCCGCTCAAGCAGCGGGTCCGCGACGAGGGGCTCTGGGCCGCCCACCTCGGGCCGGAACTCGGCGGCCAGGGGTACGGCGCGGTCAAGCTCACCCTGCTGAACGAGATCCTCGGGCGTACCGGCTGGGGACCGATCGTCTTCGGCACGCAGGCGCCGGACACCGGCAACGCGGAGATCATCGCCCGGTTCGGCACCCAGGAGCAGAAGGACCAGTACCTGGCGCCGCTGCTGGCCGGGGAGATCTTCTCCTGCTTCTCGATGACCGAGCCACAAGGCGGCGCCGACCCGCGCGTGTTCACCACCCGGGCCGTCCGCGACGGTGCGGACTGGGTGATCAACGGCCGTAAGTACTGGTCGTCGAACGCGTCGGTGGCCTCGTTCCTGATCGTCGTGGCGATCACCGACCCTGACGTCCCCGTGCACCGGGGTGCCTCCACGTTCCTGGTGCCGCGAGACACCCGGGGGCTCACCATCGAGGCCACCCACCACCTGCACGGCTCGCACCCGCACGAGCCGGGCCACTCCCTGGTGCGCTACGAGAACGTCCGGCTTCCCGCCGACGCGATGCTCGGCGAGGAGGGTTCGGGATTCCGGGTCGCGCAGTCCCGGCTGGCCGGCGGCAGGCTGCACCACGCGATGCGGTCCATCGGGCTCGCGCAGCGCGCGATCGACATGATGGCCGAGCGGGCCAAGAGCCGGTTCACGCAGGGCAGCTCGCTCGCGGACAAGCAGTTCGTTCAGGGTTTCATCGCCGAGTCCTACACCGAACTCCTCCCGTTCCGGCTGGCCGTGCTGCACGCCGCCTGGGTGATCGACACCGAGGGCGAGCACGCCGCGCGGACGGAGATCGCCGCGATCAAGATCCTCACGCCCAAGGTGATTCAGTCGATCGTGCTGCGCGCGATCCAGGTCCATGGCGGCCTCGGGGTGACCGATCAGCTGCCGCTCATGACCATGCTGACGAACGGCCTGGTGATGGGCCTCGCCGATGGCCCCACCGAAGCGCACAAGGTCAACCTCGCCCGCCAGATCCTCAAGGGCTACGAGGCGGGCGACCCGCAGTGGCCGTCGGCCTTCCTGGGCCGGCGGCTCGAGGCCGCCCGCGCGAAGTACGGCGACCAGGTGCCCGCCGTGCCCTGGGTGCCGGCCAGTTGAAGCCGGTCAGCTGACGATGGCGTCGGCCCTGAGCGCCGCGATGGCGTCAGGGCCGAGGCCGAGCTCGCCCGCCAGGATCTGGTCGGTGTGCTCGCCGGAGTCCGGCGCCCGGGTCAGCTCGGGCGCCGTCTCGTCGAACTGCACCGGGCTGGCCACCAGGTCGTAGCTGCCCGCGCCGTCGCGGGCCTTGACGGGCAGGATGTAGCCGTTCGCGCGGGCCTGCGGGTCGTGCAGGACTTCCGCCGGGGTCTGCACGACCGCCCAGGCGCCTTGCAGCCCGCTCATCCGGGTGCGCCACTGCGCCAGCGGCCTGCTGGCGAACGCCGCGCGCAGCAGCGCGATGCACTCGGCGTGGTTCGCCGTGCGGGCCGCGCTGGTGGCGAACCGCGGGTCGTCCGTCAGGTTGGGGCGGTCGATGAGCGAGCAGACCTCGGGCCAGAACCGGTCCGACTGGAGCATGTTGAGCATGACGAAGCGCCCGTCGGAGGTCCGGTAGTAGTTCACGATCGGGTTGGGGATGTCGTCGGGCGTGAACCGGGGCAGGTTCTCCTCCCCGATCAGTCCGGCTCCGACGATGTCGGGCGCGAGCTGCCAGGCCGCGACGCCGAACAGCGACACGTCGAGCACCGAGGGCTCGCCGGTACGGCTGAGCTTGTACAGCGCGGCGGCGACGCCGGAAGCGAGCACGAACCCGGCCATGATGTCGCCGAACGCCGGGCGCTGCATCAGCGGCCACGCCGCTCCCGGTGCGCTGAGCATGTGCGCGATGCCGCCGCGGGCCCAGTACGCCGTCCCGTCGAAGCCGTGCTTGTCGCCGTCCTCGCCGCGCACGCCCTGGCCGGTGCCCCGGGCGACGATGATCGCGGGGTTGACCGCGCGCAGGTCCTCGACGCCGAGTCCGAGCTGCCGCAGCCGGGCGGGAAGGAGGTTGGTGAGGAACACGTCCGCCTTGGCGACGAGCTCGAGGAGCAGCGCGCGGCCGCGCTCGGCCCCGATGTCCAGTCCCAGGCCGCGCTTGCCGCGGTTCGGCTGCTCGACGATGAACCTGACACCCGAAGCGCCCGTGGCGCCGAGCGTGCCCATGCTGAGCCCGCGCTGCGGATCGCCCCGCTCCGGATCCTCGACCTTGATCACGTCGGCGCCCCAGTCGGCGAGCACCGCCCCGCCGGCAGGCACGAACAGGTAGCTCGCGACCTCGACGACCCGCACGCCCTCCAGTACTCCGGCCATGACGGTCCTTTCGTGCTTCGCGATCAGTCAGCTCAGTCGTGCGCGCGCCGCGGCCAGGGCCGATCTCGACCTCAGGGCGGCCGATGCTGCCGCCTGCGGTGGCCCCGGTCGCGGTCACGCGTTCCCGTCCATCTCGATGACGACCTTGCCCAGGACGCGGCGGTCGGCCACGGTGCGCAGCGCCGCGGCCGTCCGCGCCAGCGGGAAGCGGTCGCCGATATGCGGCCGCAGCCGGCCGGCGGCCAGCAGCGCGGCCAGCTCGCGGGAGCCGTCGGCGGCCTGCCAGGGAAACCGCTCGAGGAACGTGCGCATCTCGAATCCCGCGATCGAAACGTCCTTGAGCAGCACCAGGTTGAGCGGGATCCTGGGGATGACGCCGGAGGCGTAGCCGACGCTGACGAACCGCCCGCCCGGCCGCATCGCGCGCAGCGCCTGCTCGCTGACCCCGCCGCCGACCATGTCGAGGACCACGTCGACGCCGCCGATCTCGCGCAGTCGCGCGCGCAGGCCCTCGGCGGACAGGTCAACCGTGTGGGCCGCCCCGCGCTCCCGGCACAGCCGCGCCTTGTCGGGGCCGGTGGCGACGGCCACGACCTCGGCGCCGCGCAGCACGCCCAGGTCGACCGCGGCCACGCCCACCCCGCCGGCCGCGCCGAGCACGCACAGCCGCTCCCCGGCCGCCAGCCGCGCGACCGAGGTCAGGGAGTGGAACGCGGTCTCGTAGACGACACCGAAGGCCGCCGCCTCGGCCGGCGCCACGCCGTCCGGCACGGGCCGCGCCGCCGGCCACGGCAGCGCGGCGTACTCGGCGAAGGCGCCGGTGGCGACCGCACCCCTGACTAGGGCGCCCGGCCGCACACCGGTCACCGCGGACCCGGCCGCGACCACCTCGCCGGCGAGGTCGCTGCCCGGCACGAACGGCACGGGCTGCATGACCTGATACTGGCCGGCGATCAGCAGCAGGTCGGGGAAGTTGACGGACGCGGCCCGCACCCGCACGAGCACGTCGTGCGGACCCGGCGCCGGCCGCGCGATCTCGGCCAGCCGGACGTTCTCCGGCGGCCCGTACGCGTCCACGACTGCCGCGCGCATCAGCCGGGGAAGCTGATCAGCCACGGCTAGTCTTACCTCCTCCGTTTAAATATTGTATATGTAATACCACAGACTTGCCGAACTAGCCCGTCGAAGGGGAGTGCCGTGTCAGAGCAGCAGCGGCGGAACGCGATCACCTTCTACCGCGCGGATGAGGCGCCCTCGCTTGAGGACGACGGCATCCAGACCATGGTTCCGGGGCAGATCGATCCGGCGATCTCGGCCGCCCTCAACGGGCGCCACATGGTCGCCGGGCAGCGGGTGACGGTGCTGTTCAAGGACGCGGACCCGGATGGTTTCAGCCTGGTGCACGCGTGGTTCGGTCCCGGCTTCCGGCTGCCGCGGCACAGCCACTCCAGCGACTGCCTCTACTACGTCCTCGCCGGCGAGGCGCACATGGGCAGCCGCGTCCTGAAGCCGGGGGACGGCTTTCTCGTCCTCGCCGAGGCGCCCTACACCTACACGGCCGGGCCGGAAGGGGTCGAGGTGCTCGAGTTCCGCCACGCGACGAGCTTCGACATCAAGATCCGCGACACGACCCTCGAGCAGTGGAAGCCGATTATCGAGGCGGTGAAGGCCAACGGAGAGCTCTGGGCGGCGGCGGCCGCGGCGAGGGCGGCGGCCGCGGCGAGTAGTGCCTGAGACCGTGGTCCAGCACGCCCCGACCCGATCAGCGCCAAGCCCGGTGGCGTCGTGCGCGCGGCCGTAGTCGGACAGGGCGGCCAGTTCGAGGTCGTGTCAGTGCCCGACCCGTCTCCTGGCCCGGGCGAACTGCTGCTCCGGGTCACAGCCTGCGGCCTGTGCGGCTCCGATACCAAGGCGCGCGGGGCGCTGCCCGCGGGCACGATCATGGGACATGAGTTCGGCGGCGAGGTCGTCGCGGTCGGGACCGGCACGAGCGGATGGCGGCCCGGGACTCACGTGGCCGTGCTCCCGGTCTTCGCCTGCGGCGAATGCCAGTGGTGCCAGTCCGGCCACGTGGCGCACTGCCGCTCGGCGCGGGCGGTGGGGCTGGGCGGTAGCCCCGGCGGCTTCGCCGAGCTCACGGTCGTTACCCCGGCCGCCGCGTTCCCGCTTCCACCGGACGTCGACCCGGTCTACGGCGCGCTCGTCGAGCCGTTCGCCGTGGGCCTGCACACCAATCCGTACCGCCGGGCTCGAGCGCGGCGACGAGGTCCTCGTTGCCGGCGCCGGCCCCGTCGGCCTCACGACCATCGCGTGGGCGCGGGCCCTCGGAGCGCCAGATCACGGCGGTGGACCCCGTCGAAGCCCGGCGAGCCACCGCGCAGTCGGTGGGCGCGACCGACGTGCTGGCGTCCGTCGAGGGGCCGGCGGCGACTACGACGTCGCGGTCGAGTGCGCGGGCAAGCCCGCTCTCCTGGACGCCTGCGTCGCGGCGGTACGGACCAAGGGGCGGGTCGTGGTCGCCGGCGTGTGCCCCGCGTCCGTGCCGTTCGCGTCGGTCCCCGCGCTGCTGAAGGAAGTCTCGATCGGCTTCGCCGTCTACTACACGACGGAGGAGTTCCGGGCGGTCATCGAGGCGTTCGCGGACGGCCGCGTCGACCCGTCGCCGCTGCTGTCCCGGCGGTACGGCCTCTCGCTCGTGAACGACGCGTTCGATGACCTCACGCGGACCGCCGCCGGCGCGAAGATCCTCATCCACCCCTGACTTCCGGCTGGTCACGGAACCAGGCCGCGCCTGGCCATGGGCCCGACGGCCATGGCTGCCCTCCCGCCATGGCCGTCGGACCGGAACCTGCTGGCAGGGCCCAGCTGTTTCCAAAACCTCTTGGATATTATATATCTAATATCAAGGATCACGGAGGCCGAACCCGGCTGACCGGCCATCCCGGCATTTCGCGAAGGAGCGTCACGTGCCCCAGGCAACTCACCGACAGCAAGACCTAGAGATCCTGGTCAGCGGATTGCGCTTCCCCGAGGGGCCGCGGTGGCACGACGGGCATCTTTACCTGTCCGACATCACCGGCTGCGCCGTTCACCGGTACGACGAGGCTGGCCAGGGCGGCGTCTTCGTCGCGCTGGACTTCGAGCCTAGCGGTCTTGGCTTCGCCCCCGACGGCAGCCTCTACGTAGTGGACATGCCGGGCCGCCGGGTGGTGGCGGTCCGGGGCGGCGTGACCCGGGTCGTGGCCGACCTCACCGGGATCACCCCGTCGTTCTGCAACGACATGGCCGTGGCCGCCGACGGGACGGCGTATGTCACCCAGATCGGCTCCAACTTCTGGAAGGGCGAGAAGCTGGTGCCGGTCCCCGTCCTGCGGGTCAAGCCCGACGGGACCGCCGAGCAGTTCGGCCCCGCGCTGCGCGGTCCCAACGGGATCGCGGTCGCCCCCGACCAGAAAGCGGTTATCGTGGCCGAACCGGGCGGCGGCAGGCTGCAGAAGTACGAACTGGACCAGCACGGGGAACTGGCCCGCGTCGCCGTGTTCGCACAGCTGGTACCGACGCCGGACCATCCGCACGGCGTCGTCACGCCCGACGGCATCTGCCTCGACGCGCGGGGCGCGGTGTGGTTCGCCGACCCGACGGCCCATCGCGTGGCCCGCGTGCGGGCCGACGGCGAGATCACCGACGTCATTCCGTTCCCGGCGGAGGTGCACCCGCTGGCCGTGGCGCTGGGCGGCGCCGACGGACGGTCGCTGTTCGTGACGGCGACGCCGACCATGGACTTCTACGGCCCTCGGGACACGCCGGGGCAGGGCTACGTCGCGGTCGCGCGCGTCGCGGTGCCCGCCGAATGAGGGACGGAGCCAGCGAACCCATGGACGACGAAGCGCTCGCCCGGCATGCGGAGGCATTCCTAGACGCGCACGACCCCGGCCTGGACGCGCACGACCCCGGCCTGGACGCGCACGACCCGGCCGACCGGATCGCCTTCCGCGGCGCGCAGTTCGACGCCGGGCTGGCCTGGGTGCACCACCCCGAAGGCCTCGGCGGGCTCGGCCTGGAACGCTCGCAGCAGTCGGTCGTCACGCGGGCGTTTACCGCGCGCGGAATCACGCCGCTGGCGATGGCGGTCAATCCGATCGGGCTCGGGATGGCGGCACCCACGCTGATGGCGTGGGCGCCGCCGGAGTTGCGGGACGCGTGGCTGCGGCCGATCTTCACCACCGAGCACATCTGGTGCCAGATGTTCTCCGAGCCCTCGGCGGGCTCCGACGTCGCGGGGATCAGCACCCGGGCGGTCCGCGACGGCGAGGGCTTCGTCGTCAACGGCCAGAAGGTGTGGACGACACTGGCGCACAAGGCCCGGTACGGGCTCCTGCTGGCGCGGACCGACCCCGATGTGCCCAAGCACCGCGGGCTGTCTTACTTCGCGGTGGACATGAACAGCCCTGGCATCGAGGTCCGGCCCCTGTTCCAGCTCACCGGCGACGCCGAGTTCAACGAGATCTTCCTGACCGACGTCCGCGTGCCGGCGTCACGGCTGCTCGGCGCGGCGGGCGACGGCTGGCGGGTGGCGACGACCACGCTGATGAACGAGCGGGTCTCCCTTGGCGGCGCGGCCGGCGCCGCCAAGGGCACTCCAGCCGGCGAACTGCTCGCCGAGTGGCGGCGGGTGCGTGCGTCATGGCCGTCCGCCGAGTACGAGATCATGCGCTGGCAGGTCGTCGAGCAGTGGGTCGAAGCCGAAGTCCAGCGGCTGCTGACCGCCCGGGCGGCCGCCATGGCGCAGGCCGGCCAGCCGGGACCGGAAGGCTCGATCGCGAAGCTGGCCAGCACCGAGACGGGACAGCGGCTCGCCAGCCTGCTGCTCGACCTGCAGGGCGCCGAGGCGATGCTGCACAAGGACGGTTATCCGATGGCGCGCAGCGAGCAAGACATGACCATGACGTCGCCGAGCAAGCGCTACCTGCGCAGCCGTGCCTTCACCATCGAGGGCGGGACCTCCGAGGTCATGCGCAACATCCTCGGTGAACGGATGCTCGGCCTGCCGCCGGATCTCCGGCTGGACAAGGACGTGCCGTGGAGCAAGATCCCCAAGTAGGAGCGGAAGCGAATGAAATTCCAGAACCTCGTCATCGAGATCGACGGCCCGGTCGCGACGATCACGCTCAACCGGCCCGCCGCGCTCAACTCGCTGAGCGGCGGGCTGATGGACGACTACGCGGCCGCCCTCGCCGCGCTGAACAAGGGCGACGCCGTGCGGGTGATCCGGCTGCGCGGTGCCGGACGGGCCTTCTGCTCCGGCTACGACATTGCCGGCGGCGCGAAACAGAGCGCCGACACGCACGCGGACGCTGACCCCGAGGCATTCCCCGTTACGGCCCCGGTTCCCGCCGAGCCGCACATCGCGCACTTCGGTGAGGGACGCTCCGTCCTCGAGCGCGAGTTCCTCCGGGAGCGCATCGAGTACTGGCTACGGCTGTGGAACTACCGCAAGCCGGTGATCGCGCAGGTACACGGTTACTGCCTGTCCGGGGGGCTGGACCTGCTGGCGACTACCGACATCACGTTCGCCGCCGCGGGCACGCGGTTCGGCCATCCGGCCGCACGCGGTGTCGGCATTCCGCTGCTGCTCGGCATGCTTCCGCTGAAGGTGGGCGCGAGCCGGACCAAGCGCATGCTGTTCACCGGGGATCTGATCGAGGCGGCCGAGGCCTGCGAATGGGGCCTGGTGGACTTCGTGGAGTCCGCCGACGAACTGGACGCGGCCACGGCCCGCTACTGCCAGCGTGTCGCGATGCAGCCGCTGGACTCGCTATCGGTGCACAAGCACGTGACTAACCGCTGGATGGAGATCATGGGCGCGCGGCTCGGCTCTTACGAGGGCGCGGAGTTCGACACGCTGTATCACACCAGCCCGGTATACGGGGAGTTTGTGCGGCGGATCGTCGATGGCGGCCTCAAGACGGCTCTTGCCTGGCGGGACGACCCGTACAAAGCAACCACGGATCAGCCCTAGCCGCCGGGAGGCCGCAGATGACGCTCGTCTTCACCGAGGATCACAAGGCGCTGCGGGAGTCGGTGCGCATGTTCCTGTCGGCGCGCTCAAAAGAGAGTGACGTGCGGCGGCTCATGGGCGCCGAGCCTGGCTTCGACGCCGCCACCTGGTCGGCGATGGCCAGGGAACTGGGCGTCGTCGGCCTCGCGATCCCCGAGGAGTTCGGCGGTACGGGTGCGAGCGCTGTCGAGCTAGCCGTGGTCTTCGAGGAGGCGGGACGCGCGCTGCTGTGCGCTCCGCTCCTGTCGACCGTGGCGCTGGCCGCGACGCTGCTGGCCAAGTCCCGCGACGCCGAGGCACAGCGGCGTTACCTGCCCGGGATCGCGGCTGGCGAGGTGGTCGCGACCGTCGCCGTCGCCGAGGATGACGGAGTGTGGGACCCGGCGGGGGTGCGGACCACCGCCGGGCCGGACCAGCGGGGCTGGGCGCTTTCCGGCGTCAAGTCGTTCGTTCCGGACGGGGCCGCCGCTCAGCTGATCCTGGTCGTGGCCAGCGCGCCGGACGGGATCGGGGTGTTCGCGGTCGACAGCGCCGCGCCGGGCCTGGCCAGGCAGCCGCTGCCGGCGCTGGACCAGACCCGGCCGCTCGCGCGGATCGAACTCGACGGCACCCCGGCCAGCAGGATCGCGCAAGCGGACTGGACGCTGGTGCGCCGCACCCTCGACGAGGCCGCGGCGCTGCTCGCGGCCGAGCAGGTCGGCGTGGCGGGACGGCTGCTTGAGATGTCGGTTGAATACGCCAAGGTGCGCCGTCAGTTCGGCCGGGCGATCGGGTCCTTCCAGGTGGTCAAGCACAAGTGCGCGGACATGCTCGTCTCGGTGGAGAAGTCGCGGGCCGCCGCGTACCACGCGGTCGAGGCGGCGGCGGAGGACTCGCCCGGACTGCCGATCGCGGCGGCGCTCGCGGGCGCGTACTGCGGCCCCGCGGCTTCCTCGGTCGCCAACTCCGCGATCCAGGTCCACGGCGGGATCGGGTTCACCTGGGAACACCCGGTGCACCTTTACCTCAAGCGCGCGAAGGGATCGGAGCGGCTGCTGGGCGGCCCGCACCACCACCGGGCGGTTATCGCTGAACTGACGGGTGCCTGAGCGCGGAAAGGAACGAGACCGTGGGCTTCAACCAGCGCGCGCGGATCAAGATGACCACCGACGAGGTGGCATCGTTCCTCCAGCAGTGCCGGACCGCGACGATCGCCACGATCGGCCCGGACGGGTTCCCGCACCTCGTGGCGATGTGGTACGGCCTGCTCGACGGGAAGGTGTACTTCGAGACCAAGGCCAGATCGCAGAAGATCGCCAATCTGCGCCGCAACCCGAAAGTCAGCTGCTCGGTGGATGCCGGCGAGTCCTACGACCAGCTGCGCGGCGTGGCGATCGAGGGGACCGCCGAGATCATCGACGACACGTCGAGCGACGAGTACTGGGCGGCGGCGGTGAGCGTCTTCGAGCGCTATCAGGGCCCGTACACCGGCCAGCAGCGCCCGGCCGTCGAGTTCATGATGAACAAGCGAGTCGTCGTGCGCGTCGAGCCGCGGCGCGTCAGGTCGTGGGACCACCGCAAGCTGGGCCTGCCCGTGATGCCCGTCGCCGGGTCCACGGCGCGTTTCCGGTAGGAGGCGTCATGTCCGTCGAAACCGAACGCCTCGGGCGCACTGTCGTCATCACGCTTCACAGGGAGCACAAGCGAAACGCGATCGACGTGTCGGTCACCGCGGGGCTCGACGCCGCCCTCAACGAACTCGAGGACGATCCAGAGCTGTGGTGCGGCATCCTGACGGGCGGGCCGGAAGTCTTCTCCGCGGGGGCCGACCTGAGGTCCGGGCCGGGTGACCCGACATCGCGCGGCGGTATCGCCGGCATCATCCGCAGGGCACGCACCAAGCCGCTGATCGCGGCGGTGGAGGGCTGCGCGTTCGGCGGCGGCATGGAGATCGTGCTCTGCTGCGACCTCGTGGTGGCCGCGCGGACCGCGCTGTTCCGGCTGCCGGAGGTAAGCCGCGGGCTGATGCCTGATTTCGGCGGCGCCTTCCGGGTCGCCAGGATGTTGCCGGCCAATGTCGCCCGCGAATTGCTGCTGACCGGGCGCGACCTGCATGCGGAGCGCGCGGAGCGGCTCGGCTTCGTCAACGTGCTCACGGCTCAGGGCGGCGCGCGGGCGGCCGCGATCGAACTGGCGAGCCAGGTGACCGCGAACGCGCCGCTCGCCGTCCGCGAGGCCCTGGCGATCGTCAACGCCGAGATCAGCGGGGACGAGGAACCGTCCTGGAAGCGGTCCGACGCCGCGCATGCACGGCTCGTGGCGTCCGGCGACGTCCGCGAAGGGATCGCGGCCTTCTTCGGCAGGCGGGCACCGAACTGGCAGGCCCGCTGACGAAAGAGGTTCGCGTCTATGTCGAGAAATTAGATCCCAATTCTCGAAGCGCGGGTTATCGATGAGCATCCCGGCTCGGTGGGTTGCGCCATGCCCGGCATCTGGCTGCAGATCCGCGACGAGCACGGGACGGTCATGGGCGGAAGGGGAGGTTGGCGAGATCCGCATCAGCGGTGCCAGTGTGTTCCGCGGTTACCGGCGCGATCCGGAAGCGACCGCCGCCGCCCTGGCACCGCGGCGGTGGTACCGCACCGGCGACTACGGCCGACTGCAGGACGGTGTCCTGTACCTGGAAACCAGGATCCGTGACCTCATCGTGCGCGGCGGGGAGAACATCTAGCCGATCGAGGTCGAGTACCGCCTAGTGGAGCATCCCGACGTGCCCACGCCTGCGTCATCGGGGTCCCGCACCAGGTTCTGGGTCAGGACGTGAAGGCCTTCATCGTGGCAGGGGCCGGCAAAAGCCTCACCGAACACGACATCCGGGTGTGGGTCACGGGCACCCTCGCCCCGTTCAAGGTGGCCGCGCACTTCGAGTTCGTCGAGTCGCTGCCGTACAACGAGACCGGCAAGGTCATGAAGCGACTGCTCAAGTAGCCGTGCCGCGGCGGGCCCAGGACACCAGGTCGGCGGTCGACCTGGCCTTCTGACCGCGGCGTCCCAGCAGGTCACTCAGCGTCCCCTCGGCCTCGCGCGGGTCCGCACCAGACATCACCTCGGCGAAATGCGCGAGGTAACCCTCCGGGGTTGGATCCTCGTCGACGTACCCGGCCGTGGTGAGCATCAGCATGCGCGCGGCCCGCCCGCCGCCAGCGACGATCACCTCACCGCTGCACGGGCACTTCTCGTGGGACAGCAGCGCCACCAGCGGGGATACCTTCGCGGGTGCGAAGACGGTGTCCATCATCGCGGCGAACTCCTTGTCCGGCACCACCGGCATGATCGGCGTCTGCGCGACCGGCATGATGGCGTTGATCTTGATGTCGAGTTCCGGCGCGGCCTTGAGTTCGTTCGCGAGCACGCGGGTGTATGCGAGCACGCCGCCCTTGCCCGCCGCGTAGTCACCCGTGCCGGGAATGCCGAAGACTGAGCCCGAGGACGTGTTGACGATCCGGCCGTACCCGCGCTCCTTCATGAGCGGCAACGCCACCCGCAGCAGGTTGATGGTCCCGATCAGATGCACGCCCAGCGCGCGCTGCGTGACCTCGGGTGCGTTCAGCGATCCCGCGCCGATGCCGGCGTTGTTCACCAGGATGTCGAGCGACCCCCACCGCTGCAGAGCCAGTTCCACCATCGCCAGCGCGCTGGCCGGGTCGCTAACGTCGTCGCCGCTGGCGATGGCCTCGCCGCCGGCCTCGGTGATTTCCCGCACGACGCCGCCGGCATCGCCGATGTCGTTCACCACGACTCTCGCTCCGCGCTGGGCCAGCAGCAGCGCGTGAGCCCGGCCGAGGCCCCGGGCGGCGCCGGTGACGAGCGCCACCCGTCCGTCGAAGCGAAGTTCCTCAGTCATGTCTAGCAGTCCTTTCGGCCAGCGAGCCCGCTGCCTGACGGGCACGCCACGCAAACGATCTTGACATCACTGAAACTAGATTTCAATATGATGGCGAGGGTCGGCTGATTCTGGTCGGCCGCGTGCGACAGGAGGGATTGATGTACCCGACCCCGGGCACGGCCGTGGACCTGGTGCTCATGGTGTTCCGGCTGACTATCGCTGTCGTTCTCCTCGCCCACGGCTGGAATCATATTTTCGGCGGCGGGCGGATCGCCGGCACGGCGCGGTGGTTCGAGTCCCTCGGGATGCGCCCGGGAATCGTGCACGCATGGGCGGCCAGCGCGACGGAACTCGGCGCGGGCGTGCTGGTCGGGCTGGGGCTGTTGACGCCGCTGGGCGCCGCGGCGGTGGTCGGCGTGATGATCGTCGCGCTCGTGACCGCCCACCTGCGCAACGGCTTCTTCATCTTCCGGCCAGGGCAGGGCTACGAGTATGTCGTCGTCCTCATCATGTGCGCGGTCGCCATCGGCGTGGTCGGCCCGGGCCGCTGGTCGGCCGACTACGCGCTGGGCATCTCGTGGCCGGACTGGGTTCGTTTCGCGGTAACGGCCGGCGCCGGCCTAGGCGGCGGCGCGGTCCAGCTGGCCGCCTTCTGGCGACCCGCCCGCGCCCAGACCCCGGCGCCTCCAACCCCGGCGCCCGCCGTCGCCACGGCGGCCGAATCCCAGTCGGCTTCCGCCGAGTGACGCCCGAGCGACAGTAGACTGTAATTGATTTCCTGTTTCTGCTTCCCGCGGCTTGGAGGCTGTGAGTGCTGCAGATTGCCGGACCGCCGGCGCCCGAGACACTGCGGCGTGACCAGTTCGCGCGCCGCCAGCGCATCGTCCGCGCCGCGCTGCGCGCACTGGCCAACAGCGACTACGACCAGGTCAGGATTTCCGAGGTCGCGCGCGACTCCGGCGTCGCGCTGGGAACGCTGTACCGCTACTTCGCGTCGAAGGAGCACCTGTTCGCCGCCGTTTTCGTGGAGTGGCAGGGGGCGCTCAAGAAGAAGCTCGAGAAGGATCCCCCGCACGGCGGCACCGAGGCCGAGCGGCTTCGCGACGTGTTTCACCGCACGATCCGGGCGTTCCAGCTTCAGCCGCAGTTCTACCGGGTCGTGATGATGCTGAACGCCACGACGGACACGTACGCGGCGGACCTGTACGCGTCCGTCTCGCCGCAGTTCCGCGACACCGTGCAGACGGCGTTCGCCGGGCCGTTCAACGAGGATCAGGCCGCAATCTTCAGCGTGCTCAACAACGTCCTCGACGGCTCCCTGCGTTCCTGGGTGATGAACCGGATGACGATCCAGGACGTCTACGGCCACGTGGATGCCGCGATCCGGCTGATCTACGAGTACCGCCCGGAGTAGCCGGCCAGCGGTCCTCCTGCCGGCTCAGCCCGCCGCGTGGGCCACCCCATCCTTGCCACCTGACTAGAAACATGTTCTAGTCAGGTGGTCGAGGTGAATTATCACCGCTCAAGGCACCAGCGTCGACGTCTACTGTTCACGATTCCGATCTTACATTAGAGTCTAATTCTGATTATTGCCTGACGACGATGACGACAAGGGGTGCGCGATGACGATCG
>Ga0335072_10000329_pt1 | contig 101140 bp, 106 predicted proteins | sample Lox_Sample_21_FD_206725 | JGI IMG/M metagenome (GOLD analysis project Ga0335072, IMG submission 206725) | Soil microbial communities from Loxahatchee National Wildlife Refuge, Florida, United States - Lox_Sample_2.1 | ecosystem: Environmental > Terrestrial > Soil > Wetlands | place: USA...
ATCACCCATTGCTTTGGTGGTCGATTTGTCGAGATCTGAGTTTGTGAAAAACGAGTTTTGGCGCTAAGAGATTAAAGGTCCCTATCGCTCGCCGCAGCCGTCCAATTTAGCGGCCCGTGACCGCCTTGGCATGGCGACCTAATAGGCAAAACATCTAAAGAACAGTGAATTATTGAACACAAGGTCAATCTGATAAAGAAGGCTTGGCGTGATTTAGAATCTCTTCGCACTCGCACACAGTAGAATTTCAAAAAAGGTAAAGTGATCAACAACCATGGCTACCTATGTTGGCGACTTACACGGTGAAGTCAGCTCCAGCTTCTATTCCTCCTACTACCACCACTGCCACCTCCTCCACGGCGTCATCAGTATCGGCTAACATGGGTCCTACCAATACGACTATGCCTACATTTTCGAAAGCCTCAGAAGGATTGGAAGATGTCCAAGTTTGGATCTTCAAAACGATCGAGAATATGCAAGAGGTCATCAGTTCATACGACGAGGAGTTAGAAGAAGCAAGTCCATACCTGATCTTCCGCCCCGTCACAACGAAGGACCTTCGCAAAATCGAACGTGAGCGTGAGAAAGGCGAAATCGACGAAGGCGTACGGCTGACTCATTATGTGGATTGGGACATTTTGATAGTCAAAGTGCCCACGACCAAACATGAAGCAGCACACAGAAGATTCAGCACCAGATTCACTTTTAGAGCAGGGTTGATGGGGTTGATAGACGAACTTTGGGATGTTGGTGCAGCAACATTCAAGACTCGTCGTATGTCTAAAGAGGGAGACTCAACTTTTAAGCCTCTGAGTATGCGACCACGCGAGACAGATTGGCCAACCATTGTCATCGAGTCCGGATGGTCTGAATCACTAAAGAGACTCCGACGAGATGCACGTATTTGGCTCGAGGAATCTAGAGGGGACGTAAAGATTGTTCTGCTTATCTCAATTGGTCGAAGAGCAAGAGCAGGAACGATGACCATTGAGAAGTGGGAGAATGGTCCAGCACCTTCTAATAGGCCATCCACCAGATCAAACATGACACAAGTTCCGACACTAATACAGACAATTACGATTGACTCAAACTCAAACCCAACCGCCGTCCACGGAGCGCCATTGATTCTGGGGTTTCGGGAAATCTTTCTCCGCCAGGCCGTACCACCACTGGAGCAAGACTTCACGTTTACTGCACAGGACCTTTCGGCGTATGCAACTAACTTCTGGGCTGGTTTGAAGTAGGGAATTGGAAGAATCAGGCGGAGAACGGTGCGGGAGAGGATGGCGGTGCGGAAGAGGGTGGCGGTGTGGGAGAGAGTGGCGGAAGTGGTACGATATTGTACTTCAAAATTGCCCTGCAGGATGGAGTGCGGTGGAACAGATACCCCTGGAATTGCGGCGGCGTTCCTTCCAGATTAGTGGGTGGGCCTTGAGACGGTGATGGGTGCCTGCGGGGTGCGCGCTGCTGTCTGTCCGGGTAAGCAGCTATGGAGATTGGCGGTTAGGAACTAGGATGTAGCTGGCGAGTAATGCCGTCAAAGCCAGGTTCTCCTTTTCTCGGTTTAGTGACACCAATAATTCATCGTCGATAAGGCGCCCAAAACTGTGAGCTCAATAATGACGAGTCTTGATAGAGTTATGTCCGCGTTTCTCGACTAGCGTGCTCGGAACTTTTCCCGCATCTACCCGTAATGGCTGTCAGCTTATCGTGCCTCATTTGATGGTGCCATTGCGGATTCTCAAGGCGTCATGATGCCCTACTAGGTGCCATCAACCGTGACGGCCTTGGGCCTCTGGCATTTGCCACTATCTTTCCACGTCCTCTTCTACCCTTCATTGACAGCCAAGTCCCGCGTTGCCGTTTCTCCATCCCAATTCACCTTTTCGATGTGGACGATGAAATTGATCGTATCGAAGAAACACATTTGAAAACCAGGGCGCGTTCCTCTCGGACCTTCCAGTGGGCTCGGCCCCGCCCAAACACCTCCAGCTTCCTTCCATGTACTCTCAGGGCATGCCCGATCTGGAACAGACCAACCGTCTCCTCTCTCCTTCTGGCGCCCCGGCGTACGGGACAGCGCAGGAACATTTTGACCCACAACATGTCGAATCTATCCGGTCTGTGGAGAATGATGTCCTTCCCGAAACGGCGACCGTTGGCAGAAACATTGGTTGGGGAAGCGCTTACATCATCGTCATCTCACGTGTTATCGGAAGCGGAATATTTGCAATGCCAGGAACCATTTTGAAGAGCTTAGGCAGCCCTGGTCTTGCCCTGGCTTTGTGGGTTGTGGGCGCTTTCATAGCATGGTGTGGACTTGCAATAAGTCTCGAGTACGGCTGCATGCTCCCTCGATCTGGAGGAGGAAAGGTATACTTGGAATATACATATCGCCGTCCGCGGTTCCTTGCCTCCACTTTAGTAGCGGTTCAAGCCGTTCTTCTGGGCTTTACAGCGAGCAACTGCATCGTCTTCTCAAAGTACACGCTGTTCGCACTCGGAGCCAACCCAACAGACGTTGCTATCAAATCTGTAGCTGTTGGCCTATTGACTGCAGTAACAGTCGTTCATGGATGCTTTTACAGGACCGGTATTTGGATTCAGAATGTGCTAGGATGGGCGAAAGTTGTACTCATTGTCTTTCTGATATCCACAGCCTCAGTTGTGGTGGCTTTTCAGCTTAACAGGAAGGCTGCAGCTGATACAGGCGATATTCATTTTGCTATCGATGACCTATGGTCTGGATCCAAATGGGGCTGGGGTGTTCTGTCGACGGCCTTCTTCAAGATTTACTACTCATACGCAGGCCTCGACAACGTCAACAATGTTCTCAATGAAGTCAAGAATCCGGTCTGGACCTTGAAGACTGTTGGAACTGCGGCCCTACTCACGGCTTGCGTCATGTATGTGCTTGTGAACCTTGCATATCTTGCGGTCGTTCCTGTCGAAGACTTCAAACAAAGCGGAGAGTTGGTCGCAGCACTTTTCTTCCAGAGACTTTTCGGCTATGGCTTCGGCAACGTCTTACTACCACTTGCTGTTGCAATTTCTGCGGCTGGAAACGTGATGGTAGTCACATTCAGCTCCGTCAGTGCCTGAAGAATTGTCTTTGCTGAATTTCCAGCTAACTCTCTAGCTCCAGGCACGACTAAACCAAGAGATTGCGCGGCAAGGCTTTCTTCCTTATGCTGGTCTGTTGGCCTCTTCCCGGCCGTTTGGTGCTCCGCTGGGAGGCTTAATGGTGCATTACCTGCCTTCAGCACTTGTTATCTTGTTACCGCCATCCAGCGATGTTTATGCCTTTATCGCCGATGTGGAAGGATATGCAGCTCAATACTTTGCTCTAGCTATTTCAGTGGGCATAATATGGCTCAGGCTGAGGCGACCGGAGCTTCACCGTCCGTTCAAAGCATGGCTACCCGCTGTCTGGTTAAGAATAGCTCTGTGCCTTGCACTGATCGCTGCACCCCTTTTCAAGCCTGGAGATGGGACCGAGGATGTCAGCTTCTGCTATGCAACATACGCACTCGTTGGGATTGGAATGTGAGTCATTTATGCCTTATGATTCTAATTGTAGTGCTGACTTGTAAAGCCTTGTTTTTGGGGTCGCTTATTGGTATATCTGGACAGTTGCTCTCCCAAAATGGTATGGCTACCGTCTTGAGGACGAGACAGGTGTCCTTGATGACGGGACTAGCTTTACTAGACTTGTGCGCAAGGGCCTATAAGTTTTGGCGAAGGGAACTGATTACAAATCCTACTCCACGTGTGCTACGCAATCAGGAGCGGACCCTTGAACTGATTCTCTCTGTTTGTATGGAGTCCAGTATACTAATCACATTATGCCGGCCTCCATTTCCCCACAAGAAACTCCAAAACTTTGCGGAGCAACTCGATGATGAATTTTCGCAAGTCAATTGCGTGCGATCTGACAAATCACAATCCGCCTTGCTTACAGTCTATATATCTACGTCCGACAACTTCACATTTACGACTCAGTATCGAGGAACACGCCTCTCCGAAAATGGCATACTCAGCGATTCAGCAATCTCAGGGCCATCCAACAACGTTCGAGCCGCCGGACAACCAGATGCAGGTCACTTCATCGGCCACACCCTTCCAACCTCATCACGTGGCCACCACCTTGAACTACCACAAGGATCCGGGCGATGGCAGCGAGCCGCATCCTTCGTACGTGGGGAAGCCAGAGACATACCAGCGGCCCTCTGAAACACTTGACGTCACCGTGCACGACATTCGTGCCCATGAAGACCGGTATTCTCTCGATAAGAACGGCTTCCAGGTCTACCGTCACGTAAGCATCGAGAAAGACTTCGTTGATGAAGAGCAGATCAAAGCACAGTATTATCCTGAGACTGAACAACTTCTGAAAGACGCGTACGCTCCCTAATCGCTCATCCCTGAAGCCCCTCAAATAGCTGACATAGTTGACCCAGCACCGGTGCATCACGAGTCTTCATCTTCGACCATACGATCCGCCGCCCACAGGCAGACTCCAGTTCCCCAGCCTCAAGCCTCCGTGGACCTGTCAACCGCGTGCATATCGACCAATCCTACGCCGCCGCCAAAAATCGAGTCCCTTACCACCTCCCACAGGAAGCCGAACAGCTGCTCAAGACCCGGTACCAGATCATCAATATCTGGCGACCCATCAAGCCTATCTACAAGGACCCGCTCGCGGTAGCTGACGCGTCGTCTGTGCCGGATTCTGACCTCGTTCCGGTGGCGCTCATCTACCCTGACCGACGGGGAGAGACGTTGGCTGTGCGTCCAAACCGGGAGCACAGGTGGTACTACATTTACGGCCAGATGCCAGACGAAGTCATGTTGATCAAGTGTTTTGATTCAAAGCTTGATGGGAGGGCGAGGAGGGTGCCGCATACCGCGTTTGTAAATCCCGAAACGGTTGGCAGAGAGCCGAGGGAAAGCATTGAAGTTCGAGCATTGGTGTTTCATGAGGACCAGGATGCAGAGTAAACCTCTTGCTGTCAACTTTTACTGAGACTCAGAAGAAGCAAACACTCTAAGCCTTTCCGTTTACATGACTTGAACGCCATGTCCCTTTCCAGTGCCTCAATCCATCGACGCGGAAAGATAATTCTACTTCCTAACTAGATGAGAGAGAACCTGCTGGTCACAAATTGGCTGCTACGGAGCTTGGGAATTCGCAAGGTCGTACGGCTGACAAATTCGTTTGCTGCCTCTTGCTGCTACCACTGTAACTACGGCATTCAGTGTTTCAGGGTGATAGCTGAGCCAAGATTCTTAGGCCAAAGTAATGCTATGCCATAACGTTCCATTTCAAAACTAATGATACTCCATGTGGCTCATCATACTGTGGTGGGGTGGATGACCCCCTAGTCTGGACAGACTAGCACATAGGACACGGCCTACATGGGTAGCTAGACGGCCTGGCAAGGGGCAAGAACAAGCATTTTTCCTCTCCTTTTCTTCTGCCTTGGTCGTTAGGATTGACAGTGGGCTCGGCCTGGATGTTACGTACACGCTAGCTTGTACGGCAAACTCCCCTTCCTCCACTCCACCCCCGAGAGCTGGTTGTTGTTGATGTTGTCCTCCACGACCCGACCCTTTCACAATACCTATCCGGCGGCAAAGGTACTCCTACTCCTTAATGTCTCTCCGTACTTCCACAGAAGTAGCGGCGCCGGAATACCAAGACCGATGGCGAGAAAGCCCAGCAGACTGTTCCCCCACCCGAGCCCAAGCGAACGGTACATATATGGCGCAAATAGAGGAAATCCAAAGCCTGCCAAACTGCGTAGCACAGTAGCGGCTCCCACTGCAGAGGCAGCGTATCTCGTGTAGGCGTCCACGATATAGGTCTGCGTACATTGAAATCCAATGATCTACATATGCCGTACGGTTAGCAATGATTGCTCAGACAGGTCGGAGATGCCAAACAATGAGACAGTGAGTTGGGGTGGGCCTCGATCTCTCGAAGAACTGGAGCAACTATCCCCGGTTACTAGTCGCAAAGGGGGAACTTACAGTGCCAGCCGCAAAGATAGCTGCCCCAATATTCGGCACAATCCAATGCGTTTGGTAAAATGATGTCCAGCCATAAATGAAGAGACCGATGGGGACAAGGCAAGCACCAGGTATCATCAAGGGGACGCGGAACTCAGGACGGCCGATGTTGTTATTGCGCATCTTGAGTTTGCGGTAGATACGATCATTGATTGGGGCACAGATCTGTGTTCCAAGGAAGAAGCCGACGCCGAGGGAAATATAGTTCAACCCCCCTAAGCCAACGCTTTCGTGGTACGTTCTCTCCCAGAGGGAAGGGAAGGTTGAGAGTCTATTAATGGTGAGTAAAGAGGAGAGAGAGAGAAAGAGAAAGAGAGAGGCAGAGAGATAGCCCTCAAGCCCAGCGTAGCCCAAGTGGGTGGGAGCGGTGGGAGACAACAATTCGAGAGGCAACACAGCTTATGCTACAACATGGGATTTCGTTTGAGAAGGGTTGTATGGAAAGGAGCATCGTGTATTCCCGATAATAAGATTGGGATTGGAGAGAGGATGCAAGGAGAAGATCGCAGCATACACCTTACTAGGAAGAGGACATGAGTACTTACACGAGATACATCAGCCCATATAGATACGCCATGTAGAGCGCGAGAGCTTGAACTATTGGCTGGGTGCCGAGTAATCGGAAAGGACGGATGAGAGCCGTTCGCAGCACCTTCCCGAATGTCCGATCTGGACTCTCCCACTCGGTATGCCAAGCATCGTTGCCGGTTTCTTTGCGAAGCTTTCTTGCTTTAACACCAAGGAGTTTTGGTGTGAATGTCTCTCTCAAGAAGAAAAAGCCCATCACTTGTATCCCGGCGTCTACTATCGACGTTGCCCAGAACACCCATCGCCATGTAGTCCTTTCGGAGATGAAGCCGCCAGCTGTAAAGCGTTAGCCCTGCGGATAATTGAAATTGCAATTGCAGTGATCTAACAGCTGCTTCACGTTCGATGAAGAGGATAGCGGGAGATCGTTGTACACAGAAAATGTTCAAATTGGCGATTCTGGAATGCTGGGATGTCGCTGTACATACCTATTGGCCCAACAGCAGGACCTAGTAGAGGAGCTAAGCTGTATATACTGATAGATTTGCCGCGTTCCTCGGCTCTCCATACGTCGCTCAGAACCCCACCACCAAGCTGGTGAGACTGTCAGAATGCGACTGTAAGACGACTCCAGTGAGAAAAGCTTTTGGGGGTGGACGCCGACGCTCCGGCGGGCTGACAGATTCAATTCAATTCAAGTGACGGCAAGGAGTAAAGGAAAGGGGTTGATGCTATGCATTTGTCGAGGCTAAAAGGTCTGTGAAGAGTATCGGAGACGAAAGGTATGGAGGACGGACGCGTTCATGTGTCGGCGAATTGAACGAATCGAGAAGGGAGAGAAAATATCACGTACCGCCAAAGGAGCACTGCCACCCAATCCGGAAAGGAATCGGAATGCGATTAGTTGACCTTTGGTTTGAGCAAAGCCACAGCCAATGTTAAAAGCGAGGTAGAACAAGTTTGCTAGCTGCAATACAATGACACGCCCGTTGATCTCCGATAGGGGACCCAAAAAGAGTGGTCCAACAGCGTAAGCAAGCACGAATATCGAGAGGATTAATGACTGCTCAACCGAGTTTGTGACTTTAAGTTCACGAGCCATTGCAGGTAACGCCGGCGCGACCATGGATGAGGAAACAGGCGAGATGAATGTGAAAGAAGAAACAATTAGGGTCGCGGCCCATTTCTTTCTGTAGGTCCAGTTCTTTGGGTTCTCCGGATCCTCAGGACCGTGCCATGTGACCTATGTGGATTAGCAATAACATTGGTGACCGGCATAATGAGATGAGAGAGCCGAAGGGCGCATAAGAAAGAGGACGCTGTGCTTTCATTAGGAAGTGAGGGAATCGGATCGAGGGAGCCGGCTGAGTGCAGGCCCGGCAAGACCCATAGTCCGTCCAGACGCCAAGTCGAGCAGACTCACCAGGTTAGGATCTTTGATGGACCTAGAGCTCTTCAGTCGTTCCAATTTCGAGGGTCTCGACTCTGTATCTCTCAGATTGAGTATTCCATCTCGCCCCTCTTCCTGTTCGTCTCCGGACTTCTCAGTCTCTGTATCGGCAATCGTCGAATCATCTCCATCGCCTTCAAGAGATTCTGTATCGTGTGGATGGTAGTGATAGTAGCTATGATCATCCATGAACGAGGCTGAGAACAATTTGTGGAGGTCATATTCTAGACTGGGAGTTGACCCCGATCTCGGCCGAGACGTACGCCGTGGCGGTGAGGGTTGCTCGGCCGTGCATTTCGTTTTCCTCAGCTCGTCAGCCATGGGCAGTGAGAGGCCAATGGATGCCCAGATGTACAGGCTACCAGTAGGGCTTCGCGGCCCAGCAAAGTTGGATGGACACTATTGAGGACACGCGATGCACGTTTTATTGGGGAAAATTTGATTTCCGCCTCTCGTGGCTGCTTCATGTGGAAACCGAGGGAATGCACGGTGATGACTTCCAACACTTCATCTTCCTTCCCGGCTAGGCAAAAAATCGTTGTGGGATAGGGACGGCTGTCGGTCTGATATAGATATCGTCATCAGGTTTTGTTTCCTCCTGCGTCATGCTCCTCCAGAAGATCGGCACAGAGCTAACGGGATCAGCCCTTCAAGGGCATCCGGGAGGGTGTTGCGGTGCATATATTGCGGTCAAAGCGAGAAAGGAGAGAAAGGCATGCGATACCGGTACCGAAATCACCAGTTAGTGCACGGTCGGGCAGACAGATGACGTTCATTGCATAGCACAGCATTGTTGCTGGCGTTACCCAATGCCGCCTAAGACCTGTAGCTTCTGCGTTTGCAGTCGAAAACGGTGGCAAATTGTGGGTTGTCTAGAACTGGGTGGTCGCGCTTCGCTCAGATTCATCGCAAAACCACCATAGATATAACGACTGATATCGGACGTTTGCTGAAGGCTGCAAATTCTAACAATTCTGTAAGGTCGTCTGTGGCAAGCGAACGCCCAGTTAATTTAAGGGCAAGGTCCTAAACCTGTTTCAAAGTGGGGGCCGCGTGGAGGATGACTGACGGGCGGCATAATTGGACAATGGGCAGGCTGCGCTAAAAATTTTGCCGGTGTCACCTCAGAGGGGTCAGCAAACGCGAGTGTTATTATGTGCAACGTCACCTCCTTGAGCCTTATAATCCCATGATCCCATAATCTGGGAACCTACTGTCATCTGCTATTACCAACTTGCGTATTTGGAGCAATTTCTCTACCCACCAAAGCCGTATCACGAACCAAGCCCTTAGCTTTCCTCCCTGTAACAACGTTCATCCAACCCCAAGGCTCTGTTTGGTCGCAAGTATGGACGACCCACAACCAAAACCCGTGAGATACCTTACTCGCCTCCTTGAAGAGCTTGGCCTCGTCTCAATCTACAAATCTCCGCTCGATGTGAAACTGCTCTGTATTCAACGTTTCGTTCGTCTCTTCGCTTACGGAGGCTCAACGCTCATTTTGGTTGCTTACCTGTCCGCGCTGGGGCACGGCGAGAGCCGCATCGGGCTCTTCATGGCATTGACTCTAGTCGGAGACACTATCATCTCCTTCTTTTTGACCCTCATTGCAGATGGACTGGGCCGGAAAGCAATTCTGGCTCTTGGCGCCTTGCTAATGGCCGCCAGTGGAGTGATCTTCGGCCTGAGCGGTAATTACTGGGTGCTGCTGGCAGCCGCGATATTTGGAGTCATCAGCCCAAGGTATAATCTATCAAATCTCGGTAGAGGTCAATGACTGATGAGCATCTACCAGTGGCAACGAAATTGGACCGTTTCGGGCGGTCGAAGAATCGACGCTCGCACATCTTACCCCGGCCGCTGTACGCAGCGACATCTTCGCATGGTATTCACTTATAGGTACCGCTGGCACCGCTTTTGGTATAATGACTTGTGGATGGGTAGTCCACACTCTGCAAGCATCGAAAGGATGGTCCGCCGTCCAGGCATACCGGATTGTCTTCTTCGCATACGCAGTAATCGGCCTTATCAAATTTCTTTTGGCCTGTTCTCTCAGCCGAAATTGTGAGGCTGAGAAGAAGGCCACTCCTGCCGAGGACACAGAGACCGCGCCTTTACTGGGAGACAACAGGACGAAGGCTAAGAAGTCGAAGCCTAGCAGATCATTGCTTTCGTCTATTAGTAAGGAGAGCAGGATCATAGTCCTAAACCTCTGCATCTTGTTCGCGTTGGATTCTTTTGCGTCGGGTCTTGCGCCATTGTATGTTTTCGCAAACTCTTACAACGACAGCGCCAATCGCTAACACTGGGGTTCAGATCCTGGGTCACGTATTTCTTCAAGAGCAAATTCCACCTTCAGGAGGGAAAGCTAGGATCGCTCTTCTTCACAACGAGCATCATATCCGCCATTTCCATGCTCGTCGCCTCTTCTATCGCCAAACGCATCGGAAATGTCCAGGTAAGCGCCTCCAATGTGCGTAGCACCTCCATACTAAGTTCTTTGGCAGACAATGGTGTTCACGCATTTGCCTTCCGCCATCGCCCTAGCCTTGATCCCTATACCATCTTCTTTGCCATTTGCTATGCTCTTCCTCATTTTGCGTTCTTGTACTCAATCCATGGATGTGGCGCCGCGCTCGGCCTTTCTTGCCGCTGTCGTCCTGCCCAATGAACGTACCGCGGTCATGGGTACCATCAATGTTGTCAAGACGTCCAGTCAGAGCCTGGGTCCTCTCATCACGGGCATCCTAGCCAGTAACAAACTGTTCTGGGTAGCGTTCGTCGCGGCAGGTTCTTTGAAGGCGACATATGATCTCGGCATGTTAGCGGTATTTGCTGGACACAAGCCGCGGGAGCAGCAAGCCGCGGAAGCAGAAGCAACCGAGTCGCAAATAGCGGAGTCACGAGAGGCGGAAGATCTGGAGAGACTGCGCGAGAGTGAAGACCCTGACGAACGTTGAGTCTCTCTATGCATTCCCGGGGCACGTGGGATGCCTTATACAGAACATAGTCATACTGCCACCGCTCACATTGGATGGGTGGACCTGAAGACGTCTACGACACCGCAGGCCTTAGTATCGGGTCGTCAGAACCGTGTTATTGGAATTGACCAGTCAAGTACATAGATGTGGATGCGAGATAGGTTTGCAGAATAGCGTTTGAGCGTACCTTTCTCCCATATGTAATGTTCTAAGCTGTACATAATTTTCCCCACTTTGGAAGCCTGCCTTCCCCTGGTATCCAGAGGGACTAGACAAGTCGGCTTGGTTTGATGTACAGTACAACTGTCTTTCCCTTTCGTTGATGCAGCGCGATGTTCAAAACCTACATTCCCCACTTCCTCCATCTCTTGAGCGGGAGTTATTCCGGAGCCGTGACAGTGTTCGGCGACTTGCGAAGCTGCCGGTCTTCGTCAATAGAGCACGATTGGAAAGTGATGTGAGATTAGCCGTTAGTTACGACCGCCCTTATAGACCTCCCACGCACACCCTAGAAACAGAGTTCTGGTGTGGGATGGGCTAGCGTATAGTGAGAACCAATCGTGACAGATCAGCAATGTGGAGCCTGGGGTGGGGGGGATGAGTCTCAACTCCGCCCGTTGTCAAGATGAGGTGCTCCTCTATTCCACTAGAAATCATCCACAACTGACCTCCTCACGGCGTTGGACATGGCAAAGATCCATCTCGCATCCCACCTTTGGGAGCTGACTCCGGACCTGGGAACATGCCTGCTCCTAGTATTCACAAGTGTAAGTTAACTATGATTTCTTATTCATCACCTTGGCCATCTGTTCCTCCATCCTGCTCTTCGTCGCGTCTACAAACTGACAAGCGTCCTTCTTGTTGCTCTTAGCTCTTGTCCGTGGTCGTCTATCGTCTCTATTTCCACCCTCTTTCCAGGTATCCAGGTCCACCATTCGCTAGAGTCTCTGGCTGGCAAAACTGGTACCATGCATCCAAAGGCGGAGACAGGCATCTCTGGTTATATCAGCAGCACCAGCGATACGGCAAGTGGCCCGTCCACGCCCTCTCCATACCCCTTATTTATCTGCAATTTAGGACCTGTTGTTCGATTTACGCCTAACGCGGTTTCGATCAATACTGCGGCGGCGTTGCAGGATATCTACGGATCTAGGAAGGCAAATGTCGTCAAGTCAGATTGGTACCGGACCATTCAGTATGCCGAGAAGGGCACGGCAAGTACCTTCACTGCAATCAACCCAAAGCAGCATGCACAGAAGCGGCGATTGCTCTCGCATGCTTTCTCGGAGAGCGCTCTTAGAGATATGGAGCCTCGGGTCGTAGACCATGTTCAAAAGTGGTGCAACCATCTCGGGGAGAGACCCAGGAAAGGCGATTGGTCAGGAGGCAGGAACATGAGCACCTGGGCCGATTACCTCACGTTTGATGTGCTTAGCGATCTCTCGTTTGGGAAATCATTGGAGATCACTGAAAAGGAGGACAATCGTTTCGTTATGGACCTTCTGCTCAACTCTACCCATGCGGCCTATGACGTATGCAAAGACAGTGCTGGTCTCTATAATTCATCGCTGACAAGTTTTTGGACAGCTTGGCTACCACCCTTGCGGTTCATTCCTCCGCAAGCTACTATTCCAGACCCCCTTTGGGGACCTAGCAGGCGGCCAGCTGGTTCGTGACAATAACCGCTTCAGCTTGTTCTGCGACACTGCGTTGGCACAACGGCAAGAGGCTCAAAAGGACGCTGACAAAGCAGAGATCCCATTAAGCCGCAAGGATATTTTCGATCATCTCTTCCGCGGGAAAGACCCCGAAACAGGCCTCGGCTACACGCAAGCGGACCTAGAGGCGGAAACTAGATTGCTGGTGATTGCCGGCTCAGACACCTCGTCGGTAATCCTCGCGGCATGCTGCTTCTACCTTGTGCACAACGGACGGGTGTTGAGCAAATTGACAAAAGAGATCCGTTCCGTCTTTGCCAACATTGAAGACATCCGTTATGCTGGCACCCCTCTTCCCACTCTTTCGTACCTCCGCGCATGCATCGATGAGACATTGCGCATGGCTCCGCCTACTCCCGGACATATCCCACGTGAAGTAGGGCCGGGCGGCGCGACCATCGACGGCATGGTGTTCCCGCCAGGGACAGTTGTCGGAATCTCAACGTACGCTCTCCATCACAACGAAGAGTATTACCCCGACTCATTTACCTTCTCTCCTGAGCGCTGGATCATCGATCCTGCCAACCATGTGTCTGCTGAGAGTGTCGCAAAGGCACAGTCAGCATTTGCTGCATTTGGTCTTGGTCCTCGGGGATGTATTGGGAAGAATCTGGCGTACATGGAGTTGAGTCTTGCGCTTGCGCGCATGCTATGGCAGTACGACATAAGGTTGATGGAAGGGGATAAGACGGGAGAAGGAGGGCCAGGGAAGGCGTGGGGTCGGACGAGGACGGAAGAGTATCAACTTGAGGATGTCTGGCTTGTTAAGCGAGATGGACCAGTCGTAGAGTTCAGAGCAAGGTAGGCAGACGTGCGATAGAAGAAGGGAAATGACGTGAAGCGGCAGCAACGAGGATGTAGCAGGCAAGTCGAAACGGAACCAAGAAGCAGGGCCTGGCCGCAAAGATGTTGACACAGTGAGATACCAGCAAACCTCTTTGCTATAATGATCTCGCCGAGAGCAACCTTCCAATGGTTACAAGGAGATACCGCAAATACCGCAGGCTGAGTAATCAAAGCTTTTTGCGCCTACCCGTAGAGGCCCCCAAATTGCGGATGCTCAAGAGCGCCCTCGAACTTAATTTTTGGGCACTAAATTTCCCTTATCATGTGTAGGCAGGTACCTTTCCTGGAGCGAGGTTTGCCGATACTCGCTTAATCAGGGCGCGGCCCTCCAATGGGCGGTTTGTAATTCACGTAAATCAATTTGGGAGCTTGGTCCCCGAAGTACAAGCGCTAAGCCCGCGCTTATAATTGTGCTGAAGGCATTCCAGATGGAATGAGCTTTTGCAAAGTAAAAGCATGCAGGTCGAGGCGACCCTCCTCACCCAAAACGGTCATGTTTCTCTCGGTTGACTCGGCCTGTCTATCCCATCGCGCCTTGGCCATGCATGCCTCGCAATTAGGGGATGCATCGGAACGGCGGGGAGAGACAAATGATCGCTGGGATCGCCGCGCCTAGCAGGCCATGTTGTCGTCCCAGAGCGGGAAGCGTGCCCACGCCCCTGGGCCTTGGGTTGTCTAAAATTCCAACGGGGCTTTGACGTGCTTGCTTGTGAGACAAGCTCGAGTCGTGTAGATTCTTCTTTTGCACGTATTGTCCGTAGCGCCGGCCCTTGGAACGCCCAAACAGAGATCCCCTCTTACAATTATCCAACGTGATGATCACGTTAGTGGTGCTTCACCTCGCTGGACTGGAAGTTGTTTTGCAACAAAAAGCTAGCCGGAAATGGTTCGCAGTGAACCCTTCAGCGTTCACCAGCTTTCACCCAACACAAGGGCAGCTACCCAAAAATATAGTCGGTGTATAGACTAGTCAACTTGCCATACCGAATGAAATTCAGATCTCTCACGGGCTATAAAGGAGGTCCGTATTCAATTTCGGATTTTTGTTGTGGAAGCACTCCAGAAGGCCAACACGGCAAATTCCTAGCGTCCTTACCTAACAGGGCCCGGAAAACTTAATTCAGTGGTGGCGCCCATCAAGATCTTCGGGTCGGGGACCAACAAGGCATACGCATCGGGGCGTACAGTCCGCTGTCCCGGTATGCGTATCAAGGATTACTGTTTGAATCAGAGATTTTTATGAGGTTATCTGAGATCCAGGGGAATTTTTCTCTTTTTCAACATCCAAGAAGTAGGAATATTTCTTACTGGAATCCACACTGCTTACAAGTGTTTTCCTTTAGCTTATGGTGAGACTCTGTGAGAATACTCATGGATTCGTCGGTATTTTACGTGTATTGAAACAAGGTGTGGCGCTCGCTACCAAGCAAGTGTACGCTCCAATCTGGAAATGCCTTGTAGGTCACCGAGATTCTAGAGCATAGCGTCCAAAACATAGTAGCCTTGCGATTGGATATCTTGGACCAATGCAGAGAGCGCGACACAAGGATGCTACAAGACTGCAAGGCTGGCCCTTGTCACGGTCGCAACATTCGTGTGCTCGAGACCACCTCGCCCCAAAAGCAATACGGAGTCGAAGCGTCGAGCATGAATTCCTCATCGGCTATAACTTAACCCCGTACTAAACATGAACAGCCCCTCTGGCTCCTTCCTTTTCGTCAACAAGTCCACGTCATCGCGCACTTTGTCACGCAGCAAAGCAAAGGAAAAGGCAGAGATCTTCCGACACGTACAGCGCGCGCGTCAGAAACAGGACAAGCGACAATCAAAGCAATCTCGCCGAGTGGACCTTCCAATCAGAACATTCTCAACGGTCTGGGCATTGCCAGCTATCGACTTGGAAGGCCACTCCGACCAACAGGAACTGAGTAGAGGGACTGGATACTTTGATTCCAGGACCACGCGGCCGGACGCAGGCCTAGGCGATCAGCACCACTTGACCCCTCAGTCGCCAAATGATGATGAAGAGGACAATGTATATGGGGAAACTGATTTAACGGTCAGTGGTGGTCAAGGTTCAACTATTCAACAGCTTACCGGAGACGGCTTCGATCCTTTCGACGTGTTTCCAAGCGTGGCAACCTATTTCCCGCAGATAAAGGGAGCTCATCCGTATCCTGTGGATAAATTTGCTAGGCGTCACTTGTTGGAATATATTGAGACCCTTGATCTGACTGAATTTGCCCGAAAAGAAAGGCTGTCCTACGCCTTGGTTAGGCCGTCGCTTATGTTCTCACATTTGATGATGGTCGTGATGGAGAAAGAGGTGGCCGACGAACGACTTGGCGTCAAATTCGATCGTATTATCGGGACTGGCGCTCTTCGCCATGTCCGACGTGAGATTCAGGACTTGCAAGGTCCTTGCCACTGGGATCTAATGTGTCTCGTCTTCGTCTTAATGTTTAGGGCACAGGTAAGCCGTCTTCACGAACTTCTAGGAGCGAAACGAACTCACAATTGGCACCAGATTAATGGCCATGGGGATATAGCAAAAGCACATCGAGACGGATTGGCGGTCATGGTTCAAGGCAACGGAGGGCTTCGGGCAGTGGCGGCATCCCACCACATGGCACAGTCTGTGGCCAATGCCTTAATCTTGTAAGGATTTCCGATTTCTGAAAGCCATTCGCCACGGCTTTTGAGATGGTCACATCTACTGACTGACGGTGATGTTGTAGCTCTGAACTATTGGCCTCTGAAATAATAGGCCAACCTCCCCACCCCATTCTTGGCGACACAGCAGCGGGCGGTAATTTCTCGAAGTACAATGAGGAAAACGCTCCGATATCCCCCTTTTACTGCGTGGATGGAAATTTCTCCGAGCTACAAGCGTCGCCTCTCTCACGCCCAGAGACTATTCGCATCCTAGAGGCTATGTGGTTGTTGGTAGACAGTGTACCACATTCAGACAGACTTACAATACTCGGTGAGAAATCTGCGAGGAACTACCATCGAGCCCGGACAGCGATTTCAGAGTCGCCCGAAATTGTGCCTTTGAAGGAAACCAAAGATTACATATACCAATGCTGCCGCCTGACCGCAACGTTACTTCTTAATGCTGCTGAGAGTCATCTTCCGCTCAGCTCTTGTGTCAAAAACCAACCAATTGTGCGCCAGCTTGAGCATAATTTGAAGTTCGCAGAGTCACCTACAAGCTGGGGTGTCTTTAAAGGAGTCTACTTCAACGTCGTCCTCGTTGGCACCCTTGCCAGCTTAGGTACGAGCTCCAATCGATATCTCAAGAGCCTCATCGGAACTTCTGTGGGATACTACGCGTGTGGTGCCTGGGAAGGAGCACTGCGGCCACTTGTAACGTTGAAGAGGTTTCAAGACTTTTGCAGGAGCAAGAAAGCTCCACTCTTTCCTTAAACCCTCTGGCGTCCCAACCTAGCAGCTAGATCGTCTCGCGCTGCGGTCTGTCAGTGTCTCTTCCCCGAAGAGGGGCATCCGAATGGAGCGCCGCCCGCAGAACTGATGTACGTGCACAAATCTCTCCTCTCCCGTTTTATACCACACGACTCGGGACGACTAACTTTTCGTCACACAGCGTCCTTTCCAGGCAGCCCGCTTACCTGCAGCTTTCCCATCCAAGCCACATGCAAAGGGCAAATGCGAAACACGCCATCGCCAAGCCACTCCTGAAAGACGCGTCAAACATTTTGCTTTGGGAATCAACAAGCCATTTAGAAGATACCTCCAGAAAACCTGAGTTTGGAACCTCTGGATCACCCTCTGTGCCCGACTATAGTGTCGAGTACTACTTGCAGACAGACGACAAGGCAAAATTTCTGAAGCCATCACGCATATCGGCGTCGAAACCTGTCGGGTCAAATAAAGTAGCCATTGCGAAATTTTCACGCCAAGCGAAAGGGTCAGTCCCGCCTTGCAGGCCGTTGGTGGTCCGACGGCCAGTGTCAGCTCTGCAAACCATGCTAACCACTCCACAGGAACCGGAAGCTCGCTTGGAATTTAACGCTACTGGCGTAACGATGTCCACCCACCTCGCCATAACCCACGTCACTGGTGTGGCATGATATCTGCGTTCTCGCGAGCCCTTTTCCTGCTAATCGCTACGCGGGACATGTCGCTTTTCGTGATGTTCTTCACACTGTCGGTGATCTGTCTGTTTGTGCTGTGTGTGGACGGTCTCATCAAGTTGAATGAAGGCTAGAAGGGTCATCTCCGTCAGAGACCAAGGCGTGTCCATCATTTCGTACGGGTGGTAAGTAGCTAGATATTTGGCGAGCCGTCTTCGACTGCTGACTAGTTTTAGTATGATTGCCACTTCGGTCTACTCGCTGCACATTGAACACATGGAGCTCTTTGGGGCACTTAGCTACGGCAATCGCAAGAAGGGCAAGAAAACCTAAGGGGAAGAATCTCTCAAGACAGGACTTGACAAAGTTACGTCCATGCCATTGAAGTGGGCTCGGTCTGAGGGCTGGTGGCCAAACTGTCTGAAGAATCCCAAGTACACGAGTCGCTGGACACTTGCTACGTCGCACGATCCCGCTGACGGTGGTCGCGATCTCCCTTGAGCAGTCGTCGATTGAGATCTTGAATTTGGGTTTGCGGGCATCAGTGCAGTATGTTAGGATGTCAAGAATCAGAAAGCGCAGATCCAGTGCCAAAATTCACATGTCGAGCATCTTCTCCATCTCCTTGATTGCGTCCTTATACATATCATCCCCTTTGACATTCTTGCCTCGTAAAGTCGGCTTCTTGTCGAAACCATGTGGCACCCCTTGCACCATTCGCCCACCCACAGCCTTTCCCAGCCCTTTGAGCCTCTCCCGAAAAGCTTCCTCTTCCACCAGTAGCTGATCCCATTCACACGAGTACAAAGCCATGCGTTGAGGTAATGCGCTTTTCAGCAACGCAGTCTCTGCACGCCCTGGCGACAAGTATGGTGATCCTCGATCCAGCTGGGCGTGTTCGAAGCCAAGGTAAGAGCAGTCGATAAGCTCGTAGAGCAACGGTGAAATGCTCCCATTCGTTGCTGAGATGGGATTCGATGCCGTCCGCTCGGCGCGTGTCTGTGTCCAATCGACTCCTGGGTAGAAAGCCACAACGCCAGCAATCCCGCCTACCGCGTCAGCAGGCGACGGGCTACTCTTCATTTCCGCATATAGTCGCAATGGCGTAACCAAAGACAGCGTGCCGCCGGCACTGAAGCCAGTGATGACAGTGCGCTTGCTGTCGAGTCCGTGCTCGTCCGCATGTCTCCACAGCCATCGGATCGCATCTACGCCATCGCCGATGGCGGTAGGATATGGATGCTCTGGCGCAAGTCCGTAGTCGACGCTCACGAAGACGGCGTTCAACCGATTCGTGACTTGTGCGGCCCAACGAGCGTCGTCAGACGCCGAGCCAATCGTGTACCCGCCTCCGTGAAAGTTGACAATGAGCGGGTACCTGTGCGTCTTTTGGTAGCTTTCTGGAGTGTAGAAGAGCAGGGTGATCTTGCCGGGCTGCTTGCGAAGTGTAGTGGGGATCGAGACTGTGAAATTGTGTTTTAGCAGGGCTGGAGATGAGCAGTATCGGTCGAGAAAGGACGCGATGGACGCGAGGAAGCGGAGAGAGTAAACCTTGAGATAGAGGGTGATTTGTGAGAACAACGACATCTTAGCTACCGGAAATGACGAGCAGTCCTTCTATATTCATTCCCAGCACTGCAGAAAGGGAGTAAGATCATCCTCATCTATTTTACGAATTGCTCGTGGTTTGGTGAGGGTGGGCCCAAGGCAGAGGTAATTATCCTTAACCATTTGGAGCAGCGGCAAATTGCCGTTCCGGACGGGGAGGCTTTGCATTTCCATTTTGCCGGGACGAAGAGCAATTTTGGAGGATAAAGACTTCAGGAAGCATCTTTCACGTTTATTCAGTTGTCGAAGCTCTACTGTATCGAAGCACCATAACCCAATGTATCTAGACTAGATACCTGTGAAACGCTGGCAGAAAGCAGCGCTCTTTCCACCGCGGTCCAACCCCAGCGCCAGGTCGCTTTAACCTCTTTTAGGGCCCTCGCACCAAACCGTCCCACGGTTTTGAGCTTCTACCGTGCAAAGTGTGTTGGGACAGTCCACTTAACCTAGGTGAGGGTAGGAAACTGAGAGCGGCAGAGCCAGCTCTCAGGTCGCATCTCTCCGTACTCTACATCTATGGGAGGCCTTGGCATGCTTAGTGTGGCATGACAGGCCACGAATATAGGGTCCACGACTGTCAAATGGACCGGGTCTGACGGGCATTTGAACGATGACAATACGTCAAGCAAGGGTCTGGCCTGCTAGCAGGGTAGATACTCTCCAATTAAGATCCAAAAGAGCTCTCCTTCTATGGCAGCGACAAAAGGCGTGCGCCCAGCCTGTGTTCATAGCCCATCCCTGGCAAGCACGCATTGTTGGGCCTGCCGTGCCCTAACGGCGACAGCGCCATGGATATACCAGTCCATGTGGATGTATAGATGTGATCAAGGCGTCCAGTATATTAGGAAGGGACCACCTCGGTGGTTGGCATAAGAAAAATCTAGGGCTTCCGTCATACCAGATAATGGGTACTCAAACTTCCGCAACCGGCTTTCTTCCATAGGCAAAGTGCTGAACAGTGTAGAAATGATTCTTTGGGTTGCGAAGATCATCTCTGGCGCCGGCTATCAGCACTTGCGCGCTTTCATTACTCAAACCTAGGATACGGGTGAGAGGAGCTAAGGAGCATGCTTCGACAACAGCCATCATATTTGCGAGATGATATGTTCCAAGCTCCTTGAGCTTAGGATCTTTCGCCCAGGGACCGATAGGGGCCTTGAGATATATCAGTATCTATGACTTTTTAAATGACTACTAGACGAATACCTTATAAAGATCATCACGAACATCGATAAATCCGGCATCAATAATGCGTTGTTTGTGCATTTCAGCTACGTTGAGTGCCTTCCCAAACTTCTCGTGAGCTTGATGCGTGAGCTTTTGCCATTCTGTGACTTTTTGGCCGGTGCGATCAACTGACTCGTCGTCTGATTTGATGCAAGTTTCATACTCTTGTATCTCAACCCATCCGCCCGGCTTTAAATGCGCATAGACCTGACGGAAGAATCGAGGCCAGTCAGCGATTGCGCCTCCGAGACTCCTCGCGTGAATGTAGTCAAAGGCTTCATCGGGCGTATACAGCCAATCGCTTTCGGCGTCATCCACCAGAAACTTACAATTGGGAGGCACCCATCGAGGTTGAATTGGGCTGAGATCGGTGCCGACGACTACGGCACTGGGAAATTCATCGGCGAAATCCATTGCCCAAATACCAGTGCCGGTGCCAACATCGAGGCAGCGATGCGGAGTGGCAGAAATGGGTGCGCGGAAGAGCTTTCCATTCAGGGTCAGTCGAAAGATGTGGTGACGAAGATCCATGCGATCTTGTTCGAGCTCATCGTTGGGCAGGAGATAGGCACCTGCACGGTAGGCGTGGTAACGGCGCCCATTCTCAAATTTGTAGTCTAGGATAGACGACGTAAGAGAGGCGCTCGTAGTTGAGTCGTTGTAAGACCAAACGGCAGAATCCGCGTCGCTAGAATCTGTCTCGGCGAATGGCTATGATAAAGTCAGTGATGGACACTTTACCGGATTCTTGGGTGGAAACGGACGTCAACTTCAAGCGTTGCATTTGGGGTAGGAGCTGCAGGCTGCGTAATGTTATGACCGTTTGGATCTGGCGACGGACTGTCGGAACCTGAAGCACCGGCATCTGACCTCGCCGACATGCTGATGATTTGTTGAGCTGCTTGGAAGAGCAGGTCCAGAAATACGGTCTACGAGACTCAGCCGAAGGTGAGGACCAGAAACCACCGAGACCTCGAGAAACACGAGTAGCAATAGCGCATTTTGTATTCCTGTGTCCGCCCTAACCCCTCCATGAAATAGAGATTGTTGCTAGAACGCAGCCCGAATCTAGGTGTGCTGGATATGGAAGAGTTAGCCGAGGGCTTTGGCAGACACAACAGCTTACTTGTACGTGTGCAGGTAAAGCTGTGTCTGTGTGGGGATCTTGTCATATGTGCATAGCTTTTGTCGTACCTTTCAATCATTGTTATACTAGGAGCGAGGACACACAACTTCACGCGGTGCTCCCTGCGAGAGAAGCTGAGATGTGTCCACGGGCGAGTTGCTGCGACGAGTGCGCAGACTCGTAGGCTTCGGCAAGAATTCCGACTCGTCCACCAACATACAATTCAAGGCGCTCACCAACCACCGAGGACGGGGCCTGCGAGCACGGCGGAGCTATTGTCCACCTATCGAGCGATCTAAAGTACTCGAGCGCCCTTCCTCACCTCTACGCTTGCGCGCAGCGTGTGATCCACACGCCTTCCACCCGACAAACGAATTCGGACCCCCTCCGTCCGTAAGGCCACGCAACCTGAGAATGCAAGAGTTCAGCCGCCACAAGGGGTCCCTAGGTTCCACCTCGCGAATATCGAGCCTGCTCACCTCGATGCGTGTGTGCGTTAGGGCTTGGTTCAAAAGTCGGGAGGTCTAAGTCTTTCACAGCACACAGCACATAAACAGAGATCAGGTAAGATCCGAGATCATATGATTCCACACCGGATTCATAAGAGTGATTTCACACAAGATCAATACAGGAAATGGTTTGCGAGGCAAAGGGCAGCGCGTGGTGGGCGCCTGCGCGGAGCACGCTCGCAGTTGGCGGCATATACAGTGCAAACGGGGTACAAAAGCAAGAAGTCTGCTCTATGGTACTTTTTGAAGTAGACAGCGCACATAGGCGGGGGGATCTTTTCCCTTCCTGTACGGAGGGAGGGTTTTCCTGATTACCCTGCGCGGCGCAGGTGTAGCGCTGAGGGATGAACAAGATAGGATTCGCGTGTAAAAGAGATCGCCTTACACAGGCCGCTCTATGGTGGGAGTAGACTAAGACGTTCAATGCAAGAAATTATCTATCTACTACATACAACAAGAATGAGACCCGCATCAATCCCCCACATCTCTCACGACCGAATTGCTGGAATTGCACCAATTCCACGAAAAGTGCGAGGCACCTCAGTCCGGTCCCTGGGAACATCACAAGGTGTCCTAGGACCGTCAAGGCCTTTCCTGCGAGCTCCAGCACTCCCAGGAACCGTCCAACGGGTCCCAAGACCACCTACTAGGCGAAGAGATAATACTAGCTCGCTTCTCAGCCAAAGAGTATCTGGTCTCCGAGCGAACTAAAGATGACCCAAATCCCGGCACTCTCAGGCAAGGTAGATAGTGCGGTCATCAAGTAAGTTAACATGGCGCACTTCCGCAGCTATTGTATTGCTCTAACAGGATTTGGAGCGGAGACCCACATCCTACAGGTGACGACCCTATACACGTATCAGGCGTAATAGGAAAGAGGAGTCTGAAGGGCAAGAATCGTGTTACTTCATTTCACGCATACCCAAATGGAGTGGTGAAGTTCTCGAACAAATCGCTACCAATTGTTCAAGTTGATATAACTGGGAACACAGCACCGGGAACAGCATCGGGAACAGCATCGGGAACGGCTACGGGAACAACATCGGGAAGTGGTGTTTCTGAAGCACAGGCAGAGTACTGGACTTGGAGCCCCGACCGCGATGATTACTATCATTGGAATGACGATGGAAGTTGTGTATGGTGCAAAGCTAGTTCGAATGCTGCCTCATCGACAGCTACTCTACGAGAGACAGAGCACAATGGAGGGAAGGGGAGTGACAAAGGAAAGTAACTAGTGGTCACGATCACAACACATCAGATAACGAATGATATGGTTAACCTAATTTGGATGGCGTAGTAGTATTAAAGTGCCCTGAATTTGAAACAAGTCACCGCTTGGGTCCAGATAGTGGGTGCCCTCGCCCCGTGCCTTGTCATCAAGCTCAAATTCAAATCACCAATAAAGGTCAAAATCAGTGGTCTCAACAGACCGTACAACCCAGGCCTAGGGGTATAGGCCTGGCCTGGTTAGCTTCCAGGCTTCCCTGGCATTGCTTAGTAACCAAGCTCTCTGGTAGTGATGCTGCGGTACTTATTCCACGGTATGCTGTACACCTATTCTGGGTGTAGGTGCAACTATACCGGGTTAGCGCAGGCCACACAGGCCATTATGCCAGGCTTACCTCCCTCAGCCTGTACGTAATGTACACCCAGGGCCGTACAAAATGTACGTCCTGTTGAGGCACTGGTCAATATGGTAGTGCAATGGTTCCTGGAAAAAGTTGCAAAGTGCCTGCAATATCAATGCATCTCAGACTCGTTCATGCTGCGCCAATATACCACTTCACCTCTTTGATGGCGCGTTTCGGAGGAGCCATGGATCTCCAAGGAGCTCTTTCGCTGTCTTCCTGTCTTCCGGCACCCACCGAAGCATTTTACCTACGAATTCCAAAAACAATTGTTTCTCTTCCCCTTGCAGAGATGGAGTACTGTCCCGAAGATCAAGATCTCCTGGAATCAGATCTTTGTACAAGAACTCACCTTCGATGTTATTAGCATAGTTATGTGAACAGCTGACTGACGGAATTTCTTACCATGAGAGTCAAAGAAAGGGCCTCCAAAATAATCATTAACACTCGTACAAACTCTGCCTTCAGAGTTTTCTATCGGAGGTTTCCATTTCCAGTTGCGCGCTTCTCTTTCCCGATCAAGAAGTTCTTTAGGAGGATAACCCAAAAATGCTATCATCTGCGCAATATGTTTTCGACAATTGTACTTTCCATTGCTTGAATGAATCTGTCCAAATAGATCTTTATTCTCCAACAGATTCCAGATCTGTAGCACCATGAGAAAAATCCTCCATATATGTAGAAGACTAGAATGGGCTTACCAGTACACCGAGATTCCAGATGTCAACACTGTAGGACCAGCCTATTCCGAGAACGACTTCAGGGGCGCGATAGTGATCAGGCTGAATCGGATGAATATTGCGACGAGAATCGTTTATTCTCTGAGCGAGACCAAAATCGGCTATCTTTGGGAGTATGCCAAACGACTTCAGTGGGCCAAATTCGTTGTGTGATCGATAAGTAACTCGACCATCTTTGATCTTGCGAGCCATGGGATTAGACGCTTGCGACCGAACAAAATCTTTGATGACTGCATGATCCTCGAATCCAACCAAGATATTATCCGATTTGAGATCTGCCAGCATGAGACAAGATCGAAAACGCTTGGGGCCCATTGGCATACCTGTATGGACGACGTGACACTCGGAGTGAAGATAATCGAGTCCCCGCAATAGGAAGGTCAAATACGCTTTGACCAAAGCTAAAGAGAGCTTCCCATTTCTGCAGCGCTTCTGGAACAGCCAGAGTGGCTCTCTCATGGGTTCATAAACCAAGCATATATGTGAGCCATCTGGACCTGTCATTTCGAAGCTATCGAGGAGAGTTCGCACATATGGAAAGCCTTCGTGCAGTGGGTTCGTATTAGCCAAAGTTTTAGAGATCCGCAGCTCATGCTGGGCTGCTTCCCTGTCGACGAAATCGCAATTGTTGATCTTGATGGCTACGTAAGGTTTCGATCGCCATCTCCGACTACAGAAGGGATGAGTATGGTAATACATCAGAGCCAAAATCGCACTCACCGTTTCACATCTCGAGCAAGCCAAACGGTAGAACAGCTGCCCCACCCAAGCTTCACGATTGTTTTGTACCTCTTGTTAAGAAGATCACCGGGGTTCGCAGGATAAAAATCATGGGGATTGTAGTCGGGGATTTGCTCTTCCTCGATAGCAGGGTCTAGTGGAAGGATAGTAGATGTCTCGAGCGATGCTGTCGGGGCAATTCGAAGCGCTTTATATGCGGAATTTGCCAACGATACTGAGATAGGGCGCATGTTGAGGAGTTGTGACAAGTTCTTAAGCGCCGAGAAGTATTGCTCCATATAGGACGCTCAATGTGTCTGGGCTGACAATCATCAACCGGGAAGATTGCTATGTATCGTTGCGGGGAGGAGGATTAGTTGTTGAAATGGGGCACAGACGCGCCGCGCCCTCTTGGGCCGTTAACAAAATCGCGCGCACAATTTACATCGCCTGCCAAACCACCAAATCTTGCCCATGTTAGCCACCAGCTACATTTCTATAACCCTGTCGTCGCGCTCTATCAAACAGTGCTAATCTCGCTAGATTTGAAGCTTTTTGGACCTTAAACATGGAATCTCAAGCCACAGCCGCGGCATCGACGAATTTCAAAGAAAACTTGTCCAAATGCATACGGCGGGCTCTACACAAGAAGAACTGCTTACCTGGCTTGACAAACATGGTGTCATAGTCAGTAGAAGGACCTTGGTTTGTCGTTTGAAGCAATGGCAAGAACAATCCTCCTCTAGCGACAGCGAGCAGCCAATCAAGTTGATTGACCATCTCTTTCACACTCAACCTACCTATTCTGACGGCCTCATATCGCGAAGACTCAAGCAAGACTATAATCTACAAGCTACAACTCGTCACATAAAGATAATTCGACTTCGGAACGGCTGACTGCGGCGAAACAACGACCTCGAAGCTAATCAAGTTCAACAAGCCGAAACCACTTACCTTGTCTACGAGCTACTTCAAGAAGGTCAAATCAGACAGTATGGCCATCGCTACCTCATCACGCGTCTTGCACGCCAGTATAGTCATCAAGCGCAAGGTCAACACGTGCGTCAAGCTCTCCAGGTCCTCGATAATCACAATATGACACTGCGCACTACTGGAATGCGACGTAAAAGGTGAGAGAACTATATCGTACCTGAGCCTGACTGGCTATGATATGTAGACGGCCACGACAAGATCGCAAGATATGGGATTGAGATATATGGCAGCGTCGATGCCTCCACGACGACACACGAGCACCGACGCTCTTCGAGTCCTATACGAACCCACGGAGACCTTGTTAAGCTTCGAGCACAGGTACCACTTCGCGGGACGCGAGAGATACCCTGTTAAGCTCCGAGCACAGGCATCGCTTTAACGCGCCGTATGGGAAAGACTGGAAAAAGCAGACACAAGCCACTTGCAGAGAGAGTTACGACGAGGGACAAAAGCTTGGTTAGTGGAAGAGTAGGCGTGACACTGCCGGCGTGGGTGTTACAAGCGTACTCTTCTGACGAGACATGGTCAGCCTGGTGGAGGGAGACATGGTCAGCCTGGCGGAGGGAGACCTCGCCAGGTAACGCCAAACGGGCCCACACCCGCGGGGCGTAGCATATAATGACAGCCACTGCTATACAATAGGGTATTAAGAGACTGTCTATATGGTTCGAGAGGACGGATGCGCATGGCGGTGGACGAAGAGACAGGAGCTGGCTACCTTACTCACACTAAGGACCTGAACCTCTACGGAGGTGAAGTGGTGTCGCCTAGACAGCGGAGCCTGGCGACGTATGCTTAAGGAGCAAGCAAGGAATTACCTAGGCGGGAGAGACGTCGTTCACATTGGTGGAAAACCTTCGGGTGGAAAACTGGGGAGTAGTCTAGATATATAGACACGTCGAATATTTAATATAATTCCCACAAAGGTCTCAGAGAGGAAACGGCGCGCCTTGGTAAAGCGTTGTCGCCGCCTCGAAATTCAGTCGGCCTCCTATCACAGGAACGCCTCCCCGCGACAGGGCACCCCTGGATATGGTTTGGGACCCATAGACCAGGGGGACCAAGAACGAGCACCTACGCACGGATAGACCAGCTCTACGGAACGACACCGGTAGTACCGACTATCTACGAAGCCTGCCATTCCGGCCGTAGGGCTAATACAGATAACGCCGCCCTCCCTCCGTTGAACGAGCCGATTTCTCGCTAACGACAAAGTTATTCTCACGATAGGTAGTGAGCCCTTATGATACGAATCAGCAGGGTTACAGATGACGGGTAAGAGTGAGTAAAGGAATCGGAAAGAGTACGCTTATAAGAGTCAAACCTTATAGGACCTGCACACCGCCCTCAGAGGAGGCAAAGAATGACTTATTATCCAGAACTGGCCCTAGAAGGATCCTTGACTTGCATTTTCAGATTTTAGCCGGCGGTAGTCGTAGTTGGGGAGCCTCAAACGGGTCGCCTTATGCACTAGTCCAAGCCCCTGCCCACCCATCAGCCGCCCACCTCCTCAGACCCACTGCTCAGCCTGCCTCAGGTCGGCTCAACCCACAGCTCCGGATAGCAGCAACAGCTCAGGTCCAAAGACGGAAACGGAAAATGGTCATGTCGAGATTCCGACATCGAATTGCCTGTATCAGCACCTTTATACATAGGGAAGCTCTCTCAAGTCTTGTAGCATAATGAATCTCCGGCACACCAGGTTTTCAGAGATGTACTCCTCGCATACGGTACCTTTGCGACATTGGCAAATTTATCATACTCGAACAATGAGGCTCTTCGCTTCACTTAGCTTTCGACGCTTTAATTACTCCTCACGAGCTTCAAATGCCATACCCGCTCGGTACAGGACTAAGGATGACCCCGCGTAGGACGGCCGAATTTGCCAGACATCATCTCTGCCATCACTTGTGTTGATTTTAGACTCGTATCACCCATAATGATTGGTGCTTCCACCGCCGCCAGCCATCGTAGTGGATCCGATATTGGTGACGCCCCTCATTCCCTCCTACTCTTTTGCGAGGTTTCGCTGCTTCTCGTTAGTGCCGTTGTGGCCAGAGCCAATTGCCTGGCCAAGCGGAGCCATTTGCCGTAGCGAGCGCCGAATTGATGTCTTACCTTCTTCTTGCCGTTGTCCATGCGTCTTTCAGCACTCCGGCACATCTTGCGTAGCGTCATGCGCTTGTCGATGAACTCGTCGGTGGTATTGCACCGTAGACAGTTGCAGACCACGATCTCGCTGCAGATTCCCCGCAACAACCAGCCGCTTGATTTCGTGGTATCGGCGACCATATTTACATTTCTTCAACGGGAGTCTTGTTTGCTCTTGTGCATGGCTGTCTTCACCTACAAGGCGTGGACAGTTGCGACAAAGAACCTTCTCATAGGTGCTGCCGACGTCCATATAGTGCATAGTGAGGTCAAGAAAGGCATAGTGAGGCTAGGGGAGGCGTAGTGGGGCCAAGGAAGGTATAGTGAGGCCAAGGAAGACATCGTAGATGTGCTTGTCGGTAGGTACTTCCACATTTGGCTGAGCTCTTGGCACATTTATGCTCCCACCGCTTCTCAACTGGCACATGAAGTGGCGCTGGTCCTTATTCTCCACTGCAAGTTAACACTCCAGTTCTGATACTGCTTCCTGACTTCATTCCACATTTGCCCTTGGAAGCTTGGTTTGAGCATCGCTCACAAGCGGACTTGCAATCTCGGATGAGTTCGGATTCGCTCTCCATACCTCAACAGCACAAACGGTGCCGGAAGCAATGTCAGGGCGATGAATGCAAGCACTGAACTACCCCAGCCAAGTCCCAAATGTTGGAACATTTTCGGTCCAGCTAAAGGTAGAATTGCTCCCAACAATGAACGCATAACAGCACTGGCTGCTGTCACAGACGCAGCATATAGCGTGAATGCATCAATCAAATACGTCGCGGTTGGCATCTGGGACATGTCAGACAAGAATTCAGAGTCAGATTGCACCTGGCAGGGCTTACCATGGTAGCGATCAAGCCAAGTCCAAAGAGCGCCGTGCCCAAGATAGGCATAATCCAAGCAATGTGTCGTTGAGCAGACCACCCATACCAAAAGAGCCCGGCAGGCACGCATATTGCGCCTGCTATCAATGCAGGAAGGCGGTGTTCCGGCTTCATGCCTCCAGGACTCTTCGCCTTCTTCTTCATGATGGCATTTGTCGTGGTTCCAAAAACAAAAAGGCCGGTGAGCATCCCAATGCCGATTCCCAGGTAGGCAAGGCCGACACTCCCCTGCGAGAAGCCATAGACTTCCTCATACACTCTTGGAACGGTTGTGAACAAGAGGTAGAGGTATCCGTATACGATCGCCGCATACGTCGACAGAATGAACACGATCGGTGAGTAAGTGAGCAATTTTAATGGACGCGAAATGGCGCGCCAGAACAACGTCCGGGGGGAGCCAGTATCCTGAAACTTGGACCTCAAGTTCTGGTTGCCGGTCTCCTTTCGTAAGCGAGCAGCCTTGCGCGCGAGGAGTACCTGCGGGTATGATTCACGCAGGAGGAACAAACCTGCCACGGCCACAGTCCCAGCCTAGATGGCCGTTAGCGTGGAAATGCAGCATCCACGAAAAACATATACACCTACAACAATGGCAATAATCCAGAACACCCACCTCCAGCCCAGATTCTCCGCCACATACCCTCCAGCAATAGGTCCAACAACTGGTCCCAGCAAGGGTCCTATTGCCCAAATTGACATGATACCTCCTCTCTTCTCTTGCGAGATCAAGTCGGCTATGGTGCCTCCGCCGAGTACCAGGGGCGTCGAGCCGACACACCCATCTAAGAAGCGGAACGCTACGAGCATGCCAAGACTGCTGCTGACGGCACAGGCGACTGTGAAGACCACGAACAACGCATTAGAGACGTGATAGACAGGAAGGCGGCCATACAGCTCCGATAGAGGAGCCATGAACAGCGGGCCGATCGCATAGCCAAGGATGTAAACCGACACGACGAAGGATGCCAGAGAGGAGTTAGTGGAGCGAAATTCTCTCATCACCTGTTCCAGGCCTGGCGCGAACATTGACGACGCTAATGGACTGTAGATTTGATCAGACCAGAAATGAATGCCAGTAAAAATGCCGAGGTTGCATACGTTATGAAAGTATAGAACGAGATGATAATGCAATTCGCCCACTTGAACTTCGGCGACCAATTCATGGGGTTTGCTGGATCATTAGGACCATCCCAGTCCACCAAACAGCCGTCTATGTTTTCGTCCTTTTGCTGAGAGCTTTCTTGAATGCGCTCTGCGAGCGGCTCAATCATCTCAGGAACACCCTCGGGGCATGTCTCTGGTCCATGCTCGACGGGCACAGTCTGTGCGCTGTTAACTCTTGCGTGTGGCTATTCGGAATCGCACCCACCAGACTTGTTGCACCCATGCCTTAGCGCTGGGAAGGTCGAGCTTGTCTATGTCTAAACGACAGCTCTGACGGAGAAGCATTGTGCAAAGGACGACACATAAGGCAATCTTGAAGCAACATGGTTCGGAAGGTCAGGATCCGATGCATTCGCCAGCCTGGGGTTTATGCCAATAAGTGCAGAAATGTGCTTCTCTGCCAAGAGATCTCAGCTTTCCTAACTAGGACTCACATGCATTCAACCTAGTACTGAATCCAAAAGTTCCGAGCTGGTGAAAGCAAAAAGCTAAGTAGCAAGACTGTACCGAGATCTTCTAGCTTGTTATATGCTGCATAGAATTCTGGCCTTCAGGATACATACGCATCGGTGTCTGAGGCATCTCAGCATTGATGGCGATTGTGGCTTCGGATTCGGGTTCGGGTTCGCATTTATGATGCGGGGATCTGGACGCCCTAAAAAGGATGGCCCGCCCCGTATTTCTTACTCAAAGAGGAGAATATGGTTTTCCCGACTTCGTGCCCGGCCGAGTTTCGGCGTACTTTATGTTCGCATCGGTTGTGACTCCCTGATCGGTTGGTGGCATAGCTACGAGTCCAGCTAGCCACCATCACCAAATGCAACTTAGCCACTTGTCATCTGGTAATGATTGGGGGTAATTCTTGGTGAAATCTGACTTAACAGGTGTTTCTTGATTCGCGTTTGTTCGTTCGAGGTTCTTATAGCCGATGATTAGTTGGCTTTTGCTGCTGTCGCCGGTTGGAAGCCACGTCGCTAACCATTGAATCGGTACGGTTTTTGCGATTTGTACCATATTTCCGGGTAAATGAAGTGTGCCTTCAAACAATAGCCACGCAGTATTAAAGACAACAGGACTAGGCCGATCGACATCCCAACCGAAGTGCTGATATCGACGTCATGGTTTTAGGTATCACTTAGCCATCGCGGTGTGCTCCTGAGATGTCCACGATAGCAGCCTTGAGTGATCGTCACAAGCTTCGTGAAGGCCGGGTATGTTCAGCCTACCCCGTGGATTTCCAGGTAGACTCGTTGTAAAGGTTGTAGATCGCCTAGACTATGTATCTTTCCTTTCGTCTGCACGACCCGCCGCAAGCTCTACAATTTGCCAAGCCAGCTCCCAAATCGACAAGGTAACCTCAGGCTCGAAGATCCTACGGCCGATACTCGTCGGCATCCCGCTTCGCGAAGGTTTACTACCGGAGTGCGACCTGAGTTACAAACGCGTGGACGTCGTCTCTTCCGCGGTAAGACTGCGTGGGATTGCTGCCGAAGGCGAAGTTCGGCGTTTCATACTAGGGAACAGGGACACAAGTTAGGCGGGTCGGAGCAAACTCTAACAACAAGAACTGCAATGAATCTGGGCTAAGAGGAGATGGTTTCATGAAGTCGATCAGATGATTGGGATAAGATTTGACCCGATTTCTCCTACCGTATTCGTTGCCAGGGTTGCAATGAACTAAGACGGGTCTCATGTTCACTTGGTATCCCCCGGAATGGTGGCGAGTATCTCCAACTCGTTAGCACGATAACATCACCCCAACAAGGCTACTAGACCAGAGCGGAGGGCAGTGTAGTATTCTAGGCAGTAAGAAATGCTCCAAAGAGAGGATATATCCAAATGACAAGATCTCGAGGTATCTTGACTACAGCGCGAAGTGGGACCGTAAATGATATTAGGGGACAAAAGGAAGACAAAAGAGGTCATGAACTATCAGCGCCAATGGGCAGTAGGAAAGGTTACCATCCTTCTCTCCAAACTCTTCTTCTCAAGCGGTTTCGAGATCATGATACCCTCGTTCCGGTTGGCTTCTGGATAGCGTTACGCCTATCAGATTCAGGGACTCGTTGGCAAAATGCAGCCACGGAGAAGACCACGGATCTTTTATTGCCACTCGGGAGGGTGGCCTGAAGGGCATTGATTGATGTAGGAAGTAGTATCCCTTGTCGAAGTAATGGTGGGGAGGTGCTGTGGGTTTGTGGACGCGAGAGATGCCAGTGCCGAAAGACCTCTTTTTCGCGTCCACCGTCTGCAATCCCGTATACACTTCTCCACTATAGCCATTTTCTTGAAGGAGTTTGGGAAAGTATGCATGTTCTAGAGGTGCAGTCCCCAGACAGTGGCTGCCGGCAAAAGAGGGTACAGATAAGACCAAGGGGCTACCATCATGGGAATCTAGCAAAATCCACCATGTTGCATCATCGAGATAAGGGCTATCATGGCAATGTTCCTGCGCGCCTGTAGACAGCCTACCAACGAGCGTGTTCAGGGGCTAAGCAGCTGATCTGCTGCCCCGCAAGCCACTAAATATAAGGTGACCCATGCGGCAGGGTTTCGTCCCCAGCTTAAAACAGGTCTGTGCCTTCTCCTAGTAAACCTGGTTCGCTGTTGAAGTTTGTCTGTGGATATCGAAGATAGGGAATTTAGGCACGTGCAGCAAAAGAAATCGCTCCAGGTTATCTTCAACTCGGCTGGGGAGAACTCTCGGACCCCGTGCCTTATCTTGGTCGACCTGCGTGTGACGTTTGTTCAGGCATAAATACAGGAGGCGTTCCCCAGGCCACATCTTACACTCTAGGCGTTTTCTCTCCCTCCTACGATATCCGCTTGTTAGATTGAACTCGGGGTGGAGGTGCCGAGGCGTGAAGAAGCAACGACTGCTGACTAATTGGTCGCCCTTCCCCCCACCAAGGAACCAATACACCACTGGAGCTCTGGAGCACTTGGACAGCTCCCTCAACCCACATGGGCTTCGTTGATCTGACGGCGGATTTTCGATCCGGCGGCCCGTCGCCACCCTTTCGAACTGCCCTCCATCTTCTTCAGCTTTCACGATACCTTGCCATTTGATGCCCTTGGATTACAGATCACCGCAAAGGAGTGTGTCTCGATAGGATTCTACCACATCCGTCACTTGTCATGGCTGTTTTCTACCTTGCCGAACACGGTGTACTTCAAGAGCTCCCACATACATTTCCAGCCGGTGCTTTCTGTGGAGTCCCCACCATTTTCCCACACGTCTGCATTCTAGACAGTGAAGGTTCTTACTTTTGGTGTGGTACAATCGCATACCTGCCGAAGGCCCCAGTCCAGCGCTAGGGAACGCCCTAGTGCAGCTCGCAAAGCACTAAGGTGTCAGTTCTTTAGCGTGGGGGGGGCACGCGACCGGCCAGAAAGCTGCCCTTGCACGTGCATGCTCATCTGTCCATTCATTTACCCTTTTGGTATTTTTCTCCTTCCCTTTCTTTCTTTTTTGGCCCTCGCCCTTTCACTTTGTCCAGCCCGGAATTGACATTTCTTCCGGCCATGACTTTGGTGAAGATTTAGTCATGGATCAAAAAAGTCACAGTCGGCTATTGTTGTCCTATTTGAGGGGCCGGTGCTTCTGAGAAATGAAGGGGCGAAACCAACGCTAGCTGTATTCTAGCGCAAGGCCAAAGGTGAGTTCCGGTTGGGCCAACGCCCACCACGCCCGGCGCATTTCGAGAGATCGAACTCCGTTTGTGCACACCCTAGCACCTGCGAGTCATCCAGTTACCGCCACAGAAGAATGATGATGATGATGATGATGATGATGATGATGGAGAAATGCAACAAAGCTCTCGGGGTCATACTCCATTGCAACTGCCAAAAAAGCAATGAACAAAAGCAGATCTACAAAGCTCCCGCGAGCTCGTCTGACGACACCATGAAGATCCCATTCCCCCAAAAACGGACGTCTTTTGTTGCCATACAGACTGCGTGATTTCATTAAAGTTTCGCGCCACTACGGGATCTACTCGAGTGTCACCTAGAGTGCGCTCATTGGCGTACTGGGAAACGTTGAGATCGGGTGAAGTAGGAGTTGCACATGCTATTCACGAAACTTGAGTGGAGACTTCTCTTCGAAGTTCGGAGCGATGGAATCTAACGTCAGAGTAATGGTGCTGAGGATTACTCGTCAAGACTGAACAGCATTTGCGAGATGGACGAGCCTCTCTTTCGGCAGTGCTTATTGGACTATTCGCGTTCAGGCCTCTTGTTCAGCGTTGTATTGCAGTGTGTGCGAAGTGTTGGATCAGACCAGCACGTGGCATAGTCCATAGCTCTGTGTTGAGTGTACAACCGCCCATTATTTCATGTCGAGTGCAAGCAACAATCAGTCGGGCGCGCAAAGCATCTTGCGAACGCTGTCGAATAGCTTTTCACGTTCAAGCAAGATGCTACTAGCGATGGGATTCTTGCGCAAAAAGTCATGCTATTTATCAATCCTAGATCCCCACGAGCAGGATCAAATATAAGCATTCCAATCAAAAGTCTGGCTAGGTGCCCTAGCCGAACAAAAGTGCGTGCGCAGGGAAAGGATCATGCAGCATTGTATGCAAAGCGGGCCTCGAGCTCCCCACGCCGGCGCTGCCGCCGAACGAAAACAGACGTTTGTCTAGTCATTTGTAGATGTCATCCCGGGAGGCTGCATTCGTTTGGGCGAGAGCGACATGACGTACCCATGTCAAGCGTCGCTTAACCCTCGTCTTGCGCCGGCCCACCAAAAAGGGTGTACTATGCGGTGATCGGATCTGCGCACCGGCCGCTGTTGTGCTCAGCGTGGGGTCTTGCCGGGGGGCCATCTCTGACAGGCGGGTGGTTTGCCCTTGAAATAGTCAAATGATGCCTGCTGAATGGCTTCCAGGGTGTCAGACTTCAGAGCTAATTCGCTAATGTCTGCTCCACTTTTACCCCCCCAAGGCACGGGGAAGTAGTGCCTCCAACAACCCAAGCAAGCCTGCCGACCGATGCCCTCCACTGCTACCCGCACATCTCACTTCGATCGAACCACTCATGATACTGGAGGAAATCCTAGTGCGATTGATCTCATAACTGTCTACCAAAGCACCTTCCCTCTCTCCCCTACCTTGCCAATATAACCTTATAATCATCCCGCACAGGCAATGCGTCGGGTAGCCGTGCACGCCACTAATGTCGACGACGACATCTGCAATCTCTGACTTCTCGGACCATGACAAGTCGTTTTTAAACCTACCCGCTACACGAACGGCCAACACCTCCACAATTACAGCCTCGACCACGCCTCGCACCTCTGCCCAAGGCGACACACTGGATTTATCTCGGCAAGAGGCGGACGAGCTGCTGAGAGGGTCGGCGTTCTCAGAATGGAAGGAGAATGCCACGGCCGGCGACAATGGCTTCGATAGTCCTGAGGAGATGAGGCGGAAAGATCCATTAGGCACACAAATATGGAAGCTATATAGCAAGACCAAAACTCGGCTACCCAACCAAGAGCGATTGGAAAACCTCACGTGGCGAATGATGGCAATGAACCTCATGCGCAGGGAACAACTGTAAGCACCAGCCTTTTCGTCGTATAGCTCCTCGCCTCTTTCGCCTCGAATCTAGCTAATTGATTACCCAATGCAGGAAGCTTGAGGAGAAGAAGTTGGCTGCGACATCTGCTCCTAGCGGGATCGCGCAGCTTCGAAAATCCGTTGACAATCCAAATGAACAGCACTCTGATCCAATGAACCTCGATGATTTCCTTATGCCCAATTCTATCGCCTCTCCTGCAGGCATCACACCTTCTCCAGACGAACGATCCTCTGCGGCGGAACATGCTCATCCTTCTGTAATGCCCATTCAGTCGCGCAAAGTAACAAGTCATCAGTCAGCAGAATCTCTCCCAGTATCCTCTGGGCCTCAGTCGTCCACCGTGTCGAATCGGACCGGGGAATTCGACTACGTACAGAGGAGGTTGCGGAAGACAAGTATTGACGAACGCCGAGTAAGTCATATGCCTCACAGCCTTGCAATTGTGTTTCCGCAGTGATTAATTGTTACGATAGCCTCGAAAACGACCTGCAGAGTTCTCTCCTCACGTCCCCCCGACGACATTACCGAGTCAACCCCAAGATGCAGACCTAGATACTGGGATGCCTGATTACACTCTGGACCAACAACCAAGCCATCCACCTTACCCTGTCCACAGCAATACACACCCACAGATTCCCTTTCAGCTCGACACGTATAACATCCACGATGACCCTATCCTCACGTCTGCAGGCCCGTACCAGCAAAACTTTACCTTTTCGCCGAGTGAATCACCCCTCGTCACCAACGGACCATTTTCCAACGTCTTCAATACTGCATCGATGGCCTCCTCCTTGAATTCTACCGACTACTTTTCCCCGCCTGCGTCGGGTTATCCGTCTGCCGTCTCCACTCCACAACCTGGCCATGAGCATGACCAGCACCATTTCTATTTCGATCATAGCTCAACAGACCTACGACATCAACGAAACCTCCACTCATACGCTTCTCAGAGATCGGCTCATCTATCAGCTCCCCTGCAGCCCCACTATTCGTATGCGGCCAATGGGGAGGTAATTTTTGGTAACGTTAGCAGTGCCGGACCTGCAACGTCAATGACATCGGCAGGATATCCGATGCAGCAGCATGTGGATCCGTCCAGAGTCCTCGGAGCAGGTTATGGGACTCGCCCGTCTCCTGGTTTGGGGATGAATGGCAACGAGAATATGTTTCAATTCGGTGCAGATTCTGATAATGAGGACGACGATGGCAACGCCTTTCCGGATAGAACTATGATGATGCACTCCGAGTACACCGGGGTCAGCGATCCAACCTTGGATCTGAATTCTGGCCTGCAATGGGAGCCACATATGCTGCATAACATTCACGAATATAATGGAGTTGGAAAACAAGTGAGGGTTACCGGCGCAGAAGGAGTCCGCTCCCCAACCGATTGGAGTTCCGGAGGCACATTGGCTCGCATGCACGGATCTGCAGCGTCCGTCAGCGACATCCGCAACCGAGATCAGGACCTCCGTAGGCAGAAGATCGCACGAACAACGTCGACACCGGTCCTTTCAGGACATTCTTTGGAGCCATCGGACCCAAACTCTCCACTTGACTCTACGTTCAGCAGTGCGAGTCCGTCACGGCCTGGGAGCCCTGGACTCAAAAATGGCGACCAGAGCGGCGTACCAACAACGTGCACGAATTGCTATACACAGACTACGCCATTATGGCGGCGCAATCCCGAAGGACACCCTTTGTGCAATGCTTGCGGCCTCTTCCTGAAGCTTCATGGAGTAGTACGACCATTGTCGCTTAAAACCGATGTCATCAAGAAGCGGAACCGTGGGAGTGGAAACACTCTACCAATCGGCGCTTCCGCAACACGGTCGTCGAAGAAGTCCTCAAGGAAAAACTCCGTCCACCAGACACCAGCGTCCACACCAACGTCGGGGAAGACTACAAGTGAGAACAACTCACAGTCCCCTCCGTCCGCCTCTGGTTCGGCCCATGGTGGCTCCGTCGTGACCACTCCTCCAAGCTTGCCTGTCTCGTCCAGTGGTATCAAGAGCGGCGTGATTCCCATAGCAGCGGCTCCTCCCAAGCCTGTACCCGCCGCACCGTCTACACAGACTCGACCACCAGTTCAAGTGACACCGAAACGGCAGCGGCGATTGTCACGAGCGTCCACTAGCACCATCCAGGGAGGTGGGAGTCAGCCCACTACATCCTCTGTTGCTCAACTGCCGTCTACTGAAGCCGAGAGGCGCAAAATGGATGACAGTGCCAGTGTCAGTGCCAGTAAACCGGCGCCAGTGACCCGAGCCAAAGCTGCCACTATGTCCTTGACGGCGGGCCCTACGCCTATGTCTACTGTGATGCAAGGCGCGGGCATGATGCACTCGGGCACCTCGGGCGGCATTGGACAGACCCTCGCAGCAGGCGGTCCACAGAGTGGAGGCCAGGAGTGGGAGTGGCTGACGATGAGTCTGTAGGGAAAACACCGAGCTTGTCAAACCATTCCCAAGAGCAGTGCAGATCTGCGGGCCCTGCCAGTCTTTATCGACTTCACATCCAGCTCTTCCAAACATATACATACCCATGACTCCTTTTTCCGCGGGACCTAGTGCAAGTGTCAGCATATCTGCTCCGCTCCTCACTCTACGCCCTAATATCGAGTCCAAAGTTTGAGTTTGGATCCGTGGGAATTGTGGCTAGCGTTTTACATGTCTTTGATGCTTATCTCTGGCTGTTGGCTTTGCCTCGGTTGCGTTTTGCTTTTTAACGAGATGATATCATCGCGTCTGTTGCGATGGCCCTGGCCTCCGACAGAAGTGCGCAATTTCTACTTTCGTTGATGTACCTGCTGATGCTAATGATGTTTCTGGAACGCAATTGTCTCATACCAATGGAAGACAAACATGCGTTCCTCAATAGGTAGATGATAGAGCATTCGAGCCACAAGACTGCTTCTGGATAGATATTGAATATACCAACGAAACCCTCGACGTCTGCTGCTGCACCTTTTCTTGACACGATGAGTAGTGAGATGGGAGAACGCTAGTATTTTCCCATTTAACTTTGAGTGACTGTGGTGGTAGTAAATAAGTAGCCTTTCTTGACAGCAACATTCCTACCTTTTGCTGGCGTTACATTGTTTCAAGTTATTCATACTGGTAGCGATAATACGGCATATGTCAACTATGATGCTTGTGCGAATTTTTGGGGTTGAAAATTCGCGAGTAGGTTGTAAAAAGTAGGCTCAGTTACCATTACCATTCCAAGTGGGGGTTTAGACGAATCACCGTACAGCCTCTCCAGAAGACATGCTCATTGAGGGCTAGTTCTTAATTTTGTGGGGGGGTTTGGCAAAAGTAAATACAGTAAACATTGGTGGGGTGTGTTAATGACCCTGGCCAGTCTCGTCACTTTCAACTCCTCAGGTTGCGTGTCGTCGTGCATAGTTGGCATCTGATGAGAAAGAGAAGAGCCCTCCATCACATCGAAAATTTAGGAAACACAAAGTCCTCACGGCTTACGTGAAGAATATTTGAGAGAATCCCATTCACAACGGTCTTTCTGGGGCAGGGTCTGTGCTAGGCGATCGCAGTGATGGGTCCACCCCCCCATTCTGCACGCGTTCGCGTCGAGTTCAATCATTGGATCCGCCGCTAAGGCTGAGCCAGCCCGAAGGCCCCCCAAGAAGAGATCACCTGGATGTTCAATAACTAGGGACCCCTATCTCCGTGATGTCCTCGAGCACAGCCACTTCTTTAGGCGGCTCGAACTCTGTCATGACTCCCTCAGCCGCGTTCCCGCATCTTGTTCCACCCTTCTTCCCAGCTCCGAAATGGTGTCTTTCACCATGGTACGCCGCCATGAAGGCCTGGCAAGCAAGTATGCCAGAGGCATGGATCATTTTGATTGTGGCACGGCAATGTTTCAGCCCATCGCTGGCGGGAACATGACCCCACCCTGCGTCGGGTATCACGACAGTAAAGGGGACTGGAACCCTGTTGCAGATATTGCGTGGCGAGGCGCGGATGGGAAGTTGCACAATGCGAAGACTGGAGATCAGGAAGCCCAGAGTGATGGCTTCGAGCCATTAGGAAGACTGCCGGTGAAGATGGAGCAATTGCACCTCGAGTGGAGGCCGCGGACGAGTAAAGACGTCAGGCAATGGAATGTAGATGTTGAGGGACAGACACCGTAAGCGAAAATCCCCAGGCAAGAAGGAAGTCGAGAAACGGCAGTGAAAAAGGCAAAGAAGCGCAGAATATGTAGCTGATAAATATCTCATACGTGTAGAGCCAACATCCCTGTCGGCGCCGATGCGCACATAAAATACCAATCAAAATCGAATTTCGGCGCGGTTCTCATCTGTGCAAAGCCCGTCACGCAAACGGCGTACAACGACGAGACACTTCTCCGCTCCTGGGTCAAAAAGAACGCGAAACTCCTTTCCGAACGGCATGGTCCACAAATCCGCCGCTATGGCCTGGTCCTCGTGACTACGACTTACATGGCGCCGAGATGCTCGATCAACGCGTGGATGGACAAGGACAAAGAGGCTGTGGTGAGTGCGAAGGTGAAAGCGCAGATGTTGGGCGAGGATGGCGTCACATTGGACTACACAGATCAGTTAACGGATAAGGACTGGACGTTTTATGCGGAAGGCCCGAATAAAGATGGGGTGGTGGTGTTCTTTGATGGGTTTGAGTATCCGCCTTGGGACTGGTGGTGGGAAGGAGTGAAGTTGAGCTTGGGAAGTGGTGGACCCATCACAGAGAAGAGGGACAAGGAGGAGGGGCGTTCATTGACAGTACGGCAGGCTACGATGAGTAGACAGCCTTCACTGCGGACAGGCTTGTCGCCGAGGGAGAGCTTGGTTAGCCAGAGGAAGCGGTCGTGGGACGAAAAATCAGTGGAGAAGAACGGGATTTTGCACGTGCAGAGCCCTCCGCGGTCGAGGAGAGCAAGTCCGCTGAATGAACAGAGTCCGTTAGGAGTGCGACGTGTGGACCCTGCATCTACAGAGGGCTGGCGGCATAGTTTACCAGTGCCAACATCTATGTCACGTAAGTGTTCAAAAGAGATGCTCTACGGTTCATGAACTCAACATGCGTTCAGATTCTTCGTACTGACATTTTGGCAGAGGATCAGCAGCCATTGCAGGCGAGAACCGCACCTAGTGGCACGAATAATCGGTTGAGCTTTGAATCGACGGCGACGACGAATTCAAATCCTAAGTCACGAAGTACCGAAGTGACAGAATCGACAGCTACAGCATATACCGACCTGGATTTGCGAGACTCGAAAGCATCTGCAAGGACGACTACAGCGTATCCGGACCACCAGGGGCGGGATCTGAATGAATCTGAGTACCCTAGGACTGGGTTGAGAAACTCCAAGAACCTTGAGCTGGGATATCAGATGTCAAGAATGCCCTTCGAAGAAACCACGAGTACAACACCCACGGCTACAGCATACCCGGAGTATCAGGGGCAGTACCCCAATAGTGCCGAGCCCAAGTATATGAACTCAAGGGTGCAAGAGCTCAATGGCGATGAGCTGGACTATGGTAAAACAAGGACACGTAATACGGCAACTTCTCAACTCGAGTCCAGTTCTATTACTTCGCGGCCTTCATTGCGCCACAAGACCTCTTCGCCATCACTAAGGAAGCCTAGCTAGAACATCTCAGCTGCAATGGTGCAGACCCCGTTGTCATGAGTGCCTACATGCCTTCTATACACAAATCGCTATAACTACGGACACGGCAAGGGCCCCCGTCCTCCCCGCAATTCCAAAACACTCGGACGCAGCGTGGGTAAGCAGCGCTCCAAATTTCTGCTTCTTGCTCGAACCATGCTAATTCCTAGGCTGAGACACACAGCGTAACCTCTCCTCTTGAGAGTAAATGTACGTGATCGTTTCGAAAGTGACGGTCAACACCCAAACATGGCTCAGTCGTTTCCGAAGGGCATGAGTGTCGGTAGCAAGCTGAAATGGCCGAGCGCGAGCGGCAGCGACCAGTGTAGGAACAAGAATGAAAGGTCATCGACCTCAGGCAAGACCATGATGGAGGAAGTGGTGGAGGTGGCTGGATTTAGAAGCTTGCCAAAGTACAGGATTGCTGACGGCCTTTTGAGTGTGAGCTTTTTGGATGATTCGCAATCTGTCTTGTCACAGGTACCAAAGTTCTCACAAACGCTTCACGGCTTGAATGGGGGTAGCAAGTAGGAACCCCCATGTCTGCTAAAGGTAATAGTCTGAAGACCAGAGCCAGTAGAGAGCATCAGAAATGTGATCACTTCGTCACGCCATAATCAATCAGCAGCCAACTTATCATCCAGCACCGTCGCCGTTGGACTTTCCAAATTTTCCAAAAGCTTGTATGACACAACAGAGAAACTTGGTGTCTGGGTATATGATAATTTCCTGCCTCTTGGTTCTCATCCTAATGAGCTGCACTTCATTCCCGCCCAATTTGTCATGCGTATCTACGTCTTTTTCGACGTGGTGCTTTGGTCTTGCATTGTTCTCCTCGTTGCTCAATGATGTAATATCCAGCCGTCCAGAATTTTGCACAGACAACAACTCCATTTTAGAGCTTAAGGTGTTTGAAGCCGATACAAATTCAAATATCGCCGACGCGAGTTGTTCAGCCGGTGCAGGCCCTTCTTTTGGGGGGTTACCCGAGGCGCCTCTCTCTTGAGATCTCCCACTTGAAGACCCTTCATCTGGTGAGAAGCCTGTGGCACTGATCACGCTCCCATCTTCGCGTGAAAGGATGAGGGTCGATTGCACATTGGGACGTTTAGATAGGTTTTCGAGAGTGGAGGAAACAGCTGGTGGAAGCTTCTGTGGCTAAGAGAGCATTAATCAGTACAATTCGCCTCCTACAGCATGATCAATATGTATGATGGAGTAGGGAATAGAGGCAGGAGCCACTGGGGTGTATATTGGACATACAGTAGGAATTTGGTTCATGGTCCTTTGTGCAGGCCTGAATTCGGTGCGAATTCAGTGGTAATTGTCAGGCGTCTTGGACTAGGATCCAAAATATGTTCAAATGGGACGGTGTGCTTATGGGCTTGTCAGGAGCGAGCTGGAAGAGATATCATGTCCGAAATTGAGATCGGGATCGAGAGGGTATCCAAAGTCCAAGAATGTCTCAACCTGCCCAAAACGTCGTCGATGTGGAGCTTTGAAGTGTCGCAAGATCACATCTCGTTCCCAGCTTGGAGTTTTATTCATGTTCCAGCCCCAACTCTAGCCAGAGGACAGTGCCGTATTCTCCATTGTCCCAACGCCATTCAGTGAGCCAAGGCGCGAGTCTCAGAGTCGTTAGAGCAATCACGTCGAATTGCGGCCCGCCCCTAGCTCTTCTAGGAACTTCGTGAAGAATTTAAAAGTTCCACTACAAGTTCTTTCATGAACATCATCCACTTGTGACACTCTCCTCGCTTTGTAGCATTCGTAACCTGTCCTTCCCTAAATCCCATACCACCTCCTGGGGAGCTCTGGGCTATCTCATCTGCCATATAGCTAAACAGAGGGCATTCCCTGGGTTGACTATAACCACGTTTTAGCTGCCACATCGAATCAAGAGGGTGGACCGCTCTGCAAATTCGCAGCAAGATTCGACGTAAGAAAAGCTCAAACTCACCAACTCACTGTACTCGACTTCAACCGACCGCAGGTAAGCTATACCACTCTGTCATGCTCCTATCAAGCTCTGGCTGGCCTTCCAAACCCGACTGGCAATTTTGCTACTTATATCTGTTTCTCTTCCGAAGACCTTCTACTAAGCCAGCGATAAATCATGATTGCAAAACCCTCCTTTGGATCTGTACCGGTCCATGGCCAGAATATCAGACGTTTTTCTTCGTTTCAAACCCCGTATACTAAATCAGCGTCCCGAACTCAGCCCTCTCCTTCTCAATGTCTTGACACACCTCTGATCTTCTGGCCTTATGCAGGCCATATGAGTTGAGCCGGCTCCAAAAGGATGGGCTCCAGTGCGAAGAAGAAACGAGAAAAGAAGAAGGACTTCCAGGTACTTGGAAAATTCAGCAACCGTTCTACTCCAAGACTAAGAGCACTACAGAAAGCGAAGCTGAAGGTCGGTAAAACGAAGCCAAAGGCCACAAATCATACAGAGACAAGCTTCCGATCCAAAGGTATGCGAGGACCAAGGAAATCCGCCAGGAAGTACTGACTTTCCTGTGCAGCGATCGTACTCAATCAGCAGTCTCTGACTGTTGCTGCGCCTTCGACGGCTAGCCAGTTCGGGCACCACGTGTCTCTGCTGACCGCAAAGTCCGACTCGCAGAGGCGAGAATCATTGTCGTACCTTACCACCTTTATGGCCTCTCGCCCTGTGGACTCTCCTCTTCCCCAACCATTGAGCATGTGGCTGCCAAAATTGTATCCGCTTATCCTGGACGGTAGCAGCAGTGTCCGGGCTCAACTGCTCAAGCTCTTTCGTTCCCTGCCGCTAGGTGAGGTAGAAGACCATGTCGCCGACATTCTACCTTACGTCCGTGCTGGTATGACCCATCTCGCCGCCGATGTTCGTCTATCCGCGGTCGATGTTCTTTGTTGGCTCCTTGAGGATTCTAGTTCAGAGGTGGTCTCCTGCGGTGGCGGATGGTATAAGACGCTGAATTGCTTCTTAACCATGCTAGGGTGGTCCACGCAGGATGCCCTGAAATGGTCGTCAAATCGAGCAAGCTTTGGAAAGTCTGGCAGCGAAGGGAGGCCTATGGCAAGGATCTTGCAGGCTTTAGCAGAGTTCGTCCATGCTGGTATAGGTCAACAGTCAGCAGATGCGGTAAAAACAGGAGATGCAACTCTCCACGGCAACTTTCCTATATGGTACAGCGGTCAACATCAAGTGCCTCAGAAGTCCAACGCTTTTGGGTATCTCAATCTCTTTAGTATGCCAAAAGATGATGAAACAGAGATGTTAGAAGATTGCGAGGACCGGCGAAGAGTCTTTGACAAAACTTTCAGGGTATCGGTTGAGATGGGGCTAGAAGCTGCAAGAAGGGAGGGAGGTGACGTAGGGCGAGCAGCGGCAGTTTTGACAAAGGCACTAAGCTAAGAATAATTTATTTCGGGGCAAAATTCCGCAAAAGTCGCATTCAGACAACCTCACAACCTCAAAATCGCTCAAGAACAAGCACCAGAACGAGAAATGGCTGCTGAGGATACTGGAGACGCGGAGTATGTTCGGGGCGCTGAGCATGCTGGGGACGCAGAGTATGCTACGGGCGCAGCATACGAGGAACTCGAGGACGTCACAGAGAGCCTGCTCGTCTCTATTTTAAGCGGTGAGTATGCTGCAGGTGTAGCTTATGGACAATTCGAAGAAGACGCAGACTACTGGGCCGATGCAGATGTTAGTGATGGTGAAATGGCGGATGCCAGGCTCAACCCGACCATTGAGAAGCTGGCTAAGGCACTCACAAATCACTACGCGGAGATCAGGGCACGTAAGTTTTGGGCAACCACCTCTCTAGACAACGCTGACTTGGCTCGAGTGATACCTAACAGAAAGGGCTATGAACTCTGGGAGACTACGGTAGCAGCTATCATGCAAATTTTGGCATTCTCCTTCGCGGCACAATTCGACATCAACCCAGCATTCCTTCAGTATCCCGTCAAAAAGGCGGAAGAGGGCAGCAAAGCTGAGCAAAAAGCTATCAAGGCTTTTGACCACAAATATGCCTCCCGCCTTACCCCTGAAGTCGTCGAACGCCTGATCGCGGTCTGGGATATGTGGAGCAGTGCCATGCAATACGCGCGGATTATCGGTTCACGTGCCTTCGTGGAATACGGCTATGGCCTTCCCCGCGGCAGTCCTTGGATCGAGTTCATCGGCCTAGCCACCGTCATGGCCAAACAGTACGAGAAGTTAATCGAATTTGGAGAGATGAAACCTGGCGCGATCTATGAAATGTCCCGTATCTTGATACATGTCAGCTGGCTACGTCGCTGGCTCCGCACCAAGATCAACCCATCTGGCTTTCGGCGTGAACAGAGTCACTGGAACCACTGTTGGGATATCGTTACGCTCAGAGTCATGAAGAACGGCACTGTGGACATTGGCAAGAGCAGGTTCATGCCCGCCAAGTTCGAGTTCGCGCCAGAACCCGAGCTAGACATTGTCGGCGAGGGGTATACAGAGTCGGAGACCGATGATGAGGACACGGATGTTGAGATGGAAACCATCAAGGAGAAAGAAGAGGTCACTGCCGATGATGAGGACACGGATGTTGAGATGGAAACCATGAAGGAGAAAGAAGAGATCACTGCCGATGATGAATTGGGTGAAGCGCTGGATCCTAGGCTGAGGAGCGCCACGGGGTCTGCAGCTGTCCGGAGTGAGCAACCGGATGTTGAGATGGGGGGCACCATGGAGGCTAGCACGGCCGAGAACCGTATCTCTAGCACCAGCAACAATGGAGGTAGGATTGGAAGGGGACCAATGCGTTTCGCGGGCGGCTTCGAGCGATATTCTGGCGGTAGGGGTGGAATTCGCAGCACTTACATCGGAACGGGCAGGTATTCGGACGGTGCTCGCGCTGATGGCAACACGACTGTCTACGCACACGATCCTGAGGCTAACGAATACATCGTTGTCACTCGCGACGACCCCCGCTCTGGAACCATCCAGTAGCATGAAGGGCACCAATATGGGTTTTCCCAGTCAGATCCAGAATTCAGATCGACGACCCCATGGGCGAGATAGCTAGCTAAGGTCTTTACCCGAGAATGGTGAAATAGATCACCAACTGAATGCATCATGTCAGACCTTTACGCTGCGTCTCACTTCCGGCGACCACTTAATTGCCGTGATACGTTCCATTTTGAAACAGCCCCAGGGTACCGTCAGCCATACCCGTATAGAGAGAAACAGACAGGACGTATACTAGTTGCTGCGGCCACTTCTGCTATAGTATCCGCCATCCTATGATAAGGGCCGAACTCGTTAACCATAGTCATGTCGTCGAATGGGATAAAAGCAGTCGTCGTGTTTGAGGCAATCGAAGCCCGACTCGGTCCATCTCCGGAGATCCTGGACTTCGTAGGCCCAAGAACCACGATTATCTGCTCGTGTCTTGTAGCCGGATTCGGAGTAAGCACCGGCGGACATGCCGCAACTGCCTTGAACGTGGCAGTGAAAGTTCTGTATGGCCCTTTTCTTTAGATTTGCGAAGTAATTAGTCTGGAACTTTACAATGCAAGAGTATGGGTCCCGGGCAAGCTATGGAAACTGGTTTTGCTGGGCAAGATGTTCAGTAACATACTGATGTTGTTAGAGACAGCGAACTTGCAGAGCATAGCAGTCGTGGAGTATCACAGACTGGCCAAGGCAGGTATATGGTCGTGGCAGATACATGTATGTGGGTCATGAGAGCGTGATAATTGAATGAACATATTAAAACCGCTATGCCATCTCCACAGTTCGGAGATTCGATTGTCAAACCTCCATTTCAACCACAGCACCTAAGTCTAGATAGGCCAGAAGTCGCGTAGTGTCTCATCAGAGCTCTGGGGTTCCACCATCCGCAACAACGACCACCGCTTCCTGATACGCGACCGCCAGCGAAGTCTCGTGCGCCACTATCAATTGAACGTTCATCGTACCATCCATGGTAAAAAGCTCATATTCACCCGCCTGGGTCCCGTTCGCGGCTTGGAAGACAAGATCCGGGTTGTCAATCTCGGCCAGTTTCAGCTTGTGCACGTTACCGAAATCTTTCAGCTTGAGAGTGAATGATTTTCGCTTTTAGACGTTGAACGGGCTAGGTCTCCGCAGCGCTGGATGCGGCTTCAGTTGTTGCTCGGGCGGGACGGATTGTTGCGAGGTGTTGGTCAATCTGTTGGGCGACGGCAATGAGTTTGTCGATGAGAGCAGACGTATTAGGCGCAGCGGCCAGAGCTCCACTGATGTCGGAAGACTCTGGGTCTAAAATTACCACAATGGGAGCTTCTTGTCACGGAACATGGTTACCCACCCTTCTGAACGTTCACCTCTTCGCCGGACACGTTCACAAACACTGTACCTCGGATCCAAAAGGCGCTGGTGTCACTTTGCGAGGCGTGGGAGCCAAGTCTGGCATGAGCTTTTTGGAGTACTTTGTCCAAACTGCTTTGAAAGCTGCTTAGATAGTTCTTCATTTTCTGCTCGACTGCCGCTGCCGTCGCGCACTGTGCTATCTCGAGGAGGATTGTGTCTCTAGCGCCGCTTTTGTCTATCTTGTCGATACCATATAACACTCAAAAGCCCGCTGCAACCCCATCGGTGCTGGTGATCGGGATCCGGGGATCTTTGCTGATCACCCCCGTTATCAATTTCAGGATCGTTCCTGGATCCAGAGGAGCATCTAACGATTGAGGTCCTTGCATAATGCTTCCAGGAGATATCGGGATTTGGGCACATGTAAACACATCACCAACGGTAACTGGACGAGAAAGGCGTCGAAAATGACATACTAGGCGCCGTTGTACGCCACGTGAGATCTAGCTTTCAATGTCCCAGCAGTAGCCAATACCTCACTGGAAGTATTGGCTTGACTTCACTCACGCCGTGCTGGAGCCTGCAACGACTGCATCCAATGTCCAATGAAGCGTTACGAGGATATCTTCTCCGAAATGAAGGTCATCCTTAAACCCATACTTGTCGAAGCCGTCACGGGCAGCCTTCACAAACCCAATTAAAGACGACGAATTGTTAATTGGGAATGGAGCAGAGCCATTGCCGGTCGGGAACCGGCCTTGATACACTTGAACATCTGGAGCGGCGGTTTGTCCAGGTAGGTGTAATCTCCCGCCCAAAGGGCAAGCCAGTTCACGATGGTCGTGTTGCGCCACTGCGAGGAGATGCCAACCTCACGATACGGTGCGTTCAGATCGGCGGAGGTTTCGTAAGTGCCAAAGGTACACAGAGCATCATGGCGCTGCTGTAGAGCGTATAGCTAATACCTTAACCAGCCTGGGGGCAAGCTATTGCAAATGGACAGGCCGTGTGTGGTATGTAACCAAGTTTGGGGCGGGCCAACAGGTGTACTTCAGTTGAGAGCAGCTTGGCAGTCCAGGTTTCAAAGTCTGGGGCTTTGTCCTCGGAGCAGTGTGGGGCTTTCCTGGGAGCTCCAGCGCTCCGGGACTGGTCTAACTGGTCTCATGAGCATCTAAGCTTCCCTGGGCCATTTACCCGTTTCGTGAAGGATGTTGTTCGCTACGGTCGCATATTAAGAGTGGCAGTGATCATGTCTTATGGCTCTCGAGGGTCATACCTACTTGCGGTCTGGAACTACAATCAGCCCCCAAGTGAACACATGGGTAGACTCGTCTAGATTTTGAATTATCATACGTATTTAGATACCGACAATTTGAGTTTAGATTGGTTTGGGGACGAACCAGCCTTGCGGCGTACAGAGTACATCCCACACATTCATAGTATCAACCCTAATTAGTTAAAGCAAGCCTCAACCGTTCTACTCTCAAATCCTGTGAGCCTCGTTGCGCAGGCAGCTGGTTTTCAGCTCGATTAACGTTTCACCAATTCTTTTGTCAAGAAAAGACATCGAGACTCGGGTGAGAGCATCAAAGATGTCGCTCGCAACGTGCGCCTATACTAGTGGGAATGTCAGTAGGTGTTACCGGATTCCCGAACCCTGACCCTTGCCAAGTGCCCCTGTCGCCTGGTGTCGTATACAATCGGGTCACTAATTTCCACATAATGGTATTCTAGATCAGCCCTACACCTGCACGGATCCGTCGTATACGTGCTTCTATCAGAATTTCGAGGGCAACTGGGGTTGCGACAACCAAGTCACAGGAAATCTATATGATCACTGCTTCAACGCTGGGTTCGCGCAAACGGCTCCTACAGGGACGCTTTTGTGGTAAGAAGAAGCTCATCAGGGTGAAAAGAGGGTGTTCAGGCTAAGATATGTGGTAGTCCGGCTGCAACACCTGGCTGTATTACTCTAGTCGTGACATCAGTGGGCAATGACGGCCCTCTCACGAACTATGAGTGTGGGCCAGTAGCGACGCAGGTTGAACTTCTGTACTCTCCAACCAACATCGGAGCAGCGTCCACAACAACACAGAGACCTGCGACAACGAGCGTGCCTAGTGACCATTCTAGTGGTAGCTCTGCTACAAGCGGCGGGGCGATCGCAGGTTACACGATTGCGGGCGTAATTATCGCTGGCCTGGCCGCACTTGCTGCCTGGTTCTTCGGCTGTGTCCAAGCAATATTAACGTGGCGAAAGAGAGAAGATCATCAACCCACCTACCAGATGAATGCTTCGGGCTCTGGTAATATTGTTGGGAGAGATCAGTATCAGGGCAACGTACATCACCATTACCATGGCTCTGCATAGCCTCGCTACTCGTATAAGTATGCCCTAGTTTCTTGTTTATCCAGCTATACAGCACTTCGTGATCCTCAATCGATGCACCGACTTGATCTAGCAGGTCCTCTCGGTGCAGGATTTTTATCACATATTTCCACGTGTTTGGTGAGCACATCAGAGTGGCATAAGCATATATAGCGGCGTCTGGGTCCTTCCTTCGGGAGAGAACAGGAACTGATGCTTTCATGGGTTGGATGGATCTTAAACCGAACTTGCAGAAACTGGCAGGTAAGGAAAGCGAGATGGCTTAGGGCAGAGGTATTGCGTAGGTAGACATTCGATAATCTAAGCAGATAGATTAGGCAGTTTCATCTACTCGGACATCGTGTCAACCCCGGTAAATGTTAGTCCCCGGCTTGATGAAGCGGGTCATTGCATAGGAGACGGGGAATGAAGAAGTCTGCGACCTGGTCATCGTCACTGCGAACCTCACCTACCCTGGCTACAAGGATCCTTTTGAATCTGGCGGTTCTTCCATCTTCCCGTTCAGGCCTGCGTCAGGTACTGCCATCAGCTTGAGGCACAAGCTTCTGGTGTGTCGGGGTCGTGGAAAAGCACAAAACATTGTCATAAATAGCAGTTCAGATTGATTGCACACTAGTACATAGCTAGATAGCTATTTGGTACTCATCAGCTCAGGCACAATACCACATTTGCATCGTCGTGTGAGGATTGGTAGCCATTGAAGAGCTCCTTTGTGGTCTTCATCCGCGTCGACAAGTCGATAAGTACGTTATCACGCCGTCGTATTCGTTCCGTTCAGCAGGTCAGCCCACACTGTCTCCGGTATCTCGGAAACACCTCTCTTGCGCCTGTCCTCATCTTCTGCCCATCTCTTCATTTGTGCACTCAGCTTCTGGTGAATCTCGTCATCCTGTGAATCTTCAGACAGTTCGTCAATAGTGCTTTCCGGCGTCAGTAGCTGCACAGGTTCTTCTGATGTTGTTTTCGTCTTCTCTTCTATCAGGAGATCTGTTGCTGCTCTCGGCTCCCTCGAAAGTTGTGATTTGCCTATTTGCCATTGCAGTATGAGTCTACTCACATCAGCCTGATATTTCAGCTCCTCAAGCATTACAATCAACGATTGTAAGATCGCCCCTTCACTCTTTTTGACGGCCGGGTTCCGCTCTAGATTTGCTGCATCTTCCTTGGAGAATTCCGGCACTAAGAGGAGGTTGTGTGGATGGCTTACAGCTTTTACATGGGAGTCATCGATCAGTACCGTATTGCTCTGATCCCATCCCCATCTACCCTCGTCCTTGGGATGTGTGGACTGAATAGCTTTATCCAGCCAGACTTGGTCCAGGTTCTTGTAAGTCTGCGTCTTCACATGCAGTTGTTCGGTGGTCAAGCCCAGTTTGTCTCTTGCCCAGAATCCAGCCAACCTCTTGCGCTGATATGGGGTGAAGAGCTTATCAACAATTGCGGTAGCATTCTTATGCTGCATAGACGTAAAGATCATGACGACATGGTGTTCAAAAAGATAATTGAACAGCTTACGGATCCCAGGCCTGATCTTGAAGACCTTCGGTTCAAGCGGATTGGGCCTTGCGATGCAGGTACCGTTCAGATCTAGAATTACCAAGCATTTCTTTGGCGTTGATCGTCTGACAGGTGATAGTCGTGCTTGTGCAAGATAGACCTCGGAGGCTTTTGGGGCTGGTGGTGGGGTGACTGTCCGTTGTGGAGTGTGTCGAGGAGTGGTTCGGCGACGGTTATTTCTGCGAAGCTCGTCGGAACCTGCTTGTGATTTGAGAGCGTAATTCGTTATAGGCTCGATCGAGGGGAGAGGAGAGTTGGGGACAGATTTTGGGAGCGGTGCCTGGGCGCCCAGAGGTCTGGTAGAATAGTTGTGACGGTTCTCAGTATATGAGGGATTCAAACCTGAGTTCTGAAAACTTTGCAAAAGCTGCTGCGCCACGGAGGCACGATTCGAAAATCTGGTTGTAGCTTTAGTCACTCGATATTCAGGATATCGAGCGTAACTATGGACTGACCTCAACGGCTGATATGGCTTGAAATGTGACTTTGCCTGAAACTGAAGATTGCTGGTCAAGGAGTCTGCGGGCGAGAACTCCGAGGCTGTAGGATTTAGTGACCGATCGTTGTGTTCTCTACTGAGTGTAGTCCCATCTTCGCGATACGACCGCCACGCATCTACCATTGCGTAAGCGTCAAAGCTCTGATGTTTCAAGCTCCTGTAGTCACCTTGTCCAGTATACTGACTCTGATCGCCACCGGGTCGCCAAATGTCTGATCGAGTGGCATGTGGAACTGAGTCATTGGCATATTGTGGCCAGTGTGAAGCACCGCGACGCATCTTGATTGTACTTGGACGACTTTCAGGTTGATGCGACTGACCGGGTCGGTATATTGGGTAAGGAGGGGCAGCGACGCCGTTTTGTACCCACTGCGAAAATGTCAGCGTTAGTGGTTTAAGGCTGCTTCAGATAGGCAGACTATTGAGCGCAGAGGACTATTTGCTGCTTGCGAAAAGGGTTGAGATGAGCAAAGAGGAGATGAGCTGAGGCCGAAATCTGCTCGTCGTGTCCAGAGGAGCGAGCGAGTGATTGTGGACATGCAGTTGCAAAGAGAGTGAACATTTCTAGGCAAGCATTCAACATAGCCTGCACACCAAGAAATATTTCGCGCGTGGCTGAAAATAGAGTTGTGGCGTCTGCTTGGGCCTCGGTGCCATAAATTGCAAAATAGTCCCCAACAGTCAACCGACATGGATTCGTCAATGTTTGAGCGCCGTGTGAGGCCACGAAAGGAAGACGAGGACCTGGATGTCTCATCAGCAGCTTCCGCGGAAGAAGAGACGTCTGACAACGAGGATGAAGCTGCGCTTCTAGACCTCAGCGATGCACCCAATTCAAAGGCAGAGCCCGAGGGTCATGATGAAGATGTACCATTCTTTACGCTACGTTCATTACGATACATTTCTAATTAGCTACTTAGACAGATGCAACCTCCGAAGAAGAGCCAGAAGATCTGAAAGACATCAGTTTTGGAGCACTTGCCAAGGCACAAGCAGCTTTCGCACCCACCACAAGGAAACGGAAATTCCAAGATTCATCGACCGGGCTAGACGAGAATCATGTTTCACGGCTGAAGTCCGACAAGCCAGAGCACGATGCCGCGTCTCATCTGAAGCCTAAAAAGACCAATACCGCTCCTGCGAGAACCTCTAAACATGCGCCTGCTGTCCAGTCTTCACGCTATGCCGTCTCCCGCCGACGAGATATCATCGAGCTACCTGCATCTCTCAAGTCTCGCGATCCCCGATTTGATCCTACAGTTACTGCTTCCAACGCTGATCGCTCTGCATTGGAGAAAGCAAACAAGAACTACTCATTTCTCTCCTCGTATCAAGCGTCGGAGATACTAGACCTCAAGGCGCAAATCAAGAAATCCAAAGACCCTGACGTCATTGCCACACTGAAGAGACAAGTTATGTCGCTCGACTCCAAGATGCGAGCGGCAGAAGCTCAACAACGTGAGAGGGATATCGTGAAGCGGCACAAGCAGAAAGAGAAAGAGGCTATCAAGTCAGGACAGAAGTCGAAACCTTACTTCCTAAAACGGAGCGACATCAAGCGAGAAGCTCTGGCCGAGAAGTTTGACAGCATGGGTAAGAAAGCAAGGGATAAGGCCATGGAAAGGAAGAGAAAGAGAGTCAAGGGCAAGGAATCAAAGGGGATGCCCAGACTCAGGCGAGAGCGCGTTCCTGGAGAAAGATGAATGGGAATCTCCAAGACATCTATTAGCTGAAGCCTGTAATAGGTCCAGCTACCTCTATCCCTCGAAGCAAAAAGGTAGGACACCCTACAGGAAGACCCGAAAAGGTAGAGGCCCCCGCGAAAGCTCGAGCCTCAAAAAACGCCAATGCGCGCCTATGCTAGCTCCCAAGCGCTGCTACCAGATCATAAGAGCTGAACGACGCGCGCTTTTCAATTACGCATAATTGATACGAATCAATTGTCATGCAGAGAGAGATCGTGGCCCAGCTTCCCGGTCAATGGCCCATCGCGGGCCGGTAGGTGTTGCCGCGACTTTTGGGAAGCATAGGTCATAGATTTCTCCCCACGCATGCCACACGACGTCTTTGTAGGTACACTGGGCGCCCTTGTTGTAAATTATCGAGATTTGGCATAAGATGAAGTCGTCGGGCCCCAGAAGTGTGGCGACACCCCGAGAACAGCAGGGTGAAGGCAACCTTTGTTACTTATCCTCTTTGGCTCTCCAGTAACTTTCTCTGGGTCGTTCCAAAATCCAATCATAAGACCGCCATATCATTGCAGCTCAGTGCGACACGTTGCAATTCTGTCAAAATTAGGCATGACGCGACATTGTGCTGGTTAAAATCTGCTGTAATGATCATCAACCATGGTTGATGTGAAGCGGTTAACTGAAGCTACCTAAGAAAAATCGCTGCCATCTTTTCCCACCTCAGTGAGCCGTGTCTGAAAGTCTTCGCATAAAAGGGGAGAGCTCCAGAATAAGACACATTAACGCCGTGAATCCGATCGGCTCAACTGGCTTGCACAACCCCTATTCCATCAATCCCAGCTCACGACTTCGCATCCGCCCGTGGTTTAGCAATCAGGCAGTGGATTTTGGTCTTCGGACATTCCATGCTCATCACGGCGATGCCTCATCCGGTCCTGCCAGAGACTGAAAACCGCGTCGCATACGCCGCACTGTACTGGCGCCTAATCTGACTTAGCCAACATTATTTCACATCTCTAGGGCCAATTACCGTGTTGCGCCGAATCACCTCTTGCGGAATCCACGACGTCTGGTCCTCGTCGTTGTATACGACATACCTCGAGACTCCTGACTCGGCCCGGAGCGACCTGCACATGTCTTCAAAGGCGGGCGGCACTGGCTTTTGTAACTCACCCTTAATCTCTCTCGCGGCGAGCACATGGATCCAATCGTAGCACACGAATAGATACTGCGACCGGTTGAATCCAGTCACATACGGCACGAAAATTCTTACTTCGCAATCGACGCCCTTGGCCGTAAAGAGCTTGGCGATATCTGCTGCCTCGTCAGGTAAGGGCTGGTATCCTTCAATCTGGCCGAGTCCGTTTGTCGCGAGAAATTCATCAAACTTGGCGACACTGAGTTTGAAGCCTTGGACGAGAGTAATCAAGCCCATGTTTAGCAGGAAAATACCTTTTCTGTTTTAGTGCAAGGTGAAAGTGAGGGATGATAAACCCATGGCATCAATGAGTAAATGAGTGACTGAGTGGCTGAGTGAGCGACCGAATTTGATTTTCCGCCCAGGTGCGTGGCGCTGAGGTTTGGCTGAAACCTTGGGTAGTAAGGTGGGGTATTATGACAGAAAGTGCAAATTCAACTTTCCCAATCACAAATTACTAATTGCCAACTACACCTGTCTCTGGGTCACTCTTTGCATAGCTCTTACGCTTATATCTTGGTCTACTTTGTATACGGCTGCGCCTTTCATCATGTATGTGTCTTCGTCCACATACGCCTACTTACCTATCCTCTAGGTCTACGCCTACCATCTCGGCCCACGCCTGGCACCCAGGTATACGCCTGACACTTAGCTGTGTGTCTGGGATTTAGGCGTGCGTCTGGTATCTAGGCGTACGTCTGGTACCTAGGCGTGCTTTTAGGTGTGCGTCCGACACCTAGGTAGGCGCTGGCATGCAGGAGTGCGTCTGGTATCCAGGCGTACGTCTGGCACCTAGGCATACGTGTGGCACCTAGGCATACGTGTGGCACCTAGGCATGCGTGTGGCCTAGGCGTGCATCTGGTACCTGGGCATGCGTCTGGCACCTGGGTGTATGTCTGGCATCTAGGCGTGTGTCTGGCACCTAGGTGTGTGCCTGGCATCTAGGTGTGCGCCTGGCATCTAGGTGTGCGTCTGGTATTTAGGCGTGCGTCTGGGATCCTCAGTTTAGTACTTGAATATACCTCGAGATGCAAGGGGTAGATCAAGGCGACAGACCAGGACCTCGGTGCTAGGCGTAGACCGAGATAAGGCATAGAAGGCGTAAATGAAGATATAGGCGTGCATTAATGAAGGCGCAGGCATATATAGACCAAGATATAGGCACAAGAGTCATGCAAAGTGTAATGGAGACGCATGGTATAGTTGGCAATTGGCGATTTGTGGTTGGAAAAGTTGAATTTGCACTTTCGGTCATAATACCCCACCTTAGAAGGTGAGGTCGAGGCGGATTTTAGTTCTATTGTGTTGCCAGGAAATAGGTACACAATCTGCTTGAACATCATACTTACGTGAACCACTCCGCTTCCTGGTAGTGGGCTTCCCTCCCAGCAATCCTTCGCAAGTCAAGCCGGATCTCATTGTCATCAAGTTGACTCCGGACCAGACGCAACCAGGCCAGATGCCCCAATTCGGTTCAAGAGACTTCCTCTGGATCGAATGCGAAGCCGCAAGCGAGGACAAGCCTGCTGGCTGGAAAAACGTCCTCGCCGAGTCAGTAGAGCGACTCTCTACCGCGCATCCAAATCGAGTCGTGTTCTTGATCATTGCCGTTGGCTGGAAATGCATGTATTTTCTGTGGGACCCCACCGGCGCTATACAGGGTCAGCAAAAGTTATTCATTCGCACGTCTCACAACGCTAATGCCTGGTCCATCGATGCGCGCATCAAGGCCATCCAAGCAGCCCCATGGGTGAATACGGTTTCTGGTGAAATCAGCCCTGCGCATTCGACGGAGCTCGAGTGCTGGACAACGGCGTTGGTGGCCGGCCAGATAATTCTTCAAAACAGGAATAGCCTGGGTATGATTGAGCAGTTCCTCGTCGGTCTTCAAAACATTGCTCTCCAAGGACAAAATCCTGCAGTGTTTTAATGTGAAATACAGAAATTGGGGCCCGCACGTGCTGTTAGTCTGGGCAGGACTAAAGTGTACGGAACACTTCTGCTACGGATCGAGGCGTTAGCTAGGGCCTTGGTGCCAAACCTGATCACAGCCGAAAAGGAAGCACGCAAAGAGGGCCTCCCGGATCCAAGATGGGTCCCGAATGGGGGCGACAGTGAGGCTTTGAGCGCTCAGGAAGTGCTTAGTGAGCACAGGTGAGCAGGAGGGTGAACAAGAGAGTGATCAAAGCGGCGAGAGCTTGATCACCGATCAGGTAGATGATGAATGGGGCGAATCATTGATTGTGTGTGTGCCTACACAGCCACAGAGCAATTCTATCTAGTAGTCACGTGACCAATGCTTGGCGCCTTCAACAGTAGAGCCGCAGCCGAAAGATCACTGCGGCGTCACCCAGAGCTTGGGGCGAATTTCTGCCAGCTGGACCTGGATCTGAAAAAAAAGGAAGATGATGCTCCTCTGAGTCACACGGGTCGGAAGCAAGTATCCATCTAGCTGGGCCACTCCTCTGGCTCTTCTGGCTTCGTTACCCTATTGGCACTGCCTCGCATTACAAGGAAGTAGCTTGGAAGCCTGCATAAAGTGGACCACGTGTTGAGATCAGGCCTGCTGCGGAGCTGATGCTTGTCCGAGAATGCTGATGCCGAAGAGGCCTGGTTTACGGGGGCTGTAGAACGACTCTAAGTACAGACCTCCCAAAGTGTTAGGTCACTTGGCCAGTACTATTGTACAGCGCCAACGTTGGCTCCCGTCATTGAGATTTGAGAAAATTGGTATACAAAGAACCTTTTCACGTGAAAGTAATGTATGTGTACCTGACAAGCCAGCCATAGAAACCATGCCCATATCATTCCAACCATTTCCCATGCGAGATATAAGTCCTAGCCCAGCCAGTCCTTCTCATTAGTAGCATCGCGCCATCTTCATTAAAATTGTAGTATGAAGTTGAAAAGCGAAGATCCCAACGCCAACCCACCCCATGCAGCGTCACAGTCCCAGTCGAACCCGATTCCCGAAGATGAATACTCCATGCCACCCACCCATCCACCCATACAACCGAGCAGTAAGCAGACGACTAATCCTATCAATCACGAATGAAACAGGTCCCAAGCTCTTGAACATAAACCCAGAAATTCCTCCTTTTTCCTCCTCTGTGTCTCCGGGCTATCTCGGCCTTCTCCGAAAGGACCACCGCCATACCTCATGTTCTCCCGCTCGCGCCCAGTCCCCAATGGTGGACTGCTGTCTGCTTCATACTCATTCCTGCTTCGGCGTTTACTCGTCCATCCAGAAGGCCTTTGTTCTTGGCCATTACCGGAGTGCTGTGTGGTGTGGTTGGGAGTATATTTCCGTGGTGTAAGTCGACTTCCACTTCCAGTCTGGGGGGATGGCGGAGTTGGCGGTTGGGCTCCGCCATAGTGAACTATACGCGGTAGCAGGTCTTCTCGGCCTCCGGTAAGCTCATGGACGGCTTCTTCGGCAGAGCGGAATTCTCGTGGTCTTTCCAAAGGTGGAGGCTGTTGGGCTTGCTGTTGCGTAGGATGGACTGTATGCGGCGCGAATCCTGGAGAGGGGAATGGGCGATTGGATTGGGTGTCCGAGGCCGAGTTGGAATGGTAGAAGCCGGGTCGACTGTTTGGTCCGAGGGTCTCTGCGCCAAACACGTCTGAGATGGGTGGCAGCCGATTGTTAGTTTGTACGGCCGGAACGTGGTGGATGTGAGAGGTTTGGGACAGATTTGATGACTGGTTGGCGACTTGACGACTCATGGGGTGGGGCTGATGTCTGCCTGTGAACGTCTGACCTAGTGGAGCAGATTGAATAACGCGCTCGTTTGCAAACTGTTCAGCGGAGGGTGGGACAATCGATAGCCCTGGTGGTGGCCGCTTCTTGGACATTGATCCGGTGGGTTTACCGAACGGATTTGACATCTCGGATGGTTTCTGTCCCTCTGGTCCGTCACCTTTGGCCGTCTTGAGTAATCTCGATTCAATTATAGATCTTTGCTGTTCACGGACAGACAGACTACGGTGTATGTGTTCTCGCATGGTTGGGTCTTGGGTCTGGAAGCCGGGGGAGAGAACGGCCATGCCAGCTTCTTGCAGCGCGATACCTTCTCTAGCAGTGAGCGGGGTGGCTGATGGCCTTGATGAGAGACCTGCTGGGGCTGCAGCGATATTTGTGGAGAGGTCAAGTTTGCGTGGGCGGTGTCGAGAATTATTTGGTAGGGACGGTGATGAAGGTGGCTCTTTCTTGACGACGATTTTGGGAGCACTGCCTGAACCACGGGAGCTTGAAGAGGTCAGAGGAATTCCCAATCTGAGAAAAAGACGGGGCGCTTCGGAGCCACTTACGACTTGGGGGAACGTCGTCCATCTGTGGGAGTTTTCTGGGTACTCTGTTCGCTTGGGGAAGATCCTCCCTGTGCGCCTGACGTACTTGACATCTGGGAATGCTCGATCGAGGGACCTGAGGTGGAAGGAGCCAAGGTTGGGTATGTTCGAGGACTGATGCCGCGGTCGAGTTGGGGTATCGATGCAGCCGTGGCCGAGGCGACAGCGGTTGTCATTTTGAATAGGACGCAGTCCCGGGTGCAATGGAAACGGTCGGTCTCCTTTTTCCTAGTACCAGGTAGGCAAATAGAGTCAAGGATATTCTTGTTGAGAGGGGGCGATTACAGCCTGGGGGATTGCTAGGCCGATGGAGTAAAATCGAGGTGTAGAACGAGCGACCAGGGACCAGTGCCAGAAATTGGGGGGACCCTTTAGGAAGTATGCAACGGCAACGACGACCTCGAGAAGGCACTGCGAGGTGACAGTGATGGCGTCGAGGAGCAATTGCTAAGCGCGAAGAGAAGGGCACAACGAGCGGCTGGCGGGTCGTCGACGACAGGCCTTTTGTGGACGTTGGAAATCAGAGGGAAGGAGGGAAAGATGGGGGGAGTTTCAGCACGCGGGAGAGGCGGGAATCGGGGATCTGGGCGATTGGACGCCTTTAGCGGGTTTGACAATGTGCAGTCTAGGCGTCGCATTAACGAATAACAGGGCCTTTCAGCGGCCGTCTACTGGCGCCTTTAGGTGCTTCTGAGACAATAATCCCCCTGTCCAGGTCGCCATCCAAAACCCATGGCTGCCACCAATCCTGCAACCTCGGGACCGCTCATCATACCCAATTTAATTCCTGCGACTCATTCCGACCTGGGGCAACAGAAGAGGCGGCGGTGTGCTCGCGGTCCTTCCGGCCACAACTACTGGCTGAGGCTGACATGTTTCTATGCAATGACACATCGCCAAACTCGCCTCCGCCATCAGACCTACCTTCCTTGCCCAAAACCAATCATCGGAAACTCGGGCTCCTGTGTCACCATCGCGAGCTGAATATGCGCACAGGATCCCGACCAAAGGAGACGAGCTTAACGCAATAGTACCATGCAATTAATGCTTGATCTGTGGTTGGCCTGGGGGTTCCAAGGGTTTCGATTGAGTGGCGGCCAGTGCATGATCGCCGCACACGAAACGCTGGCTGCGGGAAAGCCCCACCTACCCATGCTCGCCATGCTAGAGACCCTAGACAATTGCTTGCAGAAATCTCCAAAAGTGCAGTTCTACGCGTAACGCCCCAGCTTGAGTCTCTGCTCATAGGAACGTGACTGACCAGGTTGAAGAAGATGAGAAACAGTCGCCATTGAGAATGCTGAGGGGAAAAAACGATGCGAAACAGCCGAGACATCGTCAAAATCCGCTACAAGATGCAACACGAATCACATGGACCAATCCCAACACCAACTATCACTACTGCGGGCGCTTGTGAAACGCCTGGCTATCGATGGCGTCAATGGCGCCGTTTCGATATCGATAGTGGGAGCGATCACAAAACAGCAGTATTCCATACAGCAGTGGCGAACGTAATCGATGGTATGGAAAAACCTGCGCGAAGGGGTCTTCAGTGTCTTACACATCATATCCATCATTGGGTAGCTAGCCATTCGTCTGGAATTGAAAATAGTCAGTTCAGGATTTTCATGTTGATTTCCATCTACTTGTTTTTTTTTTCGCCACGGCGCCGCATCGTTATGGAGGATGGATTTCCACGTGCTTGGTGTGATGAGATGAGAAACCAACAGCAAAAGCGCTGCCGCGCGGTACGGCACTCATTGGAAGGGCTCCATGCGCCGCCAGTAAGCGGGAAAAAGGCGCCCAGCTTGAACAAGCGAAAATTATTTCGTAGGGCTTGGCGTATTACCTCAGCAACTAAGCTGGCCAAAATCAAAAAAGTGTGATTTGAGGCAACGAAATCTTGAGGTAGATACCAGCTGAGTGCTTGCTGAGAACCTATCTGTCATGTCTGCGCAGAATGGAGACACTGTCATGCGGGAAGAGGCCTTGGACCAAGAAGAAGAGCTGGCGTTTGGCGCGGAGAAGTTGAAAGTTGTAAGTATTTTCACAGCTTTTAGGTAGCCTGTGTTGCGTCGCTACAGCGTTTGTAATGGCCATAATCTGGGATTTTAAGAGGTTTCTTGTGCTAATCTCATAACAGGTACTCGGTGTTACTGCGACGGCTATTTCATTTCAAATTGAGAAAGAGGACCACACCTTAGGCAACGCCCTACGGTATTTCATCAACAAAAAGTCAGCATTGTAACCCGACCAAAGGCCTTTGATTGACATGCTTAAGCAGCCCTGATGTCGAGTTCTGTGGCTATGCCATTCCTCATCCATCCGAGACAAAGCTGAACATTCGAATACAGACATTCGGTACGCCCAGAGTTGTCCATCTTCCTTCCGGACCCATAGCAGGCTTGATCTCCTCCGGAACATCACCATGCTAATACAACGACAGAGGACACCGGTACAACGGCATATGATGCACTGGCCAAGGGTTTAGATGATCTCATGGACGCATGCGACGTAGTGACGGAAAAGTTCAGTGAAGCCAGAGACGAACATGATGGGCGCCATCGATGACGCTTACTTTGATCAGAGCCTTATGCACGCATTTTCAAGAGATTTGATTTGATTTGCGGGAGCCTATGTACAAGGGAGTCTGGGCAGGAGTTCTTCTCAAGCGTCAATTCCTTCCCTTTACCTAGTTAGCAGAGTCCAACAGCGGTATTTCGATGGGTGAAATACCTCAAGGAAACCTGCAATGAAGCTTTTCGGAAATCTCGCTTTCGGATCCTCTTCTTGTCTGAAATACTTCATGACATGTGTTAGTTGCTTCCAATAGTTGAGTGTCTCCTGTATGAGGGTCCATCAGTGCCACTCTTGTAATGGGTCCCAGCGCTGCCGCGCCTGGTTGACCGACCTGAAACTCCATGTGACTCTGCGTGAGCAATACGTCCACCGCTGGTAGCGAATTGACGTATCTGTGTCTTTCGAACTCTTGTCGGATCTTTGTTCTTATCTTCGAAACAGGAATTCCAAGGGAGTACATTTGCTGAATCTCAGGGCTCTAAACAGGCAAGGGCGTTAGCATCTGGGTAGACAGGTGAAAGGGCGACTAACAGCTCGCATCCATTCTCGATATGACTTGAGCACTCTTCGTTTCGCATCGGTCCAATTGACCGCTGGATGGGGGGGGTTAGCAATGAGAGCTTCCACAAGAATCAAGGTCGAGACTGACAAGACCGCGTCCTCTGCGCGAGGTACGTTGGATTGATGACCATCTTGAACCGCCTAGGGTTCACATACGAGCGTGTGCAGAGAATGGGAGTACAACTGAAATGGAGTAGCTTAATGTCGATGTCGATGCGGTGCCTAGCGACTGGCGGGCGGACTGCCAAGCTCGAAGCTCTAAGAGCCTAAAATTTCGGGCGGAAGATGCTTTTCCAATTGTTGCATGAAAACAACAACCTCAATTCTAACGTTTTGCACAGGACCACACTTGCATAGAACGCAGACATTCAAGAAGTATCGGTAAAATGGGCTCTATAGCGCCAGACCCTCCAACGCCAGTGCCGTCAGCCTCTGAAAGTAGTTCACTTCCTCGCCGTCTCCATACCCTTTCTCGCATAACCAACGAAACAAAAATCCAAATATCTCTCTCACTCGACGGCGGCACCCTACTTCCTTTCCCGGACTCCCTACACTTCCAGAAACACACTCCTGATTCTTCAGGCTTATCAATACCACTACCAGAACGACGTCATGCCACTCAAATAACAGCCACCCAACAAATCACCCTTGACACAGGCATTGGCTTTCTGGACCACATGCTTCATGCGCTAGCCAAACATGCTGGCTGGTCTCTCGCTATCCGTGCCCACGGGGACCTCTTCATCGATGATCACCACACGACCGAAGATGTGTTTCTCGCCCTCGGTTCTGCCTTCAACGCCGCTCTCGGTGCGCGAACCTCGCTCGTTCGATTTGGTCGTGGGGACGCACCATTGGACGAGGCGCTGAGCTGGGCTGTCATAGACTTGAGCAATCGACCATACAGTGTGATTGATTTTGGCTTTACCAGAGAGAAGGTCGGAGATCTAAGCACAGAGATGCTAACACACGGACTGGAGAGCTGGGCGCAAGCCGCAAGCGTCACATTGCATGTTAAGACGGTCTATGGCCATAATAATCATCATCGGGCAGAGAGCGCTTTCAAGGCGCTTGCGGTGGCGGTGAGAATCGCAAGTGAGAGGCGGTTGGAAGGGATGGTGGGAGGCGGTGATGTGGCCAGCACCAAGGGAGTGTTAGGTTCAACAGTAACAGGGTCGTAACTAACATTACTGCTGGGTCATGGCAGTGAGCAGCATACCAGACATTAATAGTCTAGCGCAGTCCCGAAGGGTCAGCTTGATATGGAATATACACGGCCGAAGGCAATTCACTCATAAGAAGCAGTCGAGCTGACCGAGGTAAGGACTGCAACACCACAGGCGCGAGCGATGGAAGTGTTCGCCCAAGCCCCAAGACTTCGAATTATGTCAAAGTCGTGGAAGAACACAGTTCGCACTACGCTAATCAGCACCACTCGACCATTCCCAGAACAACACCATCACCAGACTTGGGAGGTTGTTGTGAGGGGCGTATTCAGGATGTTCACGATGAGATCATATCTCGTGTAACAATAGTCTTACATGTTTCTCGCGGTTCATTGTTTTTCTGCCTACAAATTTCTAAGACAATGTGAATGTGCGGAGGCTATCCAGCAACTAGATGTAGTCAGCATCAGGTAGGTAGCATTTTGCCCTAGTAGTGATATGTTTGACCTATGTCCCTAGTCCAGCGATGCGATTTGCGGAACGTGTCGGGGAGCGTGATTGCAGCGTTTTTTCAGTGTTACGCGTCGTATATTTGAAGAAAATTTGTCACAAAATTGCTTCAAACAGCGGGGGAGGATGGCCGAGTGGTTATGGTGAATTTCTTGGCCGTCTTGTTGCTCACTTTCATCTAATGTATTGCATAGGCGCTGTGTTTAGGTCTAATTGCTTGAACCGCAGTGGGAAACCTCGGTATGAATTTGGCTACGAAGTAAATGTTTTAACTAACGGATTTAGTGGGTTCGGTAAGTCGCTGTCCTAGTAGAATCTTTAGTGGTGTTAACAGCTTGTAGAATCCCACTCCTCTCAGCACCTGATTTCCTTTTTGCTGAATTGCCTCACATAGTAAGTGACAGTATGGTGCATGATCTGACCGCGGAATTGGTGCCAATACCGAGTCAATCAGTTCAGGTTCACGAACCTGAGTTACACGGCTCTCTTGACTGTCGATCGGTTGTACTCTTCCAATGCCTTCGCGCACATATAGTCCGATCGACATCTCTTGCATCTGACTTCGTTTGTACATGCTCAGGAATAGCTGTTCTAAATGTGACAGATAATCGCCGCAATTGTCATATATCCTCTTTCAAGTCTTGATTGGCCGGCATCTTCACTTGGTTGACCCTGTGCATCTTAGATAGGAGCCGTCATATTCAGAATCGAGGCGTCTCCGGACGAGGGCCATGACAATCCGTAAAGACAATGTTGACCAATAGGCCAATTGTCGAGCCTATAGCTTTTGGCACTCAAATCTCACCACGAACTACGCATGACTTTTAGGTTGTTGGCTTTGGATTTCTTGGCCTTAGTGTCAACTGAGTCGAAACAGCAGAAGCCCTGTGTTGTGCCAATCACAACGCGCCATCTTCGACACCGAAACAACATCATCAACATCATCTCCATTTCCAAATTACACAATGGCGACAACGGATCGACGCGACGTTCGAACTTCCGACCTCAGCGAGTTCGAGATTAGAAGAGCAGAGCTTGTCGGTCAAATAGGAAATGTACGTCCAGTCATCCTTGAGACGGAAACCTCCTCTACATCAGTGCTTCGACCATGTTTTGGATGTATTAGCCCATGGAGCTCATCTGCTTTTTAGTCACTAGAACAAGTCCTCGCACAGATCAACGCCCTGAATCGTAGTCTAGAAGGCATCATCGAGGTATGTTAGTTGACCTTGCCAGGTGTACCAGCCTTTATGCTTGGGACGGTGCGTGAGCCCCAAGAGCAATTGCTGAAGTTTGGCAGATTGGCAATGAATTTGCCTCCGTGGAAGCTCTGTGGTCGCAGTTCGAGATTGTGATGGACAGAGAGAATGATGATGGCGTGAAAGAGGGAGGCGGCAGTGGAGGTGTGGATGGTAAGGAGGAGCGAGAAAGCCGTGGGCAGAAGCACGCTTCCTGAAGAGCAGGAGATGATAGGAGAAACTATCAACGATGTGCACGACAAGGGAACTGGCACGATATTCAGCATTCATACAACCCGTCAGCGAGAGTCTTGAGGCTTCGCCGCAAGGGAAAAGTGCTTCGCAATTTGCGCCACAATACGTCTGAAACCTCAACACTATCCCATTGTTACGAGAGCAAATACCAGCAAGCCACATCCGAACGAGCAGAGCTCTTCGCGGTACCAGCTTGTCGAAGCCACACGGTAAAAACTCTTCACCATGAAGACCCGCTTGCGAAAAGGGGGGGCCAACTGCTAAGCTGAATGCGGCAGTCAGCAATGTGTCGAAGGATTGATCTGGGTCAAGCGAGAGGAAAGCCATAGAAGTTCCATGCCGGAAAAAATGCTCATATTCTCATTTGCTGACATTTGTATTACAATGTGATGTCAATGATGCCCAGAAACGCCGTTTATGCATTTTTGCGTCAAGTGTTCACATGCATAGCGCCAGCTAGGCCGTCATTTAGCCATCAATATGCACATAAAAGGCTCCAAAACAGCGGAAACGCCAGAAGATCTCTCTGATCATCGGTCCTCCACCGTTGAGGTCTCCCCCCTCGATCATAGGATCTTGCAAGTCCTCTTTTTGACCTTCTTTCCCCCCTTGAGTCCACCGCCACCGTTCGTTGCTCGAGGGTCTGCCCTACTCTGGTCCTCGATTGCAATCGCTGTATTGATCGCCAACTCAAATACTTGGTCCACACCTTTCGACTCTTTGGCACTACACTCTATGTAGGCAGCACCCATCCGATTCGCTACTGCTTGGCCCTGTTCTGGCGTGACTGGCGTCAGTCCTTGAGTCTTGAGAAGGTCGATGCACGTTCGCTTGGTGCGCAAGTCAGACTTGAGGCCAACGAGGACGAGTGGAGTAGTTGGGCAGAAGTGAAGCACTTCAGGGTACCACTAGATGAGAGTCAGTTGCGGGCGTTGCTTCTAAAGTTGAACTGTCACACCTTGTCCATCACGTTTTCTAAAGAGTTCGGGCAGTCAATGGCGAAGCAGACGAAGAGCAGGTCAGTCTCAGGATACGAAAGCGGCCGGAGTCGATCGTATTCTTCCTGTCCAGCAGTATCCCAGAGAGCCAGTTCGACTGTTTGACCTGACGGCTTATGTGTGGTTTGCGTGATGTAGTTCTCGAAGACCGTAGGGACGTATTTCTGAGAAGTCTATGTTAGCCTCCAATTTGTCTTCCATCCTGGCCGTCTCACCTCTGGAAAGTAGCCTTGCGAGTAGCTGATCAACAGACATGTCTTGCCGCAGCCTCCATCTCCAACAACTACAAACTTCTTGGAGTAGGCTGGTGGTTGTGTGATATTTGTTCCCTCTGACATTCTTCCTGTAGAGTAGCTCATACTTGTGCTGACAGTGCCATTGCTCGTTCTTGTGCTTTGAGGTCTGGCCTGTCTCCTCCGTGGCGACGTAGAGATTGAGACTGATGGTGCCTTTTCGCTCATGATTGAAGGTTGTCTAGAGACATTGTCGTATTGCTCTGCGCCATATATTTGTGCCATCATATTTGCCTGCACCGGCCGGAAATCTATGGGTAGCCGCAATATTCTGGGATGAATAAGTTACTCGGAATAGGAAGCGACGAGGGTGGACGGCGTATGGTAAAGCGATGTTGGTCGTTGACCAAAAAGTTGTCACATGTTTCTATTCGATTTCGAGTATTTCAGTGTTTACTCGGTTCCCGTGACAACCCGACTTGCAGGAAAGGATGGCGGCATGATACATACATTCCCTGCAAACATTACAATGACTTTCTGGGAAGATCCATGACTGTTGTCTATTGTTGAGACAATAGTCGAACTTCAAAATCGTCTGCACAGATTAAGCTCTGAGTCGCGTATGCTCGCAGCGAAGACTGGAGTGATCAATGTACCCTTGACTCCGAGTTGAAGCTTGGCGGCCATGATGCAGATCGCGGCCGACCTTCTGATCCCAAAATCTGGCACTTCCGGATGATGAATAGCTCCATGGTTCAGCGTTGTCTGCAATAACGCTTTCTCCACTCTCTCTACCCTCTCCTTCTATCAATGCCATGGATCAGGAAGAGCGAAGCCGCCAGTCACGATGGATAAGGAGAAAGACAAATTGGACGCTGGCCTGAGGAGTCTGGACCATTGTGAGCAAACCTATTCACAAAGCAGTCGCCCTCAACATAACCCCATGCCTGGTTTCTCCTCGGCTTCGTGCAAATTTCCGGTTCTTTTAAGCTGACAAAAGCCCCTACACAGACAAGACCAGGCTTCCACGATGGCGTCACAACTTTCGAGAACAAATCCTACCTCTAGTCCGATGGGAGACTCCATACCTTGCCTGGTTTCAGGCGAACCTAAGATCACCAGCTCTAGACTCGTATTTTGCAATCTCGGCGAACTTGGGCACTCACACTTGCTTCATGATCATGCTGCCAATTTTGTTCTGGTGCGGGTATACAAGCTTGGGTAGAGGGTAGGTGCCCACCTGTGGAAGAGTTGTGCTGGCAAAAACGTTTCCACAAGCGCACCTTTCTGTTTGATCTGTGCAAGCTTGAATCTGCCATACTAACGTTGCGTAGTCTGACCCACATTCTGGCGGCCGGAGTTTTCTTCAGTGGCTTCATCAAGGATTTGTTATGCCTCCCAAGACCTCTTTCCCCTCCTCTTCAGCGGATCACAATGTCAGGCTCTGCGGCCCTGGAGTATGGCTTCCCCTCCTCACATTCGACCAACGCTGTCTCAGTAGCAGTATATGCCCTGCTTATCCTAAACTTCGGTGGGCCTGATATATCTCCATTATCGAACACAATCCTGCAAGTAGTGTCTTACTGCTACGCCTGCTCTATCGTAATCGGCCGGCTATATTGTGGTATGCATGGCTTCCTGGACGTCCTTGCTGGGAGCATGCTAGGTGCAGCCTTATCGATGGTTCAATATCGCTATGGCGAAGTATTGGACGACTACGTCCATTCTGGATCCCTAAAGAATATCCTGATCATGCTCTTGATCATCCTAGTTCTTGTTCGAGTTCACCCCGAACCTGCAGATGACTGTCCATGTTTCGATGACAGTGTTGCCTTTGCAGGAGTCATTGTCGGCATCGAATATGGCAACTGGCATTTCGCAAGGACCCAGTACTCTTCGTCTTACCCGGTACCGGCCACTGTTCCCTTCAGCATCGAAACTATGGGCTGGCTCGTGACCATTGCGAGGATACTCGTCGGCGTCATCAGCATTTTCGCATGGAGAGAGGTGATGAAGCCCTCGTTGTTGAGGTTTCTTCCCCCCATCTTCCGCGTCGTCGAGGCGCTCGGCTTGAACCTACCTCGAAAATTCTTCAAACAGGCCTCTGAATATACAAGAGTGCCAGCACAGTACAAAGACGATGACCATGTGATACCGTCAGTTTCGCAGATTCCATCTCTCTTCCGGCGGCGAAGGGCCATTTCGATAGGCCCACAGTCCGAAGCGGACGCCTATGAGACGCTTGCCTACCGTGAGAGGCGACGAAGAACAAGTCTATCTGCAAGTGAGGAGACATTCAGTTCGCTTAGCAAGCCGTTGGCACTCTCGCAGGACCCCCTAAAAGTCCCTCCTACAAACAGCTCTGCAAACAAAATAGGTCAACCATTACGGCAGGTCAAATCCGAACTTGAGACTTACGAGAGCATGATGGGCACAGGCTTGTTGGATAGTTCCAAGCCTCCACAAGAGATGGAAGAAAAAGAAATGTTCTCCATGGTGCAGAAGCCACGGGTACGATATGATGTTGAAGTCGTCACCAAACTCATCGTATATGCTGGTATAGGTTGGCTTGCAGTCGAAGGCAATCCCATCTTATTCTATTTTGTCGGCCTCGCTCCCTAAACTTGAACACCAAGGCGCGAGTCGAGTGTGCTGTATAGACTTGGGGCTAAGCAACAGGAAGTAAGCAAGGAGGAACTAATACTTAATTAGAGACTTCAGTCAGGTTTCAAGACGCCAAGAACAATGTTCGCTTCACGGCTACCCGCTTAGATCAATTTACAAACAGATTATTGGACTCTCGATGCTCAAACTTTCTCAACGAAACCACTACATCTACCTTGCCATTCAATATCCACGTCGCTCGTCAGGAAGAGGCTCTATTCCCTCTAGCAGACGGCCCGAAGTGTTGATTTGACCCACGCCCAGCCTGACTTGACCGCCAGTATCTCTTTTGCATCTCCCTGAAGCACCTTCTCCCTCCGCACGCATCTAAATAACAGCCAGCTCCACTGACCCAAGACGCCATCCCCAACTCTCCCTTCGTCTCGTGCAAGACAGCCAGAAACGGTCTTTTTGGACAGTCACAGATTGAACAGTCGCCCTCCCTGTCAGCGCATCCACACCTGCCTCGAAGAGTAACGGGGACGAATGTCTGCCGGTCGGGCTTTGGCTCTGAACTCGACGGCGCTGCCGTTAGTATTTGGAGGTGACGCAGCAGCTGGGTAGGAATGGCGTGGTGGACTTTTATTGAGGATCTACATCTATAGCCTTGGTCGTTTGTTCTACACCTTTGATCGCTGCAATCCTCTCCATCTATTCATAAATCGCTTCGCTCATAAAGGGACTTCTTCTCCTAATATCCTCCCCCTTCAGTACAAGCACAGCCGGTGCGAAACTCAATACAAGTGCTATGAAACCCAACAGACTGCTTCCCCATTGAAAACCGAGGTTCGTATATATGGACATGGCCGACAGTGGCAGAAAGGCAGCAAAGACATTCTCACCAAAGCACACAGCGGCACTCGCACTGCCTGCGTACTTCGTGTAAGCGTCCGTGATGTACATCATGATGGCCTGCATGACGACCATAGTACCAAAGCCGATGAATCCTAGTCCGACGGACGGCAGGATCCAGGGGAGGAATCTGTAGCTTGTCCATCCGTACCAAAAGATCCCGCCGGTGAGGCCGACAAAGCTGCCCGGGATGCTGAGGTAGAGACGGACTTCGGGAAGGCTGGGGTTGGGTTGTCTAGAATGTGCTACGGCGGCGCGAGAGTATATTCTGTTTTGGATGAGGCAGGTGATGAATCCCGCGAACTCTCCGATGATGATTGACGCCTGGACAAGGCCGGCTTGATAGTCTTCCCAGCCGTAATTCGTCGCGTAGACCTGGGTAACGCTTTGAGTAGATATGAAGACGATGCCGTACGAGAGGGCGGACAGAAGGGTGAAGACGAAGACGACGGGTTCGGTGAAGAGGAGTCGGAAAGGGCGGATTACGTTGCTGTAGATAAATTCCTTTACTGAGGTCGTTGTATGTCGAGGACTGACCGAGACTCTCTCTGCAAGCTTCTGCGTCTTCCTCGCCCGCTTCGAAAGGATTACTGGCCCTCTCGTTTCTCGGAATAGAAGGAAAATGACAGGTGCAGAGGCTCCGTAGATCATCAGCTGTATGTAGAACATCCTGGGAGTGGTCAGCCACACTACTCACACTGGAGGGACAGCGTGCTGCCTACCAACGCCAGTAGAGGCTACTGGTGATAGCGCCGCCCATGACAGGCCCAAAGCTCACCCCAGCAAGGAGTGAGAAGACGTAGCATGTTACTGGGAGACTGCGTTCTGTAGCGCTAGACCAGATGTCTGCTATGATACCGTCCATAACGTCTTGAAGCACTCCGCCGCAGCATCCCGTAAAAAATCGGCAGATGATCAATGTGCCGAAGTTTCGTGCAACAGCTTGCGGGATGACAAAAAGGATGAACAAGGCGTAAGTTGCCTACGTTCATTAGAGTCAGCGTCGCCTACGCGAGTCGGCTCGGGGGGAATTGAGTCGGGTTTTCCATTACCAGGTATCCGACTCTCATCCCATAGTCCTCCAGGATGGGCAGAATGACCATGGGCGTGAGGGCAGCACCAACAGCCCATGAAGTGACAGGCCAAAAGGAGTTTGGGAAATTCTCATCTGAAATGCCGAATCTCTCGTTGATCGCTCGCGGAGCACTGGTAACTACCGCAGCATTGAAGCCGACGATGAAGGTTCTGCGAATCTGTTAGTTGAAAATGATAGTTGGAGGAGACATCATGGTGGACTGGAAACATTGGTGGCACATTGATAGAAGAGCGAAGTGAAGAACGATTAGTAACGCTTGCAAGGCAGATCTTGCGGTTGGCTAGGCTGTTTGTTGAGATGAAGGCTCTTCAGCTCCTCTGAGCAAAAGGAAGATGCCCCGTCGCTCTTCGGAAGAAGCAGTATAGTCGCTTGGACAATCCACTGTAAGTCGAAGGAAGAGAGGGCCCCACTCACACATAACAAGCTGTCAAAGTCACCGTCCATTTGGCCCTGATCGACCAATTGAAGCTTCAAAACAATCAGCATAGATATCATGAACACTTCCCGAATCTCGACCGTACGGATTGTCAGCATCACTTTCGCCCTGCCACTGCAGACCCGGTTCCGCTGTCTCCGCTTTAAGGCCAGCAGCCTCGATACCCTCGTCACTTGCCATAAGCTATGTCGAGCGTAGGGTCCTTATCAAGGATTGTCGAAACTCGTAGCCCCACTACGGAATGAGAAGGGAAATATCGCCACATGGCCAAAACATAGCGATACACGGGCATTTACTGAGATAATTCAACTTCCATATGTCCAATCTGGATGGTGAAATGGTCTCGTAAGTCTTACGGTAGCCAACCCAAAAAATAATTACCCAACTCTACGGCAACCTCTTCCAAGGATAGCCCGTCGGTGACAATTTGAAAGGATCCGCAATTACCCTTTCAGCCAATGCGTCAGTGGCTGATTGGAGCTCTGCTACTGCAAGTTGAAAGTTTGAATACATTTGCCGAGGTACAAATAGAACGTTTGGATAGTTCGCCCACTCGTTCAAGCACTTGCGCTTGTGAACAAGACTCTATTTGCATTTTCAATCACCCTGATCTCGCCTTCCGACATGCCGGGTCTCCTTTCCCACCCGCTGGAGCCCAGGCCCAACGCTCTCAACCCATTCTCTGGTACTTGATCCCAATCAACGGCGCCCTTGAATCCAAGCTCACCCGGTCCACCAGCCCCTGGGAAATCCTGAGGAGGCGAGTACGCCAGAGCCGCCACACGTTGCTTCTTAATGAACTCAACGTTGCGCGGTGTCATTGCACATGCCGGGATGTATAATACGGATGAGTCGCCGCGCCCGTTGTGTTCCTTGTCGACCGCATGGATAGTGTCGCAATGCCAAACAACGTAGTCGCCTGGCTCGACCTTCGGCACCGAAACCATCGATGATTCGAGCTCAAGGTGTGGATGTGTTTCCGGGCTATACTCCTGCCCTGCTCCGGGGACTGATCCTGGGAACGACGAGTCCAAGTTTAGGCTGCCGGAAGTGCTGTCAAAGAAGGGCCGCAGGATCAGGTATGCAGTTGCATGCTTGAGTAGCGGACATAGTCGAAGTGTGCCCTCACCAGGCCCTGTACTGGACATACTGAGCCAGCCCTGGAATAAGCGAAAAGCAGAACATCCACCTTGCGAATCATAGAGGTCCATGTGAGCATTTATACGGTGTCGCGCATCCATTGCGTCATATTTTTCCCATGCGCCGTCTAAAATACTTTGGTACACCTTTGAGTACTCTGGATCTTCCCAACGTTCCAGAGAACCACCGTCGGTATGTGGACCAAGGGCAAATTTGGCATCCCCAGGTTTTCGTATTCGAAGGCGGTCAGCGTATGTTAAAGGGTAAGTTGTCGATAGCTCGGATTTGGGGTCAGATGAGTGCCACAGGCTTGCAAGGAATTGCTGAGTGGCAAGCACATTGGGATGCGCTCTTGCTGACGTCTGGCTCGTAGACCAGTACAATTCATACACTGCTGGATCATCTGGTGGAAAAGCTTTGATGCTTGGGTTGGCAGCAATGTATTCTCGAGCTTGCGTCTTCAGGTCTAGAGCGCTTTGGCGCGGCAAGACGTTCCGAATCACAGCTGATCCTCTATGGCGTATCTGGTTGAGGATATTGTCCTTGACCTGGCCTGAAGCAACATCCGAGAACTCAACGATCGGTATCACCTTTTGACCGTCAATATAGAAAGGAGCCGACTCCGATAAAATCATGCTTACCTCACTCCCTCTAGCTTTCACTTCTTTAATTTCGTCTTTAAGACTGGCCAGTAGCCGAACCCATGACTGCTTCAACGCGTCCTCTCTGCCTTGAATACGCTGCAGTTTAAGGTCTCTGAATCTGTCTGGCAGCGGTTCAGGCTTCTTGCCCGACAGGCTGGGGAAGACGGAGCTGATATCGCCGGTTGGCTTGTCCGAGCCCGTCCGGGCTGCGGTCGACATGGCCCGACGGAAGACGGCTCTTGGCAACGAGTTCATGACGAGACTGTGAATTGATCTTCAAGTTTCCTGCAGCTCAACAATTACCCTTAGCTAATAAACGACCTCTTCTATGTGCCATCGTCTCATTTATGAGGATGCAGGTTCTAGATATAGCTATGCTTCCCGGACAAGAATGCGAAGGTGGAGCGGGGAGATTTCCTAAAACAGCCTCCTAACCGGGGGCAGCCTCAAGGGTGCGACATGGCCCGGAAGAGAAGTCGGAGAATGTCTTTTCCTGTCCACGGATTCGTGTTGATCAATCTAATTTGGCTGTTCCTTTCTGGGATGTCTGCGGCCCTGTCCTCATAAAGCAACTCCGCTGCCGACTGTGAACTGGGGCAAGAAAGGGCAAAACGGTACGTAAAGCAAAGCCCACATTGAGAAACTGCGGAGTTTGTAAAACAGCTTCTTCAGTCTCACATTAGGTAATGACTCGGTCAATCAGTGGCAAGACCGCAATAGTGGCCGGTGCAGGTTCTGGTATACTCGCCAACTTTTCTACCCCTGGTCTCGTACAAGCCGACGAGTGTTGGGCATAAGCCTCGAATTCGCCTGCCTCCTCCTCCAAAGAAGCGCTAATGGCGTCTTCGCAGACCTCTCTCTGCGCCTGGAGGCCTAAGATCTCGTTAATGCTCACCAGAGGGGCATTCCCAGGGCAGTCTTCCAGGAGACCAACGTGACAGACTGGACTCAACTTTCGCAAATGTTCAAGGCAACATGCCAGGTCTTTGGCTCCTTCGACATCGTCTGTCCAGACACAGCGGTCTATGAGCCGCCATTCTCAAGCTTCCGGCATCCATCCAGAGCCAACCCTCCGTCCAAAGATTCTCCTGAAGGGGGTCGCTGGACATCAACCTGAACCCATCCAATCTGCGTCACGCAGCTCGTTATTTCGCATTTCTTGGTTGCTGACCCCGCCAGCGAGTGTCAAGAACTCAAAGGTCGTGATCCATGTCTCTTCAATTGCTGGCCCGATGTCGCTGCTGGCAACGCCGATGTACAACGCGACGAAGCATGCGATTAACAACTTTATACGCATCCTCGCGCCGCTAGTGGCCAAGCTTGGGATCGGAGTTGCGGCTCTGGCGTTTGGAGTGGTCAAGATACCGCTGTGGACCGAGCACGCGGAGATGATGAAGGCGGTTGGTGGCAGCGATGCGTGTGTACCTCCTGAGGAAGTGGCGGAGGTAGCGGAAGTGATGGTAGCGCTCGTGGAGAAGGATGAGACAGGGAGTATTGCTGGGGATCTTGACCAAGGAGGGAAAATTGCAATCAGGGCGGGAGTATCTTGGAAGTCAGTAAAATCAAAGTGCGGGATGTCCATGCTCTCAACGATCCTGGTCCTGGCGATAGGCCCGGTAATACAGTGAGCAACATGGGCCAGCTGGAGGAGGATGTTTAGAGTGCTCTGGATACCAAAGCTTGGAGAATGCTATGAGATGATGGTATCTTGAAGACCAGGCAGAGTAAGGTAAGGAAGGGTAGATCGCGAGGACGATTATATGGTACAGCAAGTCGAGTCTTTGACGAGAAAGTGTCATTGCGCGCGAGGCGGACGATTAAGTGATCCTCTCAAACTGCTGTGAATTAAGGGAGCGTGACCTAGAGCGCATGCGGATCTATACTCTCCAGTCACTTGAGATAAGGTGAATATCAGAGCCAGACTCCGTTAAGTTCTTTTCAATGATATTGTCTTGGTTGAGATCACGATGCAAAGGACGTGGATTCTCTAGAGCACACCTTGCAACCAGTGACGGGGCCTGTCTGTGTAGGTACTGAACGCTTCTTTGGACACCAAAACATGTCGGAACATACATAATACAAGACGGGCATAGGCGTGTCCTTCTCACCTTAGGGCTGTCAGTAGAGAAACAGGCAGGAACGACTAAAAATATCGGGGGCTTCGAAGCCACCTCCACTTGAACCGTGATAGGAGAAAGTGCTTAGAAGGTATGCGCCAACGTCACCTGGCATGAGAGCCACCCGAGTCAATATTTTGAGCCTTTTCATTATCTATTCAGTAAGTCTAACCCAAAAAACAAACGCTGGGCTCTGTGGCCACGAGGGTATCTTTAAAACAAACGAAGGAACGCCGCTGAAATATATGCAACCATTCTCCTGGCCACATCTCGTCACGGGCAGGCAGATCCGAAGACCCGCCACAATCTGGTGATGAGGAAAAGCAGAGGGGGACGGGCCGTATATAGAAGAAATGAAAGACCGAAAACGACAAACCAGAGCAGAATATACCAGCGGCCGTATCAACGAGTAACAGGAAGCGCTAGAACAAGTTCAATCACCGTTTGCCTAGAGCAATTTTCCGGCCACCAACTCCGCCACAATTCGTCTCCTTTGTATTGGTATCTCCTTCGGACCATATCCCATAGGCGACCTCCCCAACATCAATTGCTTCGCAGTGGTGATTGCGAACACTCCACAATCCGAGCCGTTATTCTGCATTGGCGAAGGAGCGGCATTGTCTATCATCCAGTCTCCCTCGATGAAAGCGGGGCCGAGCTCTCCTCTCAACCAATATATAGCGGCAACAACATAGGGGCGGCCATTACCACCTAGCGAGTCGTAGTAGCGAATCGCTCTATGCTTTGGTGAGACGACTAGCATGGTCCAGTGAAGGTTGCGGTTGATTGGAATAAAAACATCTTGGACATCAAGCAGTTTCTTTCCGTCAATTTTGGCACGCTTGGACCATCTTTTGATTCCTTCGTAGCCCTTTTCAAGAAGAGTCGTCATGAAAAAAGAGGTAAATGCGTGGTATTTGGGTATGGCGGTAGCTGTCTGGGCTTTATTGCCGAGGTCGGTGACTAACTTGAGATACCCATTTATGGTCTCATCATTGAGCCATTGTGATGTGGTCTTGGACCCTATTGGAGGCACAACCTTAACCAGATCGTGTGTTGTGTATGTGCCATGTCCATATTTGAGGGCATGCTCGACTTTGGCCTCCCACTCCTTCGAGAGTGGCTCGATGTTGTATCCGCTCATTTGCCTTGAAGCTTCTGCTTTCTGTTTGGCAAGGGATCTTGTAGCGTAGCGGCTTTGCTGTTCTGCCGACAATTCACCACTGATTGGTGGCGATACTGGCGATTTTGTATGATACGGATCTGGTGTACTGGCCTCAAGGATTGGTGAATGTTCCCTCATGCTTTCGGCTAGCAGCTGGGCAGAAGGGGTATGCTGGAGGCCGCTTGTCGCAGAGGACTCCGAATTGCTCGTAACGCGCACCTGCGAATGAACACTGTCCAGTTCAGGCAGTACAAGCTTTGGTACTGCTTCTTGGTCGGCAATTCCAGAGTGTCGGGCGGCCACGTAGTTCGGACTGCTCGCCAGGGAAGGAGTTTGTCCGAATTTGAATGGCGACCTGAGGAATAGAGACGCGCGAAGCTTCGGATAGGGTGACTTGAGCCATATTTCTATCGCCGGCCTGAGGTAGTTGACACGTGGTTCAGCTAGGGGGGTTGCTGGCGGTGTGAGAGATGCGTCGACAGCCTCATCGACAAGCTCGTCAGCTTCTTCTTCCACAGGCTCCTCTTTTGGAGAGTCTGGTGGCGTGGGAGTTTGTGTCAGACCAAGCTTGCGAAGGAGCTTTGGATTTGCGCAGCGCAAGTATGCGGTATTGGAATCCTGTTCCATTGGGCCGGCCGGTGTAATGTTCTGCACGGGGGCGAGTTCGTTTTTGTTGGGATGATGCATATGCGCATCGCCACGCTCTTCTTCAACATCTGATAGGTCGGGAGTAGACGGCACATTGGATGAGAGGAAGGTGCTGGATACAGATGACTGCAGAGTCTTTGATACTGTGGAAGGTGGCTGGTCACTGATTGCAGGCTCGGGAGGAGTTGAAGGCGTTCCGGAAGATCTCTTCGGCTTCGGTGTGAATCTTGTACGATGGAATTGTATAGTCTTCCCAGTAGGGAAGCGTGATGCTATGCCGAGGCAGAATCGTTTGACTGCTCGGAAGATCAAGTTCGATTGTGGTAAGCTTGTCGCGACTTCTGGCGAAGCTGGGCCGTTGCGATTTTCTTGACTTCGAGTAAGAGTCATATTCAAGGTTCCAGACATGGGCGCAACTGTAATTATGTCGCCGACTTGATCTGCTCCAGGTGATACAGGCCAGCCTCCAGGCATGTACTGGCCAATATAGGGATTAAAAAGTTGCGGAGATTCTGGTTGTCGGCTGAGGTCGTCATATGTTCGCTTGATCCCTCGAGATGAAGCGTTTTGGAGGACTGGGGCATTGGTGGGCGTCCAATCCATCAGAGAGGACGCCATTGCCCCATGAATCGCGACGTCGATGGTGTTGAATGCAAAGCCACGAGTGCTTGGAAGTGGTGGGTGCACGCAGTTGCGGATTCATTGTTTGAAGCGCAAGTAAAACGGCAAGGGTTAGGCGGCAGAATTGGGAGCAGCGCCTAGAGGTCCGGCCCGCAAGGCGGTAGGAAAAAAGAAGGCCAGAGCCCCCACAATTCTTCGCCGGAAAGGGATCTCCAAACATGTGCAGCTAATATCTGCGACGCCTGCCTTTGTCCACGATCAGGTCGAAATTCCGGTGTTGAGTTCCGGCGATGCGATTCCATGCCCTTCTACTCCCTGTTCTCGCCAGCGTTGTGTCTGTCCTTGCAATATTCGCCGACGATGCATACCACATAGACTACCACCAAGCTCTCCTAGGCGTTCCCGAATCACAAAATACCCTTTTCCATCGACCTCAAGCTTCTTCAAGTGCTTCACTTCTTTACACTATCTCGAACAAAGCTGTGTTAGGGGCTGTCAATCCGAAAGACGGTTCGCTAGTATGGCGTCACGCTTTGGCAGGTGAGCCTGTCGCCAATGGGACCAGTTCCAGACTGGTGGCTGCGCAAGGAGACGGAAAAGTCATAAGCTCGTTTGGGCAGCATGTCTCCGCGTGGGATGCTCTTGACGGGAAGCTGGTCTGGACGGAAGCTTTCCCAAGTGCATCCCATATTTTAGGACTGGAGATAGTGCCCAGTCCAGGCGGGCAATCAAAAGCAGGTGTCGCGGACGTGATTGCGCTGGCTAGGCATCAATCGGCTACTGGCTCGTCAACAACTATCAGAAGGTTGGCCGGAGATAATGGGAGTTTGCAATGGGAATACTCTGATGACAGGTTGGTCTATATCCAGACATCTGGCACCAGACTAACAGACGCAGCGGCGATGTTCCCCTGTTGGTTAGCACATCGGCAGCAGAAGTAAGCTTGGTGTCTAAGCATTCTGCATTGATCGGCTCTGGAAAGGTCAAAGTCACCATTATCGATGTCATAACCGGCAAACAAATCAAGCACTACTCCCTTAATGCTGATCCTGACACGATGTCTGTTGGCCGCCAATTCTGCCTGAGCTCGTGCACCGGTTCTCAGTTTCTTGCCTGGTCGGAGAAGCCATTTCGAGGTCTCAAAACCAACCTACTAGGAACGAACAAGGTGTCGACTCTGAACTTTGAAAGCCATAGCGGCGAAGAGATCGAAGACCTTTCAATGCATTTTCCTTGTCATCTCGACGCTCTGCCCCATTTCCTTGTGCATTTGCGATCGAAAACAAAGCAGTGGGCGGAGATATTCCATGTCGATATCGAGAACGGAGAAGTTTCTAGGGCTTACTCTTTGCCAGCGTTGGGAGAAGTTAGTGCCTTTGCCGCCAGCAACATCGACGCCAATGTCTACTTCACACGAGCCACAGAGACAGAGGTCCTTCTTTACTCATCTGCCTCCCATGGAATTCTTGGTAGATGGTCACGGCACCGTAAGGTCTCTGGCAAGCCTTTACACATAGCTTCAGAAGTTGTTTCCAGAGGAAAATCCGGATTTGCAATCCGTGTCGCAGAGACATCTACTGTTGGAGAGTGGGCATTGGTACGGAATGGCGAGACTGTGTGGGCCCGGCCTGAGATGTTAGCGAATGTCGTCGCCGCCGCGTGGGGCGATGGCAGCCATGCAGACGCTACCATTCAAGCTCTGGAGGAGGAAGTACTTAGCAATCCGCTTGCTGCCTACATCCATCGCATCAAACGTCACGCACAAGATCTGACATATTTTCCAAACTGGCTTCAAAGTCTACCTCAGAGCATACTTTCAAGCTTCTCTCGCGCTGACGCGGTCCGCGAGAGAGGAATGACGGGAAGCAAAATATTGATTGTTGCGACGAGTAATCAAGATCTACTGGCTCTGGATGCAAACGCAGGCGGTGCAGTTAGGTGGATACAGAATGAATTCGCAGAGATGGACGGTCCCCATTCCGTCAAATCCCTTTACGTCCATGGTGAGCATGTCACGGTTTATCTTTCTGACGGATCCGTGGGAGCAATGCTGAACGCAACGGACGGGACCATCATCGAAGTCAAGAAACAATTGCCTTCCTTCCAGAGAATGCTGGAAGTTCCCGGCAGCTCGGGTCCGGTGACCTTTCGAGTAATGCCTGACGGTACTCCTCAAGTGGCAGAAGATTTCAACGTTTTTGCTCCCGTCGATGGAAATTACATCGTCACCATCGGTGACAATGGGCAGGCCATGGGATGGACGATCGGACAGTCGGCTCGCAGATTGTGGACTTTGCGCCCAAATCCGGGCTTCAAGCTCATCAATGCCGTCGGTCGAGCCTCTCACGATCCGGTGGCTTCCATTGGCAATGTCCTTGGTGACAGATCTGTTCTATATAAGTATCTGTCGCCGAACCTGGTTCTGCTAACGGCGTTATCGTCAAATGCACTGACGACATTCTTGGTCGAATCGGTGACGGGCGCTGTCCTGCACACATCGACTCACGAGGGTGTCGATCCTAGTAGCCCAATAGCTTCTGTTATGTCTGAAAATTGGTTCGCCTACTCATTTCTGGCGGGCGACGGCCCCAACTCTGCAAAAGGCTATCAACTGATCATTACCGAGATGTACGAATCGGATGTCCCTAACGACCGCGGCGTGCTTGGATCGACAACAAACTATTCAAGCTTCGACGCTGGTGGAACTCGGAAACCCTCCTTCATTACCCAGGCTTTCATGATCCCGGAGCCGATTTCAATCATGGCTACCACCCAGACAAACCAAGGTATTACGACTAGACAGCTGCTATGTGTTTTGCCTCATTCTAACGCAATTATCGGCATTCCTCGACATATTCTCGCACCTCGAAGACCGGTTGATCGAGATCCAACAGCGCTGGAGGTTGAAGAGGGACTCTTTCGTTATAGCCCATTACTCGAATTTGACGCGAAGCTCTTGTTAACTCATTCGCGGGAGGTGATGGGAATCAGCAAGCTCATCTCTACTCCTTCGCTCCTAGAAAGTACAAGTTTAGTGTTCGGCTTTGGACACGATATCTTTGGTACGGAGGTTAGCCCGAGTGGTGCATTTGATGTACTTTCGAAACAATTTAACAAAGGGCAGTTGATATTGACGGTCGTCGCATTGGCAGCTGGAACTGGTGCGTTGGCACCCATGGTAAGGAGAAAGACGGTAGATGCTCGATGGAAGGGCCAGTGAGACTAGATAGAAAGTGTAGAGTCATAGACATTGTCGAGCAACGATTTGACAAGCTGCAATAGAGGTTAAGTATGGGAACAGAGCAGTCCAGGCAGCAAAATGCAATACGTGCTTATTGTGCGCCGGGTCGTAGTTGAATGTCACTAGATCTGCGCCGGTTCACGCGAGAGTATCGAATTGTGTTCGTTGAGATGCTCATCGAGAACCCTTCGCATGTCCTACCCTCCTCTAGGTCATCTTACCTAGAGCTCATGGTGAACCAGGGTGACGTAACATTGTATTGTACGAGGCCATCAGATCCTCACAACCCCCGCCTCGGACCTCAAGAAGGACTACGCTAAGGGTCCACCAGGACATCGCAAACCTATTCCCCAGTTTCTTCTTTCTCGATCGCCAATCTCTACCGAAGGGGGCAATGGCCCGAGATAAACTTAAGAAACATGGATAGTCGTTGAGCCACTCACTCTCAAGGAGAGCTCCTAGCTGCTCTCTTGGGACGGCCTTGACTGCGGTTTCTTTTAAACCCCCGCGGTTCCCCATAGCTTTTCAACACCACGGAGAATGGAATTTTCCTCCGCTACTACAAAACTACTATAATGGCCTCTGGACAAGTTCAGTCTGTTTGCTGTACCTTTTGTTCATTTCCTTTGTGTCTTGCCTGCACAGTCAATCACTTCTTCATGATGGTCGGTTGAAATAGCTTCCTATTCTACAATCCTTCTCTCCCTTTGCTGACTGGTCCAATACTGGCCGGGATCTAATACAATATGGCATCCAACCAAGGAGCATCTCAAAGATAAGGTAAAGGTCTCGAGTCGCGTTTATACTCGTTTGATACTTATACCAGCTACCGAAATTTCAGATAGTCCTCTTCGAGTCGACAGCGGTTGCCCTCTACGGCTACAACCAGGGCATGATGTCCCTGATCAACACGAACCACAACTATCTGGAAACAATGGGCATCGCGGAGGACGACCTGTTGGTCGGTATCATCGTCTTAGTCTACTACCTAGGCTGCGCCATTGGAGCAGTTCTTTTCTCTGGCTTTGCAGACTGGAAGGGAGGAAGGATGCAATATTCTTTTGTCTGGAGACAGCCAGTCTCGAATTCATCACTATGCTCCTCGCTGGTGTCAGAAGCACCGACGGGGCCCTGGCGGCCATGCTTGTCGGCCAGGTAGCTATGGGCTCAACTGTTGGTAAGTATTTGGCGGACATGCAGCCATAGGCAAAAGATAACGGGATGAATGCTGACTAGTTCTTGCTTTAGGTGGCGCCGATGCTGTTGTCCCTGTCTATTCCTCCGAATCGCGAGAAGGCGACGCCCACGGCGTAGCCCTCGCACGAAAATTCCAGGCCAACATCCTCGCCTCAACATGGCATTCATCCTCAACGTGATCCTAACGCACACACTCGGAAAGGAAAGCAAGTAGGCTTGGAGAGTACCCATCATTGCCGTGCTTATATCCCTCATCATACTATTTACCGTCATCGCACAGCTCCCCAAGACGCCGCGTTGGCACATACTCCACGAACAAGATGACAATGCCAAAAAGAGTATAGCGACCATCTTTGGTGAAGATAAAGTTGAGAACCGATTCAAAGAGCTCAAAGAAGCGCATGATAAGGAGATGGAAGAAGGTGCCTGGTGGGGGGACATGCTATGGCTCTGGCTGCCAATCCCATCCCTACATTAATTACGGTCATGGGTCAAGTCAACCAGGCGCTCACTGGATACAGCACTATTTCTGTGTATAGGTCACAAATCTTCGAGCTTCTTGGCTTTGGGGTCATGACCGCCGAATATATTACTTTGTGCAACTATTTGTTCTATCTGGGGATGACGGCGCTGGCCTGGATGCTCATTGATCGCTACGGCCGGCGCTGGTTGATGGCGAAGGACGCGTTTTGGCTAGCCAGTGAGCAATATCACTCCGCTGTAACGCTATGTACCATAGTTGCTAACCACAAGGCGTGAAATAGTGTCCTTTGGCATGCTCACCCCCCTCGGTGGTCTCGTAACACGCAAATCCTACCTCCACATCTCTCTCCTCGCCACCGGCATCGCCGGCATCACCGTCCTCTGCCTCTCCACAGCCGTCTTCGGCATCGGCTGGCTTGTCCCTTCCTGGCTCGTCCCTATGGAAATCTACCCCTCTACCTGTCGAGCCCAAGGTGCCACCGTCTCCGTGGTGGCCTAGGGCTTTGCAAACTTCGCTGTCACACTCCCGATGCCCATCATATTCAACAACCTCAAATACTGGCTCTTCCTCGTCTTCTGCGCCACGAACGCCTTCGCGTGCTGGTGGAGCTAGCTGTACTGTCCCGAGAGTTGGGGCCAGGACGTTTGAGGAGAATCAGGACTTCTTCAAGGAGACGGCGAAGAGGGAGAGGTGGGGGGTGAGAAAGGTGAAGAAGGGAGAATGGTTGCACATACCAGATGCAGAGGAGAAGGACCAAGACAGTGAGAGCGAGCCCTTGCTGAGCAGGACGACGTATTATGTGGGGATTATGTGAGGTGTTTTGGTACGCATGCGTTTTCTTGACTAGACGAAAGAGTCTTCGTATGACGGATGCTTTGTCGTGCTCGCACTTTTGACTTCCAGTGATCCGAGCATGCAATGCTTTGGAGGACGCTCTGGCCTCATCTACATCTACCTGAAGACAGAATGCGGCAAGTAACGATGTATAGGACGGAATATAATGGATCGAGGGCTTATCAGCGCCCTCGTAAAGCATTAGTCCCTTTAAAGTAGATCCTGGGCCTACGGGGCTGGAAATATATCATTTTGGCAGGAGGTTAACAAAGTCATACTTTGTCAATTTGTATATTGATGCTTTGAAAAGAGGCAGCGTCTATCAAAGTACCGGGCTTAGTGGAATCCGTACAAAGGAAAAATGCGACTGCATAGACCCCACCCCCAATGCCAGTCCACACGACCGCACGCCATTCGCAGTGTCCTCCCAAGGTGCTGAATAGTCGAACACTTAATAGTCGAGCAGGTGCTCAAGTTCCTTAGCAATATGCTTGAGCTCACTCTTGATGCTGGAGGGTACCATGTTGATATGTTTGCCGACGTTGCCTACGCTATAGCCGCCATCGTTAACGATTTCAGAGTAATTGGCCTTGCCACCACCGTTCCAAGCAAGTAAATTTGCGGTGTTGGCTGGTACATCTGAGAGGGCGCCAGAAGTTCCAATAGCCAGCATGTTCTCTTTCATCTTCTTGGGTGTGATCTCAGCGACGGCATAGGCAGAATCCTTTGATGGTTGAAGAGAGAGGAAGTACGCCAACAGGCCACAGATATGGGGGGAGGCCATTGAGGTACCGGAAATGGTGTTGACAGCATACTTGCTTCCGATCCAGGTCGACAGAATATTTAGGCCCGGGGCAAAGATATCGTTGCATTTGCCAAAGTTGGAGAAATAAGCGCGCTCATCGGCCAAGGTGGATGCACCGACAGTGATAGCCTTTTCAGCGCCGGCAGGGGAGTAGTTGCAAGAGTCCGCATTGTCATTGCCAGCTGCGACTGCGAAGTGGAGACCGGCGTCGACAGCGGCATTAACAGCCAGGTCGAGGATTGTGGCCTTGCCACCACCGAGACTCATGTTTGCAACGCTACCCTTGAACTTCTTTGATTTGTCCTTCTTGGCAGCTGCAGCCTTCTCACTGTGTGCGTTGGCAGCGTACTCGACACCCTTTACCACGTCAGACATTGAACCTGAGCCGTTGGACTTCAAGACTTTGACTGCGTAGATGTTGGCTTTCTTGGCAACTCCGTATTTCTTGCCAGCAATAGTGCCAGAGCAGTGAGTTCCGTGTCCGTTGCCATCCCTATCTTCGTCGCCAACAGGGATGGTCTTGCCCCAAGAAGCTCTGCCTTCGAAGTCGACATGTTCGATGTTGGTGCCGGTATCGATGACGTATGCGTCGACTCCTTCGCCTGCGCCTTCAGAGTAGAGGTATTTGTTGAAGGTGCCGAAGCTAAGGCTATCGCGGTGAGAAATACGGGCCAGACCCCAAGGAGCATTCTTCTCGAGAGCCGGATCGGCCAAGGTGTGCATCTCCTGGTCACGCTCGATGATTTCAACCTAAAAGGTGGACACGTGAGCTTCTGCCCGAGAGGGTGAAACGGCGCAGACTTACATCAGGATGTCTTCGGACTTGCTCAATAACATCGTCATCAAAATGGCCGGAATAGCCGAGGAAGTTGCCAGCAATGTTGTAAGTGTGTCGCAGCCCTTCAAAGACTGTGTCCTGAAATGGGAACTGATCTCGCTTTCGAAGCTCGGTCTTGGTGTTCTGCGTGGTATAGTGTAAATCTTGTACCCAACTGTGATGTTTGTTGGCAGCTTCGTGCGTTACATGCTTCTTGAATTTGATAACGTAGGAGTTCGGGACTTCTTTAGCGTTCGAGGATGAGAGCAAAGGTGCTACATCCTTGTGGATAGTGCCTATGCTGAATGGTGAAGCGGCTGCTAGTGGCAGAAGCAGGAGTAGGCCCTTCATTGTTGAATAGCGGAAGAGACTGCAGGAGAGGATGTTCAGGAGGACGCTGATATCTGGAGTGTTGAGGCGGAGCAGATGCAGTGTGAAAGAGATGGGAATGTAAAGATAGCGGATGACCAGAGGTGGATGGATTGAGTGAGCGTGTGACGAAACAGCGAAGGCTCCGGTTGCCTGGGGCCGAGCTTATCACGGCGGCCTCCTGGGCCGCCTATCAGCCAACCGACCTTCGCCGAGACTAACATAAGCCAAGCCATACACAGTGTGTTCCATATTACAGGACGCTGCGCAAGGACACTCGACATGTTTGTCGACGTAGCCTTCAATGCGTCCAGCTATAGCTATCTGCCGTCTGTATTTGTAGAGATAGAAATTGCATCACCTTCGTTATCAAGCGCTTGCCTACATCCAGCTGCAGAGCGCGTCAGCCGAACCCACCTCGCGACACCGAGTTGATGAACCTACTCGATGTCTTCCTACACTGAACTGCGTACTCGGCATCTGTATTGTGCCAACCCATACTGACAGCCCAACTAATGACATCTTCACACAATCCATCGATCGTCTTTAAGGCTGCGGAGGGGACAGGCCGCAATGATCACTTCAAGTGGGAAGCGGCACCGCTCCGTATCCACGACGTCCACTGCAGGCCCGGAAGACGAAGAACTACAAAACCTGGTCAATGCCTTGAGCGACATTGACGATGACTCGTTTCATGCCTTCCAAGCCTCGCTCGAAGATGCGGGCAGTCTGCAGCGACTGCACCACACTCTTGTCGACCAAAAAAATCCTAGAGAAGCACAAAGCGCTTTCCGGCGGGTCCGCGGTTTCCAAGCTCTTCTAGGCTTCTTGAGCACATACTGCACCTTCTACGGAACCACAAACCTATCCGAGGGCGAGAGAAGAGAGTTCTTCTCCTCTCTCAAGGAGGCCTTGAGCATTCTAGGCACAAGCGTGCAGGAGCATGCTGGAAACCAGAAATATTTCGATCAACAAATCGATGGAGGAGGATGGCAAAGCCTACACAAAATACTCAGCGTTGTAAACAAGAAACTATGTCAAGATGGCACGAATACCAGGGATGCCGAGCAGCTGTACGGCTTGCTCTTGGCCACCTCCCTTGGTGACCAAACCATTAGTGAGATTTACACAACATCGAGAAGGGCGATTGAAAATTCCAGCATCGTGCTTACAGATAAGGATGGCCACGACAGTTCCCAGGTCGATCAATTGTTGAGGCAGTCTTGCAAGATGACTTTTCAGGGCGTGGATAGCATCTACAGTCCAGATCTACTACCGATCCTCCTGAAACTCTGGTCTGATTACCTTCTTGCAACCAAAGCTGAAGCAGGGAACGTTCAAACGCTAGCGAGGGCAATACCTGCGAGTCTGCTTGAGTTGGTATCGTCTTCTAGGCAGAATGTAGTTGCTGCACATACTGCCGGCCTTTTGACTGCTGTTCTGCCATTCCTGGATGACGCCCACCAAAGGCTGGCAGGATCCCAACTCTTTGAGGATTTGGCCCTCAAGCTCTGTGAGGAAGGTGTGCCTAGTCTGGATGACGCATACACTCTTTACTCTAGAGCGAGTACATCGTCGCGGTCGGCTGCATTTCTCTTGAAAGCAATCCAGGCGTCTCGAAAGCCTCCAAGCATCCACTTTGATCTTTCCTTGCATGGCTATTGCTCGATTGAACTCCCTACACTTAGTAAACCTTTCCCTCCATTGGACATGGGGGGCTATACCCTCGCCGTTTGGGCACGCTTCGACAGCTTTGACCCGAATGCTCATACAACGATTTTCGGGGCCTTTGACTCTAGCCAAACGTGTTTCATACTGGCCTACCTGGAGAAAGACTCGCGCCACTTTATCTTGCAGACGTCCATCAGAGGTTCGAAACCTAGTGTGCGGTTTAAGTCAATTGCCTTTGAACAAGGTCGATGGTATCACATCTGCGTCGTTCACAGAAGACCACGAACGATCTCTTCGCCAAGAGCTTCTCTCTTCGTGGACGGAGAATTTGTGGAGCAAGTGAAAGCTGGGTATCCCAGCGCAGCGCCCGTTGAGGGCACCGGCAAACGGGCCAGGATTCAAGCGTTCTTCGGGACGCCACACGATCTGGCGCCGAATCTATCAAAAGGCGCATGCACGTCCAGTTGGTCTCTCGCTTCGTCCACACTCTTCCAAGAAGCCCTCAGCGATGATCTTGTAGCAGTATTCTATCATCTAGGACCACGGTACCATGGCAACTTTCAGGACTGCCTTGGCTCGTTCCAGACTTACTCGGCATCGGCAGCACTGAATCTTCGCAATGAGACTCTGAACCCCGCCAAACAAGACAATTCAGACATTGTTGTGGCAATACGTCAAAAAGCCAGCAGCCTAATTCCAGAAGCTCTCATTCTGTTGAATATTTCACCGTCGACAATCCTTGACAGCGATGATCGCAATAATATCGACGAGTCTCAATTGGTGAAGTCTCTATCCAAACACGCAGCAAAGAATCTGCAGCAGTACATCCGAGCCGGCAGCAATGCTGTTGCAATCAACGGAGCTGTTCCTGCTATAAATGACGCGTTGACACAAGCACATGGAGTCGCAATCTTGACAGGTGATCCTGTCGTAGCAACCCCACAATCACTAGAAGATGCAAGTTGGCGGATGGGAGGGTGCGCCGCCATAGGTCTTGCCCTGGTTAATCTTGCAAAGACCACGGAAGACGTCTCGTTGGCAGTTGAGACCTTGTTCGAAATGGTACAGCACAACTGGCGAAACAGCGAGGCCATGGAAAGAGAAAACGGCTACGCCATACTCGCTGCTATTCTTCGCGATAAACTTGGCTTCAACGCGTCAAGTCAACCGCCCAAGTCAAGCCTTGCGATTCCGACGAGTAAGTTGGATCGCAATGATCTGGCACTCCGATTACTCAAATTGATCCTCGATTTTGTCGGCTATGATTTGGAGGCGCCCAGAAATTCCGTAATCAACAACCCTCTGGCATATCGCATCTTGCTTGTCGATACTGATATCTGGCGCTCGGCAGGACAGGACGTACAAGAAGTCTATTTTGGGCAATTTGTCACCTTTGGTGTTGAGAGTCAACACTACAGGTTCAATGCTAAGCGCTTGGCCCGCATGCGGGTACTCAAAAAGCTATTGGAGGCTTTGAAGTCCGAAATTGTACTTGCTGACACCATGCCTTTCTACATGATGGCGTTCAAGTCGCTTCTTCCAAGTGCAATGTCCGCGGAGATGCTACGTTCTCTTGCACTTTTCATTACCTTTTCCGTCCATAAGGGCCGGGCCATGTCGCGGCCCAAGAAGACCATCAACTCGCAAGCTCGATCGAGGCACTCACCTCGGAGTAGGTCAGATTCCGATGCCTCGGAGGGATCCGGGCCACACCTGACGCATTTTGAGATCGGCGTTGAGGTGCTAAAGCTGTACTCTGAATTTCTGTGTTCTAAGGATGACACATCTTCGATCAAGAAATTTGCAAAGACAGTCACCAACAAATGGCTCTTGTACTTGATGTCTGAGACTTCACCCGAGGTCGTTGTTCTGTCAACAAGAATTCTCGCTCGCCTCATAGTTGTCCATGGTACTCCTTATCTTAGTAAGTTAAAAGAGAAGTCTGGTGGCTTTACAATCATGCGGCATCGTCTCAAGAGATGGTGGCACCTTCCAGCTCTGTGGCCTGCTTGCTTCGCTATTCTCTTTGGTATCGATGTCGCAACGCTAGATATGGACAGATCGTTCGACCTCTTCGGCTTGTTGGAGCTCTTTGATGGGAAGAAAGAGGTTAAGGTAACATATCCGGACATCCTAGAAGTCATTATGGGGATGCTACAGAACGGATTGAAGACGATTGTTCAATCCAGGATGGCATCTGCATCCGACAGTCTCAGGCCGGACGCAGCATTGTCAGGTACGCAGTCACGTCAAAGGCTATCAATGTCCACCATGTCGCCTCCTGATCCCCTTCTTGTCATTGTTGCCGATCATCACGTTGAGACTTTGAACACGGTGATTCGCTTTCTGGCCGACTTACACACCAGGTCTCAGAACTATCGAGATTTCGCAGCAAGTTCGTCATATGTTCAGGACATACTCTTCGTCCTGTTCCCCGTGGTGGTAGGGTCCGATTCCGTCAGTGCTGATGTAGAGCTGAATGCTCGAGACTCGGCATTGACATTTGATGGGGAGGACGTCCTAATTCGTCCAATTTCTAACGCACCGCCGATAATTCGAACCGCAAATGTAGAGCCACCAAAGACTCCAACGCGTGGACAGCATCTTCGAAGAGGGTCTTTCGTCCTGGTGACATCTGAGCAAGCAAAGCACCAGCCATCTCAGTCTCGCCTGAACCAAAGCATCTCGCCTCTATCGCCCACTGCAAAGATTCCACAACTGAACGACGGGCATGTAATCATGCAAAGTCTTCTTGAAATCGTCATCTCGGTCTTTGTTGATCAGATCTTGGCGAGAAAGGACTTTTCGGGATTAGGCCTCTTTTTAAGAACGCCCCCGGGCTTTTTGGAACATCGATCCTACTTCGAGTCCTGGGTGCTTCGTAACACCCTCTCTCAACTATGGAACAGCATTCTTCTCAATCAGAAAGTCTTATGTGAGCCAAAAGTCCTGACCAATCTAGCACGTCTATTCTCTCACGTTGGAGAAGCATCGTTTGAGGGGTGGTTCATTGGAGGTGCCGATTCAACGCTCGACTTTGCCGGGTCAGTCTTGGAATATCTGCAGCGACCGGATATTGCCAGCGTGAAGAACGTACGGCTCTGTAGCCAGGCAGTATCTGTCATTCGAGCGGTAGTCTTCCGGACCGTACTTTTGAGCCTTTCTCAAGTCGAAGACTCGGAGGTTTTGCCTTTCCTACAGAAACTCACGTATTGGCAAACGGTGCTGCTTGCGTCAGAAGACTCGCAGTCGGAGTATCTAAGGCTCATTTGCTATTTGCTGTACGGGAGTCTTATTTCCACTCAAGAGGCTGTTCGAATGGCGGCTGCCAACCTGTGGCGAATTATTCTAGTTCAGAAGCAGGGTGAGGCGTTTGCGATGTTCAATCATGCTACAAGCTCAGAGCATCACCGCCTTGCAGCCAGCTTCGAAAAGTTGCTTGAACTTGACAACGAGACGTTCCTCTACTGGGTCGATGACCACCGTCATGACCTTGACTCCTTTTTCTTCGACGTACTGTCGAAGTCGTGGGACAGTTTCACCGCTGAAGAAAACAAGAAGACTGATGAGAGTGCAAGGCAGAGACTGACTAAACGTAGAGAGAAGCTCAAGCAGTGGCATCGGAGCGAAGCAGACAACGAGGAGATCATTCATCGGCATGAGGTCACTTTCGATCATTGGACCTCTAATATCTATGCATCCGAGCGCCAAAAACATCAGCGAGTCACGCAAGATCAACAAGACAACATGTTGTTCACTATGGCGAGCTTTGAACGTATGCAACGTGATGCGAAAGGCCCATTAGGCTTCCTGCGAGAGCGGAAGATGGCAAAGTGGCGGTTGGATCAGACCGAAGGACGAAATCGCATGCGGCTTCGCCTGAAACCGGAAACCCACGTACTGTCAGAAGACTTTCAGCCAAGGAGAAAGGGGTCAGAGGCGCCAACCCTACGACTGGATACCCGAATTAATCGAGTCACTACGGCAGAAGCGATTGGTGTCACACCTGGTGGTGCGCTGTCAGGTGTTCCTTCTCCCAAGCAAGCTGAACCGGCTTCGGAGCCTTTTCCCGATCTACCAGAGGAGAGCGCGAATGATGATAATACGGAGATGGAGGAGAGCTTTGAACTCGTCGAAGACCCTCAAGAAGATCAAGATGACTACGAGGATAGAAACCGGAAGGTCATGCGTAGCTTGAATCGTGGTGACCAAGTCAAGCAAGTAGCCAACATTTCACGGATTGTGGGTTTGGAAGCGGTCGAAGGACTGCTGATACTTGGCAAAGACTACTTATACCTTATAGACAATTTCTTCCAACGAGCCGATGGGGAGATCGTCAATGTGTGGCAGGCTCCGCAGCAAGAGCGAGACCCGTACGTCCGGATGATCTCCGGCCGCGAGACTGGAGATAAGAAGTCCACCATCGGCGCCGCTGAGCATGTGACAAGAAGTTGGAAATGGACAGACATCATTTCAGTGTCCAAACGTCGTTTTCTTTTCCGGGATGTCGCGTTAGAATTATTCTTCGCGGACGGACGAAGCTACCTTTTAACCGTCATGTCTCCTACAACTCGAAATGAACTCCACGGCACGATAAGTGCAAAGGCACCTCAATACGTCCGTGGAACAACTTCGTTGAGTACAGAGAATCTTTGGAGATACGAATCCCTCAGAAGTCCAGAGGAAGAACCAAAGACGCTTGGAACAAAGTTTGCGAATGTCTTTGGACAGGTAGCGTCGACTCCTGCCACACGGAAATGGCAGAAGGGGGAGATATCAAACTTTCATTACCTTATGCTCATCAACACCATGGCAGGCCGCACATATAATGACCTAACGCAATATCCTGTGTTTCCGTGGGTCTTGGCCGACTACACAAGCGAGGAATTGGATCTGTCAGACCCCAAGACTTTCCGCGACCTTTCCAAGCCAATGGGCTGCCAGACCGCTGAGAGAGAAGCGGAATTCAAAGAAAGATATAAATCGTTCGCTGAAATGGGAGATGACAACTCGCCTGCTTTCCACTACGGCACTCATTATTCCTCAGCGATGATTGTCACTTCTTACCTCATCCGACTTCAGCCGTTCGTCAAGTCATACCTCCTACTACAGGGTGGAAGCTTTGATCACCCCGACCGTATGTTCTATTCTATAGAGAAAGCTTGGAATTCTGCTTCGCGGATGAACATGACGGATGTGCGAGAGCTCACTCCTGAATTCTTCAACCTGCCCGAATTCTTGGTGAACCTCAATGGATATAACTTTGGAACTCGACAAGGATCTAGCAAAACGATTGATAAGGTCGAGCTACCACCATGGGCAAAAGGAGATCCGAAGATCTTTATTGCAAAACATCGTGAAGCCCTCGAAAGCCCTTATGTCAGCCAGAATCTACACAAGTGGATCGATCTCGTTTTCGGATACAAGCAGAGAGGCGAGGCAGCCCTTGAGGCGGTCAACGTGTTTCATCACCTTTCCTACCAGGGAGCAAAAGATCTAGACAACATCACTGACCCTATGGAGCGTCTGGCGACCATCGGTATCATCCACAATTTCGGCCAGACCCCGTATCAGGTCTTTCAGAAGCCTCACGCTGCACGCGAGGAGACTCGACATAAGTACAAACGCCTGGATACTGCGGCAGAATCATTGACACGCCTGCCGTTCAACCTCCTTGACAGCGAAGAGCGAGTGTCGTCTCTACTTTTCTCGTGGAAGCAGGAGCGGCTCCTCTGCTCTGCTGCATTCAGATTGAACATCCCACCGTTGTATGACAAGTACATGGAATGGGGCTTTTCTGATGGCAGCATTCGCTTCTACTCTGCAGAGAGCAGAAAGTTACTTGGCCATTTCGAGCATTTGCACATTGGGCAGCTTTCATGCGCCACTTTTGCGGACTCCAAGACTCTCATCACTGCCGGCACAGATTGCGCCATAGCCGTGTGGAATATCACCAACTTGAGCAAGTCGGTCGACATCCAGCCCAGGTCTTGTCTCTTTGGTCACCGCAAACCGGTCACCGTGCTTGCTCTTTCGCGTTCCTTTAGTGCTTTGGTATCCGCCTCGACAGGTGGAGAGGTATTTCTGTGGGATCTCAATCGACTGGAATTTGTTCGCAAGGTTGACGAGGGCTCTGCAGTGGATTGTGCAAGTATCAACGACGTCACGGGGAATATTGTGCTCTGTCGTGGATCTCGAATCAGTATGTACACTCTCAACGCAGACCTCTTGCTCCACCAGGATGCAGGTGAAAGGGAGGACGACACGGTCATTTCTTGCGCTTGTTACGAAGGCGCGGGTAACGAATGGCTGGAACGAGACATCCTGTTCACAGGACACAAGCGAGGAATAGTCAAGGTGTGGAGCAAGGTGATAAGAGGAGGTAAATTTGAGCTTGAGCTTGTTCGCCAACTGAACCATGTTGATGCAAGCCGCGAAGATGGCGGCAACGTAACCGCTGGCATCAGCTGCATTCTTCCTATGCCTCAGGTGGTATATACGGGGGATGAAGATGGTAGAGTGGTATGCTCATTTCTTTCCCTTTTGCCTTTTTTTTTTTGCTTTCGCTGACGCTTTTGCTGCAGTACGAATGGGATTGTGTGCAACGACATTAAAATTCAGAAAGAATCTTGGGAACATTTTGCTGCATTTTGAAGGGAGGGGCGCTTGTTAGAGTTCATGGGCGTGGGCACGACATGGTCGTTGTCATTGCAGGGTAAGGTTTCTGAGGCATTGCGGGGCGCACGTGGCATCGGCATTCTGGTGGGATGGGATGATAGACGACGTTTGGAAAAGCATGGCTTTTGTGGGATTCTGACGGTCAGGCACCTAGACTCATAAACCATATCTTCACAAGATAGTCGTTCTACCATATTTAAGCAGACTCGAACCTCCAAGAGCTGTATACGTCTTCACATGTTTGTATCTTGCCCAACCTGCCATTGCAGTAGCTGTCGCGAGCCGTATTTCATGCACACACCCTGGACGTTGATGCTTGCAAGCTGCAGGTTCATGCAGGCCACGCATGCTCCCAAGAGCTGAAGCTTGGGGTGCTAAAACGGTGAATGTAAGATCCGAGCCATACACACCTCGTTACAATCCCACATGAAGGTGATTCGAGCTGAAATGTAAAGTCGTGGCTCTCTGCGGGACCGCCGGGTACCGACAGACTGGAATCGAGGCCAATGGAGACGTTCCACGAAATGCAGAGCTTGCAGATTGGAACACTCTACGGCTGCAGGCAGAGTGATCCAGTACAGTTGTATCCCTACCCAATGCTCCAAGTGGCGGAGATGTGGGTACATGAGCAGACTTGAAGCGACTTCTGGATTTCCAAGCCACCGCAGCCTCGCATCGGTGCAAAATCGAGATAGCGCGTCACAGCCCAGGTAAATTGACTGACATTTATCTCCACGACAGGGAGCTCTCGGAAAGGCAAAGAGGCAGACCCCGAAGACCAAAATTGGGGAGGGGAGAGATCTACCAGGGACCCCTGACGCCTACAAAGTACTAGTATCATGGCAACCGAAGTTGCTGGGCAAAACATAGCACGGACCACCGTCAACAACTGGAAGAGGGTCTTGCCTGCCATTTCTTTTATTTTCCCACCTCCCGGCCTTCTTCTTTTGCTCCTCCATTCCTCGCTTCCACACACCCCCTCCACACTCTACCATCTTACCTCAGCTCAGATCAAAGCATTCCTCAGCTTCTCTAAACTCTTCTCCAAATCATCCAGACCTCAAGCTGGATACCACATCTGTACATAACGCACAGGACGTGTCACACAGTTTTCACGCTGTCCTCCCACGCCCCTTCTTTTAGAAGACCCAAACCCCTCAGTCTTTCTCTCGTCTACCTTTCTCGAAAGGGATTCGAGAGTCAGGCGCCCTAAAGCCAGTCAAACTGGACTTTGACGCCCGAGTCCCCATCCCCGTCAGTGTCTTCCCGTCTACGTACCGGAACGACGCTTCCACCGAGGAAATCACTACCACAAAGGTAGAGGGAGAAGTCAACCTAGGTCGCCCCTCACGCGCCGGACGGGAAGATACTCGATATTCCGCTGAAGAAATCGACATCACCAAATCTCGCCGCCCACGTCGAGAAGAGGACGTCCGAGTCTACGAAGAGCGTGACCGTTACCGTTCCGATCGTTACCGCTCCGACCGTTACCCAGAGGTAGAACTCTCACGAGAACGGTAAGTTTGACATCTCAACTCACATCCTTCCGAAAAAGCCATGTTTGCTTCGTACCAAGTATCAGCTGTCGCCCGAAGAACACGTGCTGACTGGCATTGTTTAGTTACCGGGAACCAACTGAATACAGAGACAGCAAGGTCAACATCGACATCGAACGCCGCGGCCGCCGAGACGACCAGGAAATCGATATTGACATCAACCGTAGACAAAGGCGAGACGACCAAGAAATCGATATTGGCATCGACCGCAGACAAAGGCGAGACGACCAAGAAATCAATATTGACATCGACCGCAGACAGACGCGAGACCAGAGCTTCGAGAACCAGCTTGACATAACCGAGCGCGACTACCGCCGCCGCATCAACCCTACCTACGACGTCGAGTACGAACGTCGCCGACCTACCGAAGAAGTCCAAGTCGAAAAGGAAGACATCAAGGTCGACAGACCCCGCCGCAACGACATGGGTTACTACGACGACCAAGGCGAATATCACTCCTTCCGCCGTGGCCTCGAGCGGGCCGCCGATCGTATTATTCACCCATTCCGTCACCATGACCGCGAAGAGGTGATCATCGAAGATGAAGAACGTGGTCCAACCCGCGTGAGAGAAGGCGTCCGTGAGGAGGTCCGCTTCATCGAGCCTCGTCGCGGCTTCCCGCGCAACACCGTCACAATCCCTTGCCAATTCATCCGCATCGGTGATCTCGTAATCCTTCAGGGGCGTCCGTGTCAGGTCATCCGCATCACCACCTCTCCACAGACTGGTCAATACCGATACTTGGGCGTGGATCTCTTCACCCGCCAGCTTCAAGAAGAGAGCTCCTTCATGAGCAATCCTCAGCCCAGCGTCTATGTTCAGAGCATGCTTGGCCCAGTCTACAAGCAATATCGCATTCTCGACATGCGCAGTGATGGTCTGATCGTCTGCATGACCGAGACTGGTGATGTCAAGCAAGGTCTGCGGGTTATTGACCAAGGTGGTCTTTATAGCAAGATCGAGGCAGCTTTTGCAGATGGCAGAGGAAGTGTTAGGGCATTGGTCATCAATGATGGTGGCCGCGAGCTGGTAGTTGACTACAAGGTTATCCATGGATCTAGACTTTGAGCAAAGAGAGGCGGGGAGAGAGATGACGGTGATAATGGAGGTGACTCAGATTGAATACTGGGGAGGTTTAAGGCTGATTGGAGACCATTATGGCTTGCATTGTCAAAGTAGTCAGTCTGTACATGCTTCACACTTTGCCTGAACAATACACGAAATCCCCCTTCTTGAACGATTTGCAGCGCCCGCCATCATGCGATTTTTGGCTCTTTTCGTCGCTGCACCACGCACTTTTTCCCACAGGGCCAACACTCGCTTTTGTGTGTGCCTTTTCGCTCCCATCTGCTGGCCTATTACATCATTTTCCAATCATGGGCCCGTGCGGATGAACAAAGCATGATCCAGACCGTTCCACTCAAAATCTACGGAATTGGCCTGCTTGTCTATTGTAACTGATCCCAGGTAAAAGGCAAAACAGTCCTTCGTTCCCGGAACTCAATCTATCTTCAAGGCTGCCCATGCAAATGATAGTCCATCGGCCCTCTCCATCCTTGCTATTGCCATCTACCTTATTTGATACTTGACCCTTGAACCACTGTCCCAAAAGCATCACCCAATTCATTCATCACCATCTTCGTGACCTCCTCTCCAGTGGCGCCCGGAATATCGCGATCCCCAATCCCATCCTCCGCAAGCACGACCTCATACCCACGCTGCTCCGCTTGCCGAGCAGTAGTACTGACGCAGACGTGCGCCATGTACCCCGTCAGCACAATCTTTTTGCCTGCAGACACAGAGCAAGCGTCAGCGCCAGTACTCCTCTCACCCCCCTTTCTCGGCTCGCTCCTCCAGAACCACTAACCTTTATCTCCCAAACCTCCTAAATATTCATCCAAATCCGTGCCGGCAAAGCTGCCCGGATGCTGCTTGGCAATGACCTTCTCGCCCGGCTTGGGCGTGAGCTCGTCGAACTCGGCTGCGAGGCGCGTATTGGGCGTGAAGATGGGCGCGCCCTCGGGCACTGCGTGCACGACATGTACGAGGTTCTTAGCGTCGCCGGCCGCGCGGTACTTTTCCAGCAGCGACGAAATGGCGCTGCGCGTCGAGTCGACGTTTTTGGTCTTTAGGATGCCTTCGGCGTATCTGGCGCGGAGGAAGGTTAGGATCGTTTCGACAGTAGAATCGGACCGTTGTTTTAGCTCAAAAGATGGTAGAAGACGGCCATGGGAGGGGAGGAAGGGGCCCTGGCTGCGACAAATGAGATGTGGGAAGGAAGAACTCTAGGGGAAAGATGGGGACGGTTAGGTCATAGTGGGAGGAATTTATGCGTGAGGACTGCTAGAACCGCGTCCTCTGGTTCTTCCTTTTTGGCATGAAGCTATCATTGGCAAGAATATCATGCCTTATCGCAAAGGCTCAAGGCTTCGGTGATACGGTATTGTCTGTCTGATCGGTGTCGAGAAAATGCAAAATGTCCAAAGGCAGCTGACAATGAATACAGAATGTAATATGGGACGGTGGCAGAGCAAGGAGGCAATTCAGTAGACATACTCATTCTGCGCATCGATGATTATCAGCGTCGAGTCTGAGGGCGAGGCAGTGGATGGCGGGGCGCCGGTAAGTTCGCGGAGTGACTTCGCCATTGTCGATCTATAAAAGTATGAAAAAGGGAAATTTTGGATGTCAATGTTAGACGGAAAAGCCTCTAGGGAGTGACAAACAAGCTCTATTTGAATGAATGAAATATTTGAACAGATGAGGAGGGACAGTAAGCAGTATTCTTTGTTTGGTTAGAATTGTATCTATGTGGGCCGATTTGTCGGCAGTCGTTAAGGTCTTAGAGACAATGGGCGCCGAAGACCCCTGTCTACAAAAGGTGCCACGATCTTTGATGAGTCCCAAAGGTGCAAGGAATATTTCGCCTGATGGACTCAGATCAGGATCGACGGAGCGGCCCCCCGCCAATGCAGTTCGTGGCAGCATTAGTTAACGCTGGTAGGGGTAATGCAGCTTCTCGGCCAGCCGTCGACCAGATCGGGGAACACTACGTCTGAGGGTCGGCGAAACAAAATGCTAGAAACTGTAACCCTACGTTAGTCGTAGCAGCCTGTATATCCCGTCAAGGAAGAAGCCAGGGTAAATGAGATCATCCATCCATCCGTCCATCTCTGTGGAGGCCTGTGTTGGAGCTGGGAATGAAGCTGAGTTGCTGCTATTCTTTATGGATTGCCCAGAGTTGTCCCAATGTAGAAATCCAACCTGTAACATGCATGCCTACGCCAGATCATTCCTACTAGAATTACACTTTATGAGATGCATGCCCACCAGGACGAGACGAGGTGGTTGTGCAGGAAAGGTCTATAAATAGCGCGAAGAAGGGAGCCCACTGGCGACCATCGAACGAGGGCGACCGTGCGCGCGAGACGTGAGCCGCTCACTCTACGCTTACCCATCGCTCAACCTGCCTCGTCCTACTCTCGAGGTGGGGTATTAAGCGGCATGGTGTGGGTGAGGGTGAAAGTGAGCTCGGGGCAGATTTTACTTTATATCTGCCACTTTAGGTAATGAAACAAGATGAAGCCTTTCCCTCTCCGAAATTAGGTGAGCCGACCGTCCAGCAGAGACCCTCTTCTTGTCACTCCTGCCAATATCTGCATTTAAGACCTTCTTACAGACCCATTTGAGCGAGTCCGCTCAATTCGTGCCTGGAACAAAATTGGCCACCGTTGTCGCAAGCGTATTGACCGAGCTTGCTATGGCGCCAACGATGTTTTGCAACGTTTTGCGCTCTGATGGTATCCTTCTGGAGTCTAGCTGCCTTGCTCCTCTCACTCTCTTTCTTCAAGCGGAGCCTTGAGTCTTTGAAGATGTGGAATAGCGTCTCGGCATTCCGTTCGGCCTGTATCACACTCCTTGCTGTGCGGCAGAATTCAAGCGCTTCTTCCCGCGGAACATCCATATTCGGGTGCTCTGGAAACTCGAAGTTGATGCAAAGCTCATGAATTTCCTCGTTAGCGTATGCGAGGGCCTTCTCAAGCAACGCCCACTTGTCCCCGTCGATTGAGCAGTAGATCAAGGTGCGTGGGCCTTGAGGCCCGCTCAATCTAAAGTCACGCGGCCCATTGGTCTGCAAATTAGTGCCATGTCGAGCAATTCGACCCTTCCTGGGAGCTTAGATGCTCCTGGGACCCTTTAGTAGGAACAATCTCCTAGGAAGCGGTGTGCTCCTAGGAACAATCTCCTAGTAACAGTGGCGGCCCTGCCCAAGGCCTGGGAGTGCTGTAGGTGTCAGTAGTTGCTAGGCAAAATCGTGCTCAGGGGTTCTAGAGCCAGAACGGATCCTGTGTCCATTCCATTTCCAGAGCTCACCCATTAAAGGCTCCTAAGGGGTGCCCATTTCAGATCCTAGGGCGGTGCCCATTTCAGGTCCTAGTGGGGTGCCCATTCAGGTCCCCGGGGAGGGCGGCCTATTCAGGTCCTGGGGATTGCCCATTTAGGTCCTACGAGTGCCTATTCGCCCCGGAACGTGCCCATTTTAGCTACGGAACCGCGCTCCTCCAAAGGCCAAAGCAGCTAGACCAGTGGTGCAGATGACGAAGGGCAACTCACCGCAAATTAATTTGTCTACCAAGTATTGCTACAGGTGCGGGGGGATTTGGGCATGGAACTTACCTAACAACAAGCTATCGGGACATGCAAAAGTCTATTGCAGAGCTAAATTAGGCCGCGGCCACAACCACCAACCGGAAAATATAGATTAGCAGATATCCACTCTTATTGATGGTGGAATCATACTCTTTTTGCTTATAGTTGTTGTAATGCCGCTTAGCTTGCGATCTGCCCCAAAGAGACTGCCCGCGTAACCCAGGGCG